>Ga0164290_1000546_pt1 | contig 114142 bp, 86 predicted proteins | sample Micstemetagenome_FD_108782 | JGI IMG/M metagenome (GOLD analysis project Ga0164290, IMG submission 108782) | Contaminated culture microbial community from soil near Moab, Utah, USA - Microcoleus steenstrupii SON62 (Illumina Assembly) | ecosystem: Environmental > Terrestrial > Soil > Soil crust...
CGAGTTCCAGTAGTCGAGGTGGCTGTTTGAGGCACTGAAGCCCGTGGGCACGTCCCCGGTGGGGTCGGTCGCTGGCCACGAGGCGGCCGAGAGATGAAACACTAGCCGCTCGCGCCCGCCGGCGGGGTCGACCGCTTCAATCGACCGGCTGGTCGAGGGGCCTTCCGGGCGAAACGTGGTGGTCCCGTACGGCGTCGTCATGGCGACGATGAAGTCGCTGGTGCCGTAGGCGAACGTGGAGGTCATCCCCATCGCGTCGGTAATCGCGCTGAGCCGGCCCGCGCTGTCGTAGCCCAGGATGGCGGTGCGCGCGAACGGGTCGGTGACCTTGGTCAGCAGATCGGGATTGGTCGAGTGCTCGTACGCAAACACCGTCACCTGGCCGATGGCGTCCTCGACCGCGACCACCCGGAACTCACTGTCGTAGGTGTAGGTCAGGGTGTGCCCCTGCGGGTCGATGACCTCGGTCAGAAAGATGCGGCGCCCAGGCAACGACGCCGCGCGATCGGCCAGCGCGAACACTTCCACGGTGCCGTCGGGCGACCTGCGTTCGTAGCGGGCGGGATCGTGCGTCACTTCAACGAGGCTCGCCCCAGAGACGGGGTGCACCGGATCGAACGACGAATAGACCTCGCGACCGTGTCCGCGCAAATATGCGACCGTCAGACTGTAGGGAGGCACCGGGTTCGTGATGTTGTCGGTGACGTACGACAGGTGGTTGAACGTCCACTGCGCGCCGACGTGGCCATAGCCATACGTGTTCGGATGCTTGTAGTTCCGGTGGTTGTACGACAGACGGAACGCGACGCCGAGACCAACGGGCGGAGCGTACCCGACCGGCCCGTCGTCAATCAGTAGGGCCGCCGATGTCGGATGAAACCGGTAGTACGGCATGCCGCACCCCTGCGGTTTGCTCGGGTCGGTGGTCGTCGGACCGCCCGGGCCACCTCCCGGACCGCCGGGACCAACACCCGGAGGGCTGCCGGGACCACCGCCGCCGCACTCGGGATACTGCGGTGGGTAATCGTCGTTCGACGCGGTACCAGGCGTGCAGTGACCGACGATGGTCGCCGCCTCGCCGGCCTCGGCCAATTGCCACTCCGCCCCCGCCGGGCGGGAGGCGGCCAGCACGAAGCCTGTCGACTCGTCCCGCAGGGCTTCTTCGCTCATCCACAGGTCGCCGCCGAGCCCCGGGTCGCGCAGACGATACTTACCGTCGCGATGCTCAACAATGGCCGAGAAATGCTGGCTGCGCAGGTGCACGACTGACGGCACCGGGAACGCCTCGACGGCTGAAGCCTTCCACGCCTGCAACGAGAGGCCGACGCTACCCGCGAGGTCCCGGAGTTCGGCAATCGACGTGCCCTCAACGCGCGGGTGATAGGCAGCAATCGTGCGAACGGCGTGTTCGAGTTTCGACACCGGGCGGACCGTCAGGTACATCTTCAAGGCCTCTGGGCCCGAAAAGATCGCGGTCTCGTGTTTCTCACGGAGCATGAGCAGGCCCTCGCGCGCATCGGCGACACGAGTGGCCGAGGCGCCGCGAACCTCACGGCCCTCGGCCTCCTTCAACCGCGCGTCGAGCCGGTCCACCTGCCCAAACTTCACCATCTGCTGCAGGGACTCGCCCAGGGCCATGTCGGCCACCGTCCGCACCGCCGGCTCGTCGCTTTCACGGGTCAGCTCCCAGGCCTGCCGCCAATACGCGTCGGCGCGCGAGAAGTACCCCTCCCGCGAGTAGAGGGTCGCCGCGTTGGTCAAGAGCGAGGCCCGCCACGCCGATGCCGGGTGGTCGCGCAAGTAGTCGTCGATCGCCGCCATGCGCCGCGCCGGCGCCACGATGGCAACACGCTCGAGCATGCGCGCCAGCGCCTGGTTGTCTTCCGCAGTTGGCGTCCCGGTGGGAATCAGCAACTCCGGGAACACCCTCGCACGCCGCAGCCTGTCGGTCGTCACGTTCAGGCCGAACATGGGATCGAGATTCGGCGGAGACACCGCGGGCACCGTGCGATTGGGCCGTACGCGCGCGGCGTCGATCGCTCGCTGCGCGTCCACAGTGGCGCGCGAGCCGGCGCGGACGACAGATTGCGCCGCCTCTTGGGCCAACACGGGCGCTACTGAGGAACATTGGACGGCGAGCACGCCGGCCGTAGCCAAGCGCATCAACCGCGACGAACGGAAACGGGACACAAGAAGTCGCTTCATGGACATGCTCTACCGAGGGCGATCAGAGAACGGGCCGGGCACTGACCGGCGCTTTCAGGGTGACGATGGGCGGGGTCGTGTCCGAGGGGTTGGACGAAGGCGCCATCGAACGGGTGGGGTCGAGCGGGAACGCGTCGTTCAAGTCGCTGACGCTGTCGCCGTCGGTGTCGGCGCGAAACGGATCGGTGCCGTTGAGGCCCTCGATCCAGTTCGGCACCCCATCGCCATCCACGTCGGGGTCCGCGGGACTCGCACCGGTGGGGTCATCGTGACCATCCAGGACGCCGTTGCCATTGCTGTCGGGGTTCAGCGGGTCGGTGCCGAGCAGGTACTCGCGCCATGTCGGCAAGCCGTCCTGGTCCGCATCGCCGGCGAGCCACGTGTTGTCGGCCAGGACCAGACCCGACGCGATCACGCCGGTGATCGCCGTGTCGGTCGAGCCGTTGCCGAGTTTGCCGTTGTTCAGACCAAAACCCAGGACGGCGCCATCGGGCCGGATCGCCAAGGTGTGCTCATCGCCACCGACTATGCTCAGCACGTTGCCGATGTCCGATTGCTCGGGTGTCAGGGTGCGGTCGTACTGGCTGGCGACTGGCCCCACTCCGAGGGCGCTGGTGGTAGTGTCGCCCCAGGCCCAGCCACGACCGGACCGGTCCACGGCGACCGCGTAGTCGGAGCCTGCGGCCAAGAGGCGGGCCGACGCGACGGTCGGCACCTGCACAGGCGTCACTTGGTCGGCGGTGACCCCGATACCAAGTTGCGCGTTGGCGTTCTGCCCCCACGCGTAGACACGACCATCGGTGCCGACGGCGGTTCCAAAGTGCGACAGCATCCCGGTGGCCAGCGCGCTGATGGCGGGCAGTGCGGTCACCCGTGTCGGCGTCGAACGAGACAGAGTCGAGCCGTCGCCCAACTGTCCGTAGGTGTTGTCACCCCAGGCCCAGACGATGCCACCCGCCGCCCCGTCCAGTTGCAGGGCGTATGACGCTTCGCGACCAATCGCGATCGCCACGATGTTGCTGATGCCCTGGACCTGAACGGCTGTGGTCCGCTGGGTGGTCGTGCCATCGCCCAATTGACCGCTGGAGTTCCCGCCAAACGCCCAGACGGTGCCGTCCGACTTGAGCACTAGCGAATGATCTCGGCCAGCGGCCACCGCCGTGGCACCGGTGAAACCGCTGATCTGAAGCGGAGAATTAGTCGTCCCGGAAGTGCCGCCGTTGCCAAGTTTTCCAGACGACGAATCGCCCCAGCTCCAGAGAGTGCCGTCACCCTTAACGGCCAGCGAATGGCGGTCGCCGGCCGAGACCGCGGCGACGCCGGTCAGCACCTGGATTGGCGTCGTGGAACCAACCGCGCCAGCCCCGTTGCCCAATTGGCCGAAGACATCCGAGCCGAACGCCCACGCGGTTCCGTCAGCCGCCAGCGCGAGGCTGTGGTCGCTACCCGCTGTGACCGCACCGGTGATCACGAAGTCGGCGCGGCGAACGGCGCTCGCGTTGAGCCCGGTCGCCCACGCGCGCACCTTGAGCACCTGCGACTTCGCTACGGCTAGGGTATTGCCGGAAGTAATGCTCGATGAAGAAGTCGTGGGGTCGCTGCCGTCCGTGGTGTAACGCAGCGTGGCTCCCGACGGCCCCGTGATAGTCACGGTCTGGGCGACGGCATACCAGCCGCCGGCCGGGACAATCGCGGGCGTGGCCGTGGCACCGGCGGCGTCGACATCGTAGGTCGTCGAGGCCGTCGCGCTTGCCGTATACCCGGCTTTGAACGCCTTGGCCTTGACGGTGGTCGTGGCCGGCACCAGGAACGGGTAGGCATACACCGGCGACGCTCCGGTCGGCGTAGTGCCGTCGAGGGTGTAGCGGACGGTGGCTCCGGAGGTCGTCGTAGTGATCGCAACCAGCGGTGCCGACGCGTGCGCGCCACCCGCAGGCGTGATCGTCGGCGTTGCGACGGTGCCGCCGCTGATCCAGTAGCTGGCGTGGCCGCTGTCACTCGCCGTCCATCCAGTCTTGTAGGCGCGCGCTTTCACGGTCTGCGTGTCCGAGACGGTCAGTGCCGTGGTGTAGGCAGCAGAACTGGCCGTCGGTTCGGTGCCGTCGGTGGTGTAGCGCAAGGTGGCGCCTGACGTGGTGGAAGCCATCGCCACCGATTGCGCGCTTCCATACGCACCCGCGCCGGGCGTCATCGACGGCGTGACGACCTTCAGTTCGTAAGCGCGCGCGACCACGACGCTGGTCGGCGAGCCCGACTTCCAGCCGCTGACCTTCAGCGTCTGGATCTGTTCGACGGCGATGCTGCCGCCCGAGGTCACCGTCGCATCGCTCGCCGTCGGGTCGACGCCCGTCGTCGTGTAGCGCAACGTGGCGCCCGGGTCGGCCACCGAGATCGTGACCGACTGGTTCGTGTAGAACAGCCCGCTCGCCAAACTCACCACCGGGGTGGCGACTCGCCAGGCCATGCCGGTCCCGCTGATCGCGACCGGGACCCACCGGTCGATCGTGGTGCCATCGCCGAGTTGGCCGTCGCCGTTCTCGCCCCAGGCGTAGACCGTGCCGTCGCTGGCCAGCGCCAGTGCATGCGCATCGCCTGCAGCGATCTGGACAATGTCGGTGAGGCCCGCCACTTGCGCCGCGGACAGCCGCTCGGTGGTCGTGCCGTCGCCCAGTTGCCCTGAGCTGTTAGTGCCCCAGGTCCAGACGTGACCGTCACCGTCCAGCGCCATCGAGAACCAAGTTCCCGCCGCGACCTTGGTTACGCCGGAGAGGCCGGCAACCTGCACGGGTTCCAATCGATTGGTCGCGGTGCCGTCGCCAAGCGCGCCATCACCGTTGTGTCCCCACGCCCATGCCGTGCCGTCGGAGAGGACGGCCAAACCGTGATCCCTGCCAGCAGCCACGGCGGTGACAGTCGCGAGGGTGGACACTTCCACGGGAGCGAGGCGGTCGTTCGTCGAGTTGTCGCCCAACTGGCCGTACTGGTTGTCGCCCCACGCCCACACGGTGCCGTCCTGCTTCACGGCCAGCGCGAAATCTTCGCCGGCGGAAATGGCGGTGACCGTCGTGAGCGAACTGACGGCCGTCGGCGACAACCGGGTGGTCGTGGTGCCATCACCGACCTGTCCCTGGCTGTTCGCGCCCCAGGCGACGACGGTGCCGTCCCCTTTCAACGCCACCGTGTTCGCATCGCCGCCGTCCAGGGCCACCACACCGGTGAGCCCCGGGAGCGCAAACGGCATCAGGTGCGCATCGTCCGTGCCGTCACCCAGCCGACCGCTCGTGCCCGGGCCGAACGCCATCACGGTGCCGTCGATCTTGAGCAGGTGCGAGTGCGACGAGCCGCCGGTGATGGCAGCCGCGCCGGTGACGCCGGGAATGGTCTGCGGCAAGAGCCGCGGCGAGGTCTGTGTGCCGTCGCCGAGTTGGGCATTCGCGTTCCGCCCCCATCCCCAGGCAACGCCGTCGTTGCGAATCGCCAGCGAATGATCGGCGCCCGCCGACAACGCCGGCGGCGTCACCTCGCCGGTCACGGTATAGGCGGCGGTTGCGGTGGCACTGGCATCGGCGCCGGTCTTCCAGGCCTTGGCTTTCAGGGTGTAGTTGCCGACGACCAGGGTGCCCCCCGATGCGATGGTCGGGTCGCCCGTTGTCGGCTCCGCGCCGTTGATCGTGTAGTGCACCGTCGAGCCGATGCTGGGCGAGGTCACCGTCACGGCCTGCCCGGCGACGTAGGTGCCGGCGGTGGGATTGAAGGTCGGCGCCGCCGCTGCGAGCGTGAAGGTACGTGACGTCTCCGCGCTGGTCGCGTAGTCGGGGTGAAACGCCTTGGCCCGCAGCGTGGTGGTGGTGTCGATGGCCAGCGGGCCGGTGTAGAGCGTCGAGCTCGAAAGCGGCGCCGTGTTGTTCGTGGTGTAGCGGATCTGCGCGCCGGCCATGGCGGTGAGCGTCACCGTGACGCTATCCACGTAGCTCCCGGTCGCCTGGTCCGACGTGGGCGCCGACAGGGTGCCGAAGTTCATAGTGTAGGTGCGCGTGGTGACGCCACTGGCGGTCCAATTGGTCTTGAAGCCCGCCGCCTTGACCACAGTCGAGGTGCCGACGCTGATCGCCGATGCATAGAGAGTGGACGCCTCGGTGGGCGTGGTGCCGTCGGTGGTGTAGCGAATGGCGGCGCCGGAGGTCGCAGTCGACATCGTGACCGACTGGGCGCTGGTGTAGGTGGCCGTCGAGGGAGACACCGTGACGGCCGCGACCTCCATCGTGTACACCGCGCCGCCGGTGTTGCTGGCAGGCATACCGCTCTTGAAGGCCTTCACATACAAGGTCTGCGATTCTGTGATGCTGAGGCTGCTACCTGACGTGATGCTGGCGTCCGACTCCGTCGGTTCGACCCCATTCTGTGTGTAGCGGATGGTCGCGCCGGAGGTGACGACGGCGATGGTTGCCGTCTTGTTGGTGGTGTAGGTGCCGGAGGCAAGGCTGATGGTCGGCGTCGCCACCATCCAGTCGTAGCCGGCGCTGCTGAGCGCTGTCGGCCGCCATCGCAGAATATTGGTGCCGTCACCCACCTGGTAGTTGTCGTTGTCGCCCCACACGTAGACCACGCCGGTCGAGGTGACGGCGAGGCTGTTGTCCCAGCCGGCGCCGATCTTGGTGATGGACGAGATGAGGGTGACCTCGGCGGGTGTGCTGCGCGGGGTGGTGGAGGCGTCGCCCAGTTGGCCGGACGAGTTGGCGCCCCAGGCCCACACCGTGCTGTCAGACTCGCGGGCCAGCACGTGGTCCGCGCCGCTGGCAATCGCGGTGATGTTGCTCACGGTGGACACCGTCACGGCGGTGGTTCGCTGCGTCGTCGTGGTGTCGCCCAGTTGCCCGGAGGCATTGTAGCCAGACGCCTTGAGCGTGCCGTCACTCAACAGGATCACGGAGTGGCGCTCGCCCCCAGCGGCCTTGCTAGCGCCGCTCACGCCGCTCATCTGCACCGGTGTGGAGCGATCGGTCGTGGTGCCGTCGCCCAGTTGGCCGTTGCCGTTCTCGCCCGCCGCGTAGACGGTGCCGTCGGTCTTCACGAACAGGGTGTGGTCGAACCCGGCGCCGATGGCCGCCGCCGAGGTCACCACTGAGATGGGTGAGGTGGATTGGGTCGTCGAGCCGTCACCCAACTGGCCCACGTTGTTTCGGCCCCAGGTGTAGACATCGCCGTTCGACTTCAGCGCGACGGAATGAAACTCGCCCGCGGCGATGGCCACGATGCCGGTCAAGTTCGACTGGACCGGGGTCTTGCGCACCGTCGTCGAAGCGTCGCCGACCTGGCCGTAGGTGTTCGAGCCCCAGACGTAGAGCACTCCGTCGCTAGTGAGGGCCATCGAGTGATTGCCGCCGGCCGCGACCGCGACGATGTCGCTGAGCCCGGCCACCTGAATCGGCGTCTTCCGGGTGGTCGTGGTGTTGTCGCCCAGTTGGCCGGACGAATTGAGTCCGATGGTCCAGACCGTGCCGTCGGACTTCAGAATGATGGTGTGATTGGCGCCCGAGGCCAGTGTCTGCGCTGACGCGGACGCCGCGACCACCAGCAACACGAGGCCAACGCCGACCTGAATACAGAACTTAACGCACACGTTTCCTCACTCCGCCGAATCTGCCGATTCGGCCAGACACACGGCCAGCGTGTTACACGAGTTGGGGGTTCGAGAGCGGCGCCAATCCAAGCGGGGGGCGAGGACCAGACGGCGCAGCTCAGCGAATACTTTCGAACTGAGGCGAGTCTACACAGTACGACGTGACGATGGGGTCAATTCATTGGGACACGAGTGGACTGGCGTCGATTTTTCACAAACAGCTGGGACGGCCCCATGACAAATCGCGTCGCACGATCACAACTCTGATTGTCACCGGGCGCTGTCGCACACGAAATGCAGCGATCCGCGACGGCCGTGTATTGATTCGCCCTCAGGATCCGAGATCAGCGTCCAGTCTCCAACTCGGAGCGGGCTGGCGAACCAACCGCGCGACCTCGGCTACGAAGACGCGGCGCGAAACTGGCGCGGCACCGAGCGACAAAAGGTGTTCGGTCTCGAGCTGGCAATCGATCCAAGGGAAGCCCCATCGCCCGAGTTGTGCGGCCAGCACTGCCAGCGCGATCTTCGACCCATCCGTGCGGCGAGAGAACATCGACTCGCCAAAGAACATCCGGCCCAGGGCCACGCCGTAAACACCGCCGGCCAGTTCCCCGTCCATCCACACTTCGACGGAGTGCGCCAGTCCCTGGGCGTGCAGTTCGCAGTAGGCGGACTTCATGTTCGCCGTCAGCCACGTGCCGCCATCGTCGGCCCGCGGCGCCGCGCAGGCATCGAGCACTGCCGCGAAGGCCGCGTCCAGCGTGACGGTGAACCGCCGCCGCTTCAGCCGCTTCTTCAGGGAGTGCGACACGTAGAAGTCGCCCGGGGCCAGCACTGTGCGCGGGTCCGGCGACCACCACAGAATGGGATCGCCGTCGTTGAACCACGGGAAGATGCCGTGCCGATAGGCGTCGATCAGCCGGCCCGGCGTGAGGTCGGCGCCGGCCGCCAGCAGGCCATCGGGCTCGTCGAGGGCCTGATCCACGGGCGGGAAAGGGTCGGCGGGGCCAAGAAAAGGGATCATGCTGAGAAATTTGCTACAATCAGTATCTTCTGACCCCATGGTGAGTGTAGCTCAGGGGTAGAGCCCCGGATTGTGGATCCGGCCGTCGCGGGTTCGAATCCCGTCACTCACCCCATTTTCTTCCCCATCAACATGATCGACGCGTGGCTCACGGACCTCGAGGCGCGTCACTTCGCCAACCTGCGCTTCAGCGAGGTCACGCGCGCGCTGCGGGCGCTGTCCTCGGCCTACGTCGAACGGCGCGAGAGCGCGCTGGCCGAGAATCGCGCGCTGGACGGCGCCGGCAAGCGCGCAGCGTTCGCGCTGTACTACGGGCCGATCCACTTCGAGCTGATCCGGGCGATCGCGGAGCGGCTGGAACAGCCGAAGAAGTCTGGCCTGGTGGTGGACCTGGGCTGCGGCACGGGCGTCGCCGGCGCGGCCATCGCCGCCATGACCACACCACCGTCGCGGGTCATCGGCATCGATACGCATCCGTGGACGCTGGAGGAGGCGCGCTTCACCTATCGCGCGCTGGGGCTGAACGCCGAGGTCCGCCGCGGCTTCGCCGGCCGCACGCGCATCCCCGAGAACGCTACGTTCGTCGTCGGCGCATTTGTGGTCAACGAGCTGAAACAGCCCGATCGGGACGACCTGCTGCGTGAAGTGCAAGCGGCGGTGGCACGAGGCACGGCCGTGCTGATCGTCGAACCCATCTCGCTGCGCATTTCGCCCTGGTGGGAAGAATGGGCCGCCGCCTTCCTGCAAATGGGCGGACGCGCCGACGAATGGAAGATCCGCGTGGACCTGCCACCCATCGTCAAGCGCCTGGCCAAGTCGTCGAGCCTGAGGCCCGATTCGCTGACGGCGAGAAGCTTGTTCGCTGACAAGAGGTCCGGCTAAACAAGGTCCGGCTAAAGCCGGACACCACATTGACGCCAGCCGGACACTACATTTACGCGGAGCCGGACGCTACATTGACTCGGGGTTGGGCGTGCTGGGCAGCGCCAGTTCCCCCTTGGCGTGCAGTTCGACAGCGGCCTTCACCACCGCCGGATCGAACGCCTTCCCTTCCAGGTCCTTCACCATCTGCAAGGCCTCTTCGAGGGTCAGGCCCTTGCGATAGGAACGGTCCGAGGTCAGCGCGTCGAGGAAGTCGGCGACACCGAGCAACCGGCCGAGCAGAGGAATATCCTCGCCCGCCAGCCCTTCGGGATAACCCTTCCCATCCCACCGCTCGTGGTGATACTTCACGCCCGGCAGCAGGCTCACCACCTTCTGGCTCTGGATGTTCGACAGGATGCGCGCGCCGTGCAGCGGATGCAGGCGCATCTCGCCGAACTCCGAATCGGTCAGCTTGCCGGGCTTGTTGAGAATGGCGTCGGGCACGCCGATCTTGCCGACGTCGTGCAGCAGGCCCGACAGCTCCACGACCGATCGACTGTCGGCATCGAAACCCAGGTGCTGCGCCAGCCGCACGCCGAACGCCGCCACCCGCTCCGAATGCTTGTGGGTGTAGCCGTCCTTGGCGTCGATGATCGAGGCGATCGCCTTCATGACGTCCAGGAACAGGCGCTCGACCTCGGCCATCAGCCGCGCCCGATGCAGGGCAATGCCGGCCTGGTTGCCCACCGCCGCCAGCAGCTCGAGCTCGGCTTCGCTGAACTCGCGCGCGGTCTGGCTGTCGACGTAGAGCACGCCGAGAATCTGGTCGGTGGTCCGCATCGGCACGCACATCACCGAGCGGATGCGCTGCTGGACGATGCTCTCGCCGCCACCGTACCGCTCGTCGGCCAGGGCATCGTCGGTGAAGGCGGAGATGCCTTTCTCGAGCACGTCGTTGACGACCGTGCGCGACATGGTGACCGAGCCGGTGGCGCCACCGTCCCTGGTGCGAACCGCCACCATGTCGACCTTGCCCGCCGGGTCGCCCGCCGGACGCATGAGAATGGCGGCGCGATCACCACCGCTCACTTCGAGGATCGCCGACAGAATGGAGTCGAACAGCGCCTCGACGCTGGTGGCGCGCGACAGGATGTCCGACACCTTGTGCAGCGTGGTCAGGTACTTCTGGGCCGACGCCAGCAGGTCGGCATCGTCTTTGCGCCTGGAGATCTGCGACAGGAATTCCAGCTTGGTTGGATCCACCGCGCGCTGCACGAGGGTGTGGCTGCGGGCCTCGACGATGCTCAGCGAGGTGGTGGGGTGGGACCCGCGAACGGCGGCGCCTGGCGCGTTGGGGTCGAGCAGCTCGATCACGGTGGAGCCAATGCGGATCTTGTCGCCCCGGCCCAGCTCGGTGGTGGCGATTCGGCGCTCGTTCACGAACGTGCCGTTGGCCGACTGCAGGTCGGTCACCACGCACACGTTCTCGCGCGCGGTCACGGTGCAGTGCCGCCGCGAGGCCGCTTCGTCGTCGAGCACCACGTCACAGCCCTTCAGGCGGCCCAGGGTGATGGTCTGGCCCGGGGTGACGGCGACGGTCCGCCCCGCGTCCTTGCCTGAGCGAACGACGAACTCGAAGCGCATGGGCAGATAATACTTGAAGGGGCTTGCCTGCCCACCGTAGCCTCGGCGAAGGTGGGGGGCTTGGATGAATCTTCTATGAGCACACTCGTCGAGAAGCGACTGCGATACATCGAGCGACAACGCGCCTTGCGGCCTACGGTCGCGGCGCCTTTCGAGGGCCGTGCGCCCGAGGGCACCGGACCGATAAACCGCCACGGCATGCCGAAGCTGCCCACCGGCCAACGCCAGGTGCCGAACTGGCCCGTGCTCGACCTGGGCGACTCGCCCACCATCGCGGTCGCCGACTGGCGCCTCGAAGTCGCCGGGCTCTGCGACAACCCGTTCACGGTCACCTGGGAGCAGTTCCTTGCGCTGCCGCAGGCAGACGATGTGAGCGACTTCCACTGCGTGACGACGTGGAGCCGCATGGACAATCGCTGGCAAGGCGTGCGGTTCAAGACGCTGGCCGAACTCGCCGTGCCCGCGCCCGAGGTGACGCACGTGCTGTGCACCGGCTACGACCACATGCCGGGCACGCGCATTCCCTACACCACCAACCTCCCACTCGAGCGCGCGGTCGAAGACGATGTGCTGCTGGTGCACACCTGGGAGGACGCACCGCTGCCGCAGGAACACGGCGGCCCGTGCCGGATGATCACGCCGAAGCTGTATGCCTGGAAAGGCACGAAGTGGATTCGCAAGATCGAGTTCCTGGCCGGCAACAAGCCAGGGTTCTGGGAAGAGCGCGGCTACTCGGACACTGCCGAACCCTGGTTCGATGACCGATACTCTTGAGCGATGTTCGTTGCCAAGGACCTCAGGCCGATGCTGGCGACGCTGCCGGCACAGCCCCCTGCGCTGACGGTCGCGGGGTTCGTCTACGAGCCCAAGTACGACGGCATTCGCGCCATCGTCGAGATCGTGCCCGGCGAAGAAACCGCCACCGTTCGCCTGTGGTCGCGGCTGGGCAACGAGAAAACGTCGCAGTTTCCCGACGTCGTCGCGGCCGTGGCGCAGTGGGGCCGCACGTTGTCGGGCACCGTGGTGCTCGACGGCGAGGTCACGGCGCTGCAGGCCAATGGCCGGCCGGCCGGCTTTCAGCGCCTGCAGCATCGCATCCACGTGTCGGTGCCTGGCTATCGCTCGAACAAGACCCAACTCTCTCCGGATGAACAGCCTGCCGCACTGATCGTCTTCGACCTGCTGCGCGACGGCGACGACGACCTGCGCGCGTTACCGCTCGCAGAGCGCCGGGTGCGGCTCGAGGCGTTGTTCAAGAAGCACCGGCCGCCCTCAGACACCCTGCGCTTGATCGAACAGGCCGCCGGCAACGGCGAGGCGCTGATGGCACGCGCCATCAAGGAAGAGTGGGAAGGCCTGCTTGTGAAGGCGGCGCGGGCGCCGTATCGCTCGGGCAAGCGCAGTCCCGAGTGGATGAAGCTGAAGCTCCAGAAGCAGGACGAGTTCGTGATCGGCGGCTGGACGGCTCCGCAGGGCACGCGGACGCACTTCGGCGCGTTGATCCTCGGTGCGAAGGGCGAGTCGGGCGCGCTGGAGTACGTCGGCGACGTGGGCACGGGATTCACCGGCGCCGAACTCGAGCGGCTGATGGGCCTGCTGAAGCGCATTGAAACACCGACCTGCCCGTTTGCGACCAAGCCCAAGGTGAAAGACACGGCCCACTGGGTGAAGCCGGTGCTGGTGGCGCAGATTCGCTACACGGAGATGACGGACGAAGGACGACTCCGACATCCTGCGTACCTGGGTCTTCGGGATGACAAGCCTGCGAAGGCTGTTGAGGTGCCCTCGCCGAAGCTCGCGCGAAAGACCAAGGCGAGCGCAGGCGGGCCAGAAGAGAAGGTCGCGGCACACGACCTCGAGTCGCTGCTCGACCAGCTCAACGCGCTCGAGAAGGCGCGCAAGAACGGCAAGCTGGCGCTGCCCGATGGCGACACGCTGGAGGTGACCAACCTTCACAAGATCTTCTGGCCCGAGGGCAAGAAGACCAAGGGCGACCTGATTCGGCACTACGTGCGGGTCGCGCCGTACATCCTGCCGGTCATCAACAACCGGCCTCTGGTCATGAAGCGGTTACCCAACGGCGTCGATGCGCCGTTCTTCTACCAGCATCGGGCGCCCGACATTCCGCCGCCAGGCGTGCGCAGCGAATCGCTGCCGGAAGACGATGTGCCGACGCGGTTGATTGGCGGTTCGCTGAAGACGCTGCTCTACATGGCGCAGCTGGCGTCGATCTCCATGGACCCCTTCTTCTCGACCATGGAAGACTTGAGTTCGGCCGACCAGGTCGCGATCGATCTCGACCCGCAGCCCGGGGCGACCTTCGATCAGATTCTCGACGTCGCCCGCTGGGTGCAGGAGGAACTCGATCGGGTCAACGTGCCCGGCTTCCCCAAGACGTCGGGCTCCGAGGGCCTGCACATCTTCATCCCGCTCCCGAAGGGCACTCCGTACCAGGCCGGCATGTTGTTCTGCCAGATCGTCGCGACCATGGTGGCCATGAAGCATCCGAAAGTGGCGACGGTCGAGCGGACCGTGCGCAAGCGCAAGGACAAGACCATCTACGTCGACTACCTGCAGAACATCCAGGGCAAGACCCTGGCCTGCGCCTATAGCGCCCGCGCCAGCGCCTTCGCCGGCGTCTCGACGCCGCTCACCTGGCAGGAAGTACACGACTCCCCCACGCCCCACGACTTCACCATCGACACCATCGGGGCGCGACTCGAGAAGGTGGGCGACCTATGGGAAGGCCTGCGCCGGCACAAGGGCGCCGACCTGCTGGCGGCCATCGACCGGTTGAGCCGCTGACGTGCGCGGCGTCGCCGCTGCTGGCGCGAGCTGCACCCATGCCTCGGTCGGCGGCGAGGTCCGCCGCACCAGGAGAAAGCCGCCGAAGCTCCCGAGGACACCGACGTCAACCGGCGCGTCGACGACCTCCATCGCAGGAGCGTGCGCGAGCGGACGCTCGCGCAGCGTTGCGCCGGCACTGAGCCGCTGCTGCCGCAGCGCGGCCTGGGCCGGCACAATCGCACCAGCAGTCACGTATCCGGTTGTCCCGTCCGGAACCACCACGCGCAGACCGGCCGCGGTCACACCCATGACTTGCATGATCGAGGATCGCTCCAACTGCGCCCGCACGGCAGCGCCGCGCGCCACCCCGTCTCGCAGCGGCGTGCGTGCCACCGATACCCTGGCCCATTCTCCCAGCCGGTCGAGGCCCGTCACCACCGGCGGCACGGCATCGTCCATCTGCAGGAAGGGCGCCGGATCGACGGCGCCTCCCTCGTAGATCCCAAAGTGCAAGTGGGGTGAGGTCGTTCGGGCATTGCCGGTGTTGCCGACATAGCCCAGCACGTCGCCGGCGCGCACCGATGCCGAGCCGTCGATTGCCCACTTGTCGAGATGCGCATAGTAGAAACGACGGCCAGTGAGCCCCTCGCGCAACCACACGACGTTGCCGCCCAGCCCGTTGGTGCCGGTGCCGGCGTGACCATCGACCACGGCCACGACGGGCGTGCCGCGGGACGCGAAGATGTCGATGCCCTCGTGCTCGCGGCGGCCGGCATCGCGGCTGGCGCCGAACTCGCTTTGCACCGCGGCCGCCGTCAACCCCGACACCGGAAACGGCAGCGACGCCAGCGTGCGTTCGACGATGGTGAACCGGCCGCTGCGCAACAGCTCGGGTTGCAGCCGCAGCAGGTAGCGGCCATCGCGCGGCACGTCGTAGGTCAGGGTCGTGCCGTCGGTCAGCGATTCGACGCGACGAGGCACGTCGCCCTCGCGATGCTCGAACAGGTCGACGAACAGCTGCCCGCCATCGAGGCTGTCGAACGACACGTCGACGGTCAGCCGCCGGCCACGCTGCAGGTCGAACTGGTAGGCCGCCGCGGCGGCCTCGGTGGGAAAGTAGCCGGCCTCGCGAAACGGCAGCGACACGGCCACCGCGCTGGCAAGCGCGGCCTCGCCGGCCCGCAGCCAGTCGCGGCCCAGCGCGGTTTGATCGAGGCTGGCGGTGCGCAAGCCGTCGGCGTAGCGCTCGTGCGGCGACGGCGTGACGGTCAGCCGCGACAGGACGCCGTTGGCCGAGCAACCGGCGACGACCAGTACGCATCCCAGTCCCAGTATCGCAATGGTGGTGCGGGTCCAGCCCATACTCACCCGATTGCAAGCTGGTGACCACTACCAGCCCGGCCGTAGCGTTACCGGCGGTAAAATCTTGTCGTGCATGACCTCACCGGCATTGTGTTGTGCGGCGGCCGGTCGAGCCGGATGGGCGCCGACAAGGCGGCGCTGCCGTTCGGCGACGAGACGCTGCTGCAGCGCGCCGTCCGTGTGGTGGGTGAGGTAGCCGGCGAGGTCATCATCGTCCGGCGCGAGGGGCAAAGCGGGAATGGCGGAGGCGACCCCATCTTTGGGCTGTCCGTCCGTGCCGTTCACGACCCCATCGAAGACCTCGGCCCGCTGGCCGGCCTCGCCGCCGGCCTGGCTGCATCCACCACTGAACTGAACATCGTGATCGCCTGCGACATGCCGCTCGTCAGGCCCGCCGTGCTGCGCCGACTCATCGAACTACAGGCAGATGCGGACATCTGCGTCGCGGTCGTCGATGGGCGCTCCAGCCCGCTGTGCGCCGTTTACCGCAAGGGCGTCGCCGGCGTGGCCGACGCGCTGCTGGCGTCGGGCGAGCGTCGCGTGATGGCGCTGCTCGATCGGGTACAAACGAAACGGGTCGATGCCGCGGTGTTCCGCGACATCGACCCGGAGTTGGAAACGTTCGTCAGCTGCAATACGCCGGACGAACTGCTGGCGGCGATGGCGGCACTAAAGTGCCGCCCTTCTGGCACCAATATCTAGAAGGCGAAGCGCAGTTCGCCCATGATCTGACGCTTCAGGATGTCGCCGAACACGTGCGACTGGATGTCCTGGTTCGTCAGGTTGATCCCCTTGATGGTGGCGGTGATCTTGTCCTGCGCGAACTTCATGCCGAAGGCGCCGTTGATCTGCGTGTAGGCCTCGGTCGGGCCGGTGAAGCGCGAATCGAGCACGTCCTGCCACAGCGCATCGTCAACGTAGCTGACCGACAGGTTGCCGAGGAAGCGGCCTTCGCTGAAGTTCAGGCCGGCGTTGAAGCGGTTCTGCGGCGGCAGGTTCACTTCCGACAGCGCGAAGTCGGGGTCGGGCTTGGCCTGGTACGAGTAGTTCGCAAACAGGTTCAACGCCTGGTTGACCGCGCCGTCGATGCCGAGCTCGAAGCCCTTGTTCTTCACCGAGCCGAGGTTACGGTAGCTGAACTCAGCCGGCAGGCCGCCGCTGTTGCACACCGCGGTGGCGCAGGCCGGTGGCAGCACTTCCAGCACGACCGGCGGCAGCGGCCAGCCCGGCGGCGGCGCGGTCGCGCGGTAGCGGGCCACCTGCGTGAAGAAGATCTCGTCCTTGTTCTGCGTGAAATAGAACGACGCCGAGACCGTCGCGCGGTTCTTGATCACACCGGTGTAGCCGACCTCGAACGACTCGGTCGATTCCTCGGTCAGGTCCTCGTTGCCGGTGGCGCTGACCGGGAAGTTGTAGATCACGCCGTTCAGCGCCGGGTTGATCGCCCCCAGGTTCAACTGGTTGACGATGCGGGTCTCGAGGAAGTTGTTGATCAGCGAGGGCGAGCGGAACGCCTTGTTGAACGAGACGCGCACGGCCTGGTCGGCGGTGGGCTTCAGGATTACCGCAACGCGGGGCGAGAACACCGGGTCTTCGATGTTGTCGTACTTGTCGATGCGCGCGCCGAGGCTGAGGCGGAGGTAGTTGTTCAGGAAGATCTCGTCCTGAATGTAACCGCCCATCTCGGTGCGGTTGTCGCCGCGCGGCGCAATCGACAGGTCGAAGGTGTTGAAGCGGACGTTGCCGCCGTAGCTGAGCACGTGGCGGCCGCCGAAGGTGTTGATGTTGCCGATCTCGAAGTCGTAGGTCTTGGTGTCGAACTGGAACAGGATCGGCTTGCCGTCGACGCCAATCGCGAGCAGGCCCGAGGCATCACCGTTCAACATGTTGGTGAAGAAGTTGAACTTGAAGGCGTTGCGCGCGTAGCGCATGGTGCCGTAGGTGACGCCGACGCCGGTCATGTCGAACGGCCCGATGCCGGTGTGGATGATGCCGTCGGTGCCCGAGTAGCCGCCGGCGAACGCCAGCTTGTACTTGCCGTCCGGCGCGTCGTAGTCGACGCGGCCGTCAACCTTGGGCTGGGTCGTGCCCTGGTTGGCGAACGCCGGGTACGGCGTGCTGGTGCCGGGAATAATCCCGGTCGGGCGCGGGAAGGCGTCCGAGGTGTAGCCGCCGGCCGAAATCTTGTAGGCCCAGCGATCGTTCACCGCGCGCGCGTGCGTGCCGTTGATGCCGAACATGGTGCCGGCGTCGAGCTTCTCGCCGTTCTCGGCCTTGCGGTCGAACGTGCCGAAGGTGATGGTGGCGCTGTTGCCGTCCAGTTCGCGCGGCGTCTTCGAAATGAAGTTGACCACGCCGTTCATGGCGTTGGCTCCCCACACGGCCGAGGCCGGGCCGCGGATCACTTCGATCTGCTTGAGCTCGTTCGGATTCACGGGCAGGAGGTCCCACGCCACGAAGCCGAAGAAGTCGAGATAGAGGCTGCGGCCGTCGAGCAGCGCGAGCGTCGAGGTCGCGAGCGTCGAGGTCGCGCCGCGCATGGTCAGGTTGAAGTCGCGCGCCGAAGTCTGCGACAGGTTGACGCCCGGCACCGACCGGAACAACTCGGCGTAGTTGGTCGCCGGCGTGGAGGCAATCACGTCGGCGGTGACCACCGAGACGGTGGCCGGTGCGTTGACCAGCTGCTGCTCCACCTTCGAGGCGGTGACGACGACCTGCTCTTCGTAGATCGGCGCTTCTTCCGGTTTCGCGGGCGGTTGTTGCGGGGGCGTAGGGGTCTGGGCGAATACAGCGGTCGAACCGGCCAAAGCCAGTGTCAAGCAAACCGCCAAACGGCGAGCCGTCATGGAGCCTCCAGTTAAGGGAATCAGATGGAACACATCTCTTATTCTAACGCCCGTCGGGTCAGAGAAACGTAGTCAGGCCGGTCGGCCGGCGAGCGATGACGGTACTCCCACAGGACCTGGTTGCCCCGCACCACGAAGACGCCCGGCAGCTGCCGCATCAGTTCCGCCGGCTGGGTGCCAAAGCCGTGCGACAGCGCGCACACGGCGCCGCGCGCCCACACCACCGGGTCGACCAGCGCCCCGGCCCCGGTCCGGCCGAGCGAAAATGCGCGGTAGTGGGCAAGATCGGGATCGCTCACCTGAACCACATCACTCAGACGGTATTTGGCGAAGAAGGGTTCCGCGTCGGCGGCGCTGCCGCCATGCACGAACGCCAGCCGAACGCCGGCGGCCTCGAGTTGCGGCCGCACGGCCGCGACGTCGGCCAGCGCCTCGCGACAAAACGTGCAGCCGAACGAACGGAGCAGGACGACCAGGGTCGGCGCATCCTGCAAATGCCGCAACGGCGAATCGGCGGGCAGCTCGATAGTCTGCATCAAGAAGTGGCGACGGCCGTGGCGGCCCACTGTTCCAGCTTGCGGCCATCCTCGTAGAACCGGCGGATGCCGTCGGACAGCTTCTCGACCGCCATCGCGTCCTGGTTATGGAGGAAGCGGTAGGCCGTCTCGTCGAGCGTAATCTTCTCCTCGGCCGAGGCGCGCGCGGCTTCGGGCGTCAACTGCGGCGACAGCTCGCCGTCGGTCTTCTGCAGCGCCTCGAGCAGGTCGGGGCTGATCGTCAGCAGGTCGCAGCCGGCCAGGCCCGTGATCTGTTCGACCTTGCGGAAGCTGGCGCCCATGACCTGCGTCTGGTAACCGAACTTCTTGTAGTAGTGGTAAATCCGCGTGACCGACTGCACACCGGGATCCTGGTCGGCCGGAATGTCAGCGCCGCGCTCCTTGCGGTAGTAGTCGTAGATGCGGCCCACGAACGGCGAGATCAACGTGACACCGGCCTCGGCGCAGGCCACCGCCTGCGCGAAGCTGAAGAGCAGCGTCAGGTTGCAGTGAATGCCTTCGCGCTCGAGGTCGGCGGCCGCGCGAATGCCTTCCCACGTGCTGCCCACCTTGATCAGGATGCGCTCGCGGCCAATGCCGGCGGCTTCGTACAGCCCGATCAACTCGCGAGCCTTCGCCACCGTTCCGGCGGTGTCAAAACTCAACCGCGCGTCGACCTCGGTCGAGACGCGGCCCGGCACGATCTTCAGGATCTCGAGGCCGAAGTTCACCGCCAGGCGATCCATGAACGCCTCGGTGCGGCGGGCGTCGCCCAGGCCCAGCTGGTCGGCCTCGGCCCGCGCGGCGTCGACCAACGGGCGGTACGCCGGCTGTTGCGCCGCCTTGAGCAGCAGCGAGGGGTTGGTGGTGGCGTCCTGCGGGCGGAACTGCCGCATGGCCTCGATGTCGCCGGTGTCGGCAACGACGGTGGTGACGCGTTTCAGGGAATCGAGCAGGGACATTGAATAGAGAATAGCGAATAACAAAGAGCGAAGAACAAATAACGAAGAACAAATAACGAAAGAAACCTTTCGTTCTTCGTAATTCGTTATTCTTTATTCAAACCATGCAGGTCCTGGTCATCGACGTGGGCGGCACCCACGTCAAACTCATGCACAGTGGCAGCCCGGAGGTGCGCAAGTTCGACTCGGGCGACGGCTTCACGCCGCAGCAGGTGGTCGACGGCGTCCGCGCCCATGCCGCCGACTGGACCTTCGACGCCGCCACGCTCGGCATTCCCAGCCCGGTCGTCCGCGGCCAGGTGTTCCAGGAGCCGTGGAACCTCGGCATCGGGTGGGTCGACTTCGACTGGGCAGCGGCGCTGGGTGTGCCCGTCAAGGTGATGAACGACGCCGCCATGCAGGCCCTCGGCAGCGACGAGGGCGGGCGCATGCTGTTCCTGGGCCTTGGTTCAGGCCTGGGCACCGCGCTCGTGGACGAAGGCGTGGTCGTGGCCCTCGAGCTGGCGCACCTGCCCTTCAAGGACCAGACCTTCGAAGACCTGCTGGGCCAGCGCGGCCTGAAGGCCCTGGGCGAGGACCGCTGGCGGCCGCTCGTGCTCGAGGGCGCGGAGCTGCTGCGGGCGGCGGTGGCCGCGGAGTACGTGGTGCTCGGCGGCGGCAACGTGCGGCTGTTTGCCGACCTGCCGCCCGGCATTCGCCGCGGCCACAACGACAAGGCGTTTGAAGGCGGCTTCCGCGCCTGGGACCAGCCCGAACCGGCGCCGGCGGCCAGCGCCACGGGACTGCGCGCGCTGGCCGCGTGGGCACCGCGCGAGCACCTGCGCGACCTGTTCGCCGCCGACCCCGGCCGCGCCGAGCGCTTCACGCTGACCGTCGGCCCGCACCTGCAGATCGACTACTCGAAGAACCTGATCAACGACGCCGCCATGGCGGCGCTGGTGGAGCTGGCCAGGCGGACCGGCGTCGAGCGATTGCGCGACCTGATGTTTGCCGGCGAGCCGATCAACAACACCGAGCACCGGGCCGTGCTGCACGTTGCGCTGCGCAACCGATCGGGCCGGCCGATGCCGGTGGACGGCCGCGACGTCATGCCCGGCGTGCGAGACGCGCTCGATCACATCCGCCGCTTCTCGGAGGCGGTTCGCAGCGGCGCGTGGCTCGGCTACACCGGCCTGCGCATCACCGATGTCGTCAACATCGGCATTGGCGGGTCCGACCTGGGCCCGGCCATGGCGACGCAGGCGCTGGCCGCGTACGGGCACGAGGGGCCGCGGGTCCATTTCGTGTCGAACGTGGACGGCACGCACCTGGCCGAGACGCTGCGCACGCTGCACCCGGCGACCACCTTGTTCACGATCGCGTCGAAGACCTTCACGACGCAGGAAACCATGGTCAACGCGCGCTCGGCGCGCGACTGGTTCCTGACGCGGGCCAAAGACGAGGCCGCGGTCGCCAAGCACTTCGTCGCGATCTCGACCAACGAAGCCGAGGTGCGCGCCTTCGGCATCGCCCCCGAGAACATGTTCGTGTTCTGGAACTGGGTCGGCGGCCGCTATTCGCTCTGGTCGTCGATCGGCCTGCCGATCGCACTGGCTGCGGGCTACGGCCGTTTCGAGCAGCTCCTCGACGGCGCGCACGAAATGGACGAGCACTTCCGGACCGCGCCGATCGAGCGCAACGCGCCGATGGTACTGGGGCTGCTGGGCGTCTGGTATGCCAGCGCGCTCGGCGCCGACAGCCACGCGGTGCTGCCCTACGAGCAGGCGTTGCTGCGGCTGCCGGCCTACCTGCAGCAGCTCGACATGGAGAGCAACGGCAAGGGCGTCGACCGCGATGGCCGGCCGGTGGAGTCGCCGACCGCGCCGATCCTGTGGGGCGAGCCGGGCACCAACGGCCAGCATGCGTTCTTCCAGTTGCTGCACCAGGGCACGCGGCTGGTGTCGTGCGACTTCCTGGCCGGCATCGAGTCGCAGGAGCCCGGCGACCATCATCGCCTGCTGCTCGCCAATTGCTTCGCGCAGACCGAGGCGCTGATGCGCGGCAAGACCGAAGCCGAAGTGCGCGCCGAACTGACCGCCCAGGGCCTGCACGGCGAGGCGCTCGAGGCTTTGGTCCCGCACAAGGTGTTTCCCGGCAACCGCCCATCGACGACGATCCTTTACCGGAAGTTGGGGCCGCGGACCATCGGCATGCTGCTGGCGATGTACGAGCACAAGGTCTTCACGATGGGCGCGGTCTGGAACATCAACTCGTTCGATCAGTGGGGCGTGGAACTCGGCAAGCAGCTGGCCACGACGGTCGCGGCCGACCTGGCCTCGCCCGGCCTGACCTCGAGCCACGACAGCTCTACCAACCGCCTGATCAACGCCACCAAGCAGCGTCCGTCCTGACGAGGTCCGCGCGCCTAGTCGGCGCGCAGGAGCGTCACGGGGTCGACCCGTCCGGCCTCACGCGCTGGGCGCAGCGTCGACGCGAGCACTGTGGCCGCGACCATCGCCACTACCACGAGCCAAATCAACGGATCGCGCAGCGTGACCTCGTACTGGACGGCCGACAGGACGCGCCCCATCAGAATCGCCAGCCCGGCCCCGAGGGCAATGCCGGCGGCCGCGACCATCAATCCGCTCGAGCGGACGAGCCGGCGCACATCCGCTGGCGTGGCGCCGAGCGCCAGGCGAACCCCAAACTCACGGCGCCGCTGCCACGCCACGCGCGACAGCACGGCGAACAGACCAGCGGCGACCGCCACCAGTGCGATGGCGGCAAAGGCGACGGCGACGACCGTGCCGGCGCGAGGGCGTTCCAGGGCCACTGCGTAGTCGGCCGACACCGCTGTTCCGGCGTAGACCAGCGCCGAGGGGCTGGCAGACCGCAGCTGCATTCGTACCGCGTCCAGCGAGGGGCAACCGGCGGCGCAGCGGATGGTCAGATGGATCGATGCTGAGGCCAGCTCTGGTGCGCCAGCGCGTGATCCGACTAACGCCTCATACATCTCGGGTTCGTCGCTACGCGGGTCGCGCATCGGGTTGCGAATCTCGCCACTGACTCCGACCACGTGAAACGCGCGGCCATCCGAGAAACGCATGCTGCGGCCAACGGCCGACTGGTTGGGCCACACCTGCTCGGCCAGTGAACGGCTCACCACAACCGTGCCGGGGCCATCGCCAGCCAGGAGCCCGCGTCCCTCCACGATCCGGATGCCGTAGGTTCGGAAGAAATCGGGCATCACGCTGTAGCTGTTCATCCGCAGCTTGACTGGGACACTCCCGGCGTCGCCGGCAGTCACGTCGTAGAAGTACAGCATGCCGCGCATGGGCGGGACCCCGCTCGATACGGTCGCGCCCTCGATGCCCGCAATTGCGGCAGCGGTCGCACGCAGGTGCTCGGCCGTGGCGTGGCGGGCCGCGCCGTCGGCCGCGACACCTGTCAGCGACACCTCGAAGACCGACAGGGCATGAACGTCGAGTCCTCGGTCGTCCTGCAGCAGATTCACGAAACTTCTGGTCTGGATGCCGGCGCCCACGCAAAGCGCCACCGCTAATGCCAGCTCGCCCACCAGCAGACTCGTCGTCAGGCGCCTGGACCGCCGATCGAGACTGGCGCCGCGCGACATCGCCTGCAGCTCCGTAGCGGGGTCGTGACGCGTACCCAGCCACGCCGGCAGCGCGCCGGCGACGACTGCGGCGACCGTACTGAACACGGCCAGCGCGATCACCGACCGCAGGTCGAGATCGATTGGATTGAGCGTCCGAGAGGAGATCGAGAGGGGCAACCACGCTCGCGCGGCCGCGACCAGGCTGGTGCCGATGACGACACCGAACATTGCCGCGCTGGCGCCAATCCACATCTGCTCGAAGAGGGTTTGTCGCAGCAGCCGTCCGCGCGACGCCCCCAGCACCGAGCACAGCGCGAACTCGCGGCGGCGCTCGGCCAGGGACGCGAGCGTCAGGTTCAGCACATTGGCACACAGGACGAAGAAGACCAGGACCACTGCCACCGCGCCGGCCCTGATAGTGCCAGCCGAATAGGCGTCGAGCATGTCTTCGCCGACACCTCGCAGGATGACCTGTCGTCCGACAGTCGTCGGGTCGGCCTGATGGACGACCTCGGTGGCCATTCGGGCGGCGTCGTCGCGCGGCACTTCGGGCGCCAGGCGTGCGTAGGCGTAGGCCGACGGCGCGCCTCGTCCTGGGGCTGGTCCTGGCTGGGCCAGATCCAGCGGCCGCCACACCCGGGTCTGCGCGAAGGGAAAGGCAAACGATCCGGGCATGATGCCGACGATCAGCACCTGGCTGCCGTTCATCTCGACGCTTTGGCCGACCAGCGACGGATCACCGCCGAACCTCGTTCGCCAGAGAGCCTCGCCAAGGATGGCCTGATCAGCGCGGCCCGGGCCACCATCGCCGGACGCAAACGTGCGTCCCAGGAGCGGTGCGGCACCGAGTTCCTCGAAGAGCCCTGGCGTAATCCGCGCGCCGGATACTCCCAACTGCTCCTCACCGCTGCCAAACGTCGCGCGCTGCTGCATCATCGCGTGGACCGCGGAGAATCCGGACGCCTGGCGCCACTCCTGGATCGTGCCGATGGGAATATTGACCGAGAACTCCTGCTCCGACCTCCCCAGGCCGATCTGCACGAGCGACGCGGCGTCCTGAAATGGCGCGGGCCTCAGGATCAGCGCGTCGACCAGCGTGAACGTGGCAGCCGTTAGTCCGATGGCCAGGCCAAGAAGGAGGGCCGGCAGCAGTGCGGCAGTCGGCCTGGCCCGAATGCGGCGGGCAGCGTGGCGGAGATCCTGCATCATCTGGGGCGGCAGGTTGCCACAAACCAGAGCGCCCTGTGAAGGGGTTAGTCGAGCGCCGGCACCGCGAACGGCGCCATCGCCAGCAGCCGGCCGAAGGCCTCGGCATCCACCGCCGGGCTGAAGTGATAGCCCTGCCCTTCATCACACAACTCGGCGCGCAGGAACGCGAACTGCTGGCGCGTCTCGACCCCTTCGGCGACGACCCGGCACCCCAGGCTCTTCCCCATGGCGATCACCGCGCGCACCAGCGGGGCACCGGCCGGCGTCGGCATGATCTCCCGGACGAACGATTGATCGATCTTGAGCACGTCGACCGGGCAGTGCTGCAGGTAGCTCAGGCTCGACGGCCCGGTGCCGAAGTCGTCCACCTTGAGGACGACGCCGCTCGCCTTCAGCAGCTCGAGCAGCGGCGCGGTCGTCGACGAATCGACCATCAACGCGCTTTCGGTGAGCTCGAGCTCGAGAAACTCCGCCGCCAGCGGGGTCTCGCGCAGGAACCGCAGGATGTCGTCGAGAAACCCCGGCGTCCGAAATTGCAGCGCCGAGACGTTGACGGCAATCGGAATCGGCGGCAGACCCAGCTCCTGCCACGCCTTGGCCTGGCGGCACGCTTCGCGCAGCGCCCACCGGCCCATCGGCACGATCAGCGACGAGGCCTCGGCGGCGGGAATGAACTGGTCGGGCGGCACCAGGCCACGCAGAGGATGCCGCCACCGCATGAGCGCCTCGGCGCCGCTGATGGCGCCGGTCTCGAGGTTGATGGTCGGCTGGTAGTGCAGCACGAACTGCTCGAGGTCGAGCGCGGTCCGCAACTCCGACTCGATCGATGACCGCTGCACCGCCGGCGATTCCATGTCGGGCCGGTAAAAGCCCACCCGGTTGCGACCGGTGTTTTTGGCGTGGTACATCGCCGCATCGGCGCGCCCAATCAGCGACTGCGCGTCCTGGCCGTCCTCGGGATACAGGCTGATGCCGATGCTGACCGTCAACTGCAGCTCGTGGCCGGCAATCAGGTGCGGCTCGCTGACCGACTGGACGATTTTCTCGGCAATGACGCCCGCGTCGCCGGCATGGTCAACTTCCGACAGCAGCACCAGGAACTCGTCGCCGCCGTGGCGGCTGACCGTATCCGACTCGCGCACGCAGGCGGTGAGGCGGCGCGCGATCGAGCGCAGCACCTGGTCGCCGATTGCGTGCCCCAGGGTGTCGTTGATGTGCTTGAACTTGTCGCAGTCGATGAACAGCACCGCCAGCCGGCGGCCGTAGCGGCGCGACAGGGCGATCGAGCGGGCCAGGCGGTCGCTCAGCAGCAGGCGGTTCGGCAGTTCGGTGAGCGCATCGTGCTCGGCCAGGTGCAGCATCTGCAGCCGGCGCTCGCGCGACACGATCACGTCCCGGAAGATGATCACCGAGCCCAGGATCTCGCCGCGGCGATCGTGGATCGGCGCCGCCGAGTGCTCGATCGAGGTCTCGGCGCCGCGCCGGCCGACCAGCACGTAGTTGCCCTTCATGCGGACCTTGCGGTTGTGGTCGATGGCCATGCGTGACGGGTCTTCGGCGGGCTGGCCGGTCAGGCCGTCGGTAACGTCAAAGACCTCGGCCAGCGGCCGCGCGAAGGCCTCGGCCCGGGTCCAGCCGGTCAGCGCCTCGGCCTCGGCGTTCAGGTAGGTGACGGTGCCGAGCGTGTCGGTGGTCAGTACCGCATCGCCGATCGAGTTCAGCGTGATCTCGGCGCGCTCGCGCTCGACGAACTTCTGCTCCTCCAGACCCCGGCGCTCGAACATCATCGCGATCACCTGGCACAGGCTGCGAGTGTCGAGCTGGTTGGTGACGACGTAGTCGGTGGCGCCGCGCTCGACGGCGCGCCGGGCGAGCGGCTGATCGGTGGCGCGCGCCAGCATCAGGATCGCGACGGTCGGCGCCATGCGCCGGATCTGGTCGATCGCCGTCAGGTCGCGCGCTTCCGGCAGCGACAGGTCGAGCAACACGGCGCTGACGCTTTCGGTTTCGAGGCGCCGCAGGCCCGCGTCGACATTCGGCACGTGCTCGACCGCCAGCACGTCTGGCGCACCAGACAGCAGCGCGTGGACGCTGGCGCGATCGGCGGAGCTGTCTCCCTCAATCAGGAGCAGAAGTGGCACCGCGCGGCCATACGAAGCGTTCATGCCTTGCTTGCGGAGCAAATATGCTGCCGTGTTTGGTATGGCACCGCTGTGTAGGTGGCTCATTCAGCAGAGCCCGCGAGTGCAGCACTTGCGGACAAAAGTCAGGGCCGCGAAGGACTCTGCCGCAAGCGCGTCATCCACGCGACAAATCTGCAACGGCCCGGCGCGCTCACTGTTGGCAGAAGGTTTGCTCTAGTGGGGGGCGAGCCGGCACATCGAGCGACCGGCCAACACTGGCGAAGTGGCAGGCGGCGACCGCGTCCATATGTGACGACTTCAGCCGCCTCCACTCCGCTACTAGGGACGAATCGGGACGCATGACGAGCGCGAGAGACCATTTCCTGCCTGTGACGCTCGTCGCCACCGGTGTGCTGCTGGCGTTCTGGCCAGTCATCACCGGGCTCGTTGAAGCCTGGTCCACCGACGACAACTACTCCCACGGCTTCTTCATCGTCCCGCTGGCGGCCTACTTCGCGTGGGAGCGCCGCGCGCAGTTCGAGCGGGCTGAAGTGCGCCCGTCGCTGGCCGGTCTGGCGGTGGTGATGCTGAGCATGGTGCTGCTCGTGGCCGGCATGCTGGGGGCCGAGTACTTCCTGTCGCGCGTGGCGCTGATCGGCACCGTCGCCGGGGCGGTGCTGTTCCTGGGCGGATGGGCACGGCTGCGCGTGCTGCTGTTTCCGCTGGCGTTCCTGCTGTTGATGGTGCCGCTGCCGGCCCTGATCTTCAACAAGATCGCGTTTCCCCTGCAGTTGCTGGCGTCGCACGTCGGCGAGTACTCGATCAGCGCCATGGAGATTCCGATCCTGCGCGAGGGCAACGTGCTGATTCTCGCCAACGCCACGCTCGAAGTGGCCGAGGCCTGCAGCGGCATCCGGTCGCTGGTGTCGCTGTTCACGCTGGGCATCGTGTTCGGCTACTTTGCCGACCACCGCGTCTGGGTGCGGTCGGTGATCGCGCTGTCGGCGATTCCGGTCGCCATTCTCGCCAACGGCCTGCGCGTCGCCAGCGCCGGCGTGGCCGCCCACAACTACGGCACCGAGGGCGTCGAAGGGGTCTTTCACGATGTCTCCGGCTGGGTGGTCTTCGTCATCGCGTTCCTGATGATGCTGGCCATTCAACGGCTGCTGCTGCATTTCGCGCCGCCCCGGAGGACGCCGGCCGCGCCCCCGCTGGCGCCGCGCACGAGTCCCATATGAACAGTTCCCTCGTCCGCGCCACGGCGCTCTTTGCCTGCCTGGTGTCGGCGGCGTTATTCATGGCCAATGCCCGCGAGTCCGAGGCGCCGATTGTCCGCACGACCTTCGCGTCGTTCCCGATGGTGATCGACGGCTGGGAAGCGGTCAACGATCCGCCGATGGAGAAGGAGATCCTCGCGGTGCTCGGCGTGGACGACTACCTGTCGCGCGCCTACTACCGGCCCGACGGCGCCGCGGTCGGCCTCTACATGGGGTTCTACGCCAGCCAGCGTCAGGGCGATACCATCCACTCGCCGCTCAACTGCCTGCCCGGCGCCGGCTGGGAGCCGCTGTCGGAGGGCCGCAAGGTGATTGCCAACGCCGCCGGCCCCGGCCACGACATCGAGGTCAATCGCTACGTCGTGCAGAAGGGCCTCGATCGGCAGTTGGTGCTGTATTGGTACCAGGCGCACGGTCGCGTGGTGGCGAGCGAGTACAAGAGCCGCCTGCTGTTGATCGGCGATGCCATTCGTTTCAACCGCACCGACGGCTCGATGATTCGCGTGATCGCGCCGATCCCGCTCGCCAGCGACGGCGCCGATGCCGAACGTCTCGCCACCGAGTTCGTGCTCTCGCTCTTCCCCCGCCTCACTGGGTACATCCCTTCCTGATCTTCCTCACGGGGAGTGCACGTGCGCACTCCTTCTCGCTTCATCCCCTTGAGATTAGTCGCCGCCACGAGTGGCATTTGCATCGCCGCCAAGGGGGGTCTTTTGTCTGCGTGATCGACGACTACCTGCGATGTCGCACTGCTGCAAGCACTTGCGCGATCGGAAGTTGCGCGCGTCGTCAGCAAATTGGCAAGCGCCATCTTGGCAGGACGATTGCTCAAGGAGAGTGCGTCGAGCCCGATGCGTGTGCGAAGGGAGAAACGACAACCGGTGAAACGGTTTTAGGTTTGCGAGGGAGGACACGAAATGTTCAAACGCTTGAAGGTTCTTGGGATTGCCGCCGCGGCGGTAACCCTGATGGCAGCGCCGGCCAGTGCGGCGACGGTCATCGATTTCTCGACGGGCAACGCTTCCGAGGGCGGCTCGATCACGTGGGACGGCTCGAACTACATCGGGACCAACATCCCGATTGGCGCGGTCCGCATCGTCGGCGCGCCGCAGGGCAACACCACTTACGTGGTGGGCGGCAACGCCATCGACGGCGATGGCAACTTCTGGGGCAGCCTCGACTTCAACACCAACGAAGGCAGCAACTTCATGAGCATCTCGGGCTGCATTCCGGGCATGTCGATTGGCACGTTCGACGCCAACGGCGCCTGCACGGTGCCTGAAGTGCTGCTCTCGGGCACCATCCAGGGCTACGTCCCGAATGCGCCCCAGGGTCTGCTGAGCGCGTTTGGTGAAGACGCCAAGAACCAGGAACTGCTCGCCTACATCGGCCTCGGCCCGAACACGCCGTTCGAGTTCTTTGGCTTCTCGCTCACCACCTACAACATCGCGCCCGGTGGCTCGTCCACCGCGATCAGCACCGACATCCGCAACACCGCCGTGCCGGAACCGGCCACGATGATGTTGCTCGGCACGGGCCTGCTGGCCGCGTTCCGCGCTCGTCGCCGCCAGCAGCAACAGCAGCAGCTGTGAACCGGCGTGTCCTTCCGGCGATAACGCTCGGGTGAGGCATCCCTCACGGGGTGCCTTACCTGCGCCGCATCGCCTACCAACTGTGAGGCGCGCGTTCCTCAGAAAGCCTTCTGAAGAACGCGACCTTTCTCCCCTGCCAGCGCGACTTCCGCCTCACGCCACTCGATTCTCACGCCACATCACCGGAAACTCCTCGAAAAGCAGACTGGCGCAGTTCTTGTAGTGGCAAGGACCATGATGCGCGGACTTACCGGACTCTTCAGCGTTGTGATGGTCGCGGCCACCCTGGCCGCCTGCAAGACCGACCCAGTGGTCGCCGCCAGGAATCACCTCGAGCGTGGCAACCAGCAGTTCCAGAAGCAGCAGTATCCGGAAGCGATCATCGAGTATCGCCGCGCGGTGCAGTCCGACCCGCGCCTGGGCGAAGCCCGGCTGCAGTTGGCCCAGGCCTATGCCTCGACCGGTGACGGGCCGAACGCCCTGAGGGAGTTCGCGCGCGCCGCGGAACTGCTGCCCGACGACACGGCCGCGCAGGTCAAGGCCGGCAACTTCATGCTGCTCGCCGCCCGCTTCGACGAAGCGCAAGGCCTGGCGCAGCGCATGCTGGAGCGCAACCCCAACAACGTTGATGCGCAGATCCTGCTGGCCAACTCGCTGGCCGGGATGAAGGACATTGACGGCGCGGTGGCCGCGTTTGAGAAGGCGGTCGCCCTGGAGCCGAATCGTGCTGCCACCTACTCGGAGCTGGGATCGGTGCAGCTCGAGGGCGGCAACAAGACGGCCGCGGAGGCGGCGTTCCGCAAGGCGATTGAGATCGATCCGAAGTCGCCCAACGCGCACCTGTCGCTCGCCAACTACCTGTGGGCCTCGGGCAACCTGGTCGAAGCCGAGAAGGAGATCAAGCTGGCGCTCCAGGCCGAACCCACGCACCCGGTCGCCAACCGCGCCATCTCGATGTACTACATGGTGACCAACCGGGCCGCCGAAGCCGAACCGCACCTGAAGCTCGTCGCCGATGCCATGCCGGGCGCCGAACCCAAATACTTCCTCGCGGAGTATTACCTTCGCCTCGGCAAGATCGACGAGGCCCGCAACGTGTTGACGCCGCTCGTGACCGCGCCCGAATCGTTCGTCGGCGCGTCGATCCGCCTGGCGCGCGTCGAGGTGGTCGCCAAGCGCAACCCCGAAGCGCACCGGGCGCTCGAGGCGGTGCTGGCCAAGGAACCCAACAACGCCGACGCGCTGGTCACGCTCGGCAAGCTGCACCTGAGCGAGAACAACACCATCAACGCCCTGACCACGCTGCAGGACGCGGTTCGCGCCAACCCGCGGTCGATTGACGCGCAGCTGGCGTTGGGTCACACCTACGCGCTGCGCGGCGCCACGAAGGAAGCAACCGCGACCTACAACGATGCGCTGACGCTGGACGGCAAGAACGTCGATGCGCGCATCGGCCTGGCGCGGCTGCACATCAACAACAACCTGGCCGGCGACGCCGTGCCGCTGCTGCTCGCCGTCGTCAACGACCAGCCCCGCCACCTGGAAGCGCGGCTGCTGCTGCTGCATGGCCTGATTGCCGTCGGCGACATGCCGCAGGCGGCCACTCACCTGAACGTCGCGCTGCAACTGGCGCCGAACTCGGCGACCGTGCTGAACGCGGCCGGCATGCTGGCGACCGCCAGGAAGGATTCGGACGGCGCCCGCAGGGCGTTTGCCAGTGCCCTGGCGGCAGACCCGCGGAGCTACCAGGCCCTGGCCGGCCTGCTGAGCGCCGAGATGGCCGGCAAGAAGTTCGGCTCGGCCAAGCAGCTGATCGAGAAGCAGCTGGCACAGATGCCCAACGACCCCAACGTGCTGCTGATGGCCGCGCAGACCTACAACGCCATGGGCGATGCCTTCGAAACCGAGCAGGCGCTCAAGAAGACGGTGGAAGTGGATCCGCAGAGCCTGCAGGCCTACGCCATGCTCGGTCGCATGTACTACCAGCAGGGCCGGCTCGACCTGGCCCGCCGCGAACTCGAGACCTTCGTCAGCCGCGCGCCGAAGTCGGTGCCCGCCAACACCATGCTCGGCACCATCCTGGAGCTGCAGGGCAAGCACGACGAAGCGAAGACCAGCTACAACCGGGCGCTGCAGGTGGATCCCCGCGCCGCGGTGGCCGCCAACAACCTGGCGTGGCTGAACGCCACCTCCAACGGCAACCTCGACATGGCGCTGCAACTGGCGCAGACCGCCAAGGCGCAGTTGCCCAATCGCCACGAGGTGGACGACACGCTGGGCTTCATCTACTACAAGAAGGGCCTGTCGACCCTGGCGATCGAATCGCTCAGCGCCAGCACCACCCGGCAGCCCGAGAACCCGAGCTACAACTACCACCTCGCCCTGGCGCATCACCAGAACGGCGACAAGGAACAGGCCCGCAAGCTGTTGGAAAAGGCCTTGAAGTCGAACGCCAACTTCGCCGGCGCCGCTGACGCGAAGAAGCTGCTGGAGTCGCTCCAGCCATGAACGTCGCCGCCTCCCAGGGACTGAGCGCTGACCTGAAAGAAATGGTCAGCGAGCAGTACGAGTTCCGCGAGCTGCTCTACCAGATGACCCGGCGCGACCTGCTGCTTCGCTACAAGCAGGCGCTGATGGGCTTCGGCTGGGCGATCTTCATGCCGCTCATGAACACGGTGGTGTTCTCGATCATCTTCACCCGGGTGGCGCCGCTCGAACTCGACATGCCGTATCCGCTGTTTGCCTATTGCGGCCTGCTGGCCTGGAACTTCTCGGCCTCGTCTTTCCGCTTCGCGGTGACCTCGCTCACCGCCAACGCCAACCTGGTCACCAAGGTCTATTTCCCGCGGGAGATCTTTCCAATCTCCGTGGTGCTGGTCTCGCTGGTCGACTTCGCCATCGGCGCGATCGTGCTGGTGGCGCTGATGGCCTACTACCAGGTGATGCCGACCGGCGCCGTGGCCGCGCTGCCGTGGGTGCTGCTGGTGCACGTCATGTTCACGCTGGCCATCAGCCTGCTGCTGGCCATGGCCAACCTGTTCTACCGGGACGTCAAGTACCTGTTCGAGCTGGTTGTCACGGTGTGGATGTTCCTGACCGCCGTGCTCTATCCGGTGAGCCAGGTGGGTGGATTGGCCGGACAGGTCATGATGCTGAACCCCCTGACGCCGATCATCGATGGCTATCGCGACGTGTTGCTGCGCGGACAGGCGCCCGACCCGGCGTCGTTCCTCGTTACGACGGTCGCCACCGCGGCGTTCCTGATGATTGCGTGGCTCGTGTTCCATCGCGCGGAGTACGAGTTCGCAGAAAACGTCTGAATGCCCTGGCGCGCGTTGGCCGCGCCGGCCTGGGTGCTGCTGACCGTCTTCATCGCATATGCCAGCGCCGGCACGTGGACGCTGGCCGGACCACGCATCTGGGCCCCCGTCCACATTTCGTGGCCGGACGCCGCCCAGAATGTCCTGACCTACATTCCGTTCGGCATTCTCGGCGTGCTGTCGCTGGGCGATCGCCGGCCGTCGCTGCCCGCGCGCGTCGGCGCGGTCGCGGTGCTGGCCATCTTCTTCAGCCTGTCCGTGGAAGCCATGCAGCTCTACACCGAGGAGCGCACCGCGTCGGTCATCGACGTGCTGGCCGCCCTGACCGGCACCGTCGCCGGGGGCGTGGCCGCGAGGCCCGTCGCACAAGTGGTCGATTGGTCGATCGCTGCGGTTCGACCGTCAGGCCTCTTCGACGCGGAGGTTCGGGTGGTACTGGTTGCGCTGACCGCGGCGATGGTCGCCGCCGCGTGGTGGCCGTTCGACCCGACGCTCGATGTCAGCACACTCGCCGGTCGCCTGCGCATCGTCCGGCACGATCCCTGGCAGCTGGACGGCGCCGCGGTCGCGGGCCACGCGCTGGTGTTCACCTTGCTGAGCCTCGCCATCGCCGCCGGCGCCCATCGACTGCGCCGGATTCACGCCGTGATCGCCGCCGCCACTGCCGCGACCATCGTCGCGCTCGTTCTCGATGCCGGTCAGTTGGCGATGGGGTCGCAACCGATCGGACTGGCCGGACTCGGCGCGCAGGTCGCCGGCGCCATGACCGGCGTTGCGCTATTCGCACTGGCCCGCGGCCCGAAGTAAGCATCGGCGTACTGTTGCACCATGCGGTCGATCGAGAAGTGGCGCTTCACCCGCCAGCGGCCCGCGTCACCCATGTGGTGCCGGCGCAGCGGGCTGCACGCCAGTTCCAGGAAGGCGCCCGACAGCGCGCGCACATGACTGGAGACCAGGCGGCCGGTCTCGTGATCGATCACCACCTCGGGATTGCCGCCCACGTTGGTGGCCACGACCGGCAGCGCCGCCGCCATCGCCTCCAGGATGGTGAGCGAGACGCCCTCGTAGACCGAACTGTTCGCATAGACGTCGAATGCCGGCAGGACTGCCCGCACATCAGGGCGATAGCCCGTGAACAGCACCGACCCGGCAATGCCCAGCGTCCGGGCCTCGGCCTGCAGCGCATCCCGCTCCGGGCCATCGCCGACGATCACCAGTTGGGCGCGAGGATGTTCGGTCGCGAGCACGGCGTGAGCCCGCAGCAGCGCCGGGAGGTTCTTGACCGGATCGAGCCGGCCCACCGTGCCCACCACGAACGCATCGGCCGGCAGGCCGAGCCCCTCGCGCGCGGCCCGGCGCTCGTCCGCCCGTGGCCGCTCGCCCACCGCAATGCCGTTGTAGACCACCTGCAGGCGCCGTGCGGGAAAGCCCTCGGCCACCATGTGCTGCTTGAGATCCGCCGACACGGCGCACAGCCGCGCCGGCCACCACGCCAGCAACGGGTTTACCCACTGGCGCTTGCGCGACGGCGGCGCGCCCGACAGCCGTCCATGTTCGGTGAACACCAGGCGCACGCGCGGATGCAGGACGCTGGCGAGCAGCCCATACACATACGGCGAGTAGTGATGACAGTGAACGACGTCGACCTTGCCGGCATTGATCACCCGCGCCAGCTCAAGTGCCACTCCGGGCTGAAACCCCGGACGACGCGAGAGGGCCGAGACCGGAATGCCAAGCGGCCCGAGTTCGGCAGCCCACGCTCCGGGTTCGTCGAGGCAGCAAACAGATGACTCGACGCGATCCGCGAGGTGCCGGCAGATCTCGATGACCAGCCGTTCGGTGCCTCCCGGCGAGAGACTAAGCACGAGCTGCATCACGCGAGGTTTGACCACAACGGTCCACAAGCCAAGAGCGTGCCAAGGTCAGGGAGTCTGGGAGGGCTGGGAGGGCTAGGGAGCTCGGGCGAAGTCTGCTCACTCAAGGCCATTCATCGGCCAATGTGGGACTTTGTGTCGCTACCGGCGTGGCTTTGTGGGCCGGCGGTTTGGCGAGGCGTTTGCTTTAGCCGACACCGTGTGTGGCATTTGCGGTGTGGTCAGTCTTGATGGCGATCTGGCGCCAAACGTCGCCGCGTCCATCGGGGCCATGACCGGGCGGCTGCGCCATCGCGGCCCGGACGGCGGCGCGACGCGACATTCCGGGTGGTACGCGCTCGGCCATCGCCGCCTGGCCATTATCGACCGCGCCGGCGGCGACCAGCCCATGACCAACGAAGACCGCTCCGTCTGGATCGTCTTCAACGGCGAGATCTACAACCACGTCGAGTTGCGTCGCGACCTGCAGTCACGCGGTCACCAGTTCCGGACCCATTCCGACACCGAAGCCATCGTGCACGCCTACGAAGAGTACGGCGATGCCTGCGTCGACCACCTCGACGGCATGTTCGCCTTTGCCATCGCCGACCAGAACGCCCGCCGCGTGCTGCTGGCCCGCGACCGCCTGGGCAAGAAGCCGCTGTTTCACGCCACGCTCGGCGGCGTGCTGCACTTCGCCAGCGAGATCAAGGCGATCAAGTCGAGCCCGCTGTGGAACGGCGAACCCGACCTCGATTCGGTCGAAGGCTACCTGTCACTCGGCTATTTCATCGCGCCGGCCACCGCGTACCGCCACGTGCGCAAGCTCGAGCCGGCCCATGTGCTGGGCATCGAGGGCACCCGCGTCTCGATCCGGCAGTACTGGGACCTGCAGTCGTTCGACACCGACTCGCGAACCCGCGGCGACCTGGTCGACGCCGTCCACGCGCGCTTATCCGCGGCAGTGGCACGCCGTCTTGAAAGCGAAGTGCCGATTGGCGCCTTTCTCTCGGGCGGCATCGACTCGGGGCTGGTCGTCTCGTACATGGCCGAGGCCATGGGCACCGCCCCGGTGACCGCGTCGGTCGGCTTCGACGATGCGAACCACAACGAGCTGGCGGCGGCGCGCCTCACCGCCACCCACTACGCCACGCAGCACAACACTGCCACGGTCGACCCGCGGCTCGAAGACGTGCTCGATCCGATCGTCGACGCGTTCGACGAGCCGTTTGCGGATCCGTCGGCCATCCCCACCTACTACGTCAGCAAGATCGCGCGCCAGCACGTCACGGTGGCGCTCTCGGGCGACGGCGCGGATGAAGCGTTCGGCGGCTACGACTGGCGCTACACCCCGCACGCCATGGAAGCGCGCGCCCGCCAGTTGATTCCCGGCGAACCCGGCCGCAAGGCCGCCGCCTGGCTGGGCGCGCGATGGCCGCGCTCGCGGGCGTTTCCGCGACCGTTCCGCCTTGGCAACGTGCTCGAGAACCTGGGCCGCGATCCGGCCAGCGCCTACTACGCCGACCTGTGCTTCCTGAAGCCGGCCGACACCCGCGCCCTGCTCGGCAAGGCGCCGACGCGCGATCCGGCCGACAGCCCGGTCTACCAGCAGGTCACGCGGCCCTACCGCGAGTGCCGCTCGACCAGCGCCGTGCAGAAGGCGCAGTATGCCGACCTCAAGGTCTACCTGCCGAACGATCCGCTCGTGAAGGTGGATCGCATGAGCATGGCCAACAGTCTCGAGATCCGCTGCCCGCTGCTGGATCACCGGCTGGTGGAGCTGGCGTTCAGCATTCCCACGCACAGCAAGATGCCCAACGGCCAGCCCAAGTCGCTGCTGCGCGGACTGGCCGAGCGGCGGCTGCCCCGCGGCGTCGTCAACCAGCCCAAGCGCGGCTTCACCGCGCCGGTCGCATCGTGGCTGGCCGGCCCGTACGCGGAACACTTCCGCGCCGACGTGCTGTCACCGGGCGCGCGCAGCCAGGGCCTGGTGGATACCGTGCGGGTCGGGCGGCTGTTCGAGGCCCATCGCCGCGGCCAGGCCGATCACTCCTTCGCGCTGTGGGCCGTCTGGATGCTCGAGCGCTGGGCCCGGAACGAACCGGCGCCGGCCAGGGTCGCGTGATCCGCACCCTCGTCGTCATCGTCGCGCTGGTAATCGGGTGGAGCTTTGCGATCCAGAGCCCGCTGTTCGCGGCGGCGTTCTACCTGTGGATTGCCTACTTCCGGCCCGAGTCGTGGGCGTGGAGCGACATCTTCTCGACGCTGAACCTGTCGTACTTCGCGGGCGCCTTCCTGCTGATTCGCACGGCGTTTTCGCCCACCAGGTTCCGGATCGACTACCGCAACCTGATGATGTTCCTGTTCCTGGCGCTGGGGCTGGTCTCGACGCTGCTCGGCCCGAACCCGGCGTACTCGATGGCCTACTGGCAGGAGTTCGCCAAGACCATCATCATCAGCTACCTGCTCACCGTGTTGATCACCAACGCGAAGGATCTGCGGTTGATCCTCACGGTGATCGTGCTGTCGCTCGGGTTCGAAGCCGGCAAGCAGGGGTGGGCGACTCTCGTGCTCAATCCCGGCGCCCCCAACACGAACAGCGTGCCCTTTCTCGGCGACAACAACCTCGTGGCCGTCGGCATGGCCATGCTGCTGCCGATGATCGGCGCGCTTGGCACCACCTCGAGCGGCTGGCGCAAGCGCGCCTACCAGTTCCTCGGCATCGGCGTCGTCTATCGCACCGTCAGCACCTACTCGCGCGGCGGCCTGCTGGCGGTCAGCGCGGTCGGCGGGATGTACTGGTGGCGGTCGCAACATAAGGTGCGGACACTGGCGGCGTTCGCGATCACGGTGGCGCTGGTCCTGCCGGTGCTGCCGCAGGCGTACTGGGATCGCATGGCGACCATCACGGCCCCGGCGGAGGAACGCGACGATTCGCAACAGAGCCGCCTGCACTTCTGGCAGGTCGGGGTGGCCATGGCCAACGATCGGCCTTTGCTCGGCGTCGGCCACGCCGGCTACCCGCGCGCCTACAACCAGTACGACTGGACTGACGGCCTGTACAAGACCAACCGCGCCGTGCACTCGGCGTGGTTTGGCGTGCTGGCCGAACTCGGCTACCCGGGACTGCTGCTGTTCATCGCGATCATCTTCACGTCGCTGCGCGCCTGCCGGCGCGTGCGAAAGTCGGCGCAGCGCGGCGAGATTCCGGGACCACTCGGGCCCTACGCCATCGGCCTCGAGTCGGCCCTGATCGCCTTCATCGTCGGCGGCAGCTTCGTGTCGTTCCAATACAACGAAATGCTGTGGCACTTCTTCGCCCTGACGATGGCGCTGGAAGCGGTGGCGGGCAAGGAAGCGGCCGCGGAGCGCGAACGCCTTGCCGCGCTCGCCACGCCGCCGCCGGCGGCCGTCCGTCCCGCTGCCGTGCCCGAACCCGAGTTTGCCTGGGGATAACTACGCCATGCCCAAAGTCTCGATCATCATTCCCGCCTACAACGCCGAAGACTTCATCCGCGACGCGGTCGATTCCGCCCTGGCGCAGACCCACGAGGACCGCGAGGTCATCGTCGTCGACGACAGCTCGACCGACGATACGCCGCTCATTCTCAAGGGCTACGGCGATCGCATCATCGTGCACCGGCAGGCGAACGCCGGTGTCTCGGGCGCGCGCAACACCGGCGCGCGCCTGGCGAGCGGTGCCCTGCTGGCCTTTCTCGACGCCGATGACACATGGCGGCCGTCGAAGCTCGCGTCGCAGCTGGCGATCGCACAGACTCCGGTGTCGTATACGAATCGGTTCAACTTCGGCGCCCGCGGCGAACTGCCCGAAGTGCAAAGTGAGCTCACGCCGCTGTTGTCGGGAGACGTGTTCGTGCCGCTGCTGCTGCGCGGCAACTTCATCACCGTATCGAGCGTGATGATGAGGCGCGAGGTCTTCGCCGAGCTCGGCGGATTCGTGCATCAGCCCGGCGGCTGTGAAGACTGGGACCTGTGGCTGCGGGCCGCGGAACGCTACCCCTTCTCGGTCTGCCCCGAACCCCTGACGGGCTATCGCTTCACGAGCGACAGCATGAGCCGCAACTACCGCGCCATGGCCCCGGCTCGCCGGCGCGTCGTGTCGCGGGCCCTCGATTCCGCGAGGGGCCGTCAACTCAGCTGGCACCTGCGCCGCAGAATCTGGGCCGAGACCTGCCGCACCAACGGCTGGGACGCCAGCCGCGCCGGTGCGCGCGTCGATGCCCTTCGCAACTACGCCGCGGCCGCCGCCGCGTGGCCGCTGAAGGTGCAGCCGTTCAAGGAAGCCCTGCGAGTGTGCCTCAATGCGTGATCGTCCCTGTCGCGTCGCCATCGATGCACGCAGCCTGAACACCGGCCACCTGCGCGGCATCGGCAAGTCGGTCTACGAGCTGATCAAGCGCACCGCCGCGAGCGGCGCGGTCGAGTGGCACCTGCTGGCCGACCGCCCCGACCGCCCTATGCAGGTGGCCGACCCGGACGCCTGCGACATCTCGGTGTTCGAGACCCGGGGGGATCGCGTCCATGCGTGGGAGCAGTGGTCGCTGCCGCGGCGGGCGCGGCAGCTCAAGGTCGACGTGCTGCATGCCCCGGGCACGTCGATGCCGTGGTGGCAGCCGGTGCCGACCGTCGTCACGATTCACGACACCATCCCGTGGCAACAGCAGGATCCCGCGTGGCCTGCCGGCTTCTACAAGGACCGGCTGCTGCCGGCGGCGTATCACCGCGCCGCCGCCATCACCACGGTGAGCGAGTGTTCACGCCGCGACATCCTGGCCCGCTGGCCCCACCTGCAGCCGCGCCTGCACGTGATCTCCCCGGGCGTGGACGAGCGCTACCTCGAGGCCGAGCCCAGCCGGCAACCCGTCCAGATCGGCGAACGATTCATGACCGAGCCATACCTGCTGTACATCGGCGGGTCTGACCCGCGCAAGCGGCTGATGTGGGCGCTGCAAACGTGGTGGGGCGCCGCGCAGTCGGGAGCCGCACTCGTGGTTTGCGGCGTCGATGCCGCTTCGCACGACAACGTCCGCCGCATGGTGCCGCGCAACCTGCAGGACCGACTCGTGCTGGCCCCGTTTGTCAACGAGGAGGAGATGCCGCGGCTCTACATGCATGCCGCGGCAGTGCTGTACCCCACGCTCTACGAGGGCTTCGGCCTGCCGGTCGTCGAGGCACAGGCGGTCGGCACGCCGGTGCTGTTCAGCGACGTCGGCAGCCTGACGGAACTGAAGGGACCCGGCGCCGTGGTGCTGGCGGTGGACGACCTGCCGGCGTGGGTGCGGGCGGTCTCGGAGATTCTGCGGTCGCGCCACGGCGCGCAGGGGCCCGATCGCATTGCCCGCGCGTGGGCGAGCCAGTACTCGTGGGAGGCCTACACCGATCGGACCCTGGCGGTGTACGACGAGGTCGGCCTCAGGCGGCCCGAACAGCAGGGCCGCGGGCACGGCGTGCAGCAGGGAGCCACCTCATGAAACGCGTGCTGTTCCTCGCCTACCTGTTTCCACCGATCGCCAACTCGGGTACCCAGCGGCCGTTGAAGTTCGTGAAATACCTGGCGCAGTTCGGGTGGCAGCCGACGGTGGTGACCGCGGCGCACACCGACGGCCATCGCGTCGACTACGGCTTGATGGCTGACATCCCGCCGGCCGTCCGCGTGGTGCGGGTGCCGATGGTGAACGAACAACTCCGCACGGCCATCGCGACGGTGAGCGGCGGCAGCCGCCTCGGCACGCGGCTGGGCGAGGCCATCAGCTGGCGGCTGCGCGATCGCTTTCGCACACCGGATCTCTACGCCTTGTGGCGGCCCTCGGTCCGCCGCGCGGCGCGGCGGCTGATGCGCCAGAATCGCTACGACGCGATCTACGCCACCGGTTTTCCGTGGACCACTCTGCTGGCGGGGGTTGACCTGTCAAAGGCCGCCGGCGTGCCGTTGCTGGCGGACTTTCGTGACCCGTGGGTGGGTGAAGACCTGTTCCGCTCCGAGCGCCCGGCGGCCGGCGAAGAGCGGCCACTGGAACGGCTGGTGGTCGAGCACGCGTCGGCCGTGACGACGGTGGCGCCGACCATGACCAAGCGCCTGATCGCGGCCTATCCCGAACTGTCTGCGGCGAAGTTTCACACCCTCTTCAACGGCTTCGATCCGCCGGACCTCGCCGCGCCGGCCCGCGCGCCGCACGCGAAGTTTCGCATCGCCTACGCGGGTGTCTGGAAGGAAGGCTACAACCCGTCGCCGCTGTACGACGTGATCGAGTGGCTGAAGCGATCGAGTCCCGAGGTGTTGGCCCATGTCGAGGTGATCGCCGCCGGCTTCGAACCCGGCGAAGCGGCTCGCCGCGGCCTGGGCGAGCACATCACCGAAACGGGCGTGCTGTCACACCAGGATGCCGTGTCGCTGATGCACTCGGCCGACCTCCTGTTCCTGACCAACGGCGATGGCGCGCGACAGCAGTTGGGCCTCCCCGGCAAGATGTACGAGTACCTCGCCACCGGCCGGCCGGTGCTGGCCCTCACCCACCCGGACGGCGATGCCGGCCGCATCATCCGGCGGGTGGGCGGTGGCGTGGCCGTGGCCCAGGATGATCCCGGCCTGTTGCTGGAACTGGTGCGGACGGCGTGCCGGCGCCGCGAGCTGGTGGTGCCGCCGCTCAATCGCGACGCGCTGTCACGGTTCGAGCGGCCGAACCTCGCCCGGCAGCTCGCGACACTGCTGGATGAGGTCTCGGCCCGGCGCAGCCCCGCCCCGGCTCAGACGGCGCGGGCCGCCAGTTCGGGGCTCACGCCAGGCGCACTGACCGAAAGCTCGTAGGCCGGCGCCAGCTCCGCGCACCCGGCGACGCGCGTCGTCTCGTGAACGACAAACGAGGCCAGGCCCGAAATCTCGATCGGCGTCCACAGCTTGTTCATGTCCACCAGGTGCAGCACGATGCGATAGGTGCCGCGCAGCACGTTGGCGCGGAAGTGCACGCGCGCATCGAGCACCGTCCCTGGCTCGAGATCGATCGCCGGATCGCCGTCAACCATCGGGCTGCCGCTGAACATGATCAGGCCGTCGTGCCGGATCACCTCGAAGTTGACGCGGCAGCGCGGCAGCAGGGTGTTGACGTGGATGCGGGCATCGAGCGTCAGCGGAGTGCCCGGCTCGACCGCCTTGGTGATCGGCGCACGACGCGTCATCTCGGCCACGCGCACGGGCCCCATCGTGATGCGCGAATCAACCGCCTGCCCGTCGGGCGATGCATAGAGCGACGCCACTTCCCCCACCGGCGCCATCAACGCCTCGCGCCCGGGCCGCAACAGCAGCGCCTTGTCGCACAGGCTGACGATCGCCTGCATGTTGTGGGAGACGAACACGATCGCCGCGCCCGAGCGGCGGAACTCGGCCAGCCGCGCAAAGCATTTCTGCTGGAAGCTGAAGTCGCCGACCGCCAGCACTTCGTCGATCAGCAGCACGTCGGGCTCGACGTGCGCGGCGACCGCAAAGCCCAGGCGCGCGTTCATGCCCGAGGAGTAGCGCTTGACCGGCGTGTCGATGAAGTCGCGGATGCCCGCGAACTCAATGATTTCGTCGAGCTTGCCGGCGACCTCCGCGCGGTTCATGCCGAGAATCGCGCCCTGCAGGTAGAGGTTCTCGCGGCCGGTGAGGTCGGGATGAAAGCCGGCGGCAATCTCGATCAGCGCGCCGACGCGGCCCCGCACCCGGCAGGCCCCCTTGGTCGGCCGCAGAATCCGGGTCAGCAGCTTCAACGTGGTCGACTTGCCGGCGCCGTTGGGGCCGATGATGCCAATCGCCTCGCCCGGCTGCACCTCGAACGACACGTCCTTCAGCGCCCAGAACTCCTGCCGATCGAGCGCATCGCGGTCGGGCCGGGGCGAGAACGGCTTCTTGACCAGCGCCGTGACCGCGTCGCGCAGGCTGTCGTGCCGCTCGCCGCGGCGAAACTTTTTCCAGACGTGATCAAAGACGACGGCGGGTTGGCTCATGGGATGTGGAAGACGTGAATCAGGGCACGGTAGGCATAGCCGTCGCGATCGGCGTGCATCTGGGATACGAACAGGCGGCGGCCGGCGGCATCGTAGGCCACCCCGCCAATGCGCACGCCCGGTTCCGGAAAGGGCAATTCGAACGGCCACACGCCGTAGGGCTTGACGCTCCACGGGTCGCGGTCGCCGGCGCGAACCGCGGCCCAGTCATTCAGGTCGTAGGCCCACATCTGATAGCGATACGGAAAGGCGTGCTGCCCCTTGTCGGAATTCGTGGGGTCATAGCAGTAGCGTTCGCCGTCACGCCCGGAAGTACTGGCCAGCGCCCGATCGCCGGTGCCGTTGCCGTAGCAGAACTCGCCGAGGCCGTTGCGGCCGACGAACACGGCGGTGCGCGTGCCGCCGATGACGGCAAGACCGCCCATCGAGATGGTGCCGCCGTAGGTCGGGTTCGAACCGTCCCACTGGCCCAGCGTCGGATGGTCGCCGGTGTAGTAGACCAGCGGCGACGCCTCGACCTCACCCGCGCGCTGCAGGTCGGCCGGGTCCCACGCAAACGCGGCCGGTCCCCACGAGGTGCGCGACACGATCGGGATGCAGCACTGGCCGGTCAGTGCCGGTCCGCCGAGCCTGGTCTGCCACTCGGGCGGGACCGTGGCCATATAGCCGGCGACCAGCCCGACACGCCCACGCGGCCCGATCCGCCGCATGGCGCCCGCACCGCGCTCGGACAACGTCAGCGGCCGGGAAAAATGTGACACGGCCTGCGTGTGGCTGGCGTCGTAGTAGATGACGCCGCTCCCGTACAAGCGTCCCTGGTGCACGAGCAGGCCGGCCAGGGCCGCCCCCTCCTCGGCCACTTCTCTGATCCGGCCTTCGGCCGGATCCGCAAACGGCTGCAGGTACTCGGCGACCGGCAAGTCGGCAATCGATTGGCTGTTGACGGCGGCCGGCACCGAGATCTCCGCGACGCGACCGCTGCGGGTTCCAGCAAAGAGCGAGGGACCTTCGGGGTTGAAGGCCAGCGGTCCGCCGCCCGACGAGAAGCTGTCCCCATTGCTCTCGGTGGCCGGCAGGCGAAAGGCGCCTACGTACTTGATATCGGCAAACTCGAGGCGTGGCAGTTGCGTAGGATCGGTAATCGGCCGGACCCGGCCGGCTGAGCCGGACGTCTGCGACGACGCGCGGCCAGTTGAGCTGGTTGGCGTGGCGACCTGCCACAGGACAGGAATCGCGATCAGGCCGACCAGGGCTGCGGCGCGAACGAGGGGACGGCGCACGGACATCGTTCCGTTCCAAAGCGAATTCCGTGCCGCTGTTTCGACCTTATATCTCCCGCCTGTTGGCTAATTGTCGGCAGCCGCGGGGCCTTTTGTCGTCACGAGGGCGACCTGGTTCTGGCGGGACTGAAGTCCCGCCTCTACGTTCTCGAGTCACGCCTCTACGTTCTCCGCGTCTCACCACAGCAGAAGGTGGCGAGCTCTTTGCTATTGGCAGAGACGTGCGACCTCTGGTGTCATTCGTCATCCCGGTCAAGAACGACGTGCAGCGACTGCGCCGTTGCCTGACGAGCATTGTCTCCAACGACTACCCCCGCGCCCTGATCGAGCTCATCGTCGTCGACAACGAGTCGGTTGACGGGTCGGGACCGGCGGCGCGCGAGTATGGGGCGATCGTGCTGCGCGTCGGCGGCGACTGCGTGGCCGAGCTGCGCAACCGCGGGGCGCGAGCGGCGCTCGGCAGCCTGATCGCGTTCGTGGATGCCGATCACGAGATCGACCGCCACTGGATCACCGCGGCGGTGGCGGGGTTGTCCAGCCCCGGCGTCGCGGCCACGGGATGCGCGTACCAGACCGACCCGAAAGCGAACTGGGTGCAGCAGCAGTACGACGGCCTGCGGGTACGGCCCGAGCGGCGCGAAGAGGTCGCGTGGATCGGCAGTGGCAATCTCGCGGTGAAGCGCCAGGCGTTCGAGCGCGTCGGCGGCTTCAACACCACCCTGACGGCGTGTGAGGACGTCGACCTGTGCAACCGCCTGCGGCGGGCGGGACACCGGATTGTCGCCGACCCCGCACTGCGGAGCGTGCACTTCGGCGATCCGCGCACCCTGAAGGCACTGTTCTTCGGCGAGCTCTGGCGCGGACGCGACAACTTGCGGGTCACCTTCAGCGGGCCGCGCACGTTCCGGCACCTGCGCAGCGCCATTCTGCCGGTCGCCGACCTGCTGTTCCTCTCGGCCGGAATCGTCGCGCTGCTGACCGGGCATCCGGTGATTGCGCTGATGTGCGTGATGGCGGCGCTGCTGCCGGCGGCGGCCAGGGCCGCCGTCATGATTCGGCGCCGGTGGCAGCCCGGTTCGCCCGGGCTCGGCCATGCCGGGCGCGGCGCCGCGCAGGCGCTGGCCGTCTCGGTGGTGTTCGACCTGGCGCGGGCCTCGGCGCTGCTGGTGCGTGGCAGCCATCGAGCGCGGCGGGCTGCCTGATGGCGCGCCCGGTTCGCGTCCTGGAGTTGCGCAGCGTCAGGGGGACCGGCGGCGGCCCCGAGAAGACCATCCTGATGGGAGCAAAGCTGGCCGACCCGGCGCGAGCCCAGGTCACGGTGTGCTACCTGCGCGACCAGCGCGACCCGGTGTTCGGCATCGACGAGCGCGCCGCCCAGGCCGGGGTCGACTATGTGGAGATCCCGGAGCGGCACTCGTTCGATCCGGCGGTGTGGCCGCAGTTGCGGCGGTTGATCGCCGAGCGCCAGATCGATCTGGTCCACGCGCACGACTACAAGACCGACATCCTGGCGCTGCTGTTGGCCAGGTCCGCCGGCGTGGCCGCGCTGTCGACGGTGCACGGCTGGACGGGCCATTCGACCCGCGAGCGGCTGTGCTACTACCCGGCCGACAAGAAAGTGTTGTCGCGGTTCTCGCGGTTGATTGCCGTCTCGAGCGAGATCGGCCGCGAGCTGACCCGCTACGGCGCCGATCCGGGGCGCATCACGACCGTGCTGAACGGCATTGACCCAAGCCAGTTTCGGCGCGACCCGGCGCAGGTACCGGCCGCACGCACGGCACTCGGCCTGGGACCCGACGACCTGGCCATTGGCGCCGTCGGCCGGCTCGAGCCGCAGAAGCGGTTCGACCTGTTGCTCGAAGCCTTCGCGGTGGTGCACGCGCGCCGCCCCAACACGCGGCTGTTCATCGTTGGCGATGGGAGCCTGCGCGACCCGCTGGCCCAGCAGGTTCAGGCACTTCGCCTGACGGAGAGCTGCACGTTGGTTGGGCATACCAACGACGTGCGGCCTTCTCACCATGCGTTCGACCTGTTCGTGCAATCGTCCGACTACGAGGGCACCCCCAACGCGGTGCTCGAAGCCATGGCGCTCGAAACCCCGATCGTCGCCACCGACGCCGGCGGCACCGCTGAACTCGTGCATGACGGCGTGCACGGCCGCATTCTTCCGATCGGCCGCGTTGATCGACTGATTCACGGCATGGAAGAAGCGCTCGCCAACCTCGGGGGCGTGCGCAAGATGGCCGACCGCGCGCGGCTGCGCGTCGAGGGCGAGCTGTCGTTCGAAGCGAGGGTGCGCCGGGTCGAGGGCATCTATTCGGAGATGGTGGGCCATGCGTGAAGCCGTGAAGGCGGCGGCCCGCGGCCTGGCGTGGCTCGTGGTCACGCCGTCGGTGCTGTCGTGGCGCCTGCGAGCGCTGGTGATCGGTCCCGACCGGGCGCTCGAAGCCTCGACCCAGGCGTGGGCGTGCCTGCCCGGGCTGAGCGGCCAGTACCTGCGGCGCGCTTTTCTGTCGCGAACGCTCCGCGCCTGCGCGGCGGACGCCACCATCGAGTTCGGGACCCTCTTCTCCTCGGTCACCGCGTCGATCGGCGCCCGCGCCTACATCGGCCCCCGTTGTCACATCGGTTGGGCGGTCATCGAGCCGGACGTGCTGCTCGCGGCAGGGGTACATGTGCCGAGCGGGGCACGCACCCACGGCATGGACGACCCGGCCATCCCCATTCGCAGTCAACCGGTACTCAAGACCGCCGTGCGCATTGGCGCCGGCAGCTGGATTGGCAGTGCGGCGGTTGTCCTGGCGGACGTGGGCTGCGATGCCGTGGTCGGCGCCGGCGCCGTGGTCACGCGTCCCATCGCCGACCGCGCGGTCGCCGGCGGCGTGCCGGCCCGCGTGCTGCGGATGCGCGACCGCCATATCAACGAGAGGTCGGCCTGACATGCGCATCCTCGTCCTCACCCATCGCCTGCCCTACGCGCCCAATCGAGGCGATCGGCTGCGCGCGTATCACATGCTCCAGGGCCTCAAGCACCGCGCCGAGGTCGAGCTGGTGTCGCTGGTGCACGATGACGAGGAAGCGTCACACGCCGATGAAGTGCGCGCCGTCGTCGACCGCGTCCACACGGTCCGGGTTCCCAGGCTGCGCAACTACGCTCGCGCTGCCACCAAGCTGATGGGCGACATGCCGTTGACTCACGGTCTGCTCGATGCGCCGCAGATGCACGGCATCCTCGACGGTATCTGCCGGCGCCACCGGCCCGACCTGGTGTTCGCGTACTGCTCGGGCATGGCGCGATTCGCACTGCAGGCGCCACTCGACACCATCCCGCTGGTGCTCGACTTCGTCGATATCGACTCGCAGAAGTGGCGTGACATGGCGCGCGTGAGCCCTCCGCCCCTGTCGTGGATCTACACGCGCGAAGCCGCGACACTCGGCGCGTTCGAAGCCCTGGCGGCCGGCCGCGCGGCGGCATCGCTGGTGGTCAACGCCCGCGAAGCGGCGATCGCGCGCGCGCTCGCGCCGGCCGCCAACGTGCGCGTGTTGAACAACGGGATTGAAACGACGCGCCTGCACCCGCCCCACGGCCCGGCCGACTCGGCGCGCGTGGTCTTTTGCGGTGTGATGAACTACGCGCCAAACGACGAAGGCATGCGGTGGTTCGTCCGCCACGTCTGGCCGTCAGTCGTGACCGCGAGGCCGGACGCAACCCTGGCGATTGTCGGCTCCGATCCGACGCCGGCGCTCAAGTCGCTCTGCGCCGGCCATGCCTCGATCGAGATCACCGGCCGCGTGCCCGACGTCCGGGAATGGCTGTGGGAATCGGCGATCGGCATTGCGCCCCTGCACGTCGCCCGCGGAGTCCAGAACAAGGCGCTCGAGGCGATTGCCGCCGGCCTGCCGATCGTGATCACCGAAGCGGTCGCGGGCGGACTGCCGGACGCCGCCGCCCACGCCTCTTCGGTCGCCAACACGCCGGACCAGTTCGCCCACCACGTCCTCGCGCTGCTCGCCTTGTCCCCGGCGGAACGTCGCGACCGCGCCAACCGCTCCGACTTGAGCCACCTCACATGGGCGGATACGCTCAAGCCGCTGTGGCCCCTGTTGGAGCACGCCGCCGTGCCGCGCGGCTCTGGCCGCGCACCCGATTCGCGCATGCCTTCGCTACACGGTGTCCGCATCGACTACGGAACTGTCTCCCGCCGACAATAGAGTAAGTTTTCGCCGGTCGTTTCGTCGCGCAATGCGCGCGATCGCGCTCGCCGCGACCAGTTTCGTGATCGCAGTGTCGAAGTTCGTGATCTCCACGACGGTGCGCGCACCCATGTGACACGCGCGAGTGATTTCGCTTTTCAGTTTTTCCCGCCTGCTTTCCCGCCATCGTGTCGATCAAGCGCACACCATCCCCAGTTGGTCTGCGACTTGCGATAGACCTCTGCGTGAGCCTCGTGGCGTGCGCGTTGTAGCCGTCGCGTAGTTCCGCTCCCAACAATTTCAAAAAGGACCGGCCGGCAATGGGGAAGAGATCTGTACGCTCGATGATGTTCGTGTGCCTGTTCGCCTCGGTGGCGATGATTGGCGCGATGGTTTCCACGACGATGGCCCAGTCGGGCGATCCGTCGGCACTGCCGCTGTTGACGGCCGAAGCGCTCGAGTATCTCGGCGGCTTCCGCCTGCCCGCTGAACCGGTGAACGGCGACAGCTTCTCGATCGGCGGGCGCGCCATGACCTTCAACCCCGCCGGCCAATCGCTGTTCGTGGGCAGCCGCGCCGGCCGCGTCGCCGAAGTATCCATTCCCGCCCCGGTCAACAGCGCCGACGTCAACGCCCTGCCCTTTGCCACCTTCCTGCAGCCGTTTGCGGATCCCACCGAGGGTCACTTGTCGCAGGTCTCGACCGACGGCGTTGCCATCGACGGCCTGATGGTGAAAGGCGACCGGCTGTACGGAACGGCGTCGGTCTACTACGACGCCAACAACACGCAGCGCGTCTCGCACTACTCGCGATCGCTGCAACTCGATCAGCCCAGCTTCTCGGGCTGGTCGCAGGTCTGGGAAAGCGGCAAGGCGGGCTTTGTCTCGGGCCTGATGGCGCTCGTGCCGGCCGAATGGCAATCGCGGCTCGGTGGCAGCGCCGTGACCGGCCAGTGTTGCATTCCGATCGCGTGGCGCACCTCGTGGGGGCCGGCGGCGTTCGCGTTCAATCCCAGCGAGGTGGGCCAACCGAACGTGGCCGCATCGCCGCTGCTGTACTACACCGGCGAACATCCGACGCTCGGGCACTGGGACGGGGCGAGCCCGGCCTACGGCGCGACCATCCAGATTTCCGGCATGGCCATCATCGCCGGCACGCGCACGGCGATCTACGTCGGCCGCAACGGCCTGGGACCCAATTGCTATGGCAACGGCACCAGCAACCAGGCGCTGCATGGCACCCAGGGCCCCGACGGCGCGTTGTGGTGCTACGACCCGACGACCAGCGACAAGGGGTCGCATGCGTATCCATATCGCTACCAGATCTGGGCCTACGACCTGAACGACTTCGCGGCGGTGAAGGCCGGACAGAAGCAGCCGTGGGAGGTTCTTCCGTACGGCGTGTGGCCGTTCGACCTGCCGACGCCCGAGCCCAGCGTGAAGCTGGGCGGGATTGGCTACGATGCGGCCCGCCAGATTCTCTACGTCTCGCAGATGGGCGCCGACAAGGACGGCTACTCCTATCGCCCGATCATCCACGCCCTGCAACTCGATCTGGCCCCCGCGCCAATCGCCGTCGAGGCGCCGGTCGCCGCCGTACCCGCGGCGGAGCCAGTCCATCACGTGACCATCGCCGCCAACCTGGTGGCGCCGCAGCCGCCCGGAACGGCGGTCACGTTCACCGCCACGCCGGCTGGCGGCGCGGCGCCTTACCAGTACAAGTGGTGGGTCTACGAAGACGGCTGGACGCCCAAGACCGGCTGGATCAGCGCCAGCACCTTCGACTGGACCTCGGCCACGCCGAATGCGGGCGGCCGCATCACCGTGTGGGTGCGCAGCGCCGGCAACACCGTCGACCAGCAGGAAGCCGCGGCGGCCATGGACTTCGTGATCGCCGCGGCGGCCCCCGTCACGCCTCGGCCCGCGCCGTCCCCGTCGGTGCACACCAACGCCGTGGCGATCGCGGCCAACAAGGTTGCGCCGCAGCCGCCCGGCACGCCCATCACCTTCAGTGCCACGCCGGCCGGCGGCGTCGGGCCGCATCAGTACAAGTGGTGGATCTACGAAGACGGCTGGAAGCCCGTGGGCAGCTGGACGCCGGCGAGTACCTTCACCTGGACGCCCACGTCACCGAACGCCGGCGGTCGCATCACCGTGTGGGTGCGCAGCGCCGGGAACGCTGTCGACCAGCAGGAAGCCGCGGCCGCCATGGACTTCGTGATCGCCGGCGCCGCGGGCGTGCCCGCGCCGGCCACGCGCCTCAGCCGTGCCACGATCTCAGCCAACCTGGTGGCGCCGCAGCGGCCAGGCACAACCGTCACGTTCACGGCGACGCCGGTCGGAACGGCGATGCCGGTCGAGTACAAATGGTGGATCTACAACGGCGACGCATGGGTGCCGATGACCGGCTGGACCTCGTCGCAGACGTTCGCGTGGACACCCGCTGCGACCAACCTCGGCGGCCGTGTCACGGTGTGGGTGCGTACGCCGGGCAACACAAAGGATGAAGCCGAGGCTGCCGCGGCCATGGACTTCGTGATCAAGTAGGTCCACATCAGTCACGCGGTGGAGCTGGTGATCGCGACCGCGTAAGAACGGCGGCTCGTCGTGTAAGTGTTGGATAGTGACATGAGGTGTCGCGCTTCCGTTCTCCTATACGGGAGCGCGTTACCATTTCTGGCAAGTCCCTTGCGTTAGGGCGGCGCAGACTGGGCAGCTGGCGTTCGCACGGCAGTTGCTCGTTCGCTCCAAACAATTCAAGAGGAACTACCAATACATGTGGAAACACTGCTGCGCCTTCGCTTGCGCATTCGGCGCACTCCTGCTGAGCACCTCTTCACTGCTTGCCTCCAGTAACGATCCTTCGACACTGCCTCTGGTCCAGTTCGCGGATTTGATCTACGCCGGTGCGTTCCGGTTGCCCGACCACTTCGTCAACGGCGATGGCTTCACCATTGGCGGCCGCCCGGTGGCCCACAACCCTGCGCGCAACTCGCTGTTCATCGGCAGCCGCAACGGCCGGCTGGCCGAAGTGACCATTCCCACGCCGGTCAACAGCGCCGACATCAACGCCCTGCCGTTCGCGTCGTTCCTCCAGGGCTTCTACGATCCCACCGAAGGCAACCTGTGGCAGATTGCGAACGACGGCGCGTCGATTGACGGCATCCTCGTGCAGGGCAACCGGCTCTACGGCTCGGCCTCGATCTACTACGACGCCAACAACACGCAACGGGCGTCGCACTACTCGCGATCGACGACGCTGTCGGCGCCGAGCTTTGTGGGCATGGCGCCGGTGTGGCAGGCCGACATGACCGGCTTTGTCTCCGGCTACATGGCCAATGTCCCGGCGGAATGGCAGCCGAAGCTGGGCGCCACCGCCATCACCGGCCAGTGCTGCCTGCCGATCGCCTGGCGCACCTCGTGGGGGCCCAGTGCGTTTGCCTGGAATCCCCCCCAGCTGGGATCGCGGGACCTGGTGCCGGCGACCCCGCTGCTGTACTACCCGCACGACCACCACTCGCTCGGTCACTGGGACGCCTCGGGCCCCGCCTACGGCGGTACGACGCAAATCAATGGCGTGGCCATGATTGCCGGCACCCGCACCTTGCTGTACTTCGGGCGCAACGGGACCGGCCCGTTCTGTTACGGCAATGGCACCTCCGATCACAGCCTGGTCGGCAAGCTGGGGCCCGACAACGAGATCTACTGCTACGACCCGACCACACCGGCCAAGGGCCAGCACGCCTATCCGTATCAGTACCAAATCTGGGCCTACGACCTGAACGACCTGGCCGCCGTGAAGGCGGGCACCAAGCAGCCGTGGGAGGTGATGCCGTACGGCGTCTGGCCATTCGCGTTACCGACGCCCGAACCGATGGTCCGGATTGGCGGCGTCGGCTACGACCCGGCCAGCCAGACCATCTACGTCTCGCAGTTGCTGGCCGACCAGGATGGCTACGGCTATCGCCCCCTCATTCACGCTCTGAAAGTCGGCAACGCCACCGGGTCGCCCATGCCAACCCCCGAGCCAGCTCCGGACCCGGCGCCCGGACCGGCGAGCGCGCGGGTCACCACCGTAAGCATCGCGGCGAACAAGGTGGCCCCGCAACCTCCCGGTACCACCGTGACCTTCACCGCCACCCCAAATGGCGGCACCGCGCCGGTGCAGTACAAGTGGTGGACCTACGACGGATCGTGGAAACCGGTCGGCGGCTGGACCTCGTCCAACACCTTTGCGTGGACACCGTCGACGACCTTTCCCGCCGGACGCATCACCGTGTGGGCCAAGGGCGCGGGCAACCCCGCCGACGAAGCCGAAGCCTCGGTCGCCATGGATTTTGTGATCTCGGGAACCGCGGTGGCCACGCCGCCGCCGGCAAGCAGCTCCGCGCGCGTCAGCGCCGTTGCCATCTCGGCCAACATGGCCGCGCCGAAGCCACCAGGCACGACGGTCACCTTCAGCGCCGCCCCCACCGGGGGCGGGACCGCGCTTCAGTACAAGTGGTGGATCTACGACGGCTCGTGGAAGCCGGTCGGCGGCTGGACGACCTCGAACACCTTTGCGTGGACACCGGCCACGACCTACCCGGCCGGCCGAATCACTGTCTGGGCGAAGAACGCCGCCAACACCGCCGACGAAGCCGAGGCGTCGGCCGCCATGGACTTCGTCATCGCTGGGACGGCCGTCACCCCGCCCGCGCCGGCCCCCACGCCGACACCAACGCCCTCTCCGACGTTGCGAGTCACCACGGTCGCCATTGCCGCGAACATGACGGCGCCGCAGGCACCGGGCACCACGGTGACTTTCTCGGCCACTCCGAGCGGCGGCAGCGCGCACCAATACAAGTGGTGGATCTACGACGGGTCGTGGAAACCGGTGGGCGGCTGGACGGCCTCGAGCACGTTCGCGTGGACGCCGTCGGTGGCATACCCGGCCGGACGGGTCACGGTGTGGGTGCGCAGCGGCAGCAACACCGCGGACGAAGCCGAAGCCTCGACGGCAATGGACTTCGTGATTGCCGGCACGGCCGTCGTAGCGCCGACCCCAACGCCCACGCCGACGCCAACGCCGACGCCATCCGGCTCAACATCGGCGCGGGTCTACTCGGTGCTCGTCGGCGCAAACCGGGCCTCGCCGCAACCGCCCGGGACGACGGTGACGTTCAACGCCTCGCCCTCAGGCGGCACCGGGCCGCTCCAGTACAAGTGGTGGATCTACGACGGCGGGTGGAAGGTCATGGGCGGCTGGACCACGTCGAGCACCTTCGCGTGGACGCCGTCGACCGCCTTTCCCTACGGGCGCATCACGGTGTGGGTGCGCAGCGCGGCCAACACCGTGGACGAGGCCGAGGCGTCGGCGGCGATGGACTTCGTGATCGCCGGCACGCCGGTCACTTCGCAGCCGGCGCTCGTCTCGTCGGTCACCCTCGGCGCCAACAAGATCGCCCCGCAGTTGAAGGGCACGCCCATCACCTGGACCGCCACGGCCGCTGGTGGCGTCGCGCCCTATCAGTACAAGTTCCTGGTCTCGAATGGCGGTTCGACCATGGTCATGCGCGGGTGGAGCACGTCGAACACCTACGTCTGGACGCCGACCATGGTGACCCCGTACTACAGGGTGATCGTCTGGGTGCGCAGCCAGGGCAACCTGGCCGACGCGCCGGAGTTCGCTACCGAGGTGGTGTTCCCAATCCAGTAAGCGCCGCCGGCACGCGGTAGAGGTACGCCTCGTCTGCGTCGATCAAGTCGCCGATGCTGCGTTCGATCCGGCTGCTCAGGGGGTTCCCGCTGGGCAGCCGGGCGGCGGCGTCACGCAGCCACTCCAGTCCCGCGCGTGCCGCCGAGCCATTCTCGTAGGCCCGCCCGCTCCACACCAGTTGCCAGTCAGCCGCTGGCATGGCGATCTCGGGCGGCAGGCGGAGTTCGTACGACGAGGTGTAGATCTTCGCGACCTGCCGATCCAGCAGCACATAGGCATCACCGGCGGTCGCGGGGTCGCCGAGCACGACGACCTGGTTGGTGTCGAAGCGCGCGTGATACCAGACGCGCATCGGCAGCTGCGGCGCCAGGATGCGCAGGACGCGGGCCCCGTAGTAGTCGGTAAACAGCGGCGCGGGCTCAACGGTCCTGAGCGCGGGCAGCACCGCCAGGGTGTTGCGGGTCCGTTCGCTCGAGGTGACGTGGAGATAGGCGATGCAGGGCACCGCCGTCACGGCCAAGACCACCATGGCTGCCACGCTCACAAGCCGTCGACCGTGCAGTAACTGCGCGAGCCACGCACCGCTCACCAGCATCAACAGCGGCGTCACGAGCGCGGTGTAGCGGGGTGTCTTCGGCAACGGCACGTACGACGACAGCGATCCGCTGCCGAACTGCAGGTACAGCATCAGGATCAAGAACGCGATCGCCGCAAACGCCAGTGGACGGCTGCCCCGCCGAAGGGCGGCCCAGACCGCGAACGCACCCAGCCACCAATACAAGCCCACGTGCGCCGGAATGAGGAACAGCGATCGCAGGAACGCGTCCCACTGCCAGATCTCCGAGATCCGCAGTTGATCTTGCGGCGCCGCGCCCATGCCCGATGTCGCCGACAAGCGGAACAGCGGCTGCCCCATCGTCATCCAGTAGGCCGCGCATTCCACCAGGAACACCGCCGCCGCGCCCGCCATCATAGCGACCATCGTCGAGCGTCGCGGGAACCCGGTCAGCAGCGACGCCAGGACCACGGCTGGCACGACGATCGCCACATCTTCCTTCACCAGGTAGCCGAGCCCGAGTGCCAGTCCTGCTGCCAACGCAAGCATCACCCGGCCGCGGTTCGCCGACGCGCGTTCTGCGCCGGCCATCAGCGCCAGCGCGGCCGCGATCGCGGCCACCTGGAACGCGGTGGGATAGAACATCAGGGACTGCTGAACCGCCAGAGGGTAAATCGCGTACAACCCCACCGCCACCAGGCCGGCGGTGGCGGCGCCGGTCAGCAGCCACCCGGCGGCCAACAACGACACCAGCGTGATGCATTCGGCCAGCACGGTGAGCAGCCAGAACTGCGACGGCGCCAGCCAGCCCGACTGAAGCAGCCAGCCCATGGGATAGGCCATGCCGACACGGGTCTGGAACAACGGGAACATGCCGTCGAGGCTGCGGCCCTGGCTGACGCGCTGTGCCGCCTCGAGGTAGCCGAGGTCGTCAAGGCCGTCGAACTGCGGCGCCAGCGCCACGCGCAGCGCGATTGCCGCGGCGATGGTCAGGGCCGCGACCAGCGCCGGGATTTCGACGTCAGCCCACCCGGCGAATGGTCGGGGTGTCAAGCCGGCTGCGGCGCGATTCATACAGCATCTCCTCCAACTGGAACCGGAGCCGCGCGATCAAGTCGGCCAGCAGCGCGACCACGCCCAGCAGCAACCCGAGCAGCACGCCGCCGACGCTGATCGTGATCAGCGAGGTATACGGCGCGGTCTCGCCGGTGGCCAACCAGTGGACGGTCACGAACAAGCCGGCCAGCACACCTGGCAGCAGCGCCGCCAGCGACAGCAAGCCGAAAAACTTCATCGGGCTGTAGTCGCGCGTGGCGCGGATCAGTACCGGGCCCGAGCGCATGCCGTAGCGCACCACGCTGCGCATGATGCGCGACTCGCCCACCGGCCGCTCCGCCAGCACGGGCAGCGACACTTCTTCGATGGTCAGCCCGACGCGGCTCCAGTTGAGCAGCGACTCGTGGATGTATTCGTAATCGCTGTGGATGTCGACGCGGAGCGCCGCTTCACGCGACATGGCGCGGAACCCGCACGACACGTCGGTGAAGCGCTTGCCGGCAATCCAGCTCACTGCGCGGGTCAGCAACTGGTTGCCGGTCCGTTTGGGCCAGCTCATCTCGCCGACCAGGTTGCTGTCGGCAAACCGCGAGCACAGCGCGATGTCGGCACGGCCCTCGCGGATGGGGGCAATCAGCCGCCCCACGTCCTCGCCGCGGAACTGGCCATCGGCGTCCATGCTGACGATGATGTCGGCGCCGGCCCGCAGGGCAGCCGAGACTCCCGACACGAAGGTCTTGCCGGTGCCGAGGTTCACGCGATGGCGGACCACCGTCGCGCCATGCCGCTGGGCAATGGCACTCGTCGCATCGCTGGAGCCATCGTCAACGACGATGGTCCGGATCGATTCGACGCCTGGCAGGCGGGTGGGAATGCCGTCGAGAACGGCGCCAATGGTTTCCGCCTCGTTCAACGCCGGGAGATAGACAACCACTTTCATGACGGCACCATTCAGGAGATGAGCAGGACGAACACCACGAGGGCCGCGGCCGAGACGCCGGCGCCGGCCAGGACCAGCCGGCGGACGACCCGGCGGCGCAGCGGAACAAAGGAGGCGCGCGCGACGTTCGGCAGCGGCGGCGCGGTGACAGCCGCAGCCGCCAGCGGCCGCAGCGGGCGCTGGAAGCCGTAGGCCAGCAGCAACACCAGCGGGCGCGCCAGCCGGCCCGTCGCCGACGCCTGCAACGTGCCCACGGCGTAGTCGACGAAGCGATCGGCCATCACCAGGAAGCGGCCTCGCCAGTTGTCGTCCCCGGCGTGACGCGCGGCAAACTCGAACACCGCGGCCTTGCGAATGTCCTGGGCCGCCCAGGTCTCGGTCGGGTGCTCGAGGCGTTCGGGCGTATCGAGGTACGGCCGCTCGTGGGCCCACATCCACCGCGCATAGGTCAGCAGCACGGCACGGGCGTAAGCATACGGCGCGTCGATCAAGCCGCAGTCGGCGCGGTGCTCCAGGTACTTTCCCAGTGCCTGCAGGAACACCGTGTACGACCAGCGGTTCTCGGCGTCGCGCAGGTCGAGCGCCTCGGGGTCGTCGTCCGGGTGCGCGCAGCGCGCGATCAGCGCGGCGGCCTTGGCGAGGTAGCGCGGGTGGCTGGTCAGGCGATGGGCATCGAGCAACGCGTTGATCGAGTTGCCCGCGCCCCGTCCGGGACCATGAAAATCGGGCGAGCGCGTGCCGCTGGCAAGGCCCGTCTCGTGCTGGTCGATCCAGCGGAACCGCGACTTGCGGCCATCGTCCATGTCCATGACCCAGTCGGCGAGCTGAATCACCGCCGCGCGCGAGCGCTCGGAGCCGGTGAGGCAGTAGTGCAGCAGCAGGCCGGTCGTGTAGTTGTGCTCGGCCGACGGCCCGCCGCCGGCGGCGCCCGACTGCTTCGAGTAGGCCCGGTGCGTGGCCGTGCCGGCCGGCGCGTAGTGCTGCGTGTGCCAGAAGTAACCGCCGTTGTAGGCGGCGCGGTCGCAGGTGGTGTGGTACAGGTCGATGTCGGTGACGTGGTTGGCGAGTTCATCCATGGCGGCGAACCACCGCGCGTCGCCGGTCTGCAGGAAGCGGGTGCCAAAGCCGGCGATGGCGTCGTACTGGTTGTTGTAGTGCGACACCATGGCGTCACCGCCAATGTGGTGTCCGCCTTCTTGACCGCCGGAGCCTTGGCGGAGGTGGTTAGGCGGACCTCCTGCAACAGCCTCATGATCCGCATAGATCTCGCCGAAGTGCCGCCATCCGTACTCATCGACCAGCTCGCGTCGCTGCCGGAACGATGTCTCGCCTTCGATGACGTGACCGACCAAGGCGTCGTAGCTGCGACGCGCGGCCTCTGACCCGGCCGCCAGCGGCGCCCAGCAACCGGCATGCTGGTACGACTCGGGGTCGGCCGCGACGCGCAGCGGCGAACGCGCCCATGCCAGCGGCTCGGCCGAGACACTGTCGCGCCCCCAGCACATGACGAATGCAAACGTCGAGCGCTCGCCGCCTTGCAGTTCGTGGACGTCGGCATGTTCGCGCGGCAGAATGCCGATGCGGCAGCCCTCGCCGTCGGCGACCAGCATCTTGGGAAACACTTCCCAGCAGCGCGCCATGGCGACGCTCAGCCGGCTGACACCGCCGCCCACCGACACGACTGGTGTCGCGCGCAGGCCGTCCTGCTCGGCCCCGTTGCGCATGGCCCTGAATCCGCGAAACGTCAGCGGCACCTCGCCGTGACGGTTCATGTGGGTGGCATGCCGCCACTGCTCGCCACCACTCGAGTCCTGGTAGACGGCGAACAGCGCGCCGGCCGGCGACATCGGATCGTCGCGATCCAGCGAGGCCCACACATCGGCCGTCAAGCCCGGCTTGCGCACGAGCGAGACCGACAGATCGCGGATCAACGCGGACCCGGCATCGCCCAGGTCCCAGATGCCGCCCGGGTGCCTGGCCGCGCGCGGGTTGGTGACGGTCACTTCGCCGCGGACCGCACCGAGGCCGGCGAAGAACTGCCAGCGCACGGTGGCGTCGAGCCACGCGGCGCCGCCGGCATCGGCCAGCACGCCGTCGAGCCGCACCACCATGGTCAGGTCCCCGGCCCGCTCGATGGTGGTGCGATTCAGCGCGAAGCGATAGCGGCGGCCGCCGGCATCCTCGGCCTCGAGCGCGGCGTCGGCCAGCAAGGACACACCGTCGACGCGGGCGTCCATCAGCAGGGTCGAGCCGGAGCGCGGCACGTCGAAGCCCGCCACGCCGGTGCCCACCGTAATGCATCCGCCGGCGTGTTCCAGGAAAAGCGGCGGCGTCGCCGGCGCCAGCGCCGCCCCGGCCACCAGCATGTAGGCGGCGTCGCGGCCAGGCACCACGTCGGCCTGGAACTCCACCAGCAGCCAGCGCACCGAACCGTCGCCCCACCGGTCGAGTGTGGTCGTCTGGACGGCGATGGGTCCGCCATCGGGCGCGCGCAACGACCAGGCGTCGCTGCGCTGCACGGCGCCGCGCGGAAACGCCACGCCGATCGCGACCGGTTCACCGTGTCGTTCGAAGGGCGTACCGGCGGGATCCAGCGCGACGTGAATGGCGATCGGGCGGTTGCTCATGTCGTCAGGGGATGGCGCGGACGATCATCGGTCCGACGCGCAGCGTGAGGGCCAGCGGCAGCTTCTGCCAGAGCGCAATCGCCAGCTGGAACCTGGGATTGGCGGGGCTCACGTTCGGCAGGTTCTTCTCCGCCTGCAACTGGTACTCCCAGTGCAGCGGCAACGGTTCCGCGCCCCACTGCTGCTTGAATTTGAACGTGCCCTCGTTGGGTGTCGAACGCCCCATGTCGAACACCTGGCAGCCGGCTTCGGCCGCGTACTGGATCGCGTCCCAGTACAGCAGCGTGTTCGGACACAGCGAGTTGTAGTCGCGGATCGACGACGCCCACGGCAGTTGCGTCATGCGGGCGGTGCGATAGGTGACGCCCGCCGCCACCGGGCGGCCGGCGAGCCGCACGACGTGCATGGTGGCGCGGTCGGGAAAGACCCGAAAGACCTGCTCGAACAGCCGGCGCGAGTAGACCGGCGTGCCGAGGTCGCGCATGTTGCGCGCGAACACGGCGTAGAAGTCGTCGACCAGTTCTCCGCCGCCGCGCTCGACCGTCAGGCCCGACTTCTCGGCCTTCCTGACCTGGTTGCGCACCTTGCGATCGAGGCCGTCCCACTGGCCCGGCACGAGCGCCAGCCGCATCGATACCTTGTGCTGCTTGCGCGGCAATTGCGGGAACTGCGCGGCGACGTGCCGCAGCTCCACGTGCCCGCAACGGCGCGTTACCGCCTCGTGCTGCGACGCCTCGATCAAGGCGTGCCCGGCCTCGGGCGAGTCGGCCAGCACGCCGCCGTAGTTCAGGAACGGCAGCGACGTCAGGGTGTTGCCGAACAACAGGCTCTTGATCTGGACGAGCGGCAGCACGCCGGCCACCTCGGCGCCGCGACGGGCGATCAGGTAGACCGACTCGTGACCAAACGCGCGGCTGAAGACGTCCTGCCAGTCCCACGCGTGGTAGCCCGCCTCGTCTGCGTTGGCATCCACAAACCGTTCCCAGTCGTCGCGGTCGCCGGGCCCCGCGGCTCGTACCGTCAGGTCAGCGTGCATAGGCCAGTCCGTGCGCATGGCTGCGCGTGGCCGCCGACCGCAGCGCCAGCATCGACTCGACCGAGTCGAACCGGAAATCGGTCATCAGCCGGGCCAGACGGGCGCGGGTCGCGCCCAGGCCGGTGTAGTGACGAAGCGCGGTCGTGCGCGACACCTGCAAGCGCGGCTGGTCAGGGTCGATTTCCCACGGGTGCAGGTAGAACGTCACCGGCTGGCGGTCGCGACCGTTCACCTGGCCGATGCCCCAGCGGGTCCACGCATAGGGCAGCAGGCGGAAGTAGCCGCCGCCGGCCACCGGCAGGTTGGCGCCGGCCACCCGCACGGTTGAACCGGGTACTTCGACAATGGTGCCGGCCGGGCGATTCATGGCGTGCGGAAACCGCGGCGCATCGGGCATGCCGTAGCGGTCGTGATGAATCGGGAAGATGCTGGCGTCGTAAGCGTGCCCTTCCTCGATCAGCACGTCGAGCGCCCACAGGCTGCGCTTGACGATCGTGAAACTCGGCGCGCGGTAGCCACGCACCGCGACGCTGCCGGCGTCCTCGATCGTCAACCTGGCCCGCCGCACATCCTGGCGAAACTGTTCGGGCGTCAGTGAATACACCAGCTCGTGGTTGAAACCGTGCGAGGCGACTTCATGGCCCAGCTCCGCGATCTCGCGGACCAGCGACGGAAACCGCGCCGCCACCCAGCCCAGCACGAAGAAGGTCGACCGCACGCCGTGCCGGTGAAACAGGTCGAGCAGCACGTGCGTGTTCCTGACCACCCGGCTCTCGAAGCCGTGCCAGTCGGCGCGCGCCGCCACCCGCTCGAACGCCGACACCTGGAAGTAGTCCTCCACGTCCACGCTCATGGCATTCACCACCACCCGCCGGTCATCGACGATGGGGCTCATCGCGCGCCCCGCCGCAGCAACACCGTCTTCACCGTCTCGAAGGCGATCACGATGTCGAATCGCATCGACAGGTTCTTCACGTAGAACAGGTCGTACTGCATCTTCTCGATGGCGTCTTCGACGCTGGCGCCGTAGCTGTAGCGCACCTGCGCCCAGCCGGTCAGGCCCGGCTTGACGACATGGCGCTGGCCGTAGAACGGAATCTGCTCGGTCAGTTGCGCCACGAACGACGGGCGCTCGGGCCGCGGACCGATCAGGCTCATCTCGCCGCTCAGCACGTTCCACAACTGCGGAATCTCGTCGAGCCGGGTCTTGCGCATGAACCGGCCCGCCGGGGTCACCCGCGTATCGTTGGCACCGCTCCAGATCGGGCCGGTGCCGGCCTCGGCGTCGGTCCGCATGGTGCGGAACTTGTGGATGGTGAAGGTCTTGCCGTTGAGGCCGACCCGCTCCTGGTGATAGAGAATCGGGTCGCGCGGCGACTCGAGCTTGACGACCAGCGCGGTCAGCGCCATGAGCGGCGCCGCCAGGATCAGCCCGCACACCGCGGCCACCACGTCGAAGGCCCGCTTGGCCGCGAGCAAGGTGCGCGTCTTGCGGAAGCCCGCCGAGAAGATCAGCCAGCTGGGGCGGAGGTTCTCGAGGGCAATCTTGCCGGTGTACTCCTCGTAGACCGACGCCAGGTGATCGAACACCACGCCGCTCTGCAACCGGACGTCGAGCAGTTGCCCCATCGGCAGCTTGCCGCGCTCGTCCGACAGGCTCACCACGACGCGGTCGACGCGCAGGCGCGCAGTCAGGCCGGGAATGTCTTCGATGGTGCCAACCACGCCGGGGTTGATCACCGGCGCGCCCACCCGCGCCGGATCGGGATCGACGAAGCCGACGATGTCGACGCCCAGTTCCTGGCGGCGCTCGAACAGCTCGCGCGCCAGCGTCACCGCGGCCGGGCTGGTGCCGACCAGCAGCAGGCGCTCGCGCGGCGCCAGGTGCGCCGTCACCCACTCGAACGCCGATCGCCACGCGAATACCAGCAGCAGGGCCACCGCCGCGAACAGCACGAAGATGCCCTGCTCCACCACCAGCAGCGGAAACAGCCAGTAGGTCAGCCCCAGGATGAGCGAGGCCGCGCCGATGGCCCGGACCATGCGCACCGCCAGGTCCCGCGGACCGGCAATCGTGCGCAGGTCGTAGAGGTCCACGTAGTGCAGCGACACCTGGCAGACCAGCACCACCAGCAGCACGCGGAACACCGCGGTGTTGTCGGTCAGCAGCTCCCACGCGTACGGACCGGCCACCACGAAGCTGCTGATGATCACCGCGGCGATCAGCAGCACGGCCTCGCCGCACACCAGCACGACCGAGCGCCACGCTTTACTGAACATGGGGCAGGCCCCGGCGCTTGCCGAACCAACGCGACCAGCGCGGCCGCGGCTCCTGCATCTGCGGATTCGGGCGCGCGTAGTAGCTGCCGTAGCCGGCCGGCATGCCGGCCTTCTCGGCCCGGTTCAGCACCACGCCAAGAATGCGCGACGGGCCAATGGCCTGGGCGGCGCGCTGCACCATCGGATATGGCGTCGCCTGCGCGCTGACCACCAGCACGGCGGTGTCGATCATCGCCGCCAGCAGGTTCGCGTCCGGCAAAATCGCAATCGGCGGCGTGTCGACCACCACCCAGTCGAACGCCTCGCGGGCCTCGGCCAGCAGGTGTTTCATCGCGTCCGACACCAGCGTGCTCATGGGATCGGCGGTCACCCGGCCGGCGGTCAGCACCCACAGCGTCGGGGTGATCTGGTGCACGGGCAGCTTGCCGCCGCGCAGGCTGTCCAGGCTGTCGGTGAGGCCCGCGCCGGCCTCCAGGCCGAACATGTCCTTGATGCGCGGACGCCGCAGGTCGGCGTCGATCAGCAAGACCCGCTTCTGGTACGACTCGCTCATCGTCAGGGCAAGGTTGGTCGCCGTCAGCGTCTTGCCTTCGGACGGCAGCGCGCTCGTCACCATCACGCTGCGATGGCCGGACGCCGCCTGGGCGTGATGCAGCACCGCCGCGAGGTGGCGATACTGTTCGACCAGCGCGCGATCGGCGCCGTCGCCAATGACCAGCCGGCTGCGCTCCTCGTCGCTGAAGCGCGAGGCCAGCGGCGGCAGGACGGCGGGGGCCGGCGGAGCCGCGACGACGGCAGGCTCGGGCGCTGCCACCGGCGGTGGCGGTACCGCCTGGGCCGGCGCGGGATCGGGCCGCCCCTCGACCGGGAACTGCCACGCGGCCTGGGGTTCCTGGTCCTTGACCATCACGGCATGGCCGGAGGTCTCGGCGGCGCGTTGAAGAGCTTCACTGAGTCGTGTCATGGGACAGCCTTAGAAAAATGAAAAACGGCGGGCGCGGGAGAAGCCGGCAAACATCGGTGCCTCGGCGGGCACCGGCATCGGCTCGCGCAGGAACGGCGGCTCGCCAGCCGACGAGCCGCCCGCGCCGGCAGACGCGAACGACAGGGACTTGCAAACCTCGGCGATGGTCGCGGCACCGACGGGCTGCTGGTCGGCCGCGAAGCCATTGACGAGGGCGTTGTCGCAAATCACGCTGATGATGCGGGGAATGCCCTTCGAGCCATCGTGGATGGCGACCACGGCATCGCGCGAGAACAGGCGAGTGGCCTCGCCGCCGGCCGTCCTGACCCGCCCGGCAATGTAGCCGGCCGTGTCTTTCAGGCTGAGCGGCGTCAACTCGCAGCGCAGGACCACCCGCTGCTTCAACTGGCGAAGGCGCGGCTCGTCGAGCCGGCTGGCCAGCTCGGGCTGGCCGACCAGCGCCACCGCCAGCGAGCGCCCCGTCGCGGCCTCGGCGTTGGTCAGCAGGCGGATCTCTTCGAGCAGTTCGTACGGCACACTCTGCGCTTCGTCCACGACCAGCGCCATCACGTGGCGGTCGGCCGCGGAGCTGGCCAGGGCCTGTTCGAGTTCGCGCAGAAAGTGCACCTTCGATCGACCGGCCTGGTCGCTGAACCCGAAGCCGCGCGCCAGGTAGTCGAAGAACTCCTCACGCGTGAGCGTGGGATTCGACAGGTGCACGATGGTCGAGGCGCCGGCGGAATCCTGCAAGGCCGCGCGCACCAGCGTCGTCTTGCCGGTGCCGGCTTCGCCCACCAGCATGGTGATGCCGGGGCGGCCGCTCAATCCGTATTGCAGGTGGACGAGCGCCTCCTTGTGCTGCGGCGTGAAGCACAGGAACCGCGGATTCGGCGACAGGTCGAACGGCCGCTCGCGCAGGCCGTAATACCGTTCATACATGACTATTGCAACAGCCTCCACGCCACGGCGGCGCACACGGTGAGCACGGTGACGGCGCCCAGGCCCATGGCCAGTTGCCGGCGCAGCCGGCGGCCCGACGCCGCGGCGCCGCGCATGTACGGCACCGTCGCCAGCACCGCCAGGTTCAGCGCGGCCCGCACGTCCGATTCCGACCGCAGCGAACGATCGAAGTACTCGGCGGTCGCCGCGAAGGCGGCGCCAATGCCGAGCGCGGCAAAGAGCGTGATCAGGTACAGCCGCGGCCGATCGGGACTGGCCGGCTTCTCGGGCATGCGGGCCGGATCGAGAATCTTGAACTGCTCGCCGATCTGGCGGCGCTCGAGGTTGGCCGAGATCTGCGACTCTTCCTTCTTCTGCAGCAGGCTGCGATACGACGCCTGCAGCGTTTCGTAGTCCCGGGTCAGGGCGGCCAGTTCGGCCTCGCGCGCCGGCGCCGCTTCAATGCGCGCCTGGTACATCCCAAGCACGCCACGCAGGCGGCTTTCCTCGGAGATCTTCGCCTGCAGCTGCCGGTCGAGGTTTTCGAGCTCGGCCTTGGCGTCGGTCAGGCGCTTGCGGCGTGCCAGGTCGATGGTCACCGGCGCCCGCGGTTTCGCCGTCAGGGTGCCGGCCAGCTGCTGCGCTTCAACCCGCTTGGTCAGCTCGTCGACGTTGCGCCGCAGGCGCTTGACGTCGGGATGCTCGGGCTTCAGCTTCAGCTCGACGGCCAGCAGCGCCTGCTCGGCCAGCCGCAGCTCGTCGGCCAGGGTCTGCGCCATCTCGGACGGCTTGTCGGGCGTGCCCGGCGCGGGCGTGTCGGCGGCCTCGATGATGTCGGCGACCGATCGCTCGAGCAGCAGCCGCCGTTCGCGGTCGCGGTTGAGCGACTCGCCAATCGACTGCAGCGCCATCTCGGCGTTGTGCAGGCCCTGGAGGTTGGCGCCCATCTGCGACGGCAGCTCGCCGTTGTGCAGCGCCTGGTACTCCTCGAGCTTCTTCTCGTTCAGCACCAGCTGGCGGCGGGCCTCGTCCAGCTGGGTCGCCAGGAACTGGTTGGTGCCTTCGGCCAGGACTTCGCGGTCACGCAGGCTCTCGTCGATGAACAGCGAGGCCAGCCGTTCGGTGACCCGCATCGCGGTGCGCGGGTCCTCGGCGACATAACTCACCCGGAACGCGTCGCCCTTGACGATGTCGATGCTGATGTCCTTGGTGCGCATCCGCTCGACGATGTCCTCCATCAGTTCGCGATTGGCGCGCTCCCTGGGATAGAGGTTGAAGTCCTGGACAATCTGCTCGAGCCGGGTGCGGCTCATGATCTGCTGGCTGATGGTCTGGAGCCGGTCCTCGATCCGCGCCGTGACCGTCGAGCGGACGTAGCTCTCGGGCACCCGCTGCGGCACCACCAGGATCAGCGTTTCCGAGCGATACGTGTTCTGCAGCTGGCGCACGATGAAGGCGCCGGCCGCGGCGATCACGAGCGCCGGGATCACGATCAGCCACTTGCGGCGTCGCGCAATCTGGACCAGCGTGTCGAAGGAATATTGCTTACCGGGGATCACGTGGCGTCCTCATTCTGGTGAAGATAGGGGCGTAGACCGAGAAGCCGGCCGAGACCGCCTGCCGCGACAGCCGCGGCAGCAGCACCACCGGGCTGGAGCCCACCGGCAGCTCGTAGCGGTAGTAGGTGTATTCCGCGTGGATGCCCAGGCGGCGGTTGAGCGCCATCGCCAGGCGCGACGACCCGGTGTAGGTAATGAAGTCGTCGGGATTGTCGAAGCCGACCTGCCCGCGGCGCGCGCCCGCCGTGGCCGACCACTCGATGCGCGTCGACAGCATGCCGGCCAGCGATGCGCTGACGCCCTCGGAGAACACCGGTTGCAGGAATCCCGGCAGGAAGTCGGTGTCGCGATTGACGCCGAGGGAAGCCAGCCAGGTGCGCTGGAAGCCGCGCGTCAGCAGGGCGCCGCCGTTCAGCCGATAGCGCCGTTCGCCGCCGGCCTCACGCACCGCCGAGGTCTGGGTGGTAAAGGTCAGGCCGGTGCGGCGGGCCAGCGAGATGGCGCGTTCGAAGTCGATGCCGACGTCGATGGTCTCGTGGACGAAGCGGGTCGTGCCGGCGGCCGGCCGTGTCTCTTCGCGGCCGTAGGCGACCCGCGCCGCCAGGGAGCGGCTCAGCCGCCGGCGCCACGTGCCCTGCGCACCCCACACCTCGAAGTCGTTGTCGGCGAGATCGTAGAAGCGGGTCGACCTCCGCGACACCGACGCGCTCAGCGTCGACCGTCTCGAATAGGCCGAGGTGAAGCCGGCCATCGCCTCGATGGTGTCGTGATCCAGCCGGCTGGCGGCGACGACGTCGGTGGGCAGCAGCATGATCGGCGCGGGCAGCCCGCCCGACGCATCGGGCACGAGATGATAGAAGGGCGATCGGCGATAGCCGACGCTCGCGTCGAGTGCCAGGCGCGTCGCGACCTGTGCCATCAGCAGCGCACCGGTGTCGTAGGAGGTCGCCGCGAACACCGGTTCGCGAAAGAATTGCTGGTGGGACGCGCTGCCATGCAGCTTGAGCCGCAGGCGATCGCTGCTGCGCTCGAACGACAGCCCGGCGCTGCCGCCGCCGGAGGGGCCGCCCTGGGGCACCAATTCAGACGGCGTGCCCGAGTCGAGCAGCGCATCGTCGTACTGACCGCGCACGGTCGACCGGAACTCGAGCGCGGTGAACTCCTTGCCGATGCGTTCAGGAGTGCGGCCGAACAGGCCGCCGAACGGGCCGGCCTGGCCCTGTGCGGCCGCGCCGGCGGGCCACGACAGCACCACGACGATCACCAGGAGGCAGCGCGTCATCAGGGCACGACCACGGTGTCGCCGGGCTGCAGCAGCACGTTCTGCTGGAGGTTCTTGCCTGACGTGACGTCGCGATAGTTGAACGGCAGGCTGGTCGAGCGGCCCGCCACCGTGCGCATGATGATGATCTTCTTGCTGTTGGCGTACTCGCGCAGGCCGCCGGCCATGGCAATCAACTGCATCACCGAGGTCTCCGCGGTCAGCGGATAGGGCCCCGGCTTGTTGATCTCGCCGGTGATGAAGACCTTGCGGCTGTTGATCTGCCGCACCACCACCGTGACGTTGGCGTCTTCCATGTAGTTGCGCGACTCTTCGGTGATCTTCTCGCGCAGCTGCTCGGGGGTCAGCCCGGCGGCCACCACTTCGTTGATCAGCGGCAGCGCAATGCGGCCATCCGGCCGCACCTGCGCGTCGGCCGACATGTCCTTGTCCTTCCAGTACACGATCGACAGCACATCGTCTGTGCCGATCACGTAGCCGGGCGGCACGACCGGATCGGTTGCCCGCGGCGCGGCCGCCTCGGCGGCCGCGGGCGGCGGCTGAGTAGCGGACGCCGGCTGGGCCACGGGCGCCTGCGCCCAGGCCGGACCACTGGTGATCGCGGCGAACGCGAGAACCACTGCACCCGTGAACCAGTGCACCCGTGAACCTTTATCGATATTCCTTGAACGGCAGTTGGCAGTCATGTTTCCTCAGGAAGTTCAGAAAGCGCTTGTACTCGCGCGATTCCATGTTGAAGAGCCGGGCGACGATCTTGTAATTGCCGCGCGCCTCTTCGAGGCCGCGGCGAACGACGTCGCGCACGTGGGCGCGGGTGATCTCGCGCGCCATATACATGGGGTAGACGGTGGCCCAGAACGACTCGCGCTGTTCGGTGAGCCGGGAATAGAGGTCGTCGGCGACGGTGCGGCGGCGCTCGCGGCGCGGCCGGAAGGCGACGTTGTCCTGCGCGCGCACTTCCGACGGCAGGTCGGCCAGTTCGATGGTGTCGTGCTGCACCGCCACGACCATGCGCTCGATCAGGTTCTCGAGTTCGCGGACGTTGCCTGGCCACGAGTACGCCATCAGCGCCTTCATGGCGTCGGGGGCGACGCTGGTGATCGGCGAGCCGTTGGCGCCGACGAACTTGCCCAGGAAGTAGTGCACCAGCTCGGGCACGTCCTCGCGCCGTTCGCGCAGGGGCGGCACCATGATCTGGATGACGTTGAGCCGGTAGTAGAGGTCTTCCCTGAACGTGCCTTGCGCGATCATCTCGCGCAGGTTGCGATGGGTCGCGCCGATGATGCGGACGTTGACGTGGCGGGCGCCGCCATCGGCGCCGACCCGCTGGATCTCGCCGGTCTCGAGGAAGCGCAGCAGCAGGCCCTGCATGCGCAGGGTCATCTCGCCGATCTCGTCGAGGAACACGGTGCCCATGTGGGCCGACTCGAGCTTGCCGGGCTTGTCGCGATAGGCGCCGGTGAAGCTGCCCTTGACGTGGCCGAACAGCTCGGACTCGAGCAGGGTCTCGGGCAGGCCGGCGCAGTTGACCGGTGCGAACATCATCGAAGCGCGCGGGCCGCCGCTGTGGATGCTGCGCGAGACGATCTCCTTGCCGACACCGCTTTCACCGGTGATCAGCACCTTGGCGTCGCTGCGGGCGACCCGATCGATCTCGGCTTGCAGGGCGGTGATCTGGGGGCTGCGGCCGATCAGGCGCAGGTGCACCTTCGATCGGATGGCCGTCGGGCCGTTGAACGTACTGGTGTAGTCGCGACTGATAGCTTCCAAAATGTTCCTCACTGATCCGCAAACCGCTCGATGACCCGTTGATCCTGCTGGCTGAGCGCGACGAAGGTCGCGCCGATCGTGAAGCGCGACGCGCCGGCGGCCGGCGCCAGCGGCGTCACCCGCTCGACCTGGACGTCGGCCGAGAACGGCACGCCGCCAAAGTTGAAGCGCAGCGTGCCCTTGCTGCCGAGATCGACGGGATGACTGGCCTCGAGCAGGACGCCGGACAGGCTGATGTCGAGCAGCCGGACAGGAATCGGAAACGCCAGTACCGACAACTCGGTATCGGCAATCACGGCTCGCGGCGTGCGACGACGATCGGGGGCGGTCTCACGCATGCCCGTCCCATTGCAAGGAAGTCGCCAACATTCGGGAGCCACAAGTCTTCCTGTGAGGAGACATCGCGCGTCGGGAACAATTCAGTTGGCGGATTTGGTGCAGCGATTCTTGTCAGGCCGGCGCAAGTCGCGGGCGCGTGCGCCGACGAGTGGCCACGCTGGCCAACGAGTTACGCAAGTTCGGTAGGCGTCGAGCGGTAGGCGACCAGGCGATCGACCGCTTCCTGAAAGGCGGATGAAGCCGACAGAAACTCGATGCCGACCAGATAGCGCCCCCGCGATGAAAGTGGGGCGGGGCGCAGATGACGGACGCGTACGTCCGAGAGCGCGCGCTGGCCGTCGATGGTGAGGCAGATCGACTGGATCGACTCGACCGCAAGCGGTTCGTCGGCCTCAATCAGGGCGCCGTTACTGGTGAGGTTGCGGACGCGCACCGCTTCCTGCACGTCGAAGGCGCCCCAGAAGAAGCCGAACACTTCGAAGCGGACACGGCCGCGCCGGTCGCCGGCTCCGCGCTTCACGAGATCATTCCGATCATCTGCAAGTCGACACAGTGCAAGCGCTTCGCCAGGCGGAGTTTGCGTTTCCATAGGGAAGCCCGCGCGGGTCACTCCGGCCGGCAGCGCAAAAGGCCCGTGTTGGGCCGACATTCGTCTGAGTGGCCGCAACGTTTGCGCCAGTCGAGGGGTGTGCAATCGGGAACACACCGGTGCGGCGGTCACAGCTACGCTGGTTAACGGGAAAGCCGTGTCCGGAGCCGCCGGCGTTTGTCCAGGAGCCCCCATGCTGCATGAATTCATCGTCGCCCAGCGCGAGGTCATCATCGAACGCACCCGCGCGCGCGTCGAGAAGCGCGCCTGGCCATCGGTGTCGGTCGACGAGCTCGACTACGGAGTGCCGTTGTTCCTGACGCAGCTCTCTGAAACCCTGCGGCGCGAGTCAACGCCGTCGCCCTTCCCGGAGCGCGAGATCGACGGCGACGCCGGACGGCACGGGGCCGAGATGTTGAGCCGTGGCTACAGCGTCGCGCAGGTCGTGCAGGACTATGGCGACATCTGTCAGGTCATTACCGAGATGGCGCTCGAGACCGGCTCGCTGATGACCAGCGAAGAGTTCCAAACGCTCAACCGCTGCCTTGATGTCGCCATCGCCGGCGCCGTCACCGAACATGCGCGCGTCACGCGCCAGACGCACCAGGCCGAAGAGATCGAGCGCCTCGGCCATACCGCGCACGAGGCCCGCGACTTCCTGAGCACGGCGTTCCTCGCCTTTCACTCGTTGAAGCGCGGCAACGTCGCCATCAACGGCAGCACCGGCGCCATGCTGGGCCGCAGCCTGATGGCCCTGCGCGACCTGATCGACCGGACGCTCTCGGAAGTCCGGCTGGTCGCCAACGTCAGCCGCATTGTCCGCATGCCGGTCGCGCCCTTCATGGACGAGATTGCCGCCACCGGACTGCTGCACGCGGAGTACCGGGACATCAGGTTTACGGTCGAGCCGATCGCCCAGGATCTGACGGTCGACGCCGATCCACAGCTGCTCGGCTCCGCGGTGATGAACGTGCTGCACAACGGCTTCAAGAACACCCCGAAAGGCGGCACGGTCACGCTGCGGGCCTTCGCCTCGAGGAACGACCTGTGCCTCGAGGTGGAGGATCAATGCGGCGGCATTCCCGAGGAGAAGGGCGACCTGTTCAAGACCTTCGGCGATCGCCGCGGCCGCGACCGATCGGGGCTCGGCATGGGACTGTCGATCGCCCGCAAAGCCATCCGTGCCCACGGCGGCGACATCAGCATTCGCAACCGGGCCGGCCACGGCTGTGTCTTTTCAATCTGCGTCCCACTGACGGCGGCTCCCCTGCCGGCCGCGGTCTGATATGATGCTGAGCTACGCGCCCATAGCTCAATTGGATAGAGCGTTGGTCTCCGAAGCCAAAGGCTGATGGTTCAAGTCCATCTGGGCGCACCATTCGACTCGCTCATGGCAAGCCCCGACACCGCCCAGTCCTGAGCGAAGCAAGTCGAAGGGCCCGCTAGTCGTGCAGGACGATGCTGAGCAGCGAGTGGTTGATTTTCAGCGTGCCGTTATATTCGATGAAGCCCAGCTTGCGAAACTTGTTCATGAAGAAGTTGACGCGCGACCGCGTCGTCCCCACCATTTCGGCCAGCGTTTCCTGCGACAGCTTGGGCAGCACGCTGAGCGGCGTGTCGTCCTTGCCGTAGCGCGCTAGCAGCAGCAGCGCGCGCGCCAGCCGCTTCTCGCTCGAGTTGAACAGCTGATCGACGAGATCTTCTTCAATCCGGATGTTGCGCGCCAACATGTGCGTGATGAACAGATCCGAAAAGGTCGACTGCTCGTGCAGCATCCGGATCATTTCCTTCTTGGGCATGCGCAGCACCGCAGTCGGCGCCAGGGCGGTGGCCGAGCCCATCCGGATCGACTGGCCCGCCAGGCAGCCCTCGCCGAAAAAATCGCCGGGGCCCAGTATGGCCACGACGGCTTCTTTACCGGTGGCAGACAGGACCGACAGCTTTACGCCGCCCCTCTGCACATAGAAGACATTACCGGCCGCCGCGCCCTGCGCAAACACCACCGCACCTGCGGCATAGCGCACCACCCGGCGCGGCACGTTGGCCGAAACCAGGAACGCCTGGACGTCGAAGCTCGGCAACACGGGGGACGCCGAACGCTTGCGTGGCATGGACGGCCATCGTGGCACAGCTACCGCTTTTCACTGTGTGCAAAAACGCACACACCGGCTGACTCAAGGGGACGGTCTGGTGCTCCCGGCCACGGCTGGAATCAAAGCCTGTTCGACAAGGTCGTAGATGGCCCCCAGGTGGTCGCGCCGCTCGCGGCTGACGTCGGAACGGGATGTCGTGACCACCACCAGCTGGAGGTCGGGAACGATGAACACGAACTGACCGCCGTAGCCCCACGCGTAGTAGCTGTCGTAGCCGGCGAGTTCGCGAATCCAGAACCCGTAGCCGTATTCACGATCGCTGCCCCACCGCGACTTGCCGCGCGGCACGCGGGTCTTCTGAATCCAGTCGGCGGGCAGCACTTGCGCGCCGCCGGCGCGCCCGCCATTCAGGTACAACTCGCCGAAGCGCACCATCTGCCGCGGCGTCATCGACATCTCGTTGCCGCCGAAGTAGATGCCCTGGGGATCCTGCAGCCATCGCGGCAGGGTGAAGCCCAGCGGTTTGGCCAGCGTCTCTTGCGCGAACTGCCACGTGCTGGTCTTGGTGGCCTTGGTGAGAATCGCCGACAGCAGGTGCGAGGTGCCGGTGCTGTACTCGACGCGTGTGCCTGGCGGATCGATCAGCGATCGGTTGAGCACGTAGCGCACCCAGTTCGGGCTCTGCACCCAGGCGCCGTAGTCGCGGCCACTCGTCGACTCGAGTCCCGATCGCATGGTCAACAGATCTTCGATGGTGATCTCGCGCTTGCGCGGCTCGGGGTCCTTGGCCAGTTCCGGAAAGTAGTCGGCAATGGGCTGGTCGAGGCTCTTGATGAGCCCGCGCGACACGGCCACGCCGACCAGCGCCGAGATGACGCTCTTCGACGCCGACTTGATATTGGCCGCGTGCGCCGCGCGCGCGCCACCGTAGTAGCGCTCGAGCACCAGCTCGCCCCGATGGCTCACCAGCAGGCTGCGCAGCCGCGGCAACTCGGCGCCGGCCTTGCCCGCCGCTTCCAAATCCATGTCGCGTCCGCCTTCTTGACCGCCGAAGCCTTGGCGGAGGTCGTCAGCCGGACCGACTCCCTGCGACCACCCGGTTGACGCCGGAAACCACATGAGAGCCACGGCGAATATCAGCACTCGAGTCATGAGAAGCCGAGTATCCCATTTCCGCTACAATCCCGGCTAAATCGCGGAGATTGACATGAGCCTTTTGAAGTCTGGGTTGTCTGGGTTGTCTGGGTTGTCTGGGTTGTCTGGGTTGTCTGGGTTGTCTGGGTTGTCTGGGTTGTCTGGGTTGTCTGCGTTATCTGCGTCATCTGTGGCCCTGGTGTTCTTATCTGTGTCATCTGCGTCGGCGCAAGTGACGGCATCTGAGTACGAACGTGCACAAGGTCTGCGTGATCAGTACGAAGCCCTCGCCATCGGTGTCCCGGACACCCCGACGTGGATTGGCACCACCCATCGTTTCTACTATCGGCGCTCGGTCGCCGACGGCTACGAGTTCGTCACCGTTGATGCCGGCACGCGCCAGAAGCAGCCGTCGTTCGATCACGCCCGCCTCGCCGACGCGCTGTCGAAAGCGGCCAGCCCTTCGACTTCGCTCAGGGCAAGCCGCTCGTACACCGCCACGCGGCTGCCGTTCCAGTCCTTCACCTTCAACGAAGCGCTGAGCGCCATTGATATGACGATCGACGGCGCCCGCTGGACGTGCGTGCTCGCCGACTACTCGTGCCGCACGCCGGAGCTGTCGCCGCCGGGCGAGATCCGCCGCGGCATCACCGGGCCGGTGCGCGGCGACCTCTCGCAGCTCGCGCCCCGGCCGCGCCTGTCGCCCGACGGCAAGTGGGTGGCGTTCATCGACAACTACAACGTCGCCATCCGCCCCGTCGGCGGGGACAAACGGACCGCGCTCAGCAGCGATGGGTCAGAGGGCAACTACTACGATGCGTCCTCAATCGTGTGGTCGCCCGACTCCACCAAGGTCGCCGCCTATCGCGTTCGGCCCGGCTATCGCCGCCTGGTGCACTACGTCGCCTCGTCGCCCGAAGACCAGCTGCAGCCCGAGCACTGGGCCATCCAGTACGCCAAGCCCGGCGATCAGCTCGACCTCGAGCAGCCGGTGCTGTTCGAGGTGCGCGGGCAGAAACAGATCACGATCGACTCGCGCCTGTTCCCGAATCCGTTCGACCTGTCGGAACTGGTGTGGCGCAAAGACAGCCGCGCCTTCACCTTCGAATACAACCAGCGCGGCCACCAGGTGTTCCGCGTCATCGAAGTGGATGCGCAGACCGGCGCCGCCCGCTCGGTGATCTCGGAAGAGCCGGAGACGTTCTTCTACTACAACCGCTCGGCCGCGACGCTGCAGGCCGGCAAGCGCTTTCGGCACGACCTCGCCGACGGCAAGGAAGTGGTGTGGATGTCGGAGCGCGACGGCTGGAACCATCTCTACCTGATCGACGGCGCGACCGGTGGCGTCAAGGCGCAGATCACCAGGGGCGCATGGCCGGTGCGGCACGTGGTCAAGGTCGACGAAGAGAAGCGACAGCTCTGGTTCAGTGCCGGCGGCATGACGGCCGGACAGGACCCCTATTTCCAGCACTACTACCGCATCAACCTCGATGGCACCGGGCTGACGCCGCTGACGTCGGTCGATGCCAACCACACGGTCGAGTTCTCGGCGGACATGACGATGTACGTCGATCACTATTCGCGACCCGACCTGGCGAGCGTGCTCGAGCTCGTCCAGCCGGACGCACGTTCGGAGGGCGATGGCTTTAGCCATCGCCGGGAAATCGAAAAGGGCGACATCTCCGCGCTCACCAAGTCCGGCTGGCGCGCTCCGGAGGTGTTCGTGGCCAAGGGCCGTGACGGTGTCACCGACATCTGGGGTCTGGTGTGGAAACCGAAGGCGTTTGATGCCACCCGAAAGTACCCGGTGATCGAGTACATCTACGCCGGGCCGCACGGCACGCACACGCCGAAGTCGTTCGCGGTCACCAGTGGCATGCAGGCCCAGGCCGAACTCGGCTTCATCGTCGTGCAGATGGACGGCATGGGCACGTCGAACCGATCGAAGGCGTTTCACGACGGGGCGTGGCAGAACCTCAAGGATGCGGGGTTTCCCGATCGCATCCTCTGGCACCAGGCGTTCGCGGCGCAGCACCCGTGGTACGACATCTCGCGCGTCGGCATCTACGGCGGGTCGGCCGGCGGTCAGAACGCCATGGGCGCGCTACTCTTCCATCCCGATTTCTACAAGGCGGCGGTGTCGTACGCCGGCTGCCACGACAACCGCATGGACAAGATCTGGTGGAACGAGCAGTGGATGGGCTGGCCGATCGGCCCGCAGTACGCCGCCTCGTCCAATGTGGAGCACGCGGCGAAGCTGCAGGGGAAGATCCTGTTGATCGTCGGCGAGCTCGACACCAACGTCGACCCGTCATCGACGCTGCAGGTGGTGAACGCGCTGCTGAAGGCGAACAAGAATTTCGACTACCTGATGATCCCCGGCGCCGAACACAACGCGGGGCGCGGCGGCGAGTACGCCGACTACGGCGAGCGCAAGCGGTTCGACTTCTTCGTCAGACACTTGATGAACCAGAACCCGCCGGAATGGGGCACGGCACGATAGTGCAACGTGGCGTCCGGTGTCGCAATGTGGTGTCCGGCTTTAGCCGGACCACGCGGCCACGGCCGCTCGCCATCCACTTCCGCACTCGCTCCACACGGCTGTCAACCCGCAGCTCAAGCCCGGACTGTCGATCCTTGCTTTCGCCGCGAGTTGTTTGTAAGTAACCTGCCCGCCGGGGCGCTGTTGATGCCCTCTGTCTAAACAGTAATCGGTCGCCCCGGCTCCCGACCTTCGACGGTGCTCAGGTCGCCCCGAGCGGAGTCGAGGGGCGCCGAGTTGCGCTCGTGCTCCAGCGGATGGCGAGCGGCCGTCGCCGCGCGGCGCGTTACCGCGCCGGCGAGGCTATTCGCACGGTCTTGGCGTCAACAACGACGAGGGTGAGCCCGGCCTGGCGGGTCAAGAGCGCCAGGACCTCACTCACGGCTGCGTCCCGGACGGAGATAGGCGGCGCAACTGCCTCCGGATGAAGCCGGACGCCACATTTGCACCGGCACCCGCCCCTTTGGCACCTTAGGCACTGTAAAGTTATCCCGTGCGCCGTTTCGCTATCGCCCTGGCACTTTGCCTTTCCTCCTGCGCCCCTGCCCCGTCGCAACCCCAGGACATCGCGGCGGTCACGCGGGAGGTCGGGGTGTGGCAAGGGCGTGGCACGGCCTCGGTCGGTGACATCCCCAGCGAGACCGGGCGCTTTCGCATCCACTGGGAAACCACCAACGAATCCCCGGCCGGGGCCGGCACCTTCAAACTGACCATGCGGTCGGCCATCAGCGGGCGGCCCCTTCATACGGTCGTTGACCACCAGGGCATGGGCACCGGTACCGCCGACTTCGATGAGGGGCCCAGAACCTACGATTTCCTCGTGGAATCGGCCAACGTGGACTGGAAGTTCCGGGTCGACGAGACCACCGGCAGCTATGTGCCGGCCAGGCAACCCTGAAGGGTTGCCGCCAACCGGAAAGCGCTGATTTTGAGTATCCTTATCGGGTGTCACACAACCGGTTTTCCAGACTTGCCTTAACCCTGTTTGCCCTGGCGGCGGTCGCGGCGTGCCGCACCGGATCCAGCGGCGCCCCACCGGCCACCCAGATCCTGCAGCCCGGCGCACCCGGGCAGGACACCAAGACCATCGGCGTGGCTGCCGCGACCGACTTGTCGAAAGTCCAGTTCACCGCCGGCGACGTGAAGTTCATGCAGGGCATGATTGGCCATCACGCCCAGGCCGTGGAGATGGTCGTCTTGATCGACTCGCGCACGCAGAACCCGTATATGAAGATGCTCGGCCAGCGCATCGCGGTCTCGCAGGAAGACGAGATGAACATGATGCGCGGATGGCTGAAGGCGCGCGGCCAGGAAATCCCCGGCCCGCACGCGCATCACGAGCCCGGCGGCATGATGCCCGGCATGCTGACGAACGAGGAGATGGCGGCGCTCGCCGCCGCCAAGGGCGTCGAGTTCGATCGCCTGTTCCTGCTCGGCATGATCAAGCACCACATGGGCGCCATCACGATGGTGGACGAACTGTTCAAGACGCCGGGCGCGGGACAGGACGGCGAAATCTTCGCCTTCGCCTCCGACGTCGACTCGGACCAGCGCATGGAAATTGACCGGATGGGCGCAATGCTCAAGGAGCTTCAGAAATGAAATCGGTGGCCACGAACGTTTTCGCTCTCTCCGCGGTAGTGCTCTCGCTGGCGGTCGCCGGCAACGCCCAGCAGAAGCCGATGGATCCGAAAGATCCACGCACCGGCCTGAAGCCGGGCATGCGCGACGCGGGCGTCGCGGCCATGGGCCTGGAACTGGTATCGACGCGGCCGCGCGCGGAAGGCTTCTACGATCCGAACAACCCGGTTGGTGAAGCCATGCCGGCCGAGCGCCCCGCCGGCGCTCCGGCACCGGCGGCCCCACCAGCCCCGCCCGCCCCACCCGCCGCTGCCGCGCCCGGAGCGCCCGCCGCGCCGGCCGGTCCTGGCGCGCTCGACTTCGCCAATTCCGACATCGCCTTCAGCGGCCAGCGCATGGTGATCGGCAACTTCCACGGCTTCAACGCCTACGACATCGAGAGCGCCAAGAGCCCGCGGCTGCTGGCGTCGGTGGTCTGCCCCGGCGGCCAGGGCGACGTCTCGATCTACGGCAACCTGCTGTTCATGTCGGTTGAACAGACCCGCGGCCGCATCGACTGCGGCGTGCAGGGCGTGCAGGAACCGGTGAGCAAGGAACGCTTCCGCGGCGTCCGCATCTTCGACATCACCGACATCACCAAGCCGAAGCAGATTGCGGCGGTCCAGACCTGCCGCGGGTCGCACACCCACACGCTGGTGCCGAAAGACAAGCAGACGCTGTATGTCTACGGTTCGGGCACCGGCGGCGTGCGCTCGGGCGAAGAGCTGCAGGACTGCTCGGGCGGGGATCCCAAGGAGAACGCCAACACCGCGCTCTTCAGCATCGACGTGATCGAAGTGCCGCTCGGCGCTCCCGAGAAGGCGCGCGTCGTCAATCGTCCGCGCATTTTCGCCGACGAGAAGACCGGCGCCATTGCCGGGTTGAACCCCGGTGGCGACAGCGGCCCCGGCACGCAGCGCAGCGCCACGACCAACCAGTGCCACGACATCACGGTGTTCCCGGAAGTCGGCCTGGCCGCCGGCGCGTGCTCGGGCAACGGCATCCTGCTCGACATCTCCGATCCGGCCAACCCGAAGCGGCTCGATCACGTCAGCGACAAGAACTTCGCCTACTGGCACTCGGCCACCTTCAACAACGACGGCACCAAGGTGATCTTCACCGACGAGTGGGGCGGCGGCACGCGGCCGCGCTGCCGCGCGACCGACCTGCCCAACTGGGGCGCCAACGCGATCTTCGAGATCGTCGACAAGAAGATGAAGTTCGGCGGCTACTACAAGATGCCGGCGGCGCAGACCGAGACCGAAAACTGCGTCGCCCACAACGGCTCGCTGATCCCGGTGCCCGGGCGCGACATCATGGTGCAGGGCTGGTACCAGGGCGGCGTCTCGGTGTTCGACTTCACCGATGCCGCCAACCCGGTGGAGATTGCCTACTTCGATCGCGGCCCGCTCGACGCCAAGAACCTGATCGTCGGCGGCTACTGGTCGACCTACTGGTACAACGGCAATCTCTACGGCTCGGAGATTTCGCGCGGCATGGACATCTTCAAGCTGGTGCCGACGCAGTACCTGTCGCAGAACGAGATCGACGCCGCCATGCAGTGGCGCATGACCGAGTTCAACGCGCAGAACCAGCCGCTGGTGAAGTACGAGCCGACCTCGGCGGTGGCCAAGTCGTATCTCGATCAGCTCAATCGCAGCAAGGGCATATCCGCGGCGCGCGCCAAGGCCGTGGCCGACGGGCTCGCCAAGGTCGACGAGCTGCGCACCGGCAAGGAACGCAATGCCGCCGCCGCGCTCGACGGCCTGGATGCGGTCGCCGCCCAGGTGGCGGCTGACGCGAAGGCGGCGCAGGGCCGCGACGCGATTCGTTTGCAAGCGTTGTCCGACACGTTGAAGGGCCGCACGGCGCGGCTTCGTTAAGGAGCGATTCATGAGATTGACACCAGGAGGGCGGCACTTCAGTGCCGCCGTGCTTTTCACGGTTGTCTCGGCCATCGTGGTCGGACAGGCACAACAGCCGGCCGCTCCGGCGCAACCACCCGCCGCGCCCGCAGCCGGCGGACCGCCGCAGCAGCGTCCCGATCCGATCCCGCCCGACAACCTGCCGCGGCCGTCGACCACCGACCCGCGCGCCAACCTCAAGCCGGGCGGCCCCGGGGAGAAGGCGGCCGAGGCGTCGTGGAACATGGAGCTGGTGTCGAACCTGCCGAAGCCGGAAGGCTTCTTCGATCCGGCGCTGCCGCTTGGCACGCGTCCGCCCGAGCCGGCGCCGGCGGCCGCCGGGGCGCCGCGCACCCCGCCGAACCCGAACCAGCTGTCGTACACCAACTCCGACCTGGCGTTCAGCGGCAACCACGTGATCGTCGGCAATTACCACGGCTTCAACACCTACAACATCGAGCGCGCCAACCGGCCGCAGTTGATTGCGTCGGTGGTCTGCCCCGGTGGCCAGGGCGACGTCTCGACGTGGGGCAACCTGCTGTTCATGTCGGTGGAACAGACCCGCGGCCGCGTCGACTGCGGCCTGCAGGGCGTCGTCGAACCGGTCAGCAAGGAACGCTTCCGCGGCGTCCGCATCTTCGATGTCTCGGACTTGAAGAACCCCAAGCAGGTGGCGGCCGTGCAGACCTGCCGAGGCTCGCACACCCACACGCTGGTGCCCGATCCGAAGAACAAGTCGCGCATCTTCTTGTATGCGTCCGGCACGGGCGGCGTGCGCTCGGGTGACGAACTCGAGGGCTGCTCGGGCGGCGATCCGAAAGAGAACGCGAACACCTCGCTGTTCAGCATCGACGTGATCGAAGTGCCGCTGGCCGCGCCCGAGAAGTCGCGCATCGTCAACCAGCCGCGGCTGTTCGCCAATGACAACAACATCGCCGGCCTGTGGGCGGGCGGCGACCACGGCCCCAATACGCAGCGCACCAGCGTCACCAACCAGTGCCACGACATCACGGTCTACTCCGAGATGGGCCTGGCGGCCGGCGCCTGCTCGGGCAACGGCATCCTGATGGACATCAGCGATCCGCAGAACCCGAAGCGCCTCGACTTCGTGTCGGACCCGGGCTTCGCCTACTGGCACTCGGCCACGTTCAACAACGACGGCACCAAGGTGCTGTTCACCGACGAGTGGGGCGGCGGTGGCCGTCCGCGTTGCCGCGCGGTCGATCCCCTGACCTGGGGCGCCGACGCCATTTACGACATCGTCGACAAGAAGCTGGTGCACAAGGGCTACTACAAGCTGCCGGCGGCCCAGAGCGAGCAGGAGAACTGCGTCGCGCACAACGGCTCGCTGATCCCGATCCCCGGCCGCGACGTCATGGTGCAGGCGTGGTACCAGGGCGGCCTGTCGGTGTTCGACTTCACCGATTCGGCCAACGCGAAGGAGATTGCGTACTTCGATCGCGGCCCGATCAACGGCGAGGCCATGCTGTCGGGCGGCTACTGGTCGACCTACTGGTACAACGGCAACCTCTATGGCGCGGAGATGGCCCGCGGCATCGACGTGTTCCGCCTGAAGCCCAGCGAATTCCTGTCGCAGAACGAGATTGACGCGGCCATGCAGTTCCGCCTGCAGGAGTTCAACTCGCAGAACCAGCCCAAGGTGACCTGGCCGGCTTCGTCCGCGGTCGCCAAGTCGTACCTGGACCAGTTGAATCGCACCAAGGGCATTTCGGCCGCGCGCGCCAGCGCCGTGCTGAGCAACCTGTCGAAGGTCGATTCGCTGCGCACCGGCAAGGAACGCAACGCCGCCGAAGTGCTCACCGCCCTCGACGCGGTGGCCGCGCAGGTCGAAGGCGACGCCAAGTCGGCGACCGGCCAGGACGCCAAGCGCCTGGCGGCGCTGGCCGAGACCCTCAAGGGCCGCGCGCAAGCTCTGCGCTAACCAATACCGGGAGCCGGATACCAACTCCCGGCTCCCGACGTGCCCTGATCGAAGTCGAAGGGCTCCCGACTCCCGGAAGAGGCCGCCCCAAGGCGGCCTCTTCTATTGCCGGGCCGGTTTTTGCATAGGCCTTCGCATGAGCCCTGACACCTGTTCGCCCTACACTGCCCTCGTGGCCGGCGCGTCAGCCAGCGCCACCACGACTGTTACTGTCGCGCTGGCCGGCGTGGCCGAACAGGGGTCGCCCTGGCCGGCCCTGAATGCCATCAGCAAGATGGTGCACGGCAACCACGCCCCGTGGCGCAACGAGGCCTCGTGGAAGTACACGGGCACCGGCGCGTTGCTCAACGCGGCCGCGGTGTTCTCGTGGGCGGCGGTCTACGCGGTGTTGCGCGGGCCGCGGACGCGAACCGACTACGTGCGCGCGGCGACCGCCGGCGCGGCCACCTCTGCCCTGGCCTATGTCATCGACTACCACGTCGTTCCAGAGCGCTTCACACCTGGATTCGAGAAGCGCCTCTCCAACCGGTCGCTGGGCGTGATCTATGCCGCACTGGCCGTGGGCCTCGCCGCCAGTGAACTGGTGCGCCCCGATGCGGACGCGGAAGACGAAGCGACCGAGCGCCGGCTGCGGCCACAGCCGGGTGACCGCCTCCACGAATTCCGCCGCACCCTCGGCGTCAGGGACATTCGCTAAGGTAACCGGGGTCTGGCGCAGGCCCCGTTACTTCACGAAGATGCGGTTCAGCACCGCGGCCAGCCTGACACCGGCCAGCGCCAGCCGCTCGTCGATGACGCCGATGTGCTTCCGGTAGTACGCCTCGTCTATGTTGGTGTCGTTCGCGACCAGGGCCACCTTGCCGAGTGTCCACGACTGCTCGGCCCAATCCTTCGGGGTGCCCACCGGCTGCCGGAACCACTTCCTCTGCGCGATCAGCTTCTCGAGCACGGGCACGTAGGCCTTGTCGGAAAGGTTGCGATGCGCGATCAGCCGGCTGTCCCACACTGAATGCAGGTTGCACGGCAACGGCGGCCGCGATGGGTCGTTGCCACAGTTTGCGTTGCCGAAGACGCGGACGATCACGTCGTTGCCGCCTCGTCCGACTCCCAGCGCGTGAAACGGCTGGTGCAGGTCGCCGATGAAGTGGACCAGGTACTTGAGCGCCGTGGCACGGTCGGCGCGATCGAGCGCGCGGTCGGCAAGCCGCTGCTCGAAGTAGGTGATGCGATCGACCGCGCAATCGCGCCATTGGTCGGCCCGAGCGCCGGCGCGCACACCGGGCTGGCGGGGACAATCGCGATTGCGATCGTAGCCCGATGCGCCCGGCGGGATGTTCAGGTAGTGCCACGGCGCGGTCTGCTGCCAGTCGGTAACCTGGTCGTCGGCCCAACTCGAAACGTCGGCGAGCGTCTGGCCATCGAGCAACCAGTCCACATTCTGTCTCGCGACGCGCGACAGGTGGTTGGCGGCGATCAGCCCGACCAGCCGGTGCCCATGCCCACCCCACGCCTGCAGCCCGTCCCACGATCCGATGGCTGCCAGGGTCACGCACACCGCCACGAACTTCTTTCGCATGATGCCGTCGATTATACGGGGGCCAGTTGTGGCAAATCTGTGGCGTGGCATTTGCCTTGCTTTGCGAGGGGATGCCTGCTGTTCGGAGGAACGTTTTGTCCCCTAAAAGAATCATCCAAGCCTTGGCTGTCACCGCGATCGTACTGGTCATGCTGCCAGTCGACGCGTACGCGCAACGTGGCCGTGGCGGTCGCGGCGGTGGCGGACGCGCCGTCGTCGTGGTGCCGTCGTACAACCCGTTCTGGGCGTCGTACTATCACCCGTTCTTCTGGGACGCCTATGGGTGGGGCTACCCGGGCCAGTATCCGCCGGCGTTCTATCGTCACGGCTTCTCGGGCGACAGCGCCGCGCGCATCCAGGTGACACCGCGCCAGACCGAGGTCTACGTCGACGGCTTCCGCGCCGGCATCGTTGACGACTTCGACGGCTTCGCGCAGCGGTTGCGCGTGCGACCGGGCGAGCACGTGATCGAGCTGTATCTCGACGGCCACCGGTCGATCACCGAGAACGTCCTGTTCCAGCCGGGTGAGACGTATCGCCTGCGCTACGACATGGTGCCGCTGGCACCGGGAGAAGCGGCGCCGGCCAGGCCCATGCCTCGCGCCACGCCATCGACAGCGCCGTCGCCGGCGATGCCGCCGGTGATCTACGACGCCTTCGGTCGTCCGTCGCCGCTGCCGGCTGCCCAGCCCGCCGCGCAAGGCGCCGGGGTCCTGGCCATTCGCGTCCAGCCGGCAGACGCCACGGTGATCGTCGACGGCGATCAGTGGCAAGGGTCGGGGTCGGATCGGCTCGAGCTGCAAGTCACCGCAGGGTCACATCGCATCGAGATTCGCAAGGATGGCTATCAGCCCTTCTCGACAACGGTGCAGACGACGGCGGGCCAGACGACGCCAGTCAACGTGAGCCTTACGAAGGGGGGGAACTGATGGTGCCAAGGGTGCCAAAGGTGCCAGGGGTGCCAAGGGTGCTAATGGTGCTGGTGGTGGGTGCCATGGTGCTTGGTGCGTCCGGTGCCAGTGCGCAGACGGCGCCGGTCGCTCCGGCCACGCCGGCGAAGTTGCTGGTCGAGAAAATCGAGAACGGCTGGCTGGTCGCGCCCGATGTGCGCGGTGCCGACTTCGATGGCCGCGCGGGCACGCTGGCCGGCGGCTACGTGGGCCACATCACGGATCGGACGTTCGTGTTCGGCGCCGGCGGCTACTGGCTGACCAACCGGGACGATGACTTCAAGGTGGCGTACGGCGGCGCGGTGGCCGAGTGGCTGGCGCGCAGCGACCACACGATCGGCTTCGGCGTGCGCGCGCTGGTCGGCGGCGGTACGGCAACCTTGCCGTATGCGCTTAGCGATGTCGTCAACGTCACTGGGGGCCGCGAGCGCAACGGGCGGACGGCACGATTTGGCGGCGGCCCGCTCGCTCCCAACGCGCGCATCGCCGTGCGCGACGACTTCCTGGTGATCGAGCCTCAGGTCAACCTGTTGTGGAACCTGACGCGCCGCCACCGGGTGAGCTTCGGCGTCGGCTATCGCGCCGTAGGCTCGGCGCCACTCCTGGGCGACCAGCTCAAGGGTTTGAGCGGCAGCGTGGCGCTTCAGCTCGGCGGCGGCTCCTAGGACCCGACACGCACGACGGGATCGCCAAGGCTCACGGTCGAGCCGGCGATCCCGCCGTTCTGGCTTCCATCTTGCAATGTCCCTGGATGTAGAACGTTTTTATCCAAGGGGGATATTTGTGAAATATATGATGCGAGCAGCGTTGGTGCTGCTGATTATTGGCGGCGTGGCGAAACCGGCGTCGGCCGATTGGCTCTTCACGCCGTACGTCGGCGTGGTCTTCGGCGGCTCGGCGAACAACTTCGACGTGACCGACCTGTCTGACGAGTTCGAACAGCGCGTCAGCTTCGGCGGCGGCCTGACGTGGATGGGCGCCGGCAAGCTCGGCCTGGAACTCGACTACCACCTTGCGCCGAACTTCTACCAGATTACGGGCGGCACCGAGGATATCGAGCTGTTCGACCTGGATTCCAGCGTGCAGACGCTGATGGCCAACGTCGTGCTCGGTGCACCCATCGGCGGCACGTCCGGCCCCGGCATTCGTCCCTACGCGGTTGCGGGCATCGGCCTGATGCGCGCCAGTGTGGACGGCGCCGACGAACTGTTCGACAACTTGAGCAACAACGAGTTGGGCGTGAACGTCGGCGGCGGCCTGCACGTGTTCTTCAGCGACAACGTCGGGTTGCGCGGCGACGCTCGTTACTTCCGCGGCCTGCAGAAGGGCGACGACGGCGGCGAGGATCTCGACCTGGAAGACTTCGATTTCTGGCGCGCCACCATCGGCGTCACCTTCCGTTTCGGACAGTAACCCTTCTCGGGTTGCCACAGGGCGCTGCCCGGGCCGTATGTGCCTGGGCGGCGCCCCACTTCGTACGGCGCAGATCTCCTGGGAGACTATCGCCAGCGCGCGAGCAGTTCCTCGGGGTCGTTCACAATCATCACCGCGCCGCGCAAGTCTTCGTCCTGCCAGTGCCCTCCGCAGCGCACCGCGATGACGCCGACGCCGGCGCGGGCACCCGCTTCGACATCGTAGGGCGTATCGCCGACGAAGACGGCCTCTTCGGGCGTGGCGCCGGCGCGCGCCAGCGCGGCATGCACCACGTCGGGGTCGGGCTTCGAATCCTCCACATCGCCGCTCGACGTGCGCTTGGGGATGAGGTCGGCCACGCCGGCCTGGCGCAGCAGTCCGGCGACCTCGTTTTTGCCGGCCGATGTCGCGATCACGATCTCAATCCCGGAGCGTTGCAGTTTCTCGATCAGCCGGCGCGCACCGGGCGTCGGTTGCAGGGCCGGCAACAACTCGGCGAATACGGCTGACTTGCGCTGCGACATCGCGCGGCCTTCGTCCGTGTCTTCCTCAACATGGGCCACGGCCGGCAACAACTTGTCGGCGCCCATGCCAATCAGTGGGCGTACTTCCATCTCGTCCGTGTCGATGCCGTGCTCGCGGAGGGCACGGACCCAGGCCGCGGCGTGGGCAGCGTTGCTATCGAGCAGCGTGCCGTCGATGTCCATCAGTACGGTAGTGACGCGAGGGGGCATAGCCATAGCGCTGCCAGACGCTGCAAGCGGTGTTCCAGACGGACCGGTCGGGCCGGTCGGGCCGGTGAATCTCGGTGGAAGCCTCGGCGAAGGCGGTTAGCCGGACCTCCCTATCCCTGCGTCACTCCCTCAATCCGCACTCCCCATGCCCGCGACACGGTCATGTACAACCCGGCGCTGGCGACGAGCGCGACTGCGGTGACGATGTAGCTTTCGGTAAAACCTGCGACGACAAACGCGACGAGGCTGACGGAGGCGTTCAACAGCGCGTACGGCAGTTGCGTCGTCACATGGTCCATGAGGTCGCAGCCGGCACCGGTGGCGCACAGCACGGTCGAATCGGAGATTGGTGAGACGTGATCGCCGAAGATGCCGCCGGCGATCACCGCGCCCACCGTGACGGCTTCGGGCGCGCCAATCGCCTGGGCGGCCGGCACCACCAGCGGCAGCATGATGGCGAAGGTGCCCCACGACGTGCCCGTGGCGAACGACACCACCGCGCCGACGGCGAACACGATCGCCGGCAGCAGCGCGGGCGCGACGACTCCCTGTGCGATCTCGACGAGGTAGTTGGCGGTGCCGAGGTTGCGATTGACGACGCCAATCGTCCACGCGAGCAGCAGGATCACGGCAACCAGCGTCATGCGCTGGAGCCCGTCGGTGTAGACGCTGAAGGCATCGCGGATGCCGCGCGTGCGCAGCCACACCATCAACCCGATCAGCACCACGGCAGCAAACAGGTAACCGGTGCTGAGCGCCGCGCGAAAGGTGCCGCCCGGGACCGGATGGAACGGAAATCCCAGCGGGTTCAACAGCACCTGGATGGTGCCGAACAGCACCAGCAGCGGCAGCCACACCAGCACCGGCCGGGCGTTGACGACGGCCGCGGGGGCCGGCGGACGCAGCGGCCGCGACGTCGGCCAGTAGACGGTGCCGCCGGCGGTGCGTTGCTCGGCCGCGGCCATGCGCGAGAACTCCCATCCCCACAACGCCACGATCGGCACCAGGGCCACCGTCACGATCGGGTAGAAGGCGAACGGCAGCGACCGGAGCAGCATGGTCCAATCGCCGCCGGTGGCGGCCGCATCGCCGTACTCTTTCGCGAGCAGGCTCATGATGTAGACGCCCCACCCGGTGATGGGCACCAGCACGGCGACTGGTGACGAGGTGCAATCGAGAATCCACGCCAGCTTCTCGCGCGACACTCGCAGCCGATCGACCAGGGGCTCGACGATGGGGCCGACGATCAGTGGCGTGCCGAGGTCCGAGAAGAAGATGGCGCAGCCGCCAAGCCAGGCGGCCAGTTGCGCCCGCGCCCGCGAGTGGACCAGGCGCACCGCCAGCGCGGCCAGCGCCGAGGCGCCGCCCGATTGCTCCATCAAGGCCACGAAGCCGCCGATGAATGCCAGCAGCACCAGCACGCCGGCGTTGTAGCTGTCGGTGAGTTGCGGCACCAGGTACCCGGAGACCATGGTGGTGGCGGCGACGAGGGGGTTGCCGCCCGCGAGCAGCAGGACGCCGGAGAAGGCGCCGATGAAGAGCGCCGTGACCACCTGCCGCGTCAGCAGCGCCAGGCCGATGGTCAGCACGACCGGAATGAGCGAGATGGGGCCGTGGTGTTCCATGGCGTGCGACGGCTACCCTTTTCCTGTTTCGGTTTCGGAGAGCCCCTGGAAGACGAAGAGAGCGCGGTTAAGCGCTTTCATTTCGTTGGAAGTCAGGGAACCAACCTGCGTGCCAAGACGTTTTCGCGGCACCGCGGTGATCTTGTCCACCATCATGCGGCACGGCGACCGCAGCCCGCTCCGTTGACTCGGCTGGATCACCAGCCTGAAAATGGGTGCCTGGGTTGGATCGGTCGTCAGGGGGCAGACCACTACCGAGTCGGTGGCGTCGAATCGGTCGTCCTGGACAATGACCGCCGGTCTGGGCTTACCGGCATATGCGGCGCCGCCGGCGACGGTCCAGACCTCGCCGCGTTTCATTCCGCGTCCCAGGCCGAGATCGCATCGACGAATTCCTGATCGTGGCCGGCGTGACGACTTTTCGCCACCGCCAGCGATTGACGGTGTGCGGCCAGCGAGAAGGCCTTGGTTCGAACGTCCGGCACCCACACTTGAACGGGCCGGAGGCCGAGCTTGCGTAACCGGGTGCGATGCGCGCGGACCTTGTCGCGGGATGCTGATCGAACGACCGTCGCCATGTGTGCTCCTGGTTACATGTAACGTAGCACGTCGCAACGGCCAGCCGCAAACGAAGGCCGGCCCGGCCAGTGCCTGGAGTGGACACGGCGCGACGCGGGGTGGTGTTCGTGTGGGTCACATCCTCACAGCCACTCCCGGGTTGCCGAGCCAGCGGCGCGGATGCTATAGTCATAGTTTGCCCGTCACCGAAAGTCGCCGCAAGGCACGGTGGCTTGCAGCCAAGGCGCGCTGACCATCGCGTGTCCCCCACTCGACGTGGGCCCGTAGCTCAATTGGCAGAGCAGCAGACTCTTAATCTGTTGGTTCTCGGTTCGACTCCGAGCGGGCTCACCATCCTTCGCTCTCATTCAGGCGAAGGATGTCCAACGTAGCTTTAGCGAAGGCGGACTGCTCCGAAATAGATGCGAGCTTCGGCTGGCTTCGCCCCGGCTCTCATTCAGGCGAAGGTTGTCGCCGTAGCTCTAGCGAAGGCGGACTGCTCCACAACGATGCGAGCTTCGGCTGGCTTCGCTCTACCGCTGGGGACGCCACGCCCAGGCGATCGCATCATCTGCGACGCTCTCAGGCTGTCAACGTCGCAAATCTTGCGACACCTGCAGCCATGGTCTCCATGGCACCTTCGACTTCTCGAGTGCGCAGGCCGGCAGTTGCTTTGCTCCATCCCCGGACATGGAATTGCACCGGCACACCGTCTACATCCTCCAGAGCGATCGCCAACCCGAACGCTTTTACACGGGACTGACGTCCGACGTGACGGCTCGCCTGGCCGCGCACAACGCGGGTCTGTCGACTCACACCGCCACCGGAATTCCGTGGCGACTGGTCGTCTCAATGACGTTCGACGATGCCGACAGGGCGAAAGCGTTTGAGGCCTACCTCAAGTCGGGATCAGGCCGCGCCTTCGCGGCTCGTCATCTTCGGTGACCGGACCCAACTGGGAGCCTCCTGCGGGGACCAGCCTGCCGGCCGCGGGGTCGAACCGATAGGCGACCACGCCGCAGTTCGAGATCGGCTCCGAGCCCCACCGATCGACCACATCGTCGTAGGTCCATCGCTCAAGGAGGTATCGGAACATTCTCATTGTGCCGCCTTGACTCACCACCACGACCCTGGCGCCGGCCCGGTCGCGGAAGAGCATACCGAGGAACAGGTAGACCCGCTGCGCGACGTCGGCCAGGCTCTCGCCGCCTGGCGGCCGCGCAAAGAACCGGCCAGAGGTATCCCAATATTCCTGCAGCCACGGGAAGGCGGCGGTGGCTTCTGCGGTGGTCATGTCGAAGGCGAAGCCCGGTTCGCGCTCTCGTAGGAACAGGTTGTGGCGGACCTGGATGGCCGCGCGCTCCTCGGCGCTGTACGCCTCCAGCATGAATTCTGCCGTCTGGACGGTGCGCCGGTATCCGGAGTGATAGACGTAGTCGAACGTTCCGAACTGCTCCCGGATTCGGTGGCCGGCATCGCGGGCCTGTTGGCAGCCCAGCTCGGTCAACGGGGTGCGGTGATCAGCCTCGCCGCGCAAAGCCTGCCGGCTCTCGTCGTCCGGGAAGAACGTGTTGCCCTTGCGCGCGACGTTGCGCTCACTTTGACCGTGGCGGACAAGGACCAGCAAGCTCGGGCGTGTTGGGGGCATCGCTTGAGCCTACCAGTGAACGGCGTCAGGAGAGGTCACGTCGCCCGGGTGCGACTCAGTCGTCTCCACAAACACCTGTTTATCCTGACAAGCGAGCAAGGCCCAATCGGCGTCAGAATCGGCGCCAAATGACCGCTGCTGCCGTGAGGATTGTCCCGCCGCTCGATTGCCGGGAGAATTGGCTCGTCGTCACTGCCGCGTTCGTGCAGTTGTTTGCGGATGGAGAGCAGCAAGGACTGCGCTGACGGCTACGAACAGAGCTCGCACCCCTTCCCGATCCAACGATTCGTGAGTCGCGTCGTTTCGAAGCCGAGTGGCCTTCGCCAGAACGTCACGATTGGCTCGGAGAAAACCCACCAGCGTCGGATGGTTTCGGAGCAGCCATTCAGATAGCTTCCTGGCAATGGCGGTGTTCCCCGTGACCGATTGCTGGAGAGCGTTCGCTACGAGACCAAGGGGGGCGTGGTCACTTTTCACTACTGGCCAAACCGCATCAGCGGGAATTACGAGGCCTGGGTATTCTGCAAAGAACGGCCGGAAAATGGCGGCCTTGAGCTCCATGGCAAGAGCCTCTCCAAAGCAGTGGCCGGCAACATCCCACGCGGACTGTCCGGTATTCTCTTTAACTTGCGGCGATGACACCGCGTAGAGGCCGTGCCAAAAGCGCTGCTGAGATTCCTTTGCCAGCTCGCCGTACCAGGGCAACAGCCATTCGGCCAGCAATTGGCCCTGAACCTTGAACGGCGATTCGGTCGCGGCGTTGCGCAGGGCGCGCTCCACGTTCTTTCCCTGCATTCGCTCCAAGCCCAGTTCGATAATCAGCGGGTCACGCCAGTCCGCCGGTCCTTGCTCATCTTCGACAGCCTTGAGCAGCGCCTCAACGGCAACATCAAGTTGATCTTGTCGGATTGCAATCTCAGCAACCTTTCGCCAAGCCAGCCTGCTACCATCTGAGCCAGACGACGCCCAGAATCGGGCGGCGCGAAGTGCGTCTTCAAACGCCCCACCGTCCTCGAATGCCAGCACCGCCGCAGCTAACTGGCGCCCGGAACGGCTGGAGGCGCCTTCCGCCCCATCGGGTAGAGGAACAGCTTCGAATAGCTTCCCAGCTAGTTTGAAGTCATCCTGACGCCGATCGAGAAGCCCCATCGCGTAGGCGGTCCACGCTCGAATCGCGACGCTCAAACCATCACCTGTCCCAATGCTGTCCTGAACGATGGCGACCCAATGACTGAGTTCTCTCACCTTGGTTCGGGGCACCCGGTCATTCAGGGTTGCTGGTCTATCAAGGGTTGGCTTCTCCCTAAGCTGCTCAATCTGGACGCAGTCCGCCCACGCAACCAAGGAATAAAGGTCGTAGTACCCACCGGGTTTCCAGCCGTCAACTAAGACCGCCAGGCTGGGATCCCATGCTCCGGAGAGAACAGGGTCCACCTTCAGATTCGGACTGCTCATCATGAACAGCATCCTCAGAGCGATGGGAAGGAAGGAGTCGGGCATTCCCTTTTGTCGCCACGCCCGGAGCAAGGCGACCACTCGTTCGTAATCTCCAAACGATGCGGCGGTGTCCAGTTCCCACTGAAACCGATGTGCTGATTCGATCCAATCGACAGGAAACGCTGCTATGGATTCACGAACGTGAGTCGTCGACGGCGGAATATCGACGTCGTTGTCAAGGGTCGCCCTTGTCGCCTCGGCGCGGGCAACGGCCCACGCCAGATGAACCGCGGCCGCCCGAAGCTCGACGTCGGCTGCTAGATCCACTAATGCCGGCTCCTTGCCGTCCCAATCGTCTAGGTCAATCTCGACGGCCGGAAACCGCGCGCCCAGGATCGGCCAGTAGCCCGTGGCCGATTCAATCTCCGCAGCTTGGCGTGCCACTTCCATAACCATGCGCATGTGTTCGAACATAGTCGCTCTCGACCTTCCGGTACTGTCTGGCCGCCGAGGGTATTGTCAGACGCTCCACCTGCAGAGCCACCCATGTACTGGCGGTGATCATTCCTGCTGCGTTGACTCCTGTGTTCGGAAGGCTGGGCAGCCTATGCAGCCGGGCATCCCGCTGCCTCACCTCTGCCTGAAACGCCCGGCGACCGTCCCACTAACCGGGACAATCACAAGCGCGCAGTCCGCCGGCTTCTGGAAACGAGGCCCGGCAGGAAGGGCAACATCGGCTTTTCCAACGCATCGGAGGCGCACCTCAAATGAGCCATTCGGAGCATCGCTTTCGATTGTCCACACACCTTGCGCGCCCGGAGTCGCGACAATGACTTCGGCACTGGTCCAGTAGGAGAACGGCGCCCATTTCGACTGACTCGCCCTACCCAACAAGCCAGCGGGCGATCTTCCATCAACGATTATCGGTTGCCCGGGGTGCTTGTAGATGTCCACGCAGCCACCGGGTCTTAAGGTGACGGCACTGTCAACGGCGTTGTCCACAGAGACATTCTCATCCGCGTGATTGTGAATCCGCCAGTAGTCACCCGATGATGCGGCCGAATCAACGACAGTTAGCCTCGTCGCCAGACTGGCAAAGTATGTCTTCATGGGGTCCTCCTTTGGCCTGGCCGCGCACGCCTCTTGCAGCCGTGACTCCTCTGGTGTTCCGACTTGCCTGCCGACGGCAATCCGACTTCAGCGTCGCTTACCGTTCGTCCTCACTGCAGTGATTCTCCCAGTCCAAAGCAATTCGGCCGCACACCTTGCAACGGCTCCTGCCCTTGATGGAGCCAGACGACTTCTTGCCATCAAGATACGCCTGACGCGCATCCATGTTCTGCTGCTTCGTCCGCCTTGCCCGTTCGTCTAGGAAGGCCCGGGCCCGACGGTTCTGCGCCTCCAAGGTGAGTTTTGGCGGCTTTCTAGCTGGCTTGAAAGAGGCCGGGGTGCCGGCATGGGGCGACCTCGTCGCTGACTTTGGCGGAACGGCAGTTGATGATCTGCCCTTCGCCTTCGCCCATTTTGCCCAGTCATTCGACCAGTCCAGCACGTAGAGCTTCTCTGCGGCGTTCCGACCAGAGCGCACGCGATCAACTCGCTCAACGACATGATCCGGTGCATCGAGTTGCGTGAGCAAAAGCCTGATGGTTGCGAGGTCGCGGCCTAGTCGCCCGTCGACTAATACGTCGGCAGTTGTCCTTGGAGAACGCTTTGACCGCTTCGGTGACCTCACGGCTCAGTTACCCGCGCCCCGAAGGTCATCCAGGAACTCCGAAGCCGGCGCCGCGCTGGTCACCAGCAGATGGTCACGCGCCCGGGTGCAGGCAACATACAGCAGGTGGCGCTCTGTGTTGTAGACGTCCTCCAAGTCCGCATCATCGGTCACCGTTTCGATGCGAGCTTGCAGCGGCACAACCTCGTCGTCGCACGCCATGACAGCCACCGCGCGGAACTCCAGTCCTTTCGCCAGATGCATGGTGCTGACCGATACCTGACCGCTGGTTGTCTCGACGTTGTCGTCCAAGACCCGGAACGGCGTCCCGGACTTGGTCACAGCAGCTTGAGCGCGATCCAACTCCGCCGCAGATCTCACGAATACCCCGATCTCATGTGGCGCGATGCCGTCCTTCAGGCGAACGGCAATCCATTCGCCGACGCCGTCGATCTCTGCCTGCTGACTCGTCAACACCCGGATATCGGGCGGCGGGCCATTGAAGACCGAGACTGTGTGAGACCGCTCTTCCTTGTTCCCGTCGACGTCGGAGACCTCCGCTCCAAGCAGGCGATCGGCCAGCGCCCGGATCTGGTGTGAGGTCCGGTAGTTGACCCGCAAGGTGCGCGACCGCCCACGAATGTCTACTCCGAGCGCCAACCATGAGAACGGCTGCTGGAAGATGCGCTGCCCCAGGTCGCCCGCGAAGAAGAGGCCATCCGGTCGACGGGCGCCGAGTGCCGCGAGGAACCGCAGGTGAGCCACGCTGATGTCCTGAGCTTCGTCTACCACGATGTAGTCAAACGGCGGATTCGAGGAGTTGGGAAGGACCACAGCTAGTTTCGAGAACATCGCGGCAGGCGTGTCCAGCTTGTTGGCCAACAACTCCGCGCGCACGTGCTCGAAAATGGACCACAGCACGACCCGCTGCGGTTCCGGTAGCCTCGTTCTTCGCCCGAGCCGCGCGACGTCTCGATACGATTCCCATGTCTCGAGCTGCCACGCGTCCACCACCTGCTCCCATTCTGAGATCAGGAACGGCAGGCTGAACTTGTGCGGCGGCACCTTCGCAGATGCCGCCTTCAGGGCCTCGACGATGACGGCTCGGCCGGCAAGTGACGGCTGGCCGAAATGGGACTTGAAGAGACGGCCTGCGATGCCCTCCAGCAAATGAACCTCGAGACGCTCACCGAGACGCGGCTCGTTGCCGATCAGCCGTCTGACCCGCGTCCGAAGAGCCTTGGCGAGCGCGTCCGAGAACGTCGTCAGGAGCACGCGCGCGTTCGGATTGGAGCGCGCGAGGAATGCCGCCCGATGCAGGGCAACAATGGTCTTGCCCGTGCCGGCGGACCCGGACACCCGCGCAGGGCCGGCGTAGGTTCGCTCGACCAACTGCCGCTGGTCTGGATGCAGAAATACCGACCACTTGTCCCAGGGAGACTCGAGCGCCCGCTCCAGCTCCTCGACATTCGTCATCACCCGGAAGCGCCGCTGCGCATCGGGATGTTCGAACGGACTTGCGGTCACAGCGGCAGGCCGGGGCGCGGGTTTCCCACCCGTGGCAAGCTCCAGAAGGGCCTCGGCCGCCTCGCCTGGCAAATGGTCGGCAAGTGCCAGCAGGTTGTCCTCGTGAGCCAAGCGGACATCCGACAGCCACTCGGGCGGAACGCCGTAGCCCAGAATGTCTTCGTCAGAGAGGTCTACAAACAGCCGTCGCTGGACAGGAGTAGGCAGCGGTGCCGGCGCTGGCGCCTGCACGTAGGCCGGCACGACGATCTCCTGCACCGTCTCCCGGATCTCGACCCACTGCGCCGCACCGGTCTTCGGGTGGGCCTGGAGCTTTCGCCGCTCGGCCCAGGCGTAGGCCCGGTCGTGGTGGTCGACGTAGCAAAGGAGGAGGCCGCCTTCGGATTTGTGGACGATGAGCCGGATGTCGCTGTTGACCCGCACGGACCACAGGTTCTTGTCCTTGGCCTTGTCGAGCCGATGAAACCTCATGCCGGGATTCGCCGGGTCAAGCTGAAGGTCGAAGGCCGTCGTCTTGACGAGCTTCTGTTCATCGCCGGTCAGGCGACCGAGACTATCGGTGAAGGAGTCGGCGATCAGGAACTGCATCGCCGTCAGTCCGACCACTCCGTTGCCGCCCATTCGAGGAGGGTTTCTTCTCGCTCCTCGACTTGCTTCGCTTTCCACCCCTTGGCCTCGATGATGTCGGCCACCTCGCCTGCGACAAGAAGACCCGTTTTCCGGTATGGGCCAATCTTGCTCTTGGCGGGATCGTCTTGAAGCGTCGAGTTCAATTTAGGTGGCAGTAGCACCAGATTGCCGAGCCTGTGCTTGACCCTGTCCGGCGCCTTGCTCTTGGCCCAGATGTGTTCAATCGATTCAGAGGGGCTGACCATCCAGATCTTCGCCCACTGTTCATTGCTGAAATTCAGATTCTGGGCCTTGGCGAGGTGCTCCTCGTAGCGAAACATGAAGTAGCGCAACTCGCTCTCCCAACCTTCATAGCAGTTGCCGTCGCGCATGGACTTGATAGCGTCCTCGATCGTGAAGGTTTCCCCGATTTCGCCAATCCCGGCCTCAATCTCTTTTACGGCCATGGTTTCGTTCGTGACTCGCCACGCCAGCCGGACATAGTCGCCGACCCGAGTCCGCGCGTCGTTGCCAAGCATCGCGTAGATCCGGAACGACACTTTCTCCCAGCGCCCGAGCAGCATGGCACGCTGCTTCTCGTTGATGTCAGTGCGAAGGTGTATCGCCGTCGCCAAGAGGCGCGCCTGTGAGATTCTTGTTACCGCATTTAGTCGTGGGTCTGCCGTGACAGCGTCGCACGCTGTTGCCACCCGCGAGAGCCAACTGGCCGCCTCACGGATCTCCTTTGCGCTTTGAGCCTGAGAACGCAACAGGTCGACGGAGTCCTGTTCGCCGAGCGGACGATTCTGCGAGTCTGGCGATCGAAGGGTGGCGGCAAACCGCAATGTCTCGTTGCTCAACCCTTGCCTGAGGCCGATGACAGCGTAGATATCCCGCCAGGTCGTATGAAGCTCGCTGATCAGACCGGCCTGGTTCGCGTTCTTTAACTCAAAGGCCGAACCCATGAGAATGCTCTTGAGTCGGTCCAACCAGGACACATCCAATCCCCGGCTATTGAGAACCTCGAAGACCGTGTAAACAGCTTTTTCGTCGTCCACTTCGTGCAGGAGGAAGAAGAGCCGGTTCTTGAGCAATGCCGCCAAGGAGACGAGCGGTTCTCCTTTCTCATCCCAGCCAGCGACGAACTCCTGGCAGTCTTCGATCGCCTTCAGGATCTCCCGATCGGCGAGGGTCTTGGCCATGCTTGAAGCCTGGGCCGTGCCTTTTCTCAGAAACGTTGCGAAGTGATTGCTGCTGTCATGGTTCGTTTGAAGCAACAGCAATTCGTCGCCTTCGACCTTGACGAGCAACTCAGAGAGTTCCCGCGAAAGCTTTGCTTCTCCCTTGTCTTTCTTCTTTAAGGCCAACTTGATGACATTGAGCAGAATGATGAGGGTCGTTAGACGCTGCTGGCCGTCGACCACTTCCACGACGTGATACTCGTCAGTCCCGAGAACTTGCTTGTCCCGGCGCAGGCACACGACCGCCGCCATGAAGTGACCCTCATCCGGTCCCTTGGCGTTCATCTTTTCGATGTCGCCGAACAGGTCCTTCCGCTGAACGGACATCCAGCTATATGCCCGCTGGTACTCGGGAATGCGAAACAGCCGACCGTCCAACAATTTCGACAGCGTTAGATACTGCGGATGAATGGAAATCATTCGGCTGAAACGCGGAAGACTTTCATCACTTCGTCACCCAAGTGGTTAATCACCTTGACGGCGATGCGGCCAGACTTCGGCTTGTCGAACGGCCGCGACGTGTCGCTGTTGAGCGAGGCCCAGGCGTCAGGATCAATCTCCGCCTTCAGTGTGGTCTTCAACGCGCTGTAGGGGTCGTTGGCCCCAAGGAAGTAAGCGTGCCGGACGAAGAAGCTCTCCTCGTTGTAGTCGGTATCGATAAACCAGCAGGCGATCTCGTCCGTGCTGCTCGACTCCACCCGGCCGAGTTGGGGCTTGAAGACATCAATACCCTTAATCTTGATCCGCATCCTGCCGTCCGGGTCAGTCATCAGGTCGATGTCCGGCTCGCCGAAGATCACGAACAAGTTGCCCTTGCCGGTGTTCTTCAGGTCCTCGGCCATGTGCAGGTCGGCGTTCATGCGGGCCTTGAGGACGGGAATCCGCCCCAGCTTGCTGAACTCCGTAGCGTGCGCGTCGTAGTTGAAGGCGCAGGCAATCAGCACGTCGAACCCCGCGTCTCCGGCCTCGCGAGCCGCGGCTACGAGGTCGGCGCGCTGGACGGTGCCGAACTCGGGGCCGACGAAGATGCCGGCGCGCTTCTCTGACTCACCTTCGAGGTAACGGCCCTCCGCGCAGACCAGGTCGCCGGGCCAGGGGGCGAAGGCCGTGAACGTAATTCGGTCTTCCTTGTGAGCCTGTTGAACTCCGGCCGTCTTGAGGTTCTCCAGGACCATCGAGACGAAGTCTTTCACCTCGCCGTAGCCGAGTTTCCCCTCTGTCAGGTTATCGATCAGCTCGTCGTCCTCATCCACTCCGAGTACCCGATGCGGCGACAGGCTCTCTACCGTAAATGGACCGGCAACACGCACCTTCTTCGGATCGGAATATGGCTTGTCGTAGAGGTACTCGAACTCCGCCTTGGCTGCGATCGACTTGTCGATTTCCTGCTGCCGGCCAATTCGCGCTTCCCACCAATGGGCGTGGACCTTCTTTGCGGCGTCCGTCCAGTGGGCGTCGGGTTCGCGCGGAATCTCCCACTCCCGCCAGGACTTCTTGAGCGCGGCGTTCAGTTCTTCGCGCAACGGCTCCAGCTTCGTCTGCCACTGTTCCCAGATGACGTCGATCTCCGAATTGTTGGCGATCGACTGGAGGGTAATGTGCGGCACGCGCTCGCACACGAAGCCGTGCCGGATGTTACCGTGCACAGGCTGCGAACTCGGCGCCGTACGTGTGACTTCGCCTTCCTTGAGTTGACCATCGCGGGAATCGGCCAGCAGGTAAAAGGGATAACGCGCGCCCATGATGCGAGCACGAGCAAGTGCCAGCGCCACACGCGAGGTATCGATCGTGATCCAACGGCGGCCCCATTGCTCTGCGACAGTGGCGGTAGTGCCGGAGCCGCAGGTCGGGTCGAGCACCAGGTCTCCGGGGTCGGTCGCCATCAATACGCAACGTTGAATAATCTTCTCGTCAGTCTGGACCACGTAGACCTTGTTCAGGCCGCTGCCCGTGCCCGTGTCGGACCAGATGTTTGTCAGAGGAAACGCGCTCCAATCGCTCAGAAGTCGCTGATAGCTGAGTGTCGATGCTGATCCTGAAATTCGGTCGGCCTTGATCGCACGCAACAAAGCGTCCTTGGGCATTCCCCACCATCGAGACTTGCTTGAGTAAGCGCTTCCTTGGAACTCGATGTCGTACTTTGCGCCAGGCCCCGGCTTCGTAAGGTCACCAAATCTAAGTGCCGTTAACTCCGGTGGAATTGTCTCTGGTTCCTCAATTTCACCTTTGCTGAGTCTCCGGATATACCCGTCTACTCGCTTTGCAGACTGATAGGCGCCAGCACCTTCGCCATCGAGCGCCTTCGGTTTGAATAGTTGACGATACTTCAGCGCCGCAGCCGACTTGGCATACATCAAGATGAAGTCGTTCTGGCGTGGAAGGGTATTGGCACCCAACCCCGACGATTTGACTACGACGATCTCGCTGACGAAATTGTCGTCCCCAAAGACTTCATCCATGACCGCCCTGACTCGGTGGACGTTCTCATCGCCGATCTGTACGAATATGGAACCGGAATCGCTCAGAAGATCGCGCGCGACGGTAAGCCGATCCCGCAGGTAGGTGAGATAGCTGTGGATGCCGTCGCGCCAGGTGTCGCGAAAGGCTTTCACCTGCTCGGGCTCGCGCGTGATGTGGTCGGCCTTGCCGTCCTTCACATCGCGGCTGGTGGTGGACCATTGGAAGTTGCTGTTGAACTTGATGCCGTAGGGCGGGTCAAAGTAGATGCACTGCACCCGCCCGCGCAAGCCTTCGCGCTCGGCCAGGCTGGCCATGACCTGCAGCGAGTCACCGAGGATCATACGGTTGGACCAGTTCTGGTCGTGGGCATAGAACTCGGTCTTGTCTGCCCCCTCAGGAACACCATTGAAGTCCGCGAAGAGGTCGGTCTGAAAGCCTGGCTCTTGTGACTTCGTCGCCTTCGTCTGTTTGAGAAGGTCGTCGACCAGCACCTTGGGATGGACCTTCTCCTGGATGTAGATGGGCGGCGCCTGGACGACCAGATCGCTCCAGTCCTGCTCGTCCTTGCCGCGCCAAACCAGTTGAGGATCGAGGTCGGTGTTGCGGGGATACTTCACCGCTCGCGGGGCTTCGTGCGCCTTGTCGACGATGGACTGATGCTCGGCTGTCGGAATATTCTTCCGCTTGTCGGCATCGTGCTTGAACGTCTCCACGGTCTTCGCGCCCTTGACAGTTCTCTTCGCCATTATCGCGCTGCCTGCTCTGTTTGTGCGCCCGTGTTGCACGCGATCATCGTGTTGAACGTTTCTGCCACCTTGGCGGCGAAGTCCGTTTCAATTTTGTAGACCTCGATGAACTCCGCGAATGCCCAACGTCCGTACTGTTGGAGATTGTTGACACCCGGCACCCAGTAGGTGTCCATCGTCAACTTCTTCTCTTTGGCATCTTCGCGGCGGTAGCCCTTGATCTCGACGATCAGGTTCAGCAGGTCGTCTGGACCGTGACCATCGTCCACGCGGACGATGAAGTCCGGCAGGTACTTTCGCGTCTCAGAGCCATAGCGATAGGGCACCTCGAGGCCGAGGTTGTGATTCTTGACGTAAGCGCGTACCTGGGGATGGGATTCGGCGACACGGCAGAACTCCCCCTCCCAATCGCTGTCGAGCACCACCCAATTGATATGACAGCTCTTGGAGCTGGTCTCCCAACGATCCGCGCGCGACGTGTTGAACCGCACGTAGGCCGTGGACCCGGTTGGATTGTAGGGATCCAGTAGCGCCTTGATCGGCCGCTCGCCTTCGAGAGCCCGGGTGATGCCGGCCGTGATGCGATTGCAGGCCATGTCCGCCAGTTCCTGGTACATCAGCAGGGCGGGAACAGTATCGCCTTCGCACTGAAGGCAGGTATCCAACCACTGCTTTGTGATCCGCTTGAGCTGGCCAAACAGATGCAGCTTGGGCTCCTCTCCCGGATCTCGCCACTTCGTATAGAGCAGGCGCTGGGTGAGGTGAAACAGGAGTGTCGACGGACGCACATCGCCCAGGTGTTGCAGGTCCATGACCACCGCTTCACCAATGATCCCGGAGTTCTGGGTCTTCGACGGCCCGACCAGGTCCGGCGTCAGTCTGAGGATTGAGTCGGCGTTGAAGGAGGCTGTAAGCCGCTCTTGCGGCAGCTCCACGCGGTAGCCCTCGACGCGAGGGAAACGGATCTCGAGCGCATCGCGCTCCGGCCGCATCGCTTTGACCTGGACGGTTTCCCTCGGTTTCTGCGGTGGCGCAATTGCCGGTTTGGCGGTGAAGTCAAAGGGAATGCCGAACACATCTGCGTATTCGACATTGAAGTGCCCACGGTCGTTCAAGTCGTAGGACTGGCGCCGCAGGGCCCGGCCAATCACCTGTTCGCACAGGAGCTGGGTCCCAAACGCGCGAATCCCAAGGACGTGGGTCACCGTGTTCGCATCCCAGCCTTCAGTGAGCATGGACACGGAGACCACACAGCGAATCGAGCCGCCCAGTTGGCCGTGCTTGCCGACAGTGTTCATTACCTCGCGAAGCAGTTCCTGGTCCGTGATGCTGTCGCCGGCACGAACATCGCCACTGCGCTCGACAATCTCGCGCCTGAACCGCTCGATCTCATCAGCGGCCATACCGCGGAAGCTGTCGTCGAGCGCATCCCCGGCTTCGAGCTGCTCGCTGTCAATCAGTAGGGTGTTCGGCCTGGCGAGGGGGTTGCCGGAGGTGTCATCGAAGTTTCGGAACAGCGGCAGGCGGCCGTTCTCGAGTGTCGTCGTGCCATCTTCATTGGCGCGATGGAAGCCGGACACGAAGTCGTAGACGAGCTTCGAGATCGCCGTGTTCTGGCACACGATGATGAAGCACGGGGGCACACGAATGCCGCTGTCCTGCCACAGCTTGAAGGTCTGCTCGTAGTGCCCGTAAAGTGCCTGGAGCGCCGTCTGCAGCCGGGTTGGCAACTTGAGCGGGTCGAGGGCGCCACCGTGGCCACGCCCCTTCTTCGGCATGTCGGCGCGGATGTTCTCCCAAAGATTGCGGTAAACCGGGAGCTCGTCGCCTGGAATGTTCTCGGCTACGGGCACCCGCGGCAGCTTGACGATGCCGCACTCGATGGCGTCCATCAGCGAGAAGTCACTCATGGTCCAGGGGAAGAGCGTGCCTTCGGCGTAACCGGATCCGCGCAAGAAGAACGGGGTCGCCGACAGGTCCATCACCTGAACCAGGCCGAGCGTTCGGTTCACGGCCTCGAGACCGGAGATCCACAGGCGGGCTGCTTCGTTGTTCTTCTCGGCCTCCTTCCTGTCGTCGCCTTTCAGCGCCTCGTCATCCGGGTCCTCGGGCTTTTCCCGATAGCAGTGATGCGCCTCGTCATTGAGCACCAGGACGTTCTTCATGCCCATCAGGTCGGGCATGACCCGCTGAATCATCTGGCCTTCGGTTTCGGTCGTGTTCAACGGGTCGCCGGTGCGGCCAGTCAGCAGCGCACGCCCGCCGGCAGACAGTTCGACCTGTTCCCGACGCTTGAAGGCGTGGAAATTGGTGATGACGATCTTGGCCTTGTTGACCTCGCCCAACATGTCGTGCGGGACCAACTAGGAATCCACGGGTGAAGTGCTTGCTGCCGGGACGCCGCACGGCGTTGATGGTCTGCCAGGCGATGAGCATGGCCATCACCGTGGTCTTGCCGGCGCCGGTAGCCAACTTCAAAGCCAGACGCATCAGCTCGGGATTGGCGTCCCTGTTCGCGTTGGTGAGGTGCTCGAGGAACCGCTTGCCGGCTTTCGACTGCGGCGCCACTTCCGTCAGCCAGATCGCCGTCTCAACGGCCTCGGCCTGACAGAAGAAGGGGCGAACGCTGCCAAACGGGTGATGGCGCCAGTGCTGAAGCAGCCGTGCCGTCTCGGGCGTCACCTGCCACTGGTTTGGATTCGGCAGCTCGCGCCATTGATTAACGTGCTGCCGCAGTTCGTTGATGATGGGCGTGGGGTCGTATTGCTGAGCTGCCGTCGAGAGTCCCTTGCCCTCGTCGAAGACCATGCCCTGTTGCGCCGCCCCCGCCTTGCGCTTCCTGGCTTTCGGGATGGGGGTGATGAACTCCGCCCGGCGCCGGCTTTCGATCGTCTTCTGGGTCGGCTGCCCATCGGCATCCAGCTCCCAGTGCCGCTTGGGATACTCGTAGGGAGAGTTCAGGATGGGCCGGTCGAAGAAAGGATTAGACATGGGCTGGCGGGTGCCCGCAATTATTGCCGAGTCGCGGCAATTTCTGCGATCAAACCGAGCTCAGAACTGAGGCGCTACGCGTCGGCCCGTGGCTGGGACGTCAAGGAGCATGTAGACCATGGCATCAGTGGCGCCAAGGAGAGCCCCCCGCGCTGGACACGCTGTTGGCCGACGCCAAGCGATGCCGGTTCGATGCCTTGGTGGTGTGGCGGCTGGACCGGTTGGGCCGCAACCTTCGGCACCTGATTGTTATGCTCGAGGAGCTCCAGGCCCTTGCCATCGCCTTCATGTCGCTAGGTGAGGGCATTGACGCCACCACGCCGGCCGGCAAGCTCCAGATGCACATCCTGGGCGCCATCGCGGAGTTTGAGCGGTCGCGGATTGCAGAACGCGTGAGGGCGGGTCTGCTGAGGGCCAGGGCGCAGGGCAAGCGGCTTGGCCGGCCGCGAAAGCAGCCTGCGGCCGTCGTTGTTCCCGGGGCGGCTCCGTGCGTCAGGCGGCGTCCGCTTGGGTGTCTCGAAGTCGACTGCCGCCAGGTGGATCTCAGCGGGGCGGATACCATTGGGTGTCGGGGGGTGACCACCGACGCCGCTCCCGTGTGGAACACTTTTCACTCATTCATCTCGAGGGAATTGACATGTTAGGTTGGGTGATATCAGTTCATCGTCAAGCGGGTGGCGGCGTCACACCTGCAGACGCAGGAGCAGTACTGGGTAGCCGGCTAGCGGTCTGGCAGACTGGCGTCAACGGCCTTCGGTGGCTGGACGAGCTCGCATCATCCGGCCGGGCGGTAAGCCTCGGAGGCAACGGCTACCCGATGCGCTACACAGCGCAAGCTGCATTGTTGATTCCCCGAATCGCCGATGGTCCACCCATGGCGAAGGAGTCATGGGTTCTGGAATCTGGCTCAATCGCACTACCGAGCTGGCCAGGAAAGACCGTCATCGACCAGACGGCTATTGACGCGTGTCGGCCGGACGAGTGGCTCTTGATTGAAGCTTGGGACGAAAGCTAGCGAGTCGTTTCGGAGCTGTGACGGGACGATCCCATCCGTCGTTGACGCCACTTTCGCCCCGATTCTGCGAATGGATCTGCATTGCACAACTGACCGGGACAATCAGTTGTTTTCGAGCCCGGGCGACGGGTGAGATGGTCGCCTCCAGCTCGGCTTTGGCGTATCGTTGCTACCAAATGCAACCGCCGACACCGCCTCTCCTGACTCCATGCCCGGCAACGCTTGAATTAACCAAACTTACAGCGCTAGACGTCGCGCTGTTCGCCGCTGCGGCGACCTTGGCCGCGGCACTGATTGGCGCCGCAGGCGCTCTGGCCGTTGCTTTTACCAACGCCGTCGCCGCGAGGAGACAAGTGCGCGCTCTCGCTCACCGCGAATATTTATTAAGAGCATTGCAGCCGGTCTTGGACTACACGGAGGCCGTGGCAAAGGGCCACGAACTACTGTTTTATGCCTTCCGTCGCTCGGACGCGGAATTCCAGAACGCCTTGGCCGCGGCCAGTGTTTCATTCGATCAGCTTTCCGGCTTCGGCTTGATCATGCGGAAGCCGAAGCTAAAGAAGAATTGGGACGTGATCAAGAAGTCGGAAGAAGCGCTGTTCACGATTGCCGGTGAAGTTGACCACGCGCGGGCAAACAGCCTTCCGCTCACTGACTTAGAACTGAAGTACGCCGAGGCACTGAAGCCCCTCCGCCAGGCTGTTATCGATTTCCGCGCCGCGGCCGAACGGGTTCTCTTCTGAGGCGCTCGCCCTCAGAACTTCGAGATCCCCAGGACCTTTGCCGCTCGCGACCAAGCAGGCACGTGGGAAACTATCCGCTCAGACTGAGAACGCTGTGAGCCAACCGAAGCCCGGACACCGTCTCTACTACGCCGCAGGAGAGACCGTTCTCCAGCGCCTGCCCGCGAGGCTATATAAGTTCTCTGGACTCGATGGCAAGCGCCGTGAGTGGATGCGGAAGTTGATCGTTGACTCGTGTTTGTATTTTGCGCCGCCGAGATCGTTCAATGATCCGTTGGACTGTAGGGTGCCCCCCTGCTTCGACGCCGACATGGCCATCAAGAAACAGTATTGGACGGAGCTGGCACGGAACCAGGTTTCCGATCCCGAAGAACTCGCACGATTCGCCGACCATGGCTCGAGGCTCACCGACGATCCCGTGAAGCAGCGGGAGCTTTGCGAAAGCTTGTTCGACTTGGCGGCGAACACGGGTGTGGCCTGCTTTACGGCGAACTCCACAGAGATGCTCCTTTGGTCCTACTATGCCAACGGTCACAACGGCATCGCTGTTGAATTTAACTGGTCGCCGCGAACGATTGAACTGCTCGGCAAGCTGCTCGTGCCCTTCGAGGTGGTCTACAAGGATCAGTTTCCACCCGTGAACTATTACACCAACACTAAGGGCGAACTCATCCACTCGATGATCGCCACTAAAGCGAGCGCTTGGAAGCACGAGCAAGAGTGGCGCATCGTCTTGCCAGACGGGCCCGAATTGGTCCGATTGCCGCCGCCCATGATCACGGCTGTATTAATCGGGATGCGACTCGACAAGGAACTTGAAGAAGAAGTGAAAGGATGGATCGCCGACCGTCGCGGCCCACCCCTCAAGCTGCTCCGCGCAGCACACGTACAGGGTGGGTTCCGTATCGAGTTGTTGGAGGCCTAGCAAAGATGACCAACGCTGACCGCCTTTACACGATGTACAGAGACACCTTATCGGAGGTCGACCGCGTCGCTGGCGGGGGGCTGTTAGATGGCACGGCATTGCCAGACGACGCTTTGATGCTCGACCCCATCGCCAGGCGGATGCTCGTGAAGGCGATATTCGCGCTGATGGAGGCCGTGGCTCACACACTGAAAAGCGAGGCGGTGCTCGACTTTCCCGACGCGCTGTCGGCGGCGGAGCAGGCGCTGTGCTCGGACCAAGAGTATCGGCTCACGGATGGCGGTGAGGTGCAGTTGCGTAGCGCGCGGATCCCAACGATCGCGAATATCCGGTTCGCATTCGCTATTTCCGCGAAGGCATCTGGCGCGCGCTTCACCCTTGAGGTGGCAGCAGATGGATGGCAGCGATTGCTGCGCGCAATCAAAGTCCGCGACCGGCTAACACACCCGAAATTGCCAAGCGACCTAGTTGTCAGGGATTCGGAAGTCACCGACGCCACTTTGGCGCTGGCCTGGTTCCAGCAGCAACTGTTCGTTCTATTGGATCAGACGAATCAAGTCCTGCGGGAGCGCACCGCGGCAATAAAGGCCGAGCAGGCGTTGGCAGCCTCACGACCGCCGGTCCACAACTCGTAAGGGTGTGGCTGCTCGTGTCATCGGCCAAGCCGTCTACTCCATGAACAGCCACCCGGCCGTCGTCGACTGTTTAGCAGCCGGCTACCTGGTTTCGTAGGACTGAGCAGCGTAGATAATCTTGAGCCTCAACTCGTCGTCTGAGAGCGCCGTAAACGCACCCGGCCCGCCCTGCTCGATCCGGTCAACCGGCTTGCCCGTGGCATACGCCCACAGCAACGTCTCCATATGCGGCGCTTGCCCCGCGATGCCACGGGCCTTGAGGGAGGCGCGGTATTCGGGGCTGTCCACAATCAGCGCAGCGGCCTCGCGGGCCTCCACGGTCACGCGGTTGGCCGTGCCCTTGCGCTTGCCGGTCGGGTTGCCGCTTTGCCCAGGCTTGAAGCTGCCAACAGTGGCGTCACGCTGCATTGGGCTGATACTTGCTGCCATTTAGGGAGAGCTTAGGGCAATAAGCCGAGGCATATCGACAACGGACAGCGTTCTGAGTGGTTGGCACCCACATCGGCGGCTCCCCTTAGTGTGTAGCCGTCATGATCGAACGATTCTGCAGAATAAGTTGATATTAGCTGGCTTGGAATAGATCTCGCACGTCCCCGCCCAGGCGCTACGATCTCGACATGGCATCTGATCGCGACGGTTGGATCGAGGACGTTCCAAACCAGCAAGACATACTGGTTAAGGCGATAAAAGTCGGCCTTAGCTTCTGTGGGCCGGTCGGGGCGCTGCTCGGCGAGGTCATCACCGAGTTCATCCCCGCACAGCGAATCGATCGCCTTCAAGATTTCAGCGAGCGCCTCAAGGAGCAGATCGACGACTTGGATGCGTTCAAGAAGAAATTCCAGAGCAGCAACGGGTTTTCCGCACTCGTGGAGGGCGTGACGCTCGCGGCGATCCGCACTCCCAGCCCCGATCGTCGAGAACAACTGGCCGCGCTGCTGGCGAACGGTTTGTCTAAAGATGAAGCTCGGTTGCTCGCGCAACTCGAATTGCTCAAGCTCCTTGAGCAGCTCAATCAGCCGCAAATTCTGATGCTGATGCGATACGGAAGTTTTCGGCAGGAAATGGGTAACGATGAACTGCACGCGTTCATTGAGAGACACGGCGAGGTCTTCGTCTCTCCGCCCGATCAGATGTCGAGCGAGGAGTCGCGCCGAGCGTGGGCGATGCATCAATACTACGGCGACTCGATGACGAACCTGGGCCTGTTGCGGGACACCGAAGGCGTTGTGAAGTCAGGGAATCGACGGAAATGGGCCGTCACTCCACTTGGTCGTATGCTGCTGGCCGAGATCGACAAACCTGTTGCTGAGTAACGGTAGCGACCGCATGGCGTCTGATCCACAACCGTCGCACGCGTACGGGCCCCTCACGGACGGACTGGCACCAGCGAGCGGCGAACGGCCAGATCACCGAGACGATGCTGCCGGTGCAAAACGTCGAACGCGGGATCGGCGTCATGCATCGGGACGCTCGCGCCCATGACGATCTCGCGCAGTGGAAACGGTTCTGGTCGGTGAACGGCGTATGGCACGAGCCTGCCGCCGCAATTGCGGAATCCGAAGAACGGCTGCGACGAAGCCGGAATGGGTTGTCCGACATCTAAGGAGACCAAACGCCATTCCGCTTCGGTCTCGAACACCTTCGATTTGAGCTGCGAACCTGCGGCCCAAACGTACTGAGCCGCCGAATGCGCCGACAGCGTGGTCAAAGTTTCATGGCCGCACTTCGGCACGTTCGGCAACTCCTTCGCCAGCGTCTGCTCAGCGGCTACGAGCATCTTGGCAATAAAAGCCTGCTGCTCATCGTCTCCGTAGAGTACCGGCAGCAAAGAGAAGCCATCGCCGCCAAGGCCGTGTGGATCGAACCCTAGCGCGAAGCCACGGCCCTGTTGCCCGTAATGAAGCCAGTGCAAGGCTGAATCCTCGCGAGCGCAGAAGGACACGACGAAGGCGTGCATCGGGATGGCGATCTCCCGAATCTGCTGCGTGGGTTGGAGGAAGCGCAAGATGTCAGTGGCGAGCTGCCCGTTACGAATCGTACCGGCCTTGAGTAGACGTTTCGCTACGATGACCGCGTGAACAACCTCGGATTGGTCGTTCATCGATACCGCAAGCGAAGCGCGTAGGGCCTTTGACTCAGTGATTCCCATCAAGCCCTCGACGCCGGTGAAGTGATACAGCATCGGAGGCCGCGACCTAGGGTTCGTGCGCTCAACCAATACCTGGTGAACCGCGTCACCGATGACTTGCCGCGCCTCCCACGATTTCTCCGATGACATTTTTGGCAGCATTGAAGGCATTCTATGTTCAAAAAGTGCGGCATGATGGCCCCGCGATTGCGCGTCCACCGGCCGTAGAATGAACAATGCAGATTCGCCGCTACTACGGCTTGGCTCACGTTCGATTCGAGTTGCCGTTTCCGACCCGCCTACCTGCTCGCGCCATCAGTTGTTGGGAACTCGACGAGGGCGCGGCGATCTTGATGTGCAGCATGCCCCGAATTGGGACAGTGCAGTGGCGGCGCAGTTCGACGCTGGTAGACGAGCGGCGGCTGCTGCGCGAACGGTCTGTCGAAGAACCGTCTGCGGCGATCGACCTTAACTCCTACCGGCAATCGAACGTGCTTTCGACTGGCGAGGAGTTGTTCATGACCGAGATTCACGGGGGAGCGCAAGGCGGGTTTGATGAGGCGCACGCCTACACGATCGCCAATATATTCCTGTGCCTCAGGCAGAAGGCTGACTTCGGCGACGGGCAGCCGCTGCGCCGCGCATACGCAGCAATGAACAACGTATTGGGCATTCACGCGTTGCTCGCCGTTGATGGCTACGTCCGACCTCTTCGACAGTCGCTGGATACCTACGCCACCGCGTCCTCACTGGCGGTAGTCCCAGCAGACTGGCCTCAGATGACCGCTGCCGACCTCGTTCGCAAGTTCGATCAGCTTGGATTCGCGACGGAGATAGGTCATGGGCGCACAATGACGATCGGCACGGGTTCCCCCGACGATTTATTGCAAGGCCAATTCAATGATTCAGCAATCGCCATGGTCGTGGCGAACTGCCAAGATCTATTCGAGCCTGCGCCCCATCAACAGCTTGCACTGTCTGCGATCCGAAGGTTACGGCGGCGGGAGCATGTGGGGGCTGTGATCGACGCCCAGTCCGCCGTAGAAGTTTGTGTCGAAGGACTGCTGCGACGCGCTCTACTCGCCGCTGGCAGAACGGAAGACCAGGTTGACCGCGACATTGCTGACGTTGGCCTTGGTGTTCGGATCGACCGACTAGATGCGTTGTCGAGGGCCAAGGGCGTCGAGCGGCGATTTGGGCCGTCAGCAGAGCGGACGGCCTGGAACCGCGATTTGGCGAGTCTCAGGCACGACATCGTGCATCGCGGCGTGCGCGACATCACGTTCGAGCAGGCGCGCCGTGGAATTGCGGCTGGACTGACGGCCATGAAGACGCTGGAGGACAACTGGCCTGATTTCTTTCCGCGTATCCGGTGGGACGGCGATTTCTTAAAGGCGGAACACCTAAAGGAAAGCGCGGGAAAGCTCTATCGACTGTTCGACCCCTAGGCACGAGGTGCGTGCGAGGCGATTCGAGCGCATCGGCGGATACTAGCGCCGTCACGACCGATATACGCGATGGCCCTGGTCCGGCAGCGCGCTCTTTCGTCGGCTCGGCTGGCGGCAGGGCAGGTCGGCCTAGCGGCCCTGCCCTATGGGGCTTGTTTCAGGTTCGCAGTTGGCCTAACCAATTGCTGATTGGTTCCAACTGGCGAGTTTCAGGCTCACCATCCTTCGCTCTCATTCAGGCGAAGGATGTCCGCCGTAGCTCTAGCGAAGGCGGACCATTCCCGAAATGATGTCGAGCTTCGGCTGGCTGCGCCCTGGCTCTCGTCAACTAGAAGATGTCCAACGTCGTCATTTACGGCCGGAACCACCAGGCGCGTAAGACCGGGCGCGGCTCAACAGCGATGCCGGCGTGTGGCCCTTCATCGCCGCGATCACGACGATGGTCAGCGCGATGTCGAACACCAGGATGGCCGCGTGAATCTCTCGGCTACCGAAGAACGACCAGAGATTCGGATAACCGCTATACATCACCAGGAACTTGTCCGCGATGGCGATGAGTCCATCCCAGTTCGGCTCAATATGCGAGAACGGCGTCTCCGTGCTGCTTCCGAGCGGAATGGGCCATAGGATTCGGCTCGATACGATCTGCGTCATGACCAACACCATCAGCACCGCCCGTTCTCTGCCGAGCGTCTCTCGCCACGCGACAATCACCTTGCCGGTGAGCACCAGCACCACTGGTGCGGCCCACGCCAGCAGCCGCTCGGTGTCAGACCCGGTGCCCGCGAAGTAACCCAGAAATGCGCACAGCGCAAGAAGGGTCGCGAGTTCGGGTCGCGTGCGGAGGAAGCGTCTCGCTTCCTCGTGGCCCGCGGTCGTCAGCGCAACAACGCCGGCACCGAACGTGAAGAACCATCCCAGCACCCAGGTCCACAACGGCTTGTCGCGAAGAATCGTTGCCACCTCCGCCCACTGTGCATGGCCCGGCACCGGCGTCACAATCGTGCGCACGAGCAACCATGCCGCGGCCAGCGCCAGGAAAGGTACGGCAGAGGCAATCACGCGCTCGACGCGGCGGTCGCGTACCAACGCCAGCATCTGTGCCGCCGCGAACGACGCTGGGACCAGAACAATCGACTCGCGCACCAGGGTGCCGGCAAAGACAATCGGCGCCAGGGCAAGTGCCACGATAATGGGACGCCGTTCGCGCAGCCGCTCCATCACCAGCAGGCCGGCTATCAGCACCACCATGAACAGGGCATCGACGTTCATCGGGTAGAAGAACGTCCACCGCATCGGCGAGTGCCACATCGTCATCCAACACACGACGAGCAGGCCGCGTATGGGCGCGCTGTCGATGAAGTGACGAAGAAAGAGCAGCATCAACAGCGCGGCGACAGCGGAAGCGGCCAGGTTGACGACAAAAAACGAGGCGGCGCCGTCGCGGCCCACTGCGTCAACGGCTCTCGCATCGAGCCCGGGAAACACTTGCTTGACAGGAAGCCGCAGTTGCGCGGCAAGCCATGGCGTGGCGATGCGATTTGCCGCGACGAGGGCCTGGCCGCCTCCCGACCAATGCACTTGCGAGTTGATTGGCAGGTGCGACTGAAAGAACTCCTCCGAAACGAATTGATACACCTCGGAGTCTGCAAAGGCCTTCGACATCGGCTGAGTCAATGCGGCAGCGGAGCAGACCAGGACGAAGGCGAGCGCAACGATCAATAGATCGGTAGCCGGCAGCCGGCTGGGACGCGGGTCGGGCGGAGGGGGCACCATGCGCTCAGTCACGTCAGGTAACTGATCTCCTCACGGAACTCGCCCTCATCGTCCTGCCACGATCGCCGAACGGCGCCGCACGAACAGGTGCTGACCGATACTGGCGGATAGTCGGGCTCCACATCGTCGTGCCGCCACTCGTGCACGTGGCCCGTTGGCTGTGGCGTTGGCGCGGCGCGCTCCGCCGCCTTCTGGTCGTCATTCGACATCGGTACTGCCTCGTATAGCTTCAAGCTCGTCTATCGGATTCCGGTTCAGCCGCATCGCCAGGCCCCGCAATGGGAATGAGCCTTGCAATGTCTCAAGCAGCGCCGTCGTAGGGACGTCGCGTGAACCAGATTCAGCAGAATAGGACATTGAAATGACAACTGGAAGCTCATTGCAGGCCGTCGTGGCCGCCGTACTCGTCTCGACGCTCGCGGCCGGCTGCGCGAACACCATGCGCGGCGTGAAGGCCGATACCGAAAAAGCCGTGGAGAACACCGGCGGCGGCCTTGAAACCATGGACGTCAAGGCGGCCCTAATCGCCGACGGCCGCGTCGATTCCGCCAACATCAACGTCGACACCAGCGCCAGCACCAAGACCGTGCTGCTCAAGGGCTCGGTCCCGACCGCCGAAATGCGCGCGACCGCCGAAGCCATTGCCCGTGAGCAGGCCAAGGGCTACAAGATCGACAACCAGCTCACCGTCGTGCCCAAGTAGCACTCCAGAGGGTCCGGCTAAAGCCGGACTCCACATTGCCCGGCTAAAGCCGGATGCTACATGCGCTACTCCCTGGACAGGCCGAAATGCTCGACGAGGTACTCGGGATAGTGCGAGTGCAGCGCGACGTACAGCTCGTTGACCAGCGGGTCGGTCACCGCGCCGCTCAGTGGTAGTACGACATCAGGCCGGGTTCGACCTTGCCGATCATGCCGGGCGGGAACTTCGCGCGAAACAGGTGAATGGGCAGCGCCTTCGGTTCCGATTGCGCGCCGGTCCACGTGCCCCACGCGTTGTTGTTGTAGACGATGACGACGACGGGGAGCTTGTACTTGGCCATGGTGTCGATCTCCATGGCGGTGTAGCCGAAGCCGGCATCGCCGGTGATGCACACGATCGGATGCCCCTTGTAGGCGGCCTGCGGCCCCACGCCCAGTTGCACCGCCGCGGCCACGCCCACCGCGTAGCCCAGGTCGGGTCCGATGGCGCCGTACTGATACGCGCCGTTCATGATCTGCCCCGGCCGGAACGCGCGCAGTTCGCGGCGCACGAACCGCGCAATGCCGTAGCCGCCGGAGGCGACGGTGGTCTGCTCGGGCGGCAGCGAGCCGCGATAGAGGAAGTTGCCCAGCTCTTTGGCAATCACCGCCGGATGCACGGCGTCGGGATAGCCCAGGCCGGTCTTGTAGTACGCGGCGTTCTGGTCCTCGAAGCGCTTGCGCGCCGCCGCCACCTCGGCGATCCAGGCATCGTGCCTCATCGCCGGCACGGCGTCGGCCAGCGCCTCGAGCGCGGCGCGCTCGCAACTGACCATGCCCAGGTCGATCGGCAGGTTGCGGCCGACGTCTTCGTGGGCCTGGTCAATGCGGATGTACCTGGCGTCGGGGCCGAAGGCAAACTCCCCCACCGTCGGCATGCAGTGCTGGCCGACCAGGATCACCAGGTCGGCGCTGGCCAGCGCGGCCGGCGCGGCGTTGGCCGACAACGGGCCGGCATCCGAGAACTGCCCCTTCATGGCGCCCGACTCCACTACGGGGATCTGCGCCTTCTCGGCGAGCCGTTTCAGCGCCTCCCACGCCCTGGCGTAGAACACGCCGTTGCTCGAGACGATCATCGGCCGTTCGGCCTTGCGGATCATCTCGACCGCGGTGGCGATGTCCTTGTTCGATGGATGGGGCCGCGCGTCGGTGCGGTATCGCGATTTGTCGTGGAAAAACTCCAGCTCGGTGGCGTCCTTGAAGCGCGCCGATGCCACCTCCGCAGGGAAGTCGAGATGCACGGGCTTTGGCACCCCGCTCCTCAACTGACGGAACGCGGTCGCGGTGTATTCGTGCACGCGCCGAGGCACGATCAGGCGCTTGCCGTACTTCTTCATGCCCTCGGTGGTCGGCTGCTGATAGGCCAGCTGGATTGCCGCCTCGGTGTCTTCCATGGCGATCGACATGTTGCTGGCCACGACCAGCAGCGGCGTCCGCGCGGCGTTGGCGCAGGCAATGGCGCAAATCATGTCGGTGAAGCCCGGGCAGGCAAAGAGCGCGGCCACCCTTCGTCCTTGCACGCGCGCGCGAACACCTGGGCGCCGGTCATCGGGAACTCGAATCGCACCGGAGCGGCCGCCGAGGCCGCCGCAAACTCCGCGGGCACGCGAATCGGCGATACCGCGCCCGCCGCCACCTGCGCGGCGCCGTGCCCCGACGCCTCGGCGCCCCGCCCGGCCAGGGCGGCAGCCGTGGCGCCGGCGCCCGCCACGGCTTTCTGCAGGAAGTTCCGCCGGCTGACGTCAGGTTTGCGGGCGACGCGTTTGGTCATGGGGCTCCTGAGGCGAGTGTGGTGGCGCAGAGAATATGGTGGCACGCCGGGCCGGTCAAGCGTGCCTGTGCAACCCACGCACAAACAGCGCCCACCCTCGCTGCCACGGCTGTGCAGAAGAATCGATGAGGCAAAATCTGCGATCTGTTAAATCGGGTGCGCGCTGCAATTATCCCCTTGACGCCACGTCCCGACGATGGGACCGTCGTCGTGCGGTCAGAGAATGGATGGATACCATGTACGGGAGGAACGCGAACCTGGCGTTGAGCACCATGACCAATAGCGACAGCGATGTGGTCGTACTCGTTACGGAACGGTTCGAGCGACGGCTGGCCGAAGAAACGGGCAAGCTGCGCGTCGAGATGGCGAACGGCTTTGGCGGGCTGCGCACCGAGATCGTCGAGCGCAACGCCGAGCTCCTCAAGTGGATGCTGATCTTCGGCGTCACCCAGACCGCCGCCATCGTCGGGCTGATCAGACTGTGGCGGTAGTAGTCGGGGGATCAGGGATCAGGGATCAGGGACTGCCCCTGATCCCCGATCCCTGATCCCTGATCCCTGATCCCTGA
>Ga0164290_1000547_pt1 | contig 113563 bp, 117 predicted proteins | sample Micstemetagenome_FD_108782 | JGI IMG/M metagenome (GOLD analysis project Ga0164290, IMG submission 108782) | Contaminated culture microbial community from soil near Moab, Utah, USA - Microcoleus steenstrupii SON62 (Illumina Assembly) | ecosystem: Environmental > Terrestrial > Soil > Soil crust...
AAGCCCGCAAAGGTGGCTCTCACAGCCTGCATGCGCAAGCTCCTGGTCATCCTCAACGCCATCGCCCGCGACCAACGGCCTTGGCAAGCTGCTTGACACACAACACAGTCGCTCTCCCCCGCTTCGCGGCGGAGAGGGAAAAGTTACTTGCCCTTGAACTTCGGCGGGCGTTTCTCGAGGAAGGCCTTGTAGCCTTCCCGGTAATCCTCGCTGTCGCAGGTGGCGAAGCCGGCGAGATACTCGGCCCGTGTGATCGGCTTGGGATTCAACAGCCGGAGCGAGGCTTTCTTGTGCCACCGGTTGGACAGCGGCGCGCCGTCGGCGATGCGCCGCGCAGCGGTGTAGGTCTCCTCCTCCACCTGCTCGTCGGGCACCACGCGGGTCAACAGCCCCTTCTCCTTCGCTTCGGCGGCGTCGAAGACGCGGGCCTCGAGCAGAATCTCCAGTGCCGTCGCCCGGCCGACCAGATCGACCAGCACCTTGAGCTCCGGATAGGCGGTGATGACGGCGATGCGGTTGATCGGCAGACCGAGCCGTGCCGACTGGCCGGCGATACGAAGGTCGCACATGGTTGCGATCTCCAGCCCCCCGCCGACGCACAGGCCGTGGATCATGGCGATCGTCGGATGACGGCAATGGAGGATTGCATCCAGCGTGGGATGCATGACCTTGCCGTAGGCGACAGCCTTCTTCGTGCTGGAGCGCGTGCGGTTGAACTCGCCGATATCGGCTCCCGGCGCGAAGGCCCGCGTGCCCGAGCCGCGGATGACGATGCAGCGCAGCGCCTTGTCCTTGTCGAGGGCGCGCACCACCACGCCGAGCTGCCGCCACATGCCGAGCGTGATGGCGTTCAGCTTCTCCGGGCGGTTGAGCATGACGGTGGCGATGTCGTCCTGGCGCAGCACGCGGACGACATCGTCGTGGCGGAATGTCTTGGTCACAGGACTAAACAGGCCGCAGCAGCGGCCCGCTGTCTCACGCGCCGCCGCGCGCCTGCCGGCCGAGCCGGTCGATGGCGCCGTTCAGGATGTCGCGCACCTCGGCCTTGGCGAGCTGGGAGGAGATGTCGTACTCGCCCGAGGAACGGCCGGCGGGGCGCTGCATCGTCTCGGACACCCGCAGGGCCAGGAGCCGGCGCAGCGTCTCCTTGGCGGCGCGCATGGCCTGGACGCCCGGTCCGCCCACCGCCAGCACGTGGATCTGGGCGATCAGCATCTCGAGCAATGCGGCGTGGGCATTGAGCGAGGCGATGACGTTCTCGGGATGGGTGGCCAGCCGCATGACGGCCGACACGCTACCCCTTGTCGCATCGGTGGCGCGGCGTCCTGTCGGAGTCGCTTTCGCCGCCGCCTTGCGAGTCGCTTTCTTCTTCTTGGCCATGATTCGGAATCCCCTGATGGCGATAACCGAATCGCCTTATATCACGGGGCTCCGAGTCGGCCCCAAGGGACCGACGCGAAATCAGCCGCCCTTGGCCGCCTTCGCCAGGACCTCCATGGCCGCCGCCACGCCGCCCTTCTTGTGCGGCACGCCGGCGAGGGTCAGGCCCATCTCCACGCCCGCGAGCGTGCCCATGAGCGTCAGGTCGTTGAAGTCGCCGAGATGGCCGATGCGGAAGACCTTCTTCGACACCTTGCCGAGGCCCTGGCCCAGCGACATGTCGAAGGCCTCAAGGATCACGGCGCGCAGCTTGTCGGCGTCGTGGCCCTCCGGCATCACCACCGTGGTCAGTACGTTTGAATGCTCGGCCGGGTTGAGCGACAGGTTCTCGAGGCCCCAAGCCTTCACCGCGGCGCGCGTCGCCTCGCCGTGGCGGGCGTGGCGGGCGAAGACGTTCTCCAGCCCCTCCTCGTTGAGCATGGCGATGGCCTCGCGCAGCCCGTAGAGCAGGTTGGTGCCCGGGGTGTAGGGGAAATAGCCGTTCTCGTTGGCCTTGAGCATCGGCGTCCAGTCCCAGTAGGAGCGCGGCGTCTTCGACGCCTTGCTGGCCGCGATCGCCTTCTCGCTGACGGCGTTGAAGGACAGGCCGGGCGGCAGCATCAGGCCCTTCTGCGAGCCGGCCACCGTGACGTCCACACCCCATTCGTCGTGGCGATAATCGAGCGAGCCCAGCGACGAGATCGTGTCGACCAGAAACAGAGCCGGGTGCCTGGCGCGGTCGATCGCCTGGCGCAGCTCGGCGATGCGCGAGGCCACACCGGTCGAGGTCTCGTTGTGCACGACGCACACCGCCTTGATCCTGTGCCCCTTGTCCTCGGCGAGCTTGGTCTCGAGGAGCTTGGGATCGGCGCCGTGGCGCCAGTCGCCGTCGACGAAATCGATGTCGAGGTTGAGCCGGCCGGCGAGCTCGCGCCACAGCGTGGCGAACTGTCCCGTCTCGAACATCAGCACGCGGTCGCCCGGCGACAGCGTGTTGACCAGCGCCGCTTCCCAGGCACCCGTGCCCGAGGCGGGATAGACGATGACCGGTCCCTTGGTGCGGAAGATGCCCTTGAGGCCCGCCAAAACCTCGCGGCCCAGCGCGCCGAATTCCGGTCCGCGATGGTCGATGGTCGGCTTGTCCATCGCCCGCAGGATGCGGTCCGGCACGTTGGTCGGGCCGGGGATCTGCAGGAAATGGCGACCGGCGCGATATTTCGGCGCGTTGCGGCGGGCTTCACTCATGGCGTTCTCTCCTCCAAGGCCCGGTATTAATTGCATGCAAAAATTATCGTGTCAATACAATGGTTATTGACTTTTGAATGCAATTTGGCGAGGCTTCGCGGATGACGCTGATGCCGCACTCCAGCGCCGCGTTCAAACGCCCTGCGCGTTCGCGTGCCGATCTTCACGGCGAACTGCTGGAAGAGCTGCGCGACCTGATCGTCGAAGGCGAGCTGCCGGCCGGCTCGCGCGTCGCCGAGCGCGTGCTGTGCGAGCGTTTCGGCGTGTCGCGCACGCCGCTGCGCGAAGCTCTGAAAGTGCTCGCTGCCGAAGGCCTGATCGAGCTGCTGCCCAACCGCGGCGCGCGCATCGCCCGGCTCACCGCCGAGGACATCGCCCAGACGCTCAAGGTCATCGGCACGCTCGAAGCGCTGGCCGGCGAACTGGCCTGCGAACGCCTCACCGCCGAGGAGCTGGCCGAAATCCGCGCTCTCCATCTGGAGATGCTCGCCCATCACGCACGCCGCGACCGGCCGGCCTATTTCAAGGCCAACCAGGCCATTCACCAGGCCGTCGTCGCCGCCTCGGGCAACACCGTGCTGGCGCTGACCTATGCCGGGCTCTCCGGCCGCATCCGCCGGGCGCGCTACGCCGCCAATCTCGACCTGCGGCGCTGGGACGAGGCCGTCGCCGAGCACGAGCTGATCCTGCAGGCGCTGGCCGCGCGCGACGGCGCGCGCCTGGCGAAGCTGCTGCGCACCCATCTCGACAACAAGAGTTACGCACTCGCCGCTCATAGCGCGGAGGCTTTGGCGTGAAAGAGAGTGTTCGTCACCCCGGCGTAGGCCGGGGTCCAGTCTTCTCAAGAGTCTGGATGCCGGCCTCTTCGCGCCAGGTCGGCGGCCTTCAGGCCGCCGACGGCGCACGGATTGGCGCCGGCATGACGCGGTAGAAGCGGAGTCAACGCGATGCCCCCTCTCGATCAAGGCTTGGGAACCGTCTACGGCCGCGCCAAGTATCCGCCGCGCGCGGCGCAGGTGAAGCCGGGCGATTCCCGCCTCGCCGAGCGGCTGCGCAAGGAGACCCAGGGCGACGTCCTGTTCGACGCCTTCAGTCGCGGCCGCTACTCGACCGACGCCTCGATCTACCAGATCGAGCCGATCGGCGTGCTGGTGGCCCGCACCGCCGACGACATCGAAGCCGCCATCCGCATCGCCCGCGAAGAAGGTGTCCCCGTGCTGCCGCGCGGCGGCGGCTCCTCGCAATGCGGTCAGACGGTCGGCCGGGCGCTGGTCGTCGACACGTCGAAGTACCTGCGCAAGGTCATCAGCCTCGACAAGGAAAACCGCAAGGTCTGGGTCGAGCCCGGCCTGACCCTCGACGGGCTCAACAAGGCGCTCAAAGGGACGGGCCTGTTCTTCCCCTGCGACGTCTCGACCGGCAGCCGCGCCACCCTGGGCGGCATGGCCGCCAACAATTCCTGCGGCTCGCGGTCTTTGCGCTACGGCAACATGGTGCACAACACGCGCTCCATCGAAGCCGTGCTGGCCGACGGCACCAAGGCGCTGTTCGGCGAGGTGCCGGAGAACATCGCCGCCATCGACGGCCCGGCGCGCTACCGCGAGCTCACCGCGCAGATGCGCCTGATCGCCGAAGGCGCGAAGGACGCGCTGGCCGGCCCGACCTGGCCCAAGCTGCTGCGCCGGGTCGGCGGCTATAACATCGACATGATCCGGCCGCACGAGGTCTACGGCATGGGCCGCAACGAGCCCGGCCACAACATGGCGAAGCTGCTGGTCGGCTCGGAAGGCACGCTCGGCTTCTTTACGCGGCTGGAGCTCGATCTCTCGGTCCTGCCGCCGGCCAAGACGCTCGGCGTCTGCCACTTCCCGTCCTTCTACAAGGCGATGGATGCGGTGCGCCACATCGTCAAGCTCGACCCCGCGGCGGTCGAGCTCGTCGACCGCACCATGATCGAGCTGGCGCGCGACATCCCGATCTTCCGCCCGACCGTCGACCGCTTCGTGCGCGGCGAGCCCGACGCCATCCTGCTGGTCGAGTTCGCCGGCGAGGACCAAGCCGTGCAGCTGCGCAAGCTCCGGCAGCTGGTCGAGCTGATGGGCGATATGGGATTCCCCGACAGCGTCATCGAGGCGACCGATCCGGGCTTCCAGTCGGCGATCTGGGAAGTGCGCAAGCAGGGCCTCAACATCATGATGTCGATGAAGGGCGACGGGAAACCCGTCTCCTTCATCGAGGATTGCGCGGTGCCGCTCGAGGACCTCGCCGAATACACCGACCGGCTGACGAAGGTCTTCCACAAATACGGTACCGAGGGCACGTGGTACGCCCACGCCTCGGTCGGCACGCTGCATGTGCGGCCGATCATTAACCTGAAGGAAGACGGCGGCGCGAAGAAGATGCGCGCCATCGCCGAGGAAGCCTTCGCCATGGTGCGCGAGTACAAGGGCTCGCATTCCGGCGAGCACGGCGACGGGCTCGTGCGCTCGGAGTTCCACGAACCGATGTTCGGCCGGGCCATCGTCAGCGCCTTCGAGAATGTGAAGGATACGTTCGATCCGGAGGGCCTGTTCAACCCCGGCAAGATCGTCCGCCCGCCGAAGATGGACGACCGCACGCTGATGCGCTTCAAGCCGGGCTACAAGGCGCAGCCCTTCGAGACGGCGCTTGACTGGTCGGCCTGGGGCGGTTTCCCGGGTGCCATCGAGATGTGCAACAACAACGGCGAGTGCCGCAAGCTGGACTCCGAGGTGATGTGCCCGTCCTACCGGGCGACCGGCGAGGAGATCCACCTGACGCGCGGCCGCGCCAACACCTTCCGCCTGGCGATCAGCGGCCAGCTCGGGCCGGACGCCATGACCTCCGACGCCATGCGCGACACGCTCGACCTCTGCGTGAGCTGCAAGGGCTGCAAGCGCGAATGCCCGACCGGCATCGACATGGCGCGCATGAAGATCGAGGTGAAGAACGCGCGGGCGAAGCGCTTCGGGCTCTCCCTGCACGAGCGGCTGATCGCCTACCTGCCGCGCTACGCGCGCATCGCCGCTTCCTTCGCGCCGCTGCTCAACCTGCGTAACAGCTGCGGCACGCTGCGAAGCTTGAGCGAATACCTGGGCTTCAGCGCCAAACGCGCGCTGCCAAAATGGCGGCGCGACTGGTTCGACGCGCAGGAAGCGCCGCGCACCGGCAGCGGTCGCGAGGTCGTGCTCTTCGTCGATACCTTCACGACGTATTTCGAGCCGGAGAACGCGCGCGCGGCGCTCAAGGTGCTGCAGGCCGCCGGCTACGACGTGATCGTGCCGGTACCCGTCGACCGCGGCCGGCCGCTGTGCTGCGGCCGCACCTTCCTCGCCGAAGGCCTGGTCGACGAAGCGAAGTCCGAAGCCAAACGCATGTTCGACGCCGTCGGGCCCTACGTGGCGCGCGGTGTGCCGGTGATCGGGCTCGAACCGTCCTGCCTGTTCTCGCTCAAGGACGAATTCCTCGCCATGCTGCCCGGCCGCGACGCCGAGACGCTGGCGGCCAATGCCTTCATGTTCGAGGAGTTCCTCGCCGCCGAGGCCAAGGCCGCCCGCCTCAACCTGAAGCTCAACGCCCTGCCCGAGAAGACGGCGCTGGTGCACGGGCATTGTCATCAGAAGGCCTTCGCGGCCTTCGCCGCCGTGCCCACGGTGCTCAAGCTCGTGCCCGGCCTCGAGGTGAAGACCATCGAGTCGAGCTGCTGCGGCATGGCCGGCTCGTTCGGCTACGAGAAGGCGCACTACGACGTCTCGCTGAAGATGGCCGAGCTGTCGCTGCTGCCGGCCGTGCGCGCCGCTTCCGCCGACACGGTGATCGTCGCCGACGGCACGAGCTGCCGCCACCAGATCCGCGACGGTGCCGCGCGCGAGGCGATCCACGTCGCCCGCGTGCTCGAGCGCGCGCTGGCCTGACCATCCCCGGAAATCTTCCGTGGCGGCTGACGGCGCGCGTTTGCCTGCGGCAAGTCCCTGAGATCGGCTGAAGAAACCTGACTCAGCTCTAGAAATTTTCCAGACAAAAATGATAGCGTCACGGCGCCATCACCTTAAATATATATTTCATTTCAATAGTTTAATTATTTCTCGTTAACGATTTTCCGGCGGTTGAATTCTATACATTTCGTATTATATGTAAGGATCGCCTGCGGCCAATCAAGACCGCCCGTTTGAATGTCCAGAGACAAGTCGATTGCCCGCGTCGGCCGCCGGCCCTAAACAGGGCGCAGCTTCACATGACGCCCATCACCACGACCGCGCCCTTCGTCGCCCGCCTGCCGGCCGGTCTGTTCGCCTCGGTCATGGGTCTGTCCGGGCTGGGGCTCGCCTGGCGTCTCGCCGCCGAAACCTTTCCGGTGCCGCCCTGGATCGGCGAGGCGCTCGGCGCGCTGTCGGTGATCGTCTTCCTGGTCCTCGCGGCCGGCTACATCGCCAAGCTGATCCAGGCGCCGGCTGCCGCACGTGCCGAGTTCGACAACCCGGCCGTGGGCAGCTTCGTCGCGACCATCACCGTCTCTCTCATGCTGCTCGCCGGTATCGTGCGGCCCTGGTCCTTCCCCGTGGCCGACCTGGTCTGGACGGCGGGCGCCGCCGCGCAGCTGCTGCTGGCCATGGCGATCGTCGGACGCTGGATCGGCCGCCGGCCCGCTCTCGGGCAGGTCAATCCCGGCTGGTTCATTCCGACCGTGGGCAACGTCATCGCCACAATCACCGGCGTACCTCTGGGCCATGTCGAGCTGGCGTGGTTCTTCTTCGCAGTCGGCGGGATGTTCACCCTGATCCTCTATCCCCTGGTCCTCTACCGCCTGGCGGTCCACGAGATGCTGCCGCCGCCGCTGCAGCCGACGCTGTTCATCCTGATCGTCCCGCCGGCCCTGATCTTCCTCGCCTTGCTGGCGCTGGGCGGGAGCTTCGACGGCGCGGCGCAGGGCTTCCTCTCCATCGCCCTGCTCGTTGCGCTGGTGCTGGCCGTCCGGCTGCGCCAGTTCCTGGCGCTGCCCTTCACCGCCTCGTGGTGGGCTTATACGTTCCCGCTCGACGCGCTGACCGTCGCGAGCCTGCGCTACCACGAGGGGCTGGGCGCCGGGTTCAGCGCCGCGCTGGCCGTGGCCACACTGGCCGTCGCCACGCTGATCGTGACCGCGGTCTTCGTGCTCACGATCCGCGCGCTGAAGGACGGGACGCTGCTGCCCGCGGCACCGCCTCCGTCCCTCCGGAACGCGGCGGCGTAGCGGTACCACGCCCGCGTTATCCCGAGACCGGGAATCCGGTTGCCGGCTCCGGCCGCCGGCCCTAAACAGGATCGATACCCCCGACCGGAGTCCCTGCCGCATGACGCCGCAAGAGATCGCGCGCACCGCCGCCCGCATCCTGATCGAGACCAGATCCGTCCATTTCAACCCGGCCAAGCCCTACATCTTCACCTCCGGCTGGGCCAGCCCGACCTATATCGACTGCCGCAAGCTGATCTCCTTCCCGCGCGCCCGGACGAAGCTGATGGAGATGGCGCAGCTCACCATCGAGCGCGAGATCGGCTTCGAATCGCTGGACGCGGTGGCCGGCGGCGAGACCGCCGGCATCCCCTTCTCCGCCTGGATCGCCGACCGGCTCGACCTGCCGATGCTCTACGTGCGCAAGAAGCCCAAAGGCTTCGGCCGCAACGCGCTGATCGAGGGCGACGTCAAGGAAGGCCAGCGCGTGCTGCTGGTCGAGGACCTGGCCACCGACGGCAAGAGCAAGCTGCATTTCGTCAAGGGATTGCGCGACGCCGGCTGCGAGGTGGGGCACACCTTCGTGGTCTTCCACTATGGCATCTTTCCCGAGAGCAAGAGCACCCTGGCCAGCGAGGGCGTCAAGCTGCACGCGCTCGCCACCTGGTGGGACGTGCTGGAGATCGCCGAGAAGGAAAAGAGCTTCGGCGATACCGACCTCACCGAGGTGCGCAAATTCCTCGAGCGCCCGGCCGAGTGGTCGGCGGCGCACGGCGGCGCGGGCGCGGCGAAGGCCGGCTGACAATAGCGAGCGTGCTCGTACCCCTCACCCGGCCGCTTCGCGGCCACCCTCTCCCGCAAGGGGAGAGGGTTAGAAGGTGCGCAGGTTCACCTCTCCCCTTGCGGGAGAGGTCGCGAGCGGCAGCGAGCGGGTGAGGGGTTTCTGACCATGCTCAAATTCTCCGCCAATATCTCGACCATGTACCAGGAGCTGCCGTTCCTGCAGCGCTTCGGTGCGGCGGTCGGGCATGGCTTCAAGGCGGTGGAGATGCAATACGCCTACGCCTTCCCGGTGGAAGACGTGCTCGCCGCCCAGAAGAAGGCCGGCGTGGAATGCGTGCTGATCAACTCGCCGGCCGGCGATCAGGCCGCGGGCGATCGCGGCATTGCCTCGCTGCCCGACCGGGTCGAGGAGATGAAGGCCGGGATCGAGACGGCGAAACGCTACGCCGCTTCGCTGGGCGCCAAGCGCATGCATCTGGTCGCCGGCAAGCATGCTCCAGGGGCCGATCTCAAGGCGGCGCGCGAGACGTTCCTCGAAAACATCCGGCGAGCGGCGCGTGCGCTGAATGACATCGGCGTCATCGTCTGCCTGGAGCCGATCAACACCTGGGACATCCCCGGCTTCTTCCTCTCGCGGGCGGATGAAGCTCTCAAGCTGATCGACGAGTGCGGCGAGACGAACGTCGCGCTGCAGTACGATTTCTATCACATGCAGCGCATGCAGGGAGAGCTGATCCCGACCTTCGAGAAGCTGCTGCCGCGCATCGCCCATGTGCAGTTCGCCGACACGCCCGGCCGCCACGAGCCCGGCACCGGCGAGATCCACCACGCCTCGATCTTCAAGGCGATCGAGCGCAGCGCCTACAGCGGCTGGACCGGGGCGGAATACACGCCGAGCAAGCCGACCGGCGAGACGCTGGACTGGTTTGGGCCGTACAAGGGGCGCTGAGGGGAAACCCCTCACCCGCTCGCTCTCGCTCGCGACCTCTCCCACAAGGGGAGAGGTTGAGTGAAGACGCACCCCACTAACCCTCTCCCCTTGCGGGAGAGGGTGGACGCGAAGCGGCCGGGTGAGGGGTCTCGGGCAGTATGCTAGGGTTTGCGCATGACTGCTAAACCCTCGTCCCCCGTCATCGATCCCGAAACCGCCCCCAAGCGGATCGGCTCCGGCTACCCGCCCGAATTCGCCGGCCCTTGCGCCACACGCACCAAGCGCGCCCTGGGCAACGCCGCCGGCCTCACCAATTTCGGGGTCAACCTGACCGAGCTGCCGCCGGGCTGCTGGTCCTCGCAGCGCCACTGGCACACCAAGCAGGACGAATTCATCTATATCGTCGAGGGCGAGCCGACGCTGGTTACCGACGCCGGCGAGACGCCGCTCAAGCCCGGCATGTGCGCCGGATTCCCGGCCGGGAAGAGGGACGGTCACCATCTGATCAACAAGACCGGCCGCACGGTGAAGTATCTGGAGATCGGCGACCGCACGCCCGATGACGGCGCCGAGTATCCCGACGTCGATCTCAGCGTGAAGATGGTCAACGGCCAGTACAGCTACTCGCGGCGCGACGGCAGCAAGTTCTGATGCGCCGCCTGCTTGCCGTTCTCGGAGTCCTCGCTGCCCTGGCGACGCCGTCAGCCGCGCAGCCGGCCGCGGGCGCCAAGGACGAGCTGGTGATCGGCATCACGCAGTTCCCGGCGACCTTCAATCCCTACATCGATGCGATGCTGGCCAAGACGTACATCCTCGGGATGACGCGCAAGCCGATGGTCGCCTACGACAAGGACTGGAAGCTCGTCTGCATGCTGTGCACCGAGCTGCCGACCCTGGAGAACGGCAAGGCGAAGCTGGTCGAGCTGCAAGACGGCAAGAAGGGCATGACCATCGGCTTCAGCATCCAGCCCGAGGCGAAATGGGGCGACGGTACGCCGGTCAGCGTCGACGACATCGTCTTCGCCTGGGAGGTCGGCAAACATCCCAAATCCGGCGTCTCCGAAGGCGAGCCCTTCCGCCGCATCCAGCGCATCGAGGCGCACGACCGCAAGAGCTTCACGCTCCACGTCGATACGGTGCGCTTCGACTACAGCTCCTACTTCGCGCTCGATCCCTTGCCCGCCCATCTCGACCGGCCGCATTTTGCCGACCCCGAGAACTACCGGCGGCGCACGGTCTACGATGCCGAGACGACGAATGCCGGCCTCTACTACGGCCCCTACCGCATCACGCAGGTGGCGCTCGGCTCGCATGTGGTGCTCGAGCCCAACCCCTCCTGGTACGGCACCAAGCCGTATTTCAGGAAGATCACCGTAAGGACCATCGAGAACACGGCGGCTCTCGAGGCCAACCTGCTCTCGGGCTCGATCGACTACATCGCCGGCGAGCTCGGCCTGTCACTGGACCAGGGCCTGGCCTTCGAGAAGCGCCACGGCGCCCGCTTCGACATCCAGTACAAGCCCGGCCTGATCTACGAGCATATCGACTACAACCTCGACAACCCGGTGCTGAAGGACAAGCGCGTGCGCGAGGCGCTGCTGGTCAGCCTCGACCGCGCCGCCATCGCCCGCCAGCTCTTCGAAGGCAAGCAGCCGGTGGCGCACTCCTTCGTCAACCCGCTCGACTGGATCGCCGCCACCGACCTGCCGGGCTACGCCTTCGACACCGCGCGCGCCGCGAAGCTGCTCGACGAGGCCGGCTGGTCGCGCATGCAGGCCGGCTTCCGCCACAACGACAAGGGCGAGCGCCTGACCTTCGAGCTGATGACCACGGCCGGCAACCGCACGCGCGAGGCGGTGCAGCAGGTGCTGCAGAGCCAGTGGCGCCGCGTCGGCATCGAGGTGCGGCTGCGCAACGAGCCGCCGCGCGTCTTCTTCGGCGAGACGATCCGCAAGCGGGCCTGGAACCACATGGTTATGTACGCCTGGCTGAGCAGCCCGGAGAGCGTGCCGCGCTCGACGCTGCACTCGAACTCGATCCCGACGGCGGAGAATAATTTCTCCGGCCAGAACAACCCGGGCCTGCGCAACGCCGAGCTCGACGGGCTGATCGAGAAGATCGAGGTCGAACTCGACCGCGAGGCGCGCCGCGGCCTGTGGCGGCGGGTACAGGAGATTTACATGCAGGAGCTCGCCGTCCTGCCGCTGTTCTTCCGCTCCGACCCGTTCGTGGTGCCCAAATGGCTCACCGGCATCGAACCCACCGGCCACCAGGGCGTCACCACCCTGTGGATCGAGAACTGGCGGGCGCGGTAGCCCCTCGGGGCAAAGCCCCATTTTCAAGCATTTTGCTTGAACTATATATAGCATATTGCTATATATCTGCATGTGGTCCGTCAGCTATACTGCCGATGCCATCCGGACGCTGACCGGGATGAACCCGGTGATGGCCAGGCGGATACGAACGAAGATCCTGGCGCTGGCGCAGGATCCAAAGGCGCCCAACAATAACGTGAAGAAGCTGGCCGGCATCGAAGGCTACAGATTGCGCGTCGGCGACTGGCGCGTCGTCTATAGCCTGAAGCAGCAGCAGCTGACAGTGATCGTGATCAGGGTCGGCCACCGGAGCGAGGTTTACGAATGAGCAGGCAGATCATCAACCAGGGCGGCAAGCCGGCCTTCGTCGTCATCCCGATCGACGAGTGGCGACGCATTGAAGCGACGCTGGAGGATCGCATCGATGCCGCCGCCGTGCGCGCATTCGTGAAGAAGCCTGGCGAGACGTTTCCCGATTCCGTCGTAGCCGCAATTCTCGACGGCGCCCACCCCCTCAGGGCGATGCGCGAGCATCGCGACATGACACAGGCTGAGCTGGCGAAATCCTCCGGGACAAGCGCGGTCTACATTTCCCAGATCGAACGAGGCGATCGGCACGCGGGCCGCAAGCTACGCGCCAGGCTGGGGAAGGCGCTGCGTGTCGATGCCGATCTCCTGGAGCGTACTCGCGACTGACGAAGGGCTCTGCCGCTCGATGCTCCGCTTCCTCGTCCACCGCGCGCTGCAGAGCCTCGTCGTCCTCGCCCTGATGTCGTTCGCGGTCTACGGCCTGATCGGCCTGATGCCGGGCGATCCGATCGACCTGATGATCGGCGCCAACCCGCGCCTGACCGCGGAGGACGCGGCGCGGCTGCGCGAAGTCTACGGCCTCGACCAGCCGCTGCTCGCCCGTTACGCCGCCTGGGCGAGGGATGCGCTGTCCGGCGATTTCGGCTACAGCCGCGGCTTCGCCCGCCCGGTGCTTGACGTCATCGGCCCGCGCCTCGCCAACACCGCGGGGCTAATGATCGCCGCCTTCGTGGTGGCGCTGGCCATCGGCATCCCGCTGGGCATCCTGGCGGCCGCCAGGCCCGGCAGCGCCACCGACGGGCTGGTCAACCTCTACTGCTTCCTTGCTATCTCGACGCCGACCTTCTGGCTGGCGCTGATCCTGATCATGGTCTTCGCCGTGACCCTGGGCTGGCTGCCGGCCGGCGGCACGGGCACGGAAGGCGGGCTGTTCAATGCCGTGCGTCACCTGATCCTGCCGGTGGCCACGCTCGCCCTCATCGAGGCCGGCGCCTTCGCCCGCTATACCCGCGCGGCGATGGTCGAGGCGATGCGCCAGGACTGGGTGCGCACGGCCCACGCCAAGGGGGCGAGCCTGCCGCGCGTGCTGGTCCACCACGCGCTGCGCAACGCGCTCATCCCCGTGACCACCATCGTGGCGCTGAGCTTCGGCGGGCTGTTCTCGGAGGCGCTGGTCACCGAGACCATGTTCGCCTATCCCGGCATGGGCAAGCTGATCTTCGACGCGGTGATGGGCAACGACTACAACCTCGCCCTCGTCGGCCTGCTCTTCGCCACCCTGCTCACGCTCATCGGCAATCTCGGCGCCGACCTCGCCTACGCGGCGCTCGACCCGCGCATCAGCGTCAGCCTGCTGGACGACCGGCAATGAACCGCCAGCTCACCCTCGCCGCCGCCACGATCCTCGCCACACTTGTCGTGCTGTCGCTGGGTGCGCCGCTGCTGGAGATCCTGCTCGGCCACAACCCCGAGGAGGTCGACCTCTCCGCCCGCTTTGAGGGCCCATCGCTCTCTCATCCGCTGGGCACCGACGATCTCGGCCGCGATGTCTTCCTGCGCCTGCTCTATGGCGGGCGGGTGTCGCTGACCGTCGGCGTGGTTGCCGCCATCGCCGCCGCCACCGTGGGCACGCTGATCGGCCTTCTCGCCGGCTACTTCCGCGGCCGGCTCGACGCGCTGCTCATGCGCCTGACCGACGCGGTGATCGCACTGCCGCTGCTGCCGCTGCTGATCATCCTCGCGGCGGTCGATTTCTCGAAGCTCGGCCTCGGCGCGCTGGTGCAGTCGGAATCGGCCAGCCTCTACCGCATCGTGCTGATCATCACCCTGGTCGGCTGGACGGCGGTGGCCCGGCTGGTGCGCGGCACGACCTTGAGCCTGCTCGGCCGCGACTTCGTGCGCGCCGCCTTCGCCCTGGGTGCACGCGCCCCACGCATCATGTTCGTCCACATCCTGCCCAACGCGGTGTCGCCGATCATCGTCGCCACCACGCTCGCCGTGGGCAACGTCATTCTCTTCGAATCGGTGCTGAGCTTCCTCGGCCTCGGCATCCAGCCGCCCGTTCCCAGCTGGGGCAACATGCTGACCAACGCGCAGGAGATGATCGGCACGGCGCCGCTGCTCGCCGTCTGGCCGGGGCTGCTGATCCTGCTGACCGTCGCCTCGTGCAACCTGCTGGGCGACGCGTTGCAGCACGCGCTCGACCCGCGCGCGCAGAGGAAGCGCTAACCGGCGACGGCCGGCGCCAGGTCATTCATTCGCGCGTCGATCGCCGAGGCTACGGGCAGGCTGGGCTGCGCGCCGGGTATCAGGCAGGCCAGACCGGCCGCCACACTCGCCCGGCGCAGCGCGTCGGGCAGCGACAGGCCGCGATCGAGCGAGGCCGCCAGCACGCCGGTGAAGGAATCGCCCGCCGCCGTCGTGTCGACGGGCTTGATCGGCAGCGCGCCGATCGTCCAGCGCCCCTGGGGACCGCAGGCCACCGCGCCCTTCTCACCCAGGGTGACGATGACCGTGGTCCTCAGCGACGCCGCCAATTTGTCGGCGAGCAGAGTCGGCTCCGCGTCGATCAACGTGCTGGCTTCGATCTCGTTGGCCACCAGCACGTCGACGTCGCGGAAGGTCTCGAGCGGCAGCTTCAGCGCCGGGCCGAGATTGAGGATGACCCGCGCGCCCTTGACCTTGGCCCGGCGGGCGGCGGCCTGGACCTCCTGTACCGGCACTTCCATCTGGAGCATCAGGGTGGTGTCCGGGGTCAGCAGCGCCTCCGGCATGTTGACGGCGCGGGCCAGCAGATTGGCGCCGCCGGCCACGGCGATGAGGTTGCGGCCCTCGCTGTCGACGCAGACGGCGGCACAGCCGGTCGGCCCGTCGCTGTCGAGCACGCCGGCCACGTCCACGCCGGCCTCGCGCAGGCTGTCGCGCATCATCGTGCCGAAGCTGTCGCGACCCACCCGCCCGACCATGGCGACCCGGGCGCCGTCGCGGACGGCGGCCACGGCCTGGTTGGCGCCCTTGCCCCCGGGAACCGAGCGATAGCCCGTGCCCAGCACCGTCTCCCCCGGCCGCGGCAGGGACGGCAGGGCGAACACCAGATCGATGTTGATGGAGCCGAAGACGAGGATCATGCCGCCCTTTCACGGGTTGGGGCGTCCGTCGAGCCGAGCGGCTTATCCCCTCCGGGGGGTCCTTTCGCACCTCTTGCCCCATCAGGCAAGGGCCCCGATATCCATTGGCGCCGTAGAGCGGATTACGGTAGGCAAAGGGTCCGCGAGGAGTGGGACGACGTATGGTAAAGGGCGCGATCTGGCCGGTCATTCTGTCCGGGGGTGCGGGGACACGGCTGTGGCCGCTGTCGCGCGAGCTCTACCCCAAGCAGCTGCTGCCGCTGGTCAGCGACAACAGCCTGCTGCAGGACACGCTGAACCGCGTGAAGGGCCCCGGTTTCGCCGCACCCGTCGTGGTGTGCAACGACGAGCACCGCTTCATCATCGCCGAGCAGCTGCGCCAGATCGACATCAGGCCGCACGCCATCGTGCTCGAGCCGGCGGCGCGCAACACGGCGCCGGCCGTCGCCGCGGCCGCCACGCTGATCTTGCGCGACGATCCCGAGGCGCTGCTGCTGGTGCTCGCCTCGGATCACATTATCCGCGACGTCGCCGCCTTCCATGGCGCGGTCGGGATCGCGGCAAGCGCGGCGCGCGCCGGCCGCCTGGCGGCCTTCGGCCTCGCCCCCAAGCATCCGGAGACCGGCTACGGCTACATCAAGCGCGGCGGCGCCCTCGACGGCGTGCCCGGCGCCTTCGCGGTCGAGCGCTTCGTCGAGAAGCCCGACCTGGCGACGGCCCAGACCTATCTGGCCGAGGGCGTGTGGTCGTGGAACTCCGGCATGTTCCTTTTCCCTGCCCGGCTCTACCTGGAGGAGATCAGGGCGCACCAGCCGAAGATCGCCGCCGCCACGGACAAGGCGGTGGGCGGGGCCACGCGCGATCTCGATTTCCTGCGCCTCGACAAGGCGGCGTTTTCCGACTCGCCTTCGATCTCGATCGACTACGCCGTGATGGAGAAGACGAAGCACGCCGCCGTAGTGCCGGCCGATCTCGGCTGGAACGACGTCGGCGCCTGGTCGGCGCTGTGGGATGTCGGCACGCGCGACGAAGCCGGCAACGTCGCCATCGGCGACGTCATCGCTCACGACACCACCAACGCCTACCTCCGCACCGGTGACGGCATGCTGCTGGCGACCGTCGGCCTCGACAACATCGTCGTCGTGGTGACTGACGACGTCGTGCTCGCCGCCGCCAAGGACCGGGCGCAGGACGTCAAGAAGATCGTCGACACGCTCAAATCGAGGAAACGCAGCGAGGCCTCGCTGCACAAGATCGTGCACCGGCCCTGGGGCAATTACCGCGGCGTCGACGCCGGGCCGCGCTACCAGGTCAAGCGCATCGTGGTCAAGCCGGGTGCCAAGCTGTCGCTGCAGAAGCACGCCCAGCGCGCCGAGCACTGGGTGGTCGTGCAGGGCACGGCGCGGGTGACGCGCGGCGAGGACACGCTCGTGCTGCGCGAGAACCAGTCGACCTACATCCCGCTCGGCACCGTGCACCGCCTCGAGAATATCGGCACCGACGACCTGCACCTGATCGAGGTGCAGTCGGGCGGCTATCTCGGCGAGGACGATATCGTCCGCCTCGAGGACACCTACGGACGCAGCTAGGGCAGGCGCAGCTAGGCGCCTTTCGCCGGAATCCGTCCCTCTTCGACCGCGTGGCAGGCGGTGACTGCGCCGTTGGGCGCCGGCTTCATCGCCGGCTCCTCGCGCCGGCAGCGCTCGTTGGCCCACGGGCAGCGGGGATGGAAGGCACACCCCGTCGGGGGATTGAGAGGATTGGGCACCTCGCCGGCCACCGGCGTGCGGCCGCGGCCGCTCATCTCCAGGGCGGGAATGGCGTCGAGCAGCATGCGCGTGTAGGGATGCTGCGGGTTGGCGAAGAGCGCCTTCGACTCCGAGAGCTCGACGATGCGACCGAGATACATGACTCCGACGCGGTCGGAGATGTGGAAGACCACGGCGAGGTTGTGCGAGATGAACAGGTAGGTAAGGCCGAGCTCGCGCTGCAGGTCCTTCATCAGATTGAGGATTTGCGCCTGCACCGAGACGTCGAGCGCCGAGGTCGGCTCGTCGCAGACCAGGAACTCGGGGTTGCTCGAGAGCGCGCGGGCGATCGAGATGCGCTGGCGTTGGCCGCCCGAGAACTCGTGCGGATACTTCTCGCCGTCGGCCGGCGACAGGCGCACCAGGCGCAGCAACTCGTCCACGCGGCGGCCGAGCGCGCCGGCGTCCTTCATCAGCCCGTGCGCCCGGATCGGCTCGGCGATGATGTCGCGCACCCGCCAGCGCGGGTTGAGGCTGGCGTAGGGGTCCTGAAAGATCATCTGGAAGCGTCGGCGGATGGGTGCGAGCTCCGAGCGGCGGCGCAGCGCCGTGACGTTGACACCCTCGAACTCCACCTGCCCGCGCGTCGGCCGGTAGAGACCGACGACGAGGCGAGCGACCGTCGACTTGCCGCAGCCGGACTCGCCGACCAGCGACAGCGTCTGCCCGCGCGGGATGTCGAACGACACACCGTCGACCGCCTTGAGCAGCAGACGCGGCTGGCCCTCGATCATGCGGGCGAGCCAGGGCTTCGAGACGTCGAAGTAGCGCGCGATGTTGCGCACCGAGAGCAGCGGGCCGCCCTTCTCCGTCCGCGCTGCCGCCGATCCGTCAGCCACGGGCGGCCTCCGCCATTGTCGGGGCATGCAGCCAGCAGGCGGCGTGGTTGGTGCCCACCGGCATCAGCTCCGGCCGCTCCTGCCGGCAGCGCTCGAAAACCTTGGGACAGCGCGGATTGAAGGCGCAGCCCGGGGGGATGGCGGTTAGGCGCGGCATGGCGCCTTCGATCTGCACCAGACGTTCCACCGCGCGATCGAGCTTGGGGATCGAGCCCATCAGGCCGACCGTGTAGGGATGCCGCGGCTTGCGGATGACCTCGGCGACCGGGCCGATCTCGGCAATGCGCCCGGCATACATGACCGCGACGCGGTCGGCCGTCTCGGCGATCACGCCCATGTCATGGGTGACCAGCATGACGGCCGCACCGTGCTCGCGGCAGAGACGCTTGAGCAGGGTGATGATCTGCGCCTGGATGGAGACGTCCAGCGCCGTGGTCGGCTCGTCGGCGATGATCAGCCGCGGCTGAGCACAGAGGGCGAGTGCTATGACCACACGCTGGCGCATGCCGCCGGAAAACTGGTGCGGATAATGATCGATGCGCCGCTCGGCGCCGGGAATGCCGACCTCGCGCAGCAACTCGATGGCGCGCGCCCGGGCCTGCGTCTCGCTGAGGTCGAGATGGGTGGTGATGGTCTCTGTGAGCTGCTGGCCGACGGTGAAGAGCGGGTCGAGCGAGGTCAGCGGGTCCTGGAACACGGCGCCGATCTGCCGGCCGCGGATGCGGCGCAGCTGCTCGGGCGAAAGGTTGTCGATGCGCTTGCCGTCGAGCTTCACCTCGCCGCCGGCGATCCGCCCCGGGGGCTCAAGAAGGCCGATGATCGCCGCCCCGGTCAGCGACTTGCCGGCCCCGGATTCGCCGACCACGCCCAGCACCTCGCCGGCGTCGATGTGGAAGGAGACATCGTCGACCGCCACCAGGGTGCCGCGGCGCGTGGGAAACTCGACGCGCAGGTTGCGCACCTCGAGCAGCGGACGAGTGGAACGGGGTCCGCTCATCGCAGCTTCGGATTGAGGGCGTCGCGCAGCCAGTCGCCCAGCAGGTTGACCGCCAGCACCATGATAACCAGCGCCGCGCCCGGGAAGACGGTGATCCACCACTCGCCCGAGAAGAGGAAGTTGTTGCCGATGCGGATCAGCGTGCCGAGCGAGGGCTGGGTCGGCGGCACGCCCACGCCGAGGAAGGACAGCGTCGCCTCGGTGATGATGGCGACGGCGAGATGGATCGTGGCGATGACCAGCACCGGCCCCATGACGTTGGGCAGGACGTGGCGCAGCATGATCGCCACAGGATGCAGGCCGATGACTCGCGCCGCCTGGACGTATTCCTTGTTCTTCTCGACCATGGTCGAGCCGCGCACCGTGCGGGCGTACTGCACCCAGCCCGAGGCGCCGATCGACAGGATCAGCACGTAGACGGCCGCGGCGTCATGCGCCTCGCGCGGCAGGATGGCCCGGGTGATGCCATCAATGAGGAGCGCGATGAGGATGGCGGGGAAGCTCAGCTGCACGTCGGCGACGCGCATGATGAAGGCGTCGACCGAGCCGCCGGCATAGCCGCTGAGCAGACCGAGCCCCACGCCAAGCACCAGCGCCAGCAGCACCGAGCCCACGCCAACCAGCAGCGAGACACGCGAGCCGTAGAGAATCGTCGAGAACACGTCGCGGCCCTGGTTGTCGGTGCCGAACAGGTACTTGGCCTCGCCGCCCTCGATCCAGGACGGCGGCAGGTTGGCGTCCATCAGGCTCAAGGTGCGCAGGTCGAACGGGTTCTGCGTCGCCAGCCAGGGCGCGAAGATCGCACCGACGAAGCCGAGCAGCGTGATCGCCGCCGCCAGCATGGTGATCGGCGAGTGGCGGAAGCTGTAGAAGATGTCGGAATCGAGCGCGCGACGCAGCGCGCCGGGTGCGGGGGTGCTCACGCTCGCCTCAGCCATGGCCACCCACCGCCCCGCGATCGACGCGCAGCCGCGGATCGACCGCGTAGTAGAGCAGGTCGACGACGAAGTTGATGACCACGAAGACGAACGAGATCAGGCAGAGATAGGCCGCCATCACCGGGATGTCGGTAGCCGAGACCGACTGGATGAACAGCAGCCCCATGCCCGGCCACTGGAACACCGTCTCGGTGATGATCGCAAACGCGATGATCGCGCCGAGCTGCAGGCCGGCGATGGTGATCACCGGCACGAGCGTGTTGCGCAGCGCGTGGCGGAAATGCACGGCACGGTCGCGCAGCCCCCGGGCGCGGGCAAACTTGATGTAGTCGGTGCGCAGCACCTCCAGCATCTCCGAGCGCACCAGGCGCATGATGAGCGTGAGCTGGAAGAGGCAGAGGGTGATCGAGGGCAGGATGAGGGCCTTGAGACCCGTCTTGGTCAGGAAGCCGGTCGTCCACCAGCCCAGCGCGACCGTCTCACCGCGCCCGAAGGAGGGCAGCCAGCCGAGGATCACGGCGAAGACCAGGATCAGCAGGATGCCAATCAGGAACGTGGGGAGAGAGACTCCGATCAGCGACACGGTGAGGAAAAAGCGCGAGAGCCAGGACTCACGCTTGAGGCCGGTATAGACCCCCATGGGCACGCCCACGGCCAGCGCCAGGATGGCGGCGATCAGCGACAGCTCGAGGGTGGCCGGCAGGCGCTCGCGGATCACCGCGCTGACCGGCCGCGCCAGGCGGTAGGAGATGCCGAAATCGCCCTGGACGGCGTTGGCCACGAAGTTGAAGAACTGGACATAGAAAGGCCGGTCGAGCCCGAGCTGGGCGGCGAGCCGGGCGCGCTCATGCTCGTTGTAGTCCTGGCCGAGCATGATGGTGATCGGGTCGCCGACATAGGCGAAGAGCGAAAAGGCGACAAACCCGACCGCCGCCATCACCAGGACGGATTGCAGCAGGCGCTGGATGATGTAAGCGATCATGGGGCGATCGGCCGGCCCGGTTGCCCGGGCCGGCCATCGTCAGCGTGTCAGTCGACCTTCGCCCACTTGATGTCGAGCTGGTTCTCGGCCTGGTGGTTGACCGTGACGTTCGAGGCCATCGCCCAGGGGATCATCTGGTGATGGATCGGGATATTGCCGACATCCTCGTTGTGCAGCTTCAGCGCCTCGATCATCAGGTTGCGGCGCTTGTTGAGATCGAGCTCGCTCTTCACCTGATCGATGATCGCGTCGACCTTGGCGTTGGAGTAGCGGCCGTAGTTGAAGCTGCCGTCCGCGCCTTCGCCCTTGCTGCGGATCAGCGCCTGCAGGGTGTAGAGCGCGTCGAAGGTCGGCACGCCCCAGGCCAGCAGGTAGAAGCTGGTCTCGTAGCGCTGGACCTTGGGCAGGAAGTTGGCGAACGGCTGGGCCGCGACGTTCGCCTTGATGCCCACCTGCGCCAGCATGCCGGCGATGGCGACGCAGATCTGCTCGTCGTTGATGTAGCGGTTGTTCGGGCAGTCAAACGTCACCTCGAAACCGTTCGGGTAACCGGCGTCGGCCAGCAGCTTCTTGGCCTTCTCGCGGTCGACCGGCAGGCGCTTCTCGTTGGCGCTGGAGTAGCCGTTGACGAACTCCGTCCACATCGAGCCCGTGGGCACCGACTGCCCGCGCATGACGCGGGTCTTGATCGCCTCGGCGTCGATCGCGTGATAGACCGCCTGGCGCACCCGCACGTCCTTGAACGGGTTCTTGCCCTTGACGTTGGAGTACAGGAGCTCGTCGCGGTTCTGGTCCATCGACAGGTACAGGGTACGGTTCTCCGCCCCCTCGAGCACCTTGACCTTCGGGTTGCGCTTGAGCGCTTCGAGATTCTGCACCGGCGGGTCGAGCACGAAGTCGATCTCGCCCGACATCAGCGCGCTGAAACGCGTCGCGTCGTTGTTGATCGGCGTGAAGACCACCTCGGTGACGTTGCCGACACCCGGCTGGCTCGCACCCCACCAGTTAGCGTTACGCACCATGACCGTGCGCGAGTCCGGCTCGCGCGTGCGCAGCATGAAGGGGCCCGTGCCGTTGGCGTTGCGCACGGCGAAGGTTTCTTCCTTGTTGCGGAAGTTCTGCGGCTGCTGGACGTTGTTCTTCTCGGCCCAGGCCTTGCTCATCATGTGCACGCGCGGCAGACCGTCCGGCACGATTGGGTTCGGCGCGGCGGTGATCAGGTCGACCGTGAAGTCGTCGACCTTCTTCGCCTCGGTGATGCCGCTGACGTAGAGCTTGTAGTCGGAGGTCGGCGCCAGCGCGCGCTGGATCGAGAACACCACGTCGTCGGCGGTGAAGGCCGAGCCGTCGTGGAACTTGACGCCCTGGCGCAGCTTGAAGCGCCAGACATTCGGCGAGGGATTCGACCACTCGGTCGCCAGGCCGGGCACCTTCTCCAGCTTCTGGTTGCGGTCGATCAGCGGCTCGTAGATCTGCCGCAGGACCAGCGTGGTGTTGCCGGCGTTGTTGGCGTGCGGGTCCATCGTGCTGGCATCGCCCGCCACCGCCATGCGCAGGGTCTTGGCCTCGGCTGGCGCCGCCAGGCCGACAGTCAAAGCCGTGACGGCGGCCAGTGCCGCCCATTGAATCTTCATGGAAAACTCCCTCATTTGGCCGGTGCAGAAAACCGCGCCAGGCCGTGTCTCCCCAGGAACCCACGGGGCCGGCCTCGGCCTGTTGTCCCCGTCTGGCCTGACCTTAAGGCACTAACCTTGCGTATTCAATTGCTTGCCCGAGGACGTCGCCGGCCCGGAACCAACCCGGTACGATGAGCCCGTGAGCCCGTCTCCCACCCCGCCCATCCGGCCGCTGACCCCGGCGGATCACAAGACCTGGATCGGCCTGCGCCAGGCGCTGTGGCTGGGTAGCGACGCCACGACCCTCGCCGCCGAGGCCGGCACGCTGCTGAGCGAGCCGCAGCGCTTCGGCGCCCTGCGCTACGACGTGCTGCTGGCCGTCGAGGGCGGTCAACCGGTCGGCTTCGTCGAGGTCTCGCTGCGCGATGATCTGCAAGCCCTGGCCGGCCGCACGGTGGGCTATGTCGAAGGGGTCTACGTCTCGCCCGCACACCAGCGCCGGGGCCTGGGGCGCGCCCTGATCGAAGCCGCCATCGCCTGGACGCGCGCGCAAGGGGCCCGCGAGCTCGCCTCCGACATCCTGCCCGACAATCCGGCGAGCCTCGACTTCCACTGCCGGGTCGGCTTCGCCGTGGTCGGCGAGAGCGGCAGCGGCACGCACAGGCAGATTCTGCTCGTGCGCCCCGCCTTGCCCTGACCGCCCGGCGGTCGGTACTCTGCCGCCAGCACACCAGCCGCAACCGGAGACGACCATGAGCAGCGCCCCACGGGGGAATTCGCTGGCGAGCCGCGACATCGCGTCCCTCGTCCACCCCTACACCAACCTCAAGGCGCATCAGACCAGCGGACCGCTGGTCGTCGGCCGCGGCAAGGGCATCTACATCTACGACGACAACGGCAAGGAATACATCGAGGGCCTTGCGGGTCTGTGGTGCACCTCGCTGGGCTTCGACGAGCCGCGGCTGATCGAGGCCGCGACGCGCCAGATGAAAGCACTGCCGACCTATCACGTCTTCGCCGGCAAGTCGCACGAACCGGGCATCGAGCTCGCCGAGCGCCTGCTGGCCATGGCGCCGGTGCCGATGTCGAAGGTGTTCTTCGCCAATTCGGGCTCCGAAGCCAACGACACGGCGATGAAGCTCGTCTGGTACTACAGCAACGCGCTCGGCCAGCCGAAAAAGAAGAAGATCATCTCGCGCGTGCGAGCCTATCACGGCGTCACCATCGCCTCGGCAAGCCTGACCCACCTGCCCGCCAACCACCGCGATTTCGACCTGCCGATCGCCGGCATCGTGCATGCGGACTGTCCGCACTACTACACGCAGGCCAAACCCGGCGAGAGCGAGAGCGAATTCGTCGACCGCCTGATCGCCGGTTTCGAGGCGCTGATCGAGCGCGAGGGCCCCGAGACCATCGCCGCCTTCATCGCCGAGCCGGTGATGGGCGCGGGCGGGGTGCTGCTGCCGCCCAAGGGCTATTTCGAGCGGCTGCAGCCGATCCTCAGGAAGCACGACATCCTGTTCATCGCCGACGAGGTGATCTGCGGCTTCGCGCGTACTGGCAACATGTTCGGGACCCAGACCTACAACCTGAAGCCGGACATGATCACCGTGGCCAAGGCCCTGTCCTCGGCCTACCTGCCGATCTCCGGCCTGATGATCTCGGAGAACGTCTGGCAGGCCATGGTCAAGGCGAGTGCGGCCATCGGCACCTTCGGTCACGGCTACACCTATTCGGCGCACCCCGTCGCCGCGGCGGTCGCCATCGAGACACTGAAGATCTACGAGGAGCGCGACATTCTCGGCCATGTGCGCCGGGTCGGCCCGCGCTTCCTGTCCGGCCTGCGGAAATTCGCGGAGCATCCGCTGGTCGGCGAAGCCGACGGTGTCGGCCTGATCGGCGCAATCCAGCTGGTGAAGGGCAAAGCGCCGCGCGAATTCTTCGAGCCCGCCCAGACGGTAGCAGCGTATTTCGCGGGGCGCGCCCAGGAGCACGGCCTGATCGTGCGCCCGCTGTTCGGCGACCGGGTGGCGCTCTGCCCGCCCCTCGTGATCAGCGAGGATCAGATCGACGAGATGTTCCGCCGCTTCCGGGCCGCCCTTGACGACACCGCCGCCATGGTCCGGCAAAAGGGACTGGCGCCGGCCGCCTAGGGCACCAAAGCATTAAGGGTGGAAGTTTTAACCGCTGCCCGTGTATATCGCATACCGGGCTTGGCGGGCTGGCACACGGCCCGCTAAACTCTTGACCTATATCAATCACGGGTTCGCGGGCTGTAGCTTAAAAGCGGGGGCGTAGAGCAGATTCATGGACTACGAACGCTTCTTTGCCGAAACCATCGCCGGCCTGAAGGCCGAAGGGCGCTACCGCGTCTTCGCCGACCTCGAGCGCCATGCCGGCCGCTTCCCCAACGCGACCTTCCGCGATGACAGCGGCGCGCCGGCCCCGGTCACCGTGTGGTGCAGCAACGACTATCTCGGCATGGGCCAGCATCCCACGGTCATCGCCGCGATGGAGAAGGCGCTGCGCGAGTGCGGCGCCGGCGCCGGCGGCACGCGCAACATTGCCGGCACCAACCATTATCACGTGCTGCTGGAGCGCGAGCTCGCCGACCTGCACGGCAAACCGGCGGCCCTCCTGTTCACATCGGGCTATGCCTCCAACGAGGCGACGCTGTCGACGCTGGCGAGGCTGCTGCCCAACTGCATCATCTTCTCCGACGCGCTCAATCACGCCTCGATGATCGAAGGCATCCGTCATAGCGGCGCCGAGAAGCAGATCTTCAAGCACAACGACCCGGCCGACCTCGAGCGCCGGCTGCGGCTGGTCGACAAGGACCGGCCCAAGATCATCGCCTTCGAGTCCGTCTACTCGATGGACGGCGACATCGCGCCGATCGGTGCCTTCTGCGACCTGGCCCAGCGCTATGGCGCCCTCACCTATCTCGACGAGGTCCACGCCGTCGGCATGTATGGCGCCCGCGGCGCCGGCATCGCCGAGCGCGACGGCGTGATGGGCCGCCTCGACATCATCGAGGGCACGCTGGCCAAGGCCTTCGGCGTGGTCGGCGGCTACATCACCGGCCCGGTGGCGCTGATCGACACCGTGCGCAGCTACGCCAACGGCTTCATCTTCTCGACCGCCATGCCGCCGCTCGTCGCCGCGGGCGCGCTGGCCAGCGTGCGCCACATCAAGGCCCACGGCACCGAGCTGCGCCAGCGCCACCAGGAGCGTGCGGCGCGCCTCAAGCGGCTGCTGGCCGAGGCCGGCCTGCCGGTGATGGAGAGCCCGAGCCACATTGTGCCTCTGTTCGTCGGCGACGCCCGGCTGTGCAAGCAGGCATCGGACGAGCTCATGAGCCGGCACGGCATCTACATCCAGCCGATCAACTATCCCACCGTGCCGCGCGGCCTCGAGCGGCTGCGCATCACGCCAACCCCGTACCACGACGACGCGGTCATGGACCGGCTGGTGGCAGCGCTGCGCGACGTGTGGGAGCTTCTGCAGATTCGCCGCGCCGCCTAGGCAAGCGCGGCGAGACGGCCTACATAGAGGCCGATGCCGAAATTCCGCGACCACTCGCTGATCCCCGCCGAGGCCGTGCGCCTGGCGGCGCTGGGCCTGCTTGCCGCCGGACCGCGTCCTTACGGCGACCTCGCTGTCGAGGTGCGCCGCTTCGCCAGCCGCATGCTCGGGCCTTCTCTCGAAATCCTCGGCACCTCGATCGAGCTGCTGCGCCACGAGGGCCTGATCGAACCCGTGGGTGCCCGCACCAGCCCGAGCCACAGCCTGCGCGCCGATACGACCGTGCAGCTCACGAGCGCGGGCCGCGAGGCGCTGCACGAGCTGCTCACCAGCCGTGTGCGCGCGCCGATGACCGACCTCACGCGCATGGTCGTGGCCCTCAAGCTGCTCTTCCTCGAGCTACTCTCGCCGGCCGAGCAGCGTTCCCAGTTCGAGATGCTGGTCGAGCTCGCCACCGCCGAGCTGGCGCGCCTCGCCGATCTGCGCGGCCAGGGCAGCCCGGGCAGCAGCGCGCTCGGCGACTGGCTGGGGCAGGAGATCGCCCAGACCGAGGAGCGCCGCGCCTGGTACCAGCAGCGTCTCGACGCCATCCCGGAGTGAGCCTCATGTCCGTTGCGCAGACTCTGCAACAGAAACTGACAGAGGCGTTCCAGCCGACGCGCCTCCACATCGTCGATGATTCGCACAAGCACGCCGGGCACGCCGGCGCGCGTCCCGGCGGAGAATCGCATTTCAGCGTCGAGATCGTCTCGCCGGCCTTTGCCGGCAAGTCGCGGGTCGAGCGCCAGCGGCTGGTCTATGCCGCGCTGGCGGCCGAACTGCGCGATCAGGTGCACGCGCTTGCCCTGCGCACCCTGGCGCCCGACGAAGACCGCGCCTGAAATTGGTCAAGCTTAACCGCACCTTAACTTAACCAACCAACCCTCAGAGTTTATTTAGAAATTTAGTTACAATTTAGGCGTGCAGTGTTGACAAACCTACGTCCGTTTGATTGTAATGGGGGCATGGGAAGCAACGCACCACGCAGTGTCCGTATCTCCGGCCGTCGCACCAGCATGCGCCTTGAGACCCAGTTCTGGGATGCTCTCAAGGACGTCGCCGAACGGGAGCACGCCGATATCGGCGAAATCTGCACCCGCATCGCCAAGCGTGCACGCAACGCCAATCTGAGCTCGGCCGTCCGGGTCGCGATGATGGACTACTACCGCGACCTCGCCGTCGGCCGCGATCCGATGAAGCTGGAAGCGGCCAGCGCCGCCGAGTAGCGGCTAACGCGCGGCGTCAGCCGGGCCGGTGTAGAAATCCGGCCAGTTCTTGCGCACGACCTCGCCCTTGCTGCTGTAGGCGTGACAGGTGTCCAGCACCGCCGGACGCTTGCCCTTCGGCGTCTCGGCCAGTTTCTTTTTGCGCACCGCGACCATCGTCTGAAAGGCGACCGTCGCCACCGGGCCCAGCAGCTCGACGAGATGGGTGCAACCCTGGATGCCGCCGAGCCTGTCCTTCACCGCCTGGTTCCAGCCGGGTGCGATGCGCATCCCCTTGAGCGCCTTGAAATTCGGCGCGATCTCCGGGCAGGCACGGTAGGGGGCGTTGTCGGTCACCGCCTCGACGTCGTGAACGAGCATCTGGTCGTCGACCGTCAGGCGCAGCCACATCTCGTGCAGCGCCTCGCCGGCCACGATCTCGCCGCGGAACTCGTTGGCGAAACTGTAGGCCTTGGTGTCGACGATATGCCCCTCGATATCGTAGAGCCCGTCTTCGCGCCGGTAGCCGCGGCATTCGATACGGCGCTTGTGCAGGGGTTCGCGGGCAACGGGCGGCGGTAACGGCATGGCAAGGCTCGGGACTGGTTGAACCAGCCCCCAATCTAGCGCCGCCAGCGCGGCGCCGGAACCAGCCGTTTCTGTCCCGGCGATCAGCTCAGGCCGAAGCCCGCCGATCCCTGGATGAAAGCCTCGCGATCGTGCAGCTCGTCCTCGAGCTCGGTCAGCACGGCCGCATAGATGTCGCGCACCGACACCATGCCGACGAGCCGGCCATTCTCCACTACCGGCAGATGGCGGTAGCCGCCCCGCTGCATGCGCTGCAGCGCGTCACCGGCCGATTCCTCTGGCCTGATGGTATCCGGCTTGGTCGTCATCACCTCGCTCAGGCGGACCTTGTCGGGATCGCGCCCGGGGGCCACGACCTTGGTCATGAGGTCGCGCTCGGTGAAGATGCCGAGCAGCGTCTGGCCTTCGCCGATCATCACGGCGCCGATGCGGCGCGATGCCATAAGCTTGGTGGCATCGCGCACGGTGGTCTCGCCGCTGATCAGGACGAGCTCCTGCTTGCCGATGACGTCGGGGATGATTCGCTTCTTCATGCGCGCCTCCCTGGTTGGGGTCCGGCCGAAGGAATACCTGCCGACAGATGATATCGCACTCCGCCCCCGGGAAGTAGGGCGATTGCGGTGTCAGGATGCGGCGCGGGCGAGCGACGGGGCGGCATCGCCGCGCACCGGCGGCACCACGCGCAAGGCCTGGAGCTGGTGCCGGCGGCGCCGCAGGATCTCGAAGCGGAAGCCGTAGAAATTGAATATCTGGCCGACCTCGGGGATACGGCGAGCCTCGTGCAGCACCAGCCCGGCGATGGTCGAGGCCTCCTCGTCCGGCAGGTTCCAGTCGAACTCGCGGTTGAGCTCGCGGAGAGTCACGTGGCCGTCGACGATGAAGCTGCCGTCGGGCTGCGGGCGCACGCCCGGCATGCGGTACTCGTGCCGCTCGGCAATGTCGCCGACGATCTCCTCGATGATGTCCTCGAGCGTCACCACGCCCAGCAGCGCGCCGTACTCGTCGACTACCAGCGCGAAATGCTCGTGGCGCCGGCGGAAGGCTTCGAGCTGGTCGAGCAGGTTGGTCGATTCCGGGATGAACCACGGCCGCTGCGCCACCTCCATGACGTTGATGGCGTCGGGGTTGCCGCGGTGCTGGCGCAGCGCCTGCAGCAGCGCCTTGGCGTGCAGCACGCCAACCACGTTGTCGGGATGGCCGCGCCAGATCGGCACGCGGGTATGCGGGCTGGCCAGCGCCTGCTCGAGGATGGCGCCGGGCTTCTGGCCGACATCGATCGACACGATCTGACGGCGATGGACCATGATCTGCCCGACCTCGACATCGGCGAGATCGAGGATCGAGCGCAGCATGGCGCGCTCCTTCTTGGCGTCGATGTCGCCGTGCAGCTCGATGGCGCCGCGCAGCTCCTCTTCGGCACCCTGGGCGCTGCGCGCCACCGCGCCGGCGCCGAACGCGGTGAGCACGCGGCCAACCACCCACTGCATCATCCGGCTCACCGGCGCCAGCAGGCGAAAGGTCCACTCGACGAACGGAACGAAGGCAAGGATGGTGCGGACCGGGCGGTTGAGCGCCAGCGTCTTCGGCAGGATCTCGCCGAAGATCACCACCATGACGGTCATCACCACGGCCGCGTAGGCGACACCGGCATCGCCGAACAGGTCGACCAGCACGCCCGTGGCGAAGGCCGAGGCGACGATGTTGACCAGGTTGTTGCCGAGCAGGATGGACGACAGCACCTGCTCCTGCCTCTCGCGCAGACGGTTGACCCGCTTCGCCCGCAGATTGCCCTTGCGCTCGAGCGCGTAGAGACGGGGACGCGAGGCGCTGGTCAGCGCCGTCTCGGCGACCGAGAGCAGCGCCGAGACGAAGAGCAGCTGCAGGATGATGAGAGCGGCGCACCAGAGCGGCAGATCGACGTCGACTTGGGGCTCCATGGCGGCCTCTCAGGCCGCGAGGGCGCGGTCGAGCACGTCGCAGACCACGCCGGCGTCGACATTGCGAGTGATAAAGGCGCGGCCGATGCCGCGCGCCAGGATGAAGGTGAGGCGCCCGGCTTCGACCTTCTTGTCCTGCCCCATGAGCGCGACGAGATCGGCGCCGCGGTTGCCCAGGCGCGCGGGCGGTGCCACCGGCAGGCCGACCGAGGCGATGTGACGGCGCACCCGCGCCGCGTCCTCCTGCGGGCAGAGACCAAGCCGGGCCGACACGTCAAATGCCAGAACCATGCCGATCGCCACCGCTTCGCCGTGCAGCAGCGCGTCGGAGTAGCCGACCGCGGCTTCGAGCGCATGGCCGAAGGTGTGGCCGAGATTGAGCAGGGCGCGAGCCCCGCCCTCGCGCTCGTCGGCCGCCACCGTGCGCGCCTTGGAACGGACGGCATAGGCCACCGCGTATTGCCGCGCCGCGACGTCACCGCCGACCAGCGCCGCCCCGTTCGCCTCGCACCAAGCGAAGAACTCCGGATCCTCGATCAGCCCGTACTTGACCGTCTCCGCGTAGCCGGCCAGCAGCTCGCGCCGCGGCAGGGTCCTGAGCGCGTCGAGATCGGCGAGCACCAGGCGGGGCTGGTGGAAGGCGCCGACCAGGTTCTTGCCGTGCTTCGTGTTGATGCCGGTCTTGCCGCCCACCGAGCTGTCGACCTGGGCCAGCAGCGTCGTCGGCGCCTGGACGAAATCGACCCCGCGCAGCAGCAGGCTGGCTGCCACGCCTGTGAGGTCACCGATCACGCCGCCGCCCAGCGCCAGCAGCAGGTCGCCGCGCTCGGGCCGCTGATCGAGCAGCTGATCCAGCACCTGGCCGAGCTGCGACCAGCTCTTGGTGCCCTCGCCCGGCGGCAGGACCATGGTCGGGGCGGCGATGCCGGCAGCCGCGAGACCCTGCTGAAGCCGCCGCCCGTGCGTCTCTGCCACGGTCCGGTCGGTCAGCACGAAGATGCGCTTGCGCTTGAGCAGGGGTGCGACAAGCTCGCCGGCGCGCTCGAACAGGCCACCGCCGACCAGCACGTCATAAGCGCGATCGCCCAGCTCGACGCGGATTCTCTCCGGGGCGCTCATGACGCCGCTCTGACGCCGCTCAGCGAGGGCTGGAGATGGCGGTGCACGGCATCAGCCACGCGCTGCACTGTCTGTTCGGGCGGTCCATCGGCACTGTCGACGCGGATATCGGCCTCGGCATAGATCGGATAGCGGCGCTCCATGAGGGCCGCCAGGACGTCGCGCGGGCTGTTGCCCTGCTTGAGCAGCGGCCGGTTGTTGCGCCGGCTCACGCGCCGCGTCAGCAGTTCGAGATCGGCGTAAAGCCAGACCGAGATGCAGTTTTGCTTGATGCGCTCGCGGATCTGCGGGTCGATGAAGGCGCCGCCGCCGGTGGCCAGCACGTGCGGCGGGTCGTCGAGCAGGCGCAGGATCACCCGGCGCTCGCCGTCGCGGAACGCCTGCTCCCCCAGGCGCTCGAAAATCTCCTCGATCGTGCAGCCGGCGGCCGCCTCGATCTCCTTGTCGGCGTCGACGAAGGGCAGGCCATAGCGCTGCGCCAGGCGCCGCCCGATGGAGCTCTTGCCCGCCCCCATCAGCCCCACCAGCACGATGGTACGCGGCGGCGCCCCGGGATGCGGGGCGACGCCCGCCGCCGGCGGCAGCGGGTCCACGGCATCAGTATCGCTCACGGCACCAAAATCCGTGGCGCGGAAGCGCGCGGGGCCCGCCGGGTGAATTGATCGCGGCGGGGCGACCCGATAGACTGCCGCCGCGGTTGCCGTGGAATTGCCATACTCATAGCTTAACAGAATCCGTTACTTAGAAGAAACCTGCCGGATTGCCCGGCCTGTCACGGTGGGTTCAACCATTCTCTCTGATCTTCATCCCGGATTTCCGGTCCAACCCGCCCATTCCAAACCATGAGCGCGCTGAAGCGTCCCCTGATCATCCTCGTCCTGGTTCTGCTCATCGTCATCGTCGGTGGCGTGGGCGTGTTCCTGGCCACCTGGAACATCCCGCCGCCCGCCGCCCGCATCGAGAAGGTCATCCCCAATGACCGCTTCGCACGCTAGCGCCATTCTGGCCGCCGCCGGCCTGCTGCTGGCCGGGGCACCCGCCTGGGGACAGGCCGGGCCGCCGCTGCGCCTGACACCACCGCGCATCGTCGAAGAAGCGCCGGCCCCGCAACCGCCCGCCGCCGAGCCGACCCGCCCGGCGGAGACGCCCACCGCCCCGCTGATCGAGGTGAGCCGTCCGCCGCCCATCGCCACCGATTCGGTCGGTCTGTTCGAGGCGGCACAGGCCGGCCTGCCGCACGGGCCGGTATGGGACAGTTCGCGCCGCGACACGGTCGAGAAGCTGATTGCGCTCTTGCCGCGCGCCAACGTCTCGATGCCGGCGCGTGACCTTGCCAAGCGCCTGCTCAGTGTCACCGGCCGCCCACCGGCCGAAGCGCCGAAGGCCGAGCCTGCGCCGGAGAATCCGCCCAAGCCCCGCAGCTGGGTAGGCCTGCGCGCCGCCACCCTTCTGGCCTTCGGCGATTCCGAGGCGGCGGCGAATCTCGCGCGGCTCGTGCCGTCGCGAATGGAAGATGACGATCTGGCGCGGGTCATGCTGGACGCAGCGCTCGCTGCTTACGACAATTCCGGCGCCTGCACGCTCGTCCGCAGCCGCATGGATCGTCTTAACGACGCCTATTGGCAGAAGGCGCTGATCTTCTGCCAGGCGCTGGCCAACGAGCATGGCCGCGCCCAGCTCGGCCTCACCATGCTGCGCGAGCAGAACGTGCCCGACGACCCGGCCTTCGCGCGGCTGCTCGCGGCGCTGGGCGGCGACACCCGCTCGGCCGCCAGCCCCCTGCCCGAGCCCACGCCGCTGCATCTCGCGATGCTGCGCGCGGCGCGCCAGAACGTGCCGGCCGAACTCGCCAGCTCCAGCGATCCGCTGCTGCTGCGCATGATCGCCACCACACCGAACGTCACGGCCGATCCACGCCTGATTGCCGCCGAGCGCGCGGAGGCGTTCGGCGCGCTCTCCTCCGAAGCGCTGGCGCAGCTCTACGATTCGGTCGCCTTCACGCCCGAGCAGCTGAGCAACGCCCTGACCTTCGCCCAGGGAGATCGCGGGCCGCGCGGCCGGGCCGTGATGTATCGCGCCGCCAAGGCCCAGTCGGTCGGCGTCGCCCGCGCCGAGGCGCTGCAACGCAGCTGGAAGCTGGCGCGCGAGCGCGGCGGCTACGCCACCGCGGTGCGCGTCTCGCTGCCGCTGCTGGTGGAAATGCAGCCGTCGCAGGAACTTGCCTTCTTCGCCGGCGATGCCGTGCGGGCCCTGCTCTTCGCCGGCAAGCTTGAGGACGCCCGGCGTTGGAACACCCTGATCCGGGCCGAAGCCATGGCCGGCAACCCGCCCGCCCTCATCAGCGAGGCGCTGGTCTGGCCGCTGCTCTGGCTTGCCGACCCCGAGGAGCGCAAGAACGACAAGGTACCGCTGGCCACCCGCTTCGCCGCCTGGCATCAGGCGCAGGAGAAGGCCGATGCCGCCGCCTTCCGCGGCCGTGCCGCGCTGCTGGCCACACTCATCGTCTCATCGGGAGAGCGGCCCGATCCGGCCATGATCAACGCCCTCCTGCCGGCCGCGCTGAGCCGCGACCCGGCACCGATGCCCAATCTCGGCCTCTGGCTGGGAACGGGGGCCGCACTGGAATCGGGACGCGTCGCCGAGACGGCGCTGTTCACGCTCGACATGCTGGGACCCGAGGGAGCCGCCGGCGCCGCGCCGCACACCGTGGCGCTGGTGCTCGACGCCCTGCGCGCCGCCGGTCTCGACGCTGACGCGCGCACGCTCGCCATCGAGGCCGCGGTCGCCGCCGGCCTGTGAGCCCCAAGGCGCGCGGCGTTCCCTCGGCGTATCGCCACGCCGAAGCCTTTTTCGAGATGCTGGCGGCCGAGCGCAACGCTTCGGTCCATACGCTGCGCGCCTACGCCCGCGACCTCGCCGATTTCGGCAGCTTCGTCAGCCGCCGGAACCGGAGCGTGCACGACGCCGACGAGGCCAGCGTGCGCGCCTATCTCGCCAGTATGGTCGAGCGCGGCCTGAGCCCGCGCACCGCCGCCCGCCGGCTCTCGGCGCTGCGCCAGTTCCACCGCTTCCTGGTCAGCGAAGGGCTGCGCGACGACGACCCGATGTCGCGCATCGACGCGCCGCGCCTCGGCCGCCCGCTACCGAAAACGCTGTCCGAGGACGAAGTGAAGCGGCTGATGGACGCGGCCGCCACGCTGCCCTCGCCCGAACGTGAGCGCCTAGAGGTGATGCTGGAGGTGCTCTACGCCGCGGGCCTGCGCGTCTCGGAACTGGCTTCGCTGCCGCTGTCGGCGCTGGGGCGCGACGGGCGCTTCCTCACCGTGCGCGGCAAGGGCAGCAAGGAGCGGCTGGTGCCCCTGAGTTTGCCGGCCCGCGAGGCGCTTTCCGCCTGGCAGGAAATACGGAAGACGCTTCTGCCCGAAGGAGATACCTCGCGATATCTTTTTCCCTCGCGAGGGCGTTCGGGCCACGTGACTCCGGCACGGATCGCGCAGCTTCTGAAAGAACTCGCACCCAAAGCGGATATTGATCCCCGCCGGCTATCGCCCCACGTGCTGCGCCATGCCTTCGCCAGTCATCTCGTCGATCGCGGTGCGGATTTGCGCAGCGTGCAACAGATGCTCGGCCACGCCGACATCGCCACGACCCAGATCTACACCCACGTGGCGCGCGACAGGCTCTCCAAGCTCGTCCGCGAGAAACACCCTCTCGCCAAGGCCACGAAGCCGCGCCGGCCCTGATTTACAGATTTACACCGCGCCGCTAATCCGAAAATAATCTTTACAGATTTACTGGTTAGATGTGTGTTTTGCAGTTGCTCTTCGCACCTGCAATGTAAATATCCTCGACAAATTGCCCTACTCAGGATTCCGACCATGGCCGCACGCAAGCCGACCCGCTCCCCCGCGCGCAAGATGACTAGCCTGCCCAAGCGCATGACCTCGGTTGCCGTGAAACGCGGACCGAAGGCCCCGGCCGCGCCCAAGCTCAAGCTGCCCAAGGGCGTCACCGTCAAGGCGCCCTACGTGCCCGCCCAGGAGCAGATCCTGACGCCCGAAGCCGTCGCCTTCGTCGTCGGCCTCGAGCGCAAGTTCGGCGCCCGCCGCCTGAAGCTGCTGGCCGCGCGCGCCGCCCGCCAGAAGCGTCTCGACAAGGGCGAGAAGCCCGACTTCCTGCCCGAGACACGCAAGATCCGCGAGGGTGACTGGACCGTCGCGACGCTGCCCGCGGACCTGCAGGACCGCCGCGTCGAGATCACCGGCCCGACCGACCGCAAGATGGTGATCAACGCCCTCAACTGCGGCGCTTCGGTCTTCATGCCGGATTTCGAGGACGCCAACACGCCGACCTGGTCGAACATGATCGACGGCCAGCTCAACCTGCGCGACGCCATCCGCCGCACCATCAGCTTCGACGATCCGAAGAACGGCAAGCACTACACGCTCAACGACAAGGTCGCGGTGCTCGTCGCCCGTCCGCGCGGCTGGCACCTGCCCGAGAAGCACGTGCGCGTCGACGGCAAGCCGATGTCGGGCTCGATCTTCGATTTCGGCCTCTACTTCTTCCACAACGCCAAAGAGCTACTGGCCCGCGGCAGCGGCCCGTACTTCTACCTGCCGAAGATGGAAAGCCATCTCGAGGCGCGGCTGTGGAACGACATCTTCGTCGAGGCGCAGAAGAAGCTCGGCGTGCCCCAGGGCTCGATCAAGGCGACGGTGCTGATCGAGACCATCCTCGCCGCCTTCGAGATGGACGAGATCCTCTACGAGCTCCGCGAGCATTCCGGCGGCCTCAACTGCGGCCGCTGGGACTACATCTACAGCTTCATCAAGAAGTTCGCCGAAGATCCCAAGTGCGTCATGCCGGACCGCGGTCAGGTGACCATGGCCGCGCACTTCCTGACCTCCTACAGCCTGGAGCTGGTTCGCACCTGCCATAAGCGCAACGTGCACGCCATGGGCGGCATGGCGGCGCAGATCCCGATCAAGGACGACCCCGTCGCCAACGAGGCCGCGCTGAACAAAGTGCGTGCCGACAAGGAGCGCGAGGCGAACAACGGCCATGACGGCACCTGGGTGGCCCACCCGGGTCTGGTGCCGATCGCCAAGGGCGTGTTCGACGGCATCATGAAGGAGGCGAACCAGATCGCCCGCAAGCGTCAGGACGTGAATGTCACGGCCGCCGACCTCCTGAAGATGCCGGAAGGCACGATGACCGAGGCCGGCCTGCGCCAGAACATCAATGTCGGCATCGGCTATATCGAGGCCTGGCTGCGCGGCAATGGTTGCGTGCCGCTCTACAACCTGATGGAAGACGCAGCGACCGCCGAGATCAGCCGCGCCCAGGTCTGGCAGCAGATCCGCCACAAGGCGAAGCTCGATGACGGCCGCCTGGTCAACAAGGCGCTCTGCCGCAAGCTCCTCAAGGAGGAGATGGAAAAGACCAAGGCGATGGTCGGCGAGGCACGCTTCAAGACCGGCCGCTACAAGGAAGCGGCCAAGATGTTCCAGGAGCTGATCGAGGCGAAGAAATTCCCTGAGTTCCTCACTCTGCCTGCCTACGACTGGATCGTGAAGAACGAGGACAGGATCGCGGCCTGAGGCGGGCGTCCATTCATACGATCTATTGACTCATTAATACGATAATTGTACGCCCCTTCCGATATGGGGAGGGAGCGGGCGTTTGCGGGCTTCGCACAACACCGTCGTCGACACGATCGCGGGCTGGGTCGTCGGAGGGCGTTACGCCTCCGGGGCGAGCCTGCCAGTCGAATCGGCAATCTGCGCCGAGCTGAACGCCAGCCGCACGGTGGTGCGGGAAGCGCTCAAGACCCTGGTCGCCAAGGGCATGGTCCGCGTGGCGCCGCGCACGGGCACGCAGGTCCGTCCGCCCGACGACTGGTCCCTGCTCGACCCCACCGTCGTCCGTTGGCGGCTGCAGCGCACCCTGACCCCCGATTTCATCGTCGATCTTGTCGAGATGCGGCTCCTCATCGAGCCGCCGGCGGCAGCGCTGGCCGCCCGTAAGGCCAAGGCATCCGATATCGCCGCGATCCGCGAGGGCTACGAACGCATGGAGGCGGCGGTCGAGGGCCGCGACAGCTATATCGAAGCCGACCTCGTCTTCCACCGTGCCATTCTCAAAGCGGCGCACAATCAGTTCCTGACCCAGCTCGACCCGGTGATCGGCGCCATGCTGCGCCTGTCATTCGAGCTGTCGGTGACCAGCGCCGAGACGGCGCGCGCCTCGCTACCCAATCACGCAAAGCTGCTGCATGCCATTGCCTCCGGCAAGGCCGGTTTGGCGCAGCGTCACACCGAGAGGATCATCCGCGAGGCGCGCGCCGACATCGAGCGCAGCCTGGCCAACGGCAAACGGCAGAGTGTCCGGGCATGAAGCGGATGCACGACGCCCTGTTCCGCGGTCTCGAGGTCCTGATGGTCCTCTGTCTCGCGGCCATGGTCGTCATGGTCTTCGGCAACGCGGCTCTGCGCAAGCTGTCGGATTTCGGGCTCGTGCTGTTCGGCGGCGGCATCGATGTCTCGGAAGAGATGTCCCGCATCGTCTTCGTCTGGTTGACCTTCATCGGCGCCGTGGTCGTGATGCGCGAAAACGCCCATCTGGGCGTCGATACTCTGGTAGCCCTCTTCGGCGATACGGGCCGAAGACTGTGCATGATCCTTTCCGACGCTCTGGTCTTCGTCTGCTGTCTGGTCTTCTTCTGGGGCACCATCCGCCAGGCGCCTCTCCATATCGGCAACGTCGCGCCCATCACCGGCCTGTCGATGATCTGGGTTTACGGCATCGGCGGCTTCACTTCGGCCGCGATGGGCTGCCTGACGCTCTCCCGCCTGTTGCGGGCCCTTACCGGCCGGCTGGCGCCCGGCGAACTGGCAACATTTGCCGGGGAGTACGAGACGGGCTCGACGCTCAAGGAGCGCCTGGAATGACGGTCACCGTCTTCCTCGTTTCGCTCTGCGGCGCCATGGCCCTGGGCATGCCGGTCGCCTTCTCGCTGATCGTCTGCGGGCTGGCGCTGATGCTGAGCATGGGCATCTTCGACAGCCAGATCGTCGCCCTCAAGCTGATCGAGGGTTCCGACAATTTCCAGCTCCTCGCGGTGCCGTTCTTCCTTCTGGCCGGTGAGCTGATGAATGCCGGCGGGCTGTCCAGGCGCATCGTCAATTTCGCCATCTCGCTGGTCGGGCACATCCATGGCGGGCTCGGTTATGTCGCCATCTTCGCCGCCATCATCATGGCGGCGTTGTCCGGCTCGGCGGCCGCCGACACCGCGGCTTTGGCCTCGATCCTCATCCCGATGATGCGCAACGCCGGCTATGACGTGCCGCGCTCCGCCGGGCTGATTGCCGCGGGCGGCATCATCGCGCCCGTCATCCCGCCCTCCGTCGGCTTCATCATCTTCGGCGTCGCGGCTAACGTTTCGATCACCCAGCTTTTCCTCGCCGGCGTTTTCCCAGGCCTCCTGATGGGCGCCTCGCTGGTGCTGGCCTGGGCCTGGGTGGTGCGCCGCACCAAGGTCAAAGAGCATCCGCGTGCCGGCTGGGATGTCCGCTTCGCCGCCTTCAAGGACGGGATATTTGCCCTGTTCATGCCGGCAATCATCCTTGGCTGCCTGAAATTCGGCTGGGCGACACCGACCGAGGCGGCGGTGTTCGCCGCGGTGTACGCCCTGCTCGTCGGGCTCTTCGTCTATCGTGAGCTCAAGCTCTCGCATCTCTACGCCGTGTTCCTGACCGCCGCCAAGACGACGGCCGTGGTCATGTTCCTGGTGGCGGCGGCGCTGATCTCGGCCTGGCTGATCACCCAGGCCAACATCCCCGGCGAGCTCGCCACGGTGCTCGAACCCTTCAAGGGCAACCAGACGCTGCTTCTCCTGATCATGATGGCGCTGGTCATTGTCATCGGCACGGCGCTCGACTTCGCGCCGACGGTCCTTATCCTGACGCCGGTGCTGATGCCGATCGTCAAGTCCGCGGGCATCGATCCGGTCTATTTCGGCGTCCTGTTCATCATGAATAACGCCATCGGCCTGATCACCCCGCCGGTCGGCATCGTCCTCAACGTCGTGGCCGGAATCGGCCGCGTGCCGATGGGAGCGGTCATCCGCGGCGTCACGCCGTTCCTGGTGGCACAGACCGTCGTCCTGTTCACCCTGGTGCTCCTTCCGCAATGGGTGATCGCGCCGCTCGCCTGGCTGCGCGACCGAATCTCTTTCATCGAGATGCTTCAGCGCATGTTTCTGCCTTAACACCGACAACCTAACGACAACCACACGAAGAGAGGAAACGACATGAATACGATGAAGATCGCCCTGCTCGGCGCCGCCCTGGCGCTTGCCACGACAATGCCCGCCGCGGCGCAGTTCGCCGACCGCACGATCCGCATCTCAAACGGCGTCAACGAGGAGCACCCGATCGGCAACGGTATTGCCAAGATGCGGGCCTGCCTCGCCGAGAAGTCCGGCGGCAAGATGAAGCTGCAAGGCTTCTGGGGCGGCGCGCTCGGCGGCGACCTCCAGGCGACGCAGGCGCTGCGTTCCGGCACTCAGGAGATGGTGGTCACCTCGAGTTCGCCTCTGGTCGGCATCCTGCCCGATCTGGGCGTCTTCGACCTGCCGTTCCTCTTCGCCAACGAGAAGGAAGCCGATGCCATTCTCGACGGTCCGTTCGGCAAGTACATCGCCGAGAAGCTTCCCGCGCTCGGCCTGATCAATGTCTCGTATTGGGAGAACGGATTCCGGAACCTGACCAACTCGCGCCGGCCGGTGACGAAGCTGGAAGATCTTCAGGGCCTGAAGGTTCGTGTGATGCAGAACAACGTCTTCCTCGACACTTTCAAGCAGGTGGGCACGAACGCCGTGCCGATGGCCTTCGGCGAAGTGTTCACTGCTCTGGAGACCAAGGCGATCGACGGCCAGGAAAACCCCTTCGTCACCATCGATACATCCAAGATGTACGAGGTGCAGAAGTTCCTCTCTGTCACCAACCATGCCTACACGCCCATGCTGATTCTTTACTCGAAGCAGCTCTGGGACCGCCTGTCGGGGGACGAGCAGAAGGCCCTGAACGAGTGCACCGCCGTCGGGCAGAAGGAGCAGCGGGCGGTGTCGCGCGCGCTGAGCGACAAGTCCCTGGCCACTCTCAAGGCTCGCGGCATGCAGGTCACGGAACTGGCGCCGGCCGAGCAGGCCCGTCTGCGCCAGGCGGTGATGCCGGTGTATGAGAAGCACAAGGAGACGATCGGCGCCGAGACCGTGCAGCGGATGATGGCCGCCCTCGCCGAAATCCGTAAGTAAGCAGAAGCAGGACGAGGGGGCGGGCCCGTCAGAAGGCCCGCCCCTCTTTCCACCAACCGCCATGAAGATCATCGCCGTCGAAACCGTCCGGCCGGGCGAGTTCGCCAACCTCCTCTGGGTCCGTCTGGTCACAGACCAAGGCCTGATCGGTCTGGGCGAGACGTTCTTGGGCGCCCAGGCAGTCGAGGCCTATATCCACGAGACGGCCGCGCCGAAGCTGCTCGGCGAGGACCCGCGACGCATCGAGCATCTCGGGCGCAAGCTGAGCAACTATCTCGGCTGGCGCTCCGCGGGCGTTGAAACGCGCGGCAACTCGGCCATCGATATTGCGCTCTGGGACCTCTTCGCCCAATCCGCCGGCATGCCGCTCTGCGATGCCCTCGGCGGTCGGGCGCGCGACAGCATCCGCGTCTACAACACCTGCGCCGGATACAAGTATATCCGCGATGCCCGCGCCCAGAGTGTCGCCAACTGGCACGTCGGCGCTCAGGGTGGACCCTACGAGGATCTCGACGCCTTCCTGCATCGCGCCGATGAGCTTGCCCAGTCGCTGCTGGAGCAGGGCATCACGGGCATGAAAATCTGGCCTTTTGACATCGCCGCCGAGCGCAGCTTCGGGCTTGATATCTCGGGGGCGGAACTGCGCGCTGCCCTGGAGCCGTTCGCGAAGATCCGCAAGGCCGTGGGCGACCGCATGGACATCATGGTCGAGTTCCATTCGCTGTGGAGCCTGCCGATGGCCTGCCGGCTGGCGGAGCGATTGGCGGAGTTCGACACCTACTGGCACGAAGACCCGTTCCGCCTCGACAATATCCGTGACCTTGCGGAGTACAAGAAGCACTCAAAGGCCTGGGTCTGCGCCTCGGAGACCCTCGCCGGCACTCATGCCTTCCGCGAGTATCTCGAAAGCGGGGCCGCGGGCGTCGTCATGCTCGACCTGTCGTGGTGCGGCGGTCTGACCGAGGCCCGCAAGATCGCCGGCATGGCCGAAGCCTGGCACGTACCGGTGGCGCCGCACGACTGCACGGGGCCGGTCGTCTATGCCGCCTCCTGCCATTTCTCGCTGTTTGCCCGCAACGCGCTGATCCAGGAAAGCGTGCGGGCGTTCTACACCGGCTGGTACACCGAGCTGGTGACCGCATTGCCGCAAGTTGCGGACGGTGAGGTCAGCGTCGACTTCACCAAGCCCGGGCTTGGCCTGACCTTGCTGCCCGGAATCGAGGCCCGCCCCGGCACCGTCGTCCGCGTCTCCCGGTAATTCCCGTCAGCCGGGGATTTCCGGCTCGACCAGATGGGCCAGCTGCATCAGCGATTCCTGCCAGCCGCAATAGCAGGCTTCCTCCGGGATCACCGCCGGCACGCCTTCCTGCACGATGTTCATCTCCGTGCCGCAGGAGACCGGCTTCAGCGTGACCGTCACGCGGATCTCGCCGGGCAAGTTCGGATCCTCGAAGCGGTCCGTGTAGCGGATCCGCTCATTGGGTGTGAGCTCGAGATACTCGCCGCCGAACGAGTGGCTCCCGCCGGTGGTGAAATTCGAGAAGGTCATGCGGAAGCTACCGCCGACCCTGGCGTCCAGATGGTGGACCTTGCAGGTGAAGCCGTAGGGCGACAGCCACTTGGCATAGGCGTCTGCATCCACGAACGCCTTGTAGACCCGGGCCGGCGGCGCCCGGAGCACGCGATGAAGCCGGATGGTGTGGGTCTGAGCCGTCTTTGACATGGTCGTTCATCCTCTGATGGGTTTTCAGCTTCTGTCTGAAAGACGAAGGAACGGGCCCCGTTCCGACATCGGCCCTCGGAGGATTGCAAATTTAATCGAGACGCGCTCAACCCCTTGCGGCAGCGGCTTAAATTCACGCATCGTGCCGCCTCAGCGGATTCCGGCGATCTCCTTGAGGTCGGCCTCGATCGCGGCGGACATGGCCTCGCCCGGCTTGCCGATCGACAGGTCTTCGAACTTGTTGCGGGCGATATAGTCCATCACTTCGGGCGCCCCACGCGCCTTGAGGAGCATGTTCTGAAGCTCGGCATAGGCCGCCGGCTGGCTGGCCTTGAACGAGGCCGGCACGGCATAGACGCCGTAGCGGGAGAGGAAGTCCGGGCTCGGCGGCACCACACCGAACGGTGCTAGCGCCTCGCTCAGCGTCTTCGCCTCGGGCCAGCGGGGACTCGCGCCCTGCGCCCCGACGACCAGCGCCTGCGTCGTGTCGCGCATGTTGAGACGCGCGAAATCGTCCCCGACCGTGGCCTGTACGTCACCCGTGAGCAGCGCATTGGACGCCTCGGCACCGCCCCGGTACCCGGCCACGGTCACATCGACCCCAAGGCGCTCGAACAGCCATTTCGCGAACAGCTCCTGGCCGCTCCCGGCCGTGACGGAGACGGCGACCGTGCCGGGGCGGGCGCGGGCGCGCTCGACCAGTGTTGCAAAGCTGGAAAGCTCCGAGCCATGCTTGACGAGGATCACGCGCGGATCGCGCACATCGACCATGATGGTCTGGAAGTCGCTGGCCTTGAGTCCGGCGGTGTCGCGCAGCACGGCGAGCTGCAGATCGGGCTGATTGATCGCCAGGATCGCCGAGCCGTCGACACCTTCGCGCAGCAGCGTGACCGCGGCGAGCTGTCCTCCTGCCCCGGGAACGTTGCGCACGATCGCGGCGCGGCCGGTGGTCCGCTTGATCGCGTCCGCGAGGACGCGGGCCAGCGTATCGGTGCCGCCACCCGCCGGGTAGCCAACGATGAACTGCAGGGGACGCTCCTGCGCCTGCGCGTCGCCCGCTTGCACCAGCGCCAACGCCGCGGCAAGTGCGAAGCCCAGAAACGATCTCACCATGTGCCTTCTCCCCGTGTCAGCTCAGGAGCCGCTGATCATGCGGCGTCGTGTTGATCTGCTCGAAGCCGGTCTTCGTCACGACGACGACATCCTCAAGATGCGCCCCCCCTACCTCAGGGCGGTCGGGTAGGACGATGCGCGGCTCGAGGCACATCACCATGTTCTCGACCACCTCGAACTCGATATTCTTGTGGACCAGCGGATCGCCATGCAGGCCGTAGCCGAGCTGATGGCCGGTATTGCTGCTGTAGAGATACCGGCCCCAGCCTTCTCCCTCGATCACCTCGCGGGCGCGGGCGTCGATCTGGTGGCAGGTGACGCCGGGCTTCACCATCTTCTTCGCTTCCTGCAGTGCCAGATGGGTCGCCTTGTATACGGCCTTCTGCTCGGGCGAAGGCCTGTCGCCGCAGAGCACGGTGCGGCCGAGATCGCCGGTATAGCCGCGCACCACGGCCCCGATATCGAGGATCACCATCTCGCCCGACTGGATGATCTTCTCCGTGGCGACCCGCTCGAACATCGAGGTGTTGAAGCCCGACGCCACCAGCGGGATGAACGGTTCGAACTCGGAGCCATTCCTGCGCATGGCGTAGATCGCCTCCGCGGCCACGGCATGCTCGACGACCCCGGGCCGTACGGCATCCATGGCCGCTTTAGCGCCAAGATCGGCGACACGCACCGCCTCGCGGATCAGCTCGATCTCCCTGGGGTGCTTGATGGCGGTGAGCTTTGCCCAGATCTTGCCGGCGTTGGAGAATTCGATGCCGGGAAAACGCTGCTTCAAGCCGTCATGCACCATGAAAGGCATGAGGTCCGTGCCGATGCGCCCCTTGGTGAGTCCGTAGTCGGCAATCATTTCGCCGATGGTCGTCGCCCAGTCGGAGACATGCGGCAGCTTGCGCGCGTCCTCGATATCTGATTTGACGCGGATGCGGATATCGTCGCTGCCTGAGATGTAGCCGACCGCCGGAGCCTTTCCCTTGGCAACCAGCACCACGTACTCGGGCTCCATGAACGGCCGGAAGCCCTTCACGTAGAAATCGGTGATATAGCGGACGGCCTCGGCCTTGAAGAAAAGAAAGGCGTCGAGTCCTGATTCCTCCAGCGCCAGCTGCAGCTTCTGCTGCTTCACTCGGTGCAGCTCGTCGCCGGCATAGAAGATCGGTGCCTGCCTCTGGAATCCGGCAAAACTGTTCATGGCCTCACGCGACCTTCCGATAGGGCTTGATGATCTCGGCAAAGTGACGAACCGCCGCCGCGACCGCCGCCTCATCGAGGTGATAGTGGGTAACGAAGCGGATCTTGCTGCGCTTGGGGTTGGCGAGGATGCCACGCTCGCCCAGCGCGCGATTGATCCCGGCGGCATCGCCGGCGAAGCGGTCGACGAAGCAGTTCACGATATTGGTCTGCACCCGGGACACGTCGACGAGCGAGCCGTCGATATCGGCAAGGCCACGCGCCAGCAGGCGCGCCAGCTCGTGGTCACGCCGGTGAACGCTGTAGGGGTCCTTGAGCGCCACGATGGCGGGGGCCGCGATCACGCCGGCCTGGCGCATGCCGCCGCCGAGCATCTTGGCGGCACGCCGCGCCTTCAGCATGAAGGCCTTATCGCCGGCCAGGACGGCGCCGACCGGGGCGCCCAACCCCTTGCACACCGCGAACCAGACGGAATCCACATGGCGGCAGATCTCGACCACCTTGACGTTCAGATGCGTCGCGGCATTGAACAACCGCGCCCCGTCGAGATGCACCGGCAGCCCGGCCCTCTGTGCGACCTCGCGGATCGCCGCCATGTTGTCGAGGGGGATCACCGTGCCGCCCGAATTGTTGTGCGTGTTCTCGAGACAGATCAGCGCCGTTGGTGCCAGCGCCAGATCGGCATTGCTCTTGATCGCGGCTTTTACCTCGGCCGGCTCCATGACCCCGAAATGACCCTTGATCGGGCGAGGGATGGCCCCGGCGACGACCGACAAGCCGCCGCCTTCGGAGTTGTAGATATGCGCCGTCTCCTCGACGATGACCTCGGCGCCGCGGCAGCCATGCGCCATCACGGCCGAGAGGTTGGCCATCGCGCCCGAGGGCAGGAACAGCGCCTCCTCCTTGCCGGTGATCTCCGCCGACAGGCGTTCGAGCTCGTTCACCGTCGGGTCGTCCCCGCGACCGGAATCGCCGAGCGGCGCGCTGGCGATGGCCGCCATCATCTCGGCCGTCGGTAGCGTGACGGTGTCGCTGCGGAAATCGTAGATGTTCATGGGCGTCAGTCGATGCGAGCACCTGAATCCGCCACGGCCTTCGCCATCTTCGTCCGTTCCTCGGTCAGGAACTGCGCGAAGTCCGCCGGCGTGCCACCGCGCAGCGCGACGCCGATCTTGGCCAGACGCTCCTTCACGTCGGGTGCCTGGAGGGCACGATTGATCTCGCTGTTGAGGCGCTCGACGATCTGCGGCGACATCGCCTTGGGGCCCACGACGCCATAGACGACCTGCGGGGTGAACCCCGCATAGCCTGCCTCGCCGAAAGTCGGCACGGAGGGAAGCTCGGGGCTGCGCTCCGCCGAGGTTACGGCCAGCGCGCGCAAGGTGGGCGGATCCACCAGCATGGAAGCCGCGGCCGGGATGGATGCGAAATGCAGGTCTACCTGGCCGGCAACGACGTCGGTCACCGCCGCAGCCCCGCCGCGATAAGGCACGTGCTGCAGTTCGACACCGGCACGACGCATCCAGATTTCGCCCGCGAGATGACCCATCGTGCCATTGCCGCTGGAGGCGAAGGTCAGCGGCTTCTGCTTGGCCGCGGCGGCCACCGCCGCGACGGAATCGAACGGACGCTTCGGCGAGGTCACCAGCACCAGCGGCACCGTGCCGACGAAGACGATGGGTGTCAGGTCCTTCGCCGCGTCGAAGGGCATCGTCGTGTAGAGGTAGGGGTTGATCGTCAGGTTGGCCGATTCACCCAGAGCGACGGTGTAGCCGTCGGGTGCTGACTTGGCGGCGATATCCATCCCGAGATTGCCGCCGGCGCCCGGCCGGTTATCGGGCAGGATCTGCCATTTCAGCGTTTCGGTGAGCTTGTTGGCGATCAGCCGCGACAGCGTGTCGGTGCCGCCGCCGGGCGGGCTGGGGATCACGAAGCGGATCGGCTTCGCGGGGAAAGTCTGCGCCGATGAAACGGACGATGCCGCCGTCAGGGCGAGGATCGCGATACCGAACGCGCTCAAGCCGCGCCAGCAGCAGGTGGCTCGCTTGGTTTCCATTGCACTCTCCTCCCCACATCTCAACCACACACTGACATCTCAGTTGAATTTTAGAGGGAGGTCAAGTATGTTTCTGCGCGCCGGCTGACGATTCGGAAAACGAGCGCTCCCGAGATGATGCGGACTGACGTCTACGACCAGTTGAAGGAGCGGCTTTTTGCCGGCGAGCTGCGCTCGGGCCAGTTCCTCTCCCAACGCGAACTCACCGTCCTGCTAGGCGCGACGCTGAATCCGGTGCGCGAGGCGATCCGCAAGCTGGAAGCCGAGGGGCTGATCAATGTCTACGCCCAGCGCGGCATCCAGATCGCCGAGGCGGACCCCAAGGCGATCAACGACGCCTACGAATACCGGCTGCTGCTGGAGACGAACGCGCTGCGGCACTTCGCCGCCGCGGCAACCCATGAGCAGATGCTGACGGTGAAGAAGAAGGTCGAGACGATCCTGGCGATGATCGCCAAGTCACCCGAGGATCGCGCGGTGCGCGTCAGGGCGCTGGACGAGGACTACAATTTCCACCAGGACCTCATCGACTTCCAGGAGAACGAAATCATCAGCAAACACTACCGGCTGAATGCGGCGAGGCTTCGCCTGTTTCGCATCAACACCGGCGAGCCGCTGCAGCGTCTCGACACCGCTGCGCGGGAGCATATCGAGATCCTCGAGGCCTGCCTGGCGGGCCAGAGCGAACAGGCGGTGACGCTCCTCGCCCGACACATCGAGATTTCGCGCGAGCACACGCTCGGCCTGCGGCCGATGCGCTGGAACGGCAAGCCGGCGACACTGACCCGCGGCTGAAGACGCAGCTGCGGCCTGGAAGCTCACCCAACACCTTGCTGCGGCGCACAAATCTGGCGTCGCGCCCGGGCGCGGGCCGTGCTAGATAGGCGCCCGCATGACCCATTACCTCGACTTCGAAAAGCCGATTGCCGAGCTCGAAGGCAAGATCGAGGAGCTGCGCCGCCTGACCAGCGACGCCGGGGTCAACATCGCCGAGGAAGTCGGCAAGCTGCAGTCGAAGGTCGACAAGCAGCTGCGCACGGCCTACGGCAAGCTCACCGCCTGGCAGAAGGTCCAGGTCGCGCGTCACCCCGAGCGCCCGCATTTCCTCGACTATGTCGGCGGACTGGTCGAGGAATGGACGCCGCTGGCCGGCGACCGGCTCTTCGGCGACGATCAGGCGATCGTCGGCGGCATGGGCCGCCTCTCCGGCTATTCCTGCGTCATCCTTGGCCACGAAAAGGGGGCCGAGACCGAGGAGCGTGTGAAGCGCAATTTCGGCATGGCGCGGCCCGAGGGCTATCGCAAGGCGCAGCGCCTGATGAAGCTCGCCGACCGCTTCCGCCTGCCGGTCGTGGCGCTGGTCGACACGCCGGGCGCCTATCCCGGTATCGATGCCGAGGCCCGCGGCCAGGCCGAAGCCATCGCCCGCTGCCTTGAGGTCTGCCTTGCCATCCGCGTACCCTTCGTCGCCGTCATCGTCGGCGAGGGCGGCTCGGGCGGTGCCATCGCCATCGCCGCCGCCAACCGCGTGCTGATGCTCGAGCACTCGACCTATTCGGTGATCTCGCCCGAAGGCTGCGCCTCGATCCTCTGGCGCAGCGCCGAGAAGGCCCAGGACGCCGCTGAGGCCCTGCGGCTCACGGCGCAGGACCTGCAGCGGCTGGGCGTCATCGACGGCATCATCCCTGAGCCGATCGGCGGGGCGCACCGCGACCGCGCGCGCACCATCCAGGCCGTCGGCGAGGCCGTGGTGCGCAATCTGCGGGAGCTGATGGGCCAGGATGGTGGCGTGCTGCGCAGCCGCCGGCGCGAGAAATTCCTCGAGATGGGGCGCCAGTCCCTCTGAAGAGGCGTGCGCTCTAGTTCGGCAGTGCTGCCGCGCCGAAGCCGGCATCGGTGATGGCCTTCACCACCACCTGCCCCTCGACATTGCCATCGACCTCAACCAGCCCGCGTTCGAGATTGACCGACACCCGCGCACCCGGAACGGCGTTGCCCACGGCCCGTGTCACCGCTTTCACGCAGCCCTCACACGTCATCCCGGTCACCGAAAAACGCTGCGCCATCGTCGTCACCTCACGCCAACGACCCACTATGACGCTTCCTCCCCTGGGAAGGTCAAGGTCGCTGCGGTGCGAATCTGCTAGGGTTGCGCCGGTATGACAGCACCCCAGCCCGCTACCGAGGTCGACCTCGCCGCCGCTCTGCGCAGCGGCGACCGGCGGGCGCTGGCGCGCGCCATCACACTCATCGAATCGACGCGCAGCGATCATCGCGCCGAGGCCGAGAGCCTGCTCGCCCGCCTGCTGCCGCACACCGGCCGGGCGGTGCGCATCGGCATTTCCGGCGCGCCGGGTGTCGGCAAGTCGACCTTCATCGAGTCCTTCGGCCTCTTCCTTATCGAGCAGGGCCACCGCCTCGCCGTGCTGGCCGTCGATCCTTCCTCGCCGCTCTCCGGTGGTTCGATCCTCGGCGACAAGACACGCATGCAGGAGCTGGCGCGCGATGCGCGCGCCTTCATCCGTCCCTCGCCCAGCGCCGGCACACTCGGCGGCGTGGCCCGGCGCACGCGCGAGGCCGGACTCGCCTGCGAGGCCGCGGGCTTCGACGTCATCGTCATGGAGACAGTCGGCGTCGGCCAGTCCGAGACGGCCGTGGCCGACATGGTCGATCTCTTCGTCCTGCTGCTGCCGCCGGCCGGCGGCGATGAGTTGCAGGGCCTGAAGAAAGGCATCGTCGAGCTTGCCGATCTCATCGTGGTCAACAAGGCCGATGGCGATCTCGAGCCCGCCGCCAACCGGGCGGTCGCCGAATATCTCGCCGCCGTGCACATGCTGCGGCCGGCCAATGCCGGCTGGATGACGCCGGTGCTCAAGGTCTCCGCGCTCTACCGCCGCGGACTCGACAAGGTCTGGGAAGAAATTCGGCGCTTCCGCGCCACGCTGGGCGAAACGCGGCTGGCCGAGAAGCGCGCCCGTCAGGCGCACGCCTGGATGTGGAACGAGATCGAAGAGGGGCTGGTTGCAGCGCTGCGCGGGCACCCCGAGGTGGCGCGGCGTCTCCAGTCACTCGAAGCCGAGGTCGCGGCGGGCACGCTCACGCCGACCGCGGCAGCCAAGGCGATCCTCGAGGATTTCCGCGGCCGCGGCTGAGGTCAGACGAAGAGGTCGATGGAGGCGCCGCGGTTCTTCTTGGGCGGCGGTGTCGCCTCGTCCTCGCTCTTGGCATAGGCCGGGGCCTCATTCGCCCGGTCGTCGTCCTGGGTGGTGCGCGCCGCGATTTCGGGGGCGGGTCGCGCCGCAACCGCGGCTGCGGCCTGCGTCGCCTGCGCAGAGATGCTGTCCATGGGTCCGGTCCTTTGTCGCGGGGCCTTCTGGCCCCTTTCCGGACCTTTTGTAACGGCCAAGTCCTAAGGGAGGCTGAACCAAGCCCTAACAGAGGCTGAATCCCGCGCTTTAACAGGCGCTTGACGGGCCGGGACCCAACCCTTAGAAAGGCGCCTTCCCGCCCGGCCGAGCCGGGAACGGCTCCCGAATTTTGGCAGTTATATCAAGGATTTCGTCATGTCCCGTCGTTGTGTTGTCACCGGCAAGGGCGTTCTCGTCGGCCATAATGTCAGCCACGCGAACAACAAGACCAAGCGCCGCTTCCTGCCCAACCTGCAGGTGACCTCGCTGCTGTCGGACGCGCTGCGCCAGCCGGTCCGCCTGCGCCTGACCTCGCGCGGCATCAAGACGGTGGAGCATGCCGGCGGCCTCGACGCCTGGCTGCTCAAGACGCCGGACGCCAAGCTCGACCAGGAGACCAAGCGGCTGAAGAAGCGGGTCAAGAAGGCCATGGAGAAGCGCGCGACCGCCGCCTGAACCCGGGCAGCATCGTCCGGAGAAAGCCCGCCCAATGGCGGGCTTTTTTATGTCGCCGGACTCGCGGCGCCTGAATCGCCTCGGGAAGTGTCGGCGGAATTCCTGTAGAGCTTACGGAACTCGTCCTGAACCCGCGTGAAGGCGTTCAGAAGCTGCGGATCGAAGTGCGTCGGCCGGGTACGCTGATCGCCTTCGACGATGATCCTGACGGCCGCCGCGTGCTCGAAAGCGCTGCGATAGGGGCGCGCCTCCCGCAGCGCATCATAGACGTCGCAGATCGCCACGATGCGCCCTTCGAGCGGGATGTCGTCCCCTCGTTCACCAAAGGGATAGCCGGAGCCGTCATAGGCTTCGTGATGATGCAGCGCGACGCGGGCTGCTAGGTCGATAAGCGGGTGGCCAGAACCGCTGAGGATCTCGTAACCGGTCACGCAGTGGCCCTTCATTACCTGCCACTCCTCACGGCTCAGCGGACCCGCCTTGTTGAGGATGGCATCCGGCACGATGAATTTGCCGAGATCATGGAGTTCCGCAGCCAATCCCAACTCCTTCGCGTAGCCGCCGTCTTGACCGGCCGCGCAGGCCAGGATCCGGGCGAGGCTACCCACCCGGGTTGAATGGTGCTTCAGCAAGACGTTGCGATAGCCCTGCGCGCGCACCAGGCAGCCAAGAAAGCCAACCGGCAGCCGCTCGTTGAGAGCGGGCATCGCCACGGCGGGAGGAATCTGCTGAGCTGAGGGGACCATGGCGGCGCGGCCTATCTCGCGCGCACGCTGGCGAAAAACGCGCCCACGTCCGTGCGCATGCTATCCGCCTGCCGGGCCAGAGCGTCTGCAGCACTGAGAACCTGACGCGTCGCGGACCCGGTGTCCTGGGCCGCCTTGGTGACGCCGCTTATATTGGTCGACACATCCGCGGTCGCCGCCGACGCCTGCTGCACATTGCGTGCGATCTCCTGCGTGGCAGCTCCCTGTTCCTCGACGGCCGAGGCGATGGCCGTTGCGATGCCGCTGATCTGTCCTATCGTGCCGCTGATCCCGCGGATCGCCTCCACCGACTGCCGCGTAGCGGCCTGGATCGCGCCGATCTGGGTGGCGATGTCGTCCGTGGCCTTGGCGGTTTGCGTTGCCAGGCTCTTCACTTCCGACGCCACCACGGCGAATCCCTTGCCGGCCTCACCCGCTCGGGCCGCCTCGATCGTGGCGTTGAGGGCCAGCAGGTTCGTCTGCCCGGCGATGTCGTTGATCAGTTTGACGACGTCGCCGATCTTGCCCACGGCGTCGGCCAGCCCCTGGACAGACTGGTTCGTCCGGTTGGCTTCTTCCACCGCGCCGGCAGCAATCGTCGTCGACTGGGCGACCTGCCGCCCGATCTCGGCCACCGAGGCAGCCAGTTCTTCGGCTGCAGCCGCGACCGTCTGCACGTTGATCGATGCCTGCTCCGAAGCCGAAGCCACTACAGCCGCCTGGCGGCTGGTGTCGCTGGCCGAGTGGGAGACGCTTTCCGCCGTGCCGCGCAGTTGGGCCGACGCGGAGGCGACGGCCGTAACCACGCCCTGGAGCGTAACTTCGAAATTGTTCGCGATCTTCAGGTTCTCTTGCAGCTTGCCGGCCGTCGAATTCATCGCCGCGTTGATGGCTTTTGCCCCAGCCCGATAGGCGCCCGGCAATCCGCGTTCGATCAGCTTGCGGTAGAACTTCCCGTCGCGCATGTGCTGGCTCGATGCCGTCGCTTCCCGCAGAAACGCATCGCTGATGTCCAGCACGCGATTGATGGCACTGATCAGCCGGCCTGATGCACCATCGACGTCAAGCCCCACAATCCGTGCTTCGAGATCGCCTTCGGCCGCCCTCAGGCAGACCCGGGTTATCACCTCGATCCCCCTGCGCTGCCGGTTCAGGAAGTAGATGGCGCCGAGCATGGCCACGAGTGCCGCTGCGGCCAGAGCAGCAGGCACGGAATTGCCGCCGGAAGCGGCGATGAGCCACAGCAGCGCGAGGCCGGCGAACGCCGCGCCTGCGGTCACGGCCACTATGGCCTTAAAGTGCGAAGACCAGCTGGTCATAGGTCATGCCCTTGCTCTTGAGGACGGAGCCGAGAAGCGTGGAACCTGAAGCCAAGCCCTCCTTGCGGTCGGCATGGCGGCGCTCCTCGGACAGCAGCTGTCGATAGATCGGTTCAATCGCCGCGATTTGCTGCGGATCCGGCTTACGCCGGCTCGAGTGGTACCCAACGATCGAGCCGGTCTCGTCCCGGCTCGGGGTCACGTGGGCGAAGACCCAGTAGTGGTCGCCATTGGCTGCGAGGTTCAGGACGTAGGCGAACACTTCCTCGCCAGCCTGGATGCGGTCCCACAAGAGCTTGAAAACGCAGCGTGGCATATCGGGGTGACGGATGATGCTGTGCGGAGCCCCGATCGCCTCGGCCGGCGTCAGGTGTGCGACGCGCAGGAAGACGTCGTTGGCGTAAGTGATGCGGCCCTTGAGATCCGTCTTACTGACGATGATCTCCTCGGTGCCGAAGACGCTTTCGCGCCCGGTCGGTTGAGTTCTGAGACGGCTCATGACTCTGCCTTTCACGCGAGGGGTACGGCAGTTTGAAGCCCCTACAGTCGTCGCGTGTGACCGGCCCGGCCTTGACCCAGATCAAGGTCGGGGGAGCTATATTTTCAGGCGGATTTACAGTTCTTTAAGGGCTGCCGGCGGGCTTCGTCCGTCCGTCAGGGGGCGAGTTCGAACATCAGCAGCAGCGTGCGCTGCCACATCGAGAAATTGTCGTCGGAGAGCAGATAGACCAGCGTCTCGCCACGCGGACCGCGGGCGATGGCGATGCCCTCGAAATTGTCGATGGTCGAGGGCTGGCGAAGGATCGCCAGCTCCTCGCCCTCCAGCGTTGCCCCCGGGCGGATGGCGCTGCGGCGCAGCCGGGTGATCCGCGCCCCCGGCCCGTCGAGCACGGTGAAACGGCGCTCGAGCACCAGCACATCCCCGGCATGGATCGTGTCTGCCGGGAACTGCGCCATACCTGTCGGCTTGAAATCGCGCCCGGCGCGGTAACGCAGTTCCTCCCAGGCGATGCCGTCGCCGATCCAGCCGACACGGTCGCCGCCCTCCATCAGGTCCTCGGAAAGAGCCAGCAGCCGCCCGCCGGCGAGACGCAGCAGCGCCTCGATACCTCCGTTCTCCGGCATCGCCGACGCGCGGCGCGGCAGCGGTACGACGCGGGGTGGCTGGTTGAATGGCGGATCGCTGGCGGGGTAGAGCCAGAGACGATGCCGGCGCTCGTACGAGACCAGCAGGGAGCCGTCGGGATAGACGGCAAGCCCTTCCGCATCGCCCGCCGGACCACGCAGCGGATTGCCGAAGAAATCGGGAAGGGGCCCTAGGCGCGCAGCCGCAACACCCGCAAGCTGACCGTGGGCGTCATAGCGCAGCGTGCCCTCCAGCCAATGGCCGCGGTCAGAAACCGCCACGATCCGTGTGCCGTCAGAGCTCACACGCAGGTCCGACAGCCCGCCAAACCGGCCGTCCGAGGCGGTGAGCACGAGACCACCGCGATAGCGGAGGCGATCGAGCGATTGGCGCCCCGGTTCGTTGGGATGCAGGAGAACCGGCGCCGCCTGGATCACCAGCGTATCGGCAGCCAATGCCGGAGCAGCACCCAGCAGCCAGCCAATCAATCCCAATGCTGCGAGGCGACGCATTATTCCCCGATCCAGAGCCGCGGCAAAAGAAAAGGCGCGGACGCCGGAGGCGCCCGCGCCTTCAGTCCTGCTTCTTATAGCTTAGGCGCCGGTGGCGTTCAGCACGCCGTGCTGGCGGAACCAGGCGATCATGCGCGCCTGCGCCTGCTCGGCGACCTCCTTGCGGTAGCTCGGACGGTAGTCGGCGTGGAAGCCGTGTGGCATGTCCGGATAGATGATGATCTCGGCCGTCTTGCCAGCCGCCTTCATCGCGTCGCGGATCTTCTCCACGGTGTCGTTCGGGATGCCCGCGTCGGCGCCGCCATAGAGGCCGAGCACCGCGGCGCGGATCTTCGGCACCACGTCCATCGCCTGCTGCGGCGTCACCGGGTTCTGGGCGCCCACGACCGGCCCGTACCAGGGAACGGCGGCCTTCACGTTCGGATTGTGGCCGGCATACATCCACGAGGTGCGGCCGCCGCGGCAGAAGCCGGTGATGCCCAGACGATCGGTGTTGCCGCCGTCCGCGCGGGCCCAGCGCACCGTCGCGTCGAGGTCGCTATAGAGCTCCGCATCGTTCTTCGCATTCACGATCGGCAGGATCTGCGGCATGCCGCCGCTCAGCTTGGTGATGTCGCCGTGGCGATAGTAATAGTCCGGTGCCACCGCCAGAGCGCCCGCCTTGGCGACGCGCCGGCAGACATCCTTGATGTACTCATGCAAGCCGAAGATCTCCATCGCCACGATGACGACGGGCGGGTTCGCCACGTTCGCCGGCTTGGCGCGATAGGCCGGCATGTCGCCGTCCGCCACCTTCACCGTGACCATGCCGGCATTCAGGCCGTTGGTATCGGTGGTGATGATGCTTTGCGCCTGGATGGGACCGGCGGCCATAGTGTAGCCGGCCGTAGCCGCAGCCGCGGCGGTCATGAAGCCGCGGCGGCCGAGCGGCAGCTGCTGGCTCAGGCCCGTGACATCGGGCGTAATCACTGAACGATCGTCGGGCATGCTCTGGGACCTCCCCTTGATGGCTGTATTCAGCCGGTTAAACGCCTCCGAAACATCAACAGCGCTTGGGCCGGATTATTCCACCGGGCGGGGCCCCGCGCAAACCGGCAGGGGCTGGAAAAGCCTCTCCCCCGACCCTAGTCTGGCTACCGGATATGGGGGGCTCATGACTTTCGGGCAGGCGATCCAGTCGGGATTTCGCAATTACGCGAATTTCGGCGGCCGGGCTTCGCGTTCGGCTTTTTGGTACTGGATATTGTTCGTTGTGCTCATCCATATCGCTGTCAGCATTGTGCTGGGAGACGACGAGGTCGTTTGGCTTCTCGTCTCCCTCGCGCTTGTCCTGCCTAACATAGCTGTCTGGGTACGGCGGCTGCACGATATCGACAGGACCGGCTGGTGGTTTCTGCTGTTCTTCGTGCCTATCGCCTTCATCGTGCCCATCTACTGGGCATGCTGCAGGGGGACCCAAGGATCGAACCGCTTCGGTTCCGATCCCTTGGCAATTCCGTTCGACACTTGAGAACGGATCAGCGGGCGGCGACCGCGGCCGGCCGGCGGCGCACGGCGCGGGTGTTCTGGCTCATGGCCCATTCCTCGTCGAAGAGCTCGGCCAGCTTCTCGGTCATGGTGCCGCCGAGCTGCTCGGCATCGACGATGGTCACCGCGCGCCGGTAATAGCGCGTGACGTCGTGGCCGATGCCAATGGCCAGCAACTCCACCGGCGAGCGCGTCTCGATGTACTCGATGACCTCGCGCAGATGCCGCTCGAGGTAGTTGCCCGGATTGACCGACAGGGTCGAATCGTCGACCGGTGCACCGTCCGAAATGACCATGAGGATCTTGCGCTGCTCAGGCCGCGCCACGAGGCGGCTATGCGCCCACATCAGCGCCTCACCGTCGATGTTCTCCTTTAGCAGGCCTTCGCGCAACATCAGGCCGAGCGACTTGCGCGAGCGGCGCCAGGGCGCATCGGCCGATTTGTAGATGATGTGCCGCAGGTCGTTGAGCCGGCCGGGGGCCGGCGGCTTGCCGGCTGTCAGCCATTTCTCGCGGCTCTGCCCGCCCTTCCAGGCGCGCGTGGTGAAACCGAGGATCTCGACCTTGACGCTGCAGCGCTCCAGCGTGCGCGCCAGGATGTCGGCGCTCATCGCCGCGACGGTGATCGGCCGGCCGCGCATCGAGCCCGAGTTGTCGATCAGCAGCGAGACCACGGTATCGCGGAACTTGGTGTCCTTCTCGCGCTTGTAGGACAGCGGGAAATCGGGGTTAACGACGACGCGCGACAGCCGCGCGGCGTCGAGCATGCCTTCCTCGAGATCGAACTCCCAAGCCCGGTTCTGGCGCGCCAGCAGGCGCCGCTGCAGCCGGTTCGCCAGGCGCGAGATGACACCCTGGAGGTGACCCAACTGCTGGTCGAGATGCAGGCGTAGCCGGGTGAGCTCGTCCGCGTCGCACAGACCCTCGGCCTCGACGACCTCGTCGAACGCCGTGGTGAAAGCCTTGTAGAGCGGCTCGTCGGATTCGTTGGAGAACGGACCGTGCGGCCGCAGGCGGCGGCCGGGGCGCTCCGGACCGTCCTCCCCCATACCCTCGGCCTGCTCGCCGTCGGCGTCCTCCGCCGCGGCTTCACCGCCTTCGGCGGATTCCGTCTCGCGCGACTCGCCGCCAGCCAGAGCCTCGGCGGAGGAGTCCGCCCCTTCGGCACCCTCGCCCGCTTCCTCGCCGGACTGGTTCTCGTCGCCCTCGCCCTCGTTCGCCTCGGATTCCGTCGCCGAGGCCTCCTCCTCGCCGAGATCGAGGTCACGGATCAGCTGACGCGTCGCGTCGGCGAAAGCATCCTGGTCCATGATCAACCGCTCGAGCGCGTCGAAATCCTTGCCGGCCCGGGCCTCGACCCACGGCCGCCACAGATCGACCATGCGCTTGGCCGCTTCGGGCGTCGAGGCCACGCCCAGCGCCTCGCGCGCCAGCATGGCCACGACCTCCGGCAGCGGCGCCGATTCACGGTCGGCGATGCGTGCGAAACCCTGCGCCCGGCAGCGTTCCTCGAGCGCCGCGCCGAGATTGCGCGCCACACCGGACATGCGCTTGGCGCCCAGCGCCTCGCAGCGCACCTGTTCCACCGCTTCGAAAATGGCGCGCGACATCTGTCCGCTCGGCGCGCGCTTGGCGTGCAACTCCGCATTATGATGACGCAGGCGCAGGGCCATGGCGTCCGCCTCGCCGCGCACGATGGCCACCTCGCCAGGCGGCAGGTCGCGCGATGGCACCGGCAGGCGTGCGTCATGACCGCGCAGCGCCGCCCCCTCCGGAGCAAACGCCACCGTCACCTGCGGCTCGTGCGCGATGGCGCGCATCGCGGCCGCGGTTACCTGCCGGAAGACCTCGACCGGCCCGTCATTCGGCTTGGCCATGGGGGCGATGCCGCTTCGACCTAGGCGCGCCCCGCGCGGGCGTTGCCGAGATTGAGCTCGGCGCCAAAGCAGCGCTGGTAATACTCCGCCACGGTCGAGCGCTCGACCTCGTCGCACTTGTTGACGAAGGTCAGCTTGAAGGCGAAGGCGACATCATTGAAGATCCGCGCGTTCTCCGCCCAGGTGATAACGGTGCGTGGCGACATGACGGTCGAGATGTCGCCCGCCATGAAGCCGGCGCGCGTCAGGTCGGCAAGCGCCACCATGGCCGAGATCGTCTCGCGGCCGTCCTTGGTGTCGTATTGCGGCGTCTTCGACAGCACGATCTTCATCTCCTCGTCGTGCGGCAGGTAGTTCAGCGTCGCCACGATGTTCCAGCGGTCCATCTGGCCCTGGTTGATCTGCTGCGTGCCGTGATAGAGGCCGCTGGTGTCGCCGAGACCGACCGTGTTGGCGGTGGAGAACACGCGGAAGGCCGGATGCGGCCGCAGCACGCGGTTCTGGTCGAGCAGCGTCAGCTTACCGTCGACCTCGAGCACCCGCTGGATGACGAACATGACGTCGGCGCGGCCGGCGTCGTACTCGTCGAAGACCAGCGCGCAGTTGCGCTGGATCGCCCAGGGCAGCAGGCCTTCGCGGAACTCGGTCACCTGCTTGCCGTCGCGCAGCACGATGGCATCGCGGCCGACCAGGTCGATACGGCTGATATGGCTATCGAGGTTGATGCGGATGCAGGGCCAGTTGAGGCGCGCCGCCACCTGCTCGATATGCGTCGACTTGCCGGTGCCGTGATAGCCCTGGACCATGACGCGGCGGTTGAAGGCGAAGCCGGCGCAGATGGCCAGCGTCGTGTCGCGATCGAAGTGATACGCCTCGTCGATATCCGGGACGTGGGCGTCGGGCTTGGAGAAAGCCGGGACTTCGAGATCGCTGTCGATGCCGAAGGTCTGCCGGACCTTCACCTTGATGTCGGGTGTCGCCTGCATTGTGTCTGCGACTGCGGGGGTCGAGGCCATATTGAAATGCTGCTCCGTGCTTTGAAGGTTTTCGGCGAACGTCGAGGCGGGAACTTTGCCTGTCAGTCGGCGTCGGCGGTCTGCCGCGCCGTCGTTCGCAAGTTTTTGAGGAATGTATACGCCTGGTTGATCAGTTTCAGCCGGTCCTCGGCAGCCTTGTCGCCGCCGTTGGCGTCGGGATGGTGACGCTTGGCCAACTCCTTGTAACGCGCCTTGACCTGGGCCGGCGTGGCACTGGTATCGAGATCAAGGACGGCAAGAGCTTCCTCTTCAGGCGTGGGGATGTGGCGCCGCGGCCGTGGCTGCTCTTCCGCGCCACCGGCGAAAAAGCGCTTGATCGCTTCGCGCAGGTTTTCGGTGCCGAACTGGTGATAGCGCGGACCTTTGGCGCCCAGCGGCCAGCTTGGCCGGCCGCCGACGACGTCGGCCCGGCGCCACCGCTCAATCTCCGCCGGCGGCATGCCGCGGAAGAAATCCCAGCCAGCGTTGTAACTGCGCACATGCTCGAGGCAGAACCAGTAATACTCGTTGAGCGCCTCGCGGCCGCGGGGCGCGCGGTAATCACCCTGCTCCTGGCAATCCGGGTGGTCGCAGGTGCGCGGCGCAGTTCCGGCAGGGCGTTGCGAACGGTCATACGTACGGGCACGGACGCGGGACATAAGTCCTTAAGTATGAGGGACGTTAATCGGGCAGGCAAGCGAGCCGCGGATGACACCTAAAACCCAATGAAATCAGGCCACTATCGCGGTCGCTTCCATCGCCAGTTGCCCCGCAGGACCGCTTGCCCACAGGCGCACGGAATCGCCTTCTCCCGGCGCGCCGCTGACCGTGAATCCCGCGGTATCGAAGAGCGGCGACAGCGCGCGGAAGCTGTAGCGGACCAGCCGCCGGTCCGGCCGCTCGCGGCGCAGCAATTCCAGCAGCAGGGTCGAGATCAGCGGCCCGTGCACGATGAGCCCCGGATAGCCCTCGACTTGGGTGACGTAAGGCTGATCGTAATGGATGCGATGACCGTTGAAGGTCAGCGCCGAGTAGCGGAAGAGCAGCACCGGGTCAGGAGTGATCGCCTTCGTCCAGGCGGCGCCCGTCGGCGCTGGCGGCGGAGGTGGCGCCGCCGAGCCCGGCTGCGGCGCATCGCGATAGACGATGTCGTGTTCCTCCTCGATCGTGCCGCCGCCCGCTCCCTCGATACGGTGCTTCACCAGCACGAAGACCAGCGTGCCGCTGCGGCCCTGCTTCACATCCACTTTGGCGATTTCGGAGTTGCGGCGGATCGCCTCGCCTACCCGGATAGCACGCTCGCTGTAGGCGAGCCGGCCACCGGCCCACATACGCCGCGGCAGCGGCACATCGGGCAGGAAGCCGCCGCGCTTCGGGTGACCGTCGGCGCCGATATCGCGCGCCTTGGCCGCGCCCCGGGTGTTGAAGAACATCCAGTGCCAGCCCGGCGGCAGCGCCTCGCCCGGACGCGGGCCCAGATCGAGATCGAGCGTGGCCGCCATGGCCGCGACGCGGTCGGCGGCAACGACATCCTCGCGGGCTTCGGTCCGGCCGACCCATTGCTGCAGCCGGGACAGGTCTTCGGTCATGCAAACTCCCTGCGGATGCGCTCGCTGTGCTCGCCGACCGCCGGCACCGGGCCGAGCGACACCGTTTGCCCGGCGATACGAGGCGGCGGGGCCGGCACCGCAACATCGCCGTTGGGTGTCGCGACGACCGCGCGGCGAAGCTGCGCATGCTTTGCGAATTCGGCGATGCCGTTGAGCCGGCCGAAGGCGACGCCGGCCTTGAGCAGTCGCTCCGCCAGAACGGCCGAATCGTGTTTGCTGAAGGCCGCGGCGATCAGCGCATGCATGGCCGGCCGGTTCTTCACCCGCTGCACGTTGCTGTTGTAGTCGGGATGCGTGGCAAGACCGGCATCCCCCAGGATCTCGGCGCAGAAGCGTGCCCATTCGCGCTCGTTCTGGATCGAGATGACGACCGGGATGCCGTCCTTCGCCGGAAAGGCCTCGTAGGGTGCGACGGTCGGATGCATGAGCCCGACGCGCGGCGGCGACTTGCCGCCTTCGTGCTGCAGCAGCGGCACGGCCATCCAGTCCGCCATGCCGTCGAACAGCGAGACGGCGAGCCCCGCCCCCTCGCCCGTGCGGCCGCGCCCGATCAGCGCCTCAAGGATCGCCTGGTGCGCATACATGCCGGCGGCGATATCGCAGACCGAGACGCCAACACGGCCCGGCGCGTCGGGACCGCCGGTCACCGAGGCGAGGCCGGTTTCGCACTGGACCAGCATGTCGTAGGCGCGCATTTCGGCGTAGGGACCTTCGTCGCCGTAGCCGCTGATGTCGCAGGTGATGAGACGTGGGTGCCGCTTGCGCAGCTCGGCCGAGCCAACACCGGCACGCGCCGCCGCCCCTGGCAGCAGGTTCTGGATGAAGACGTCGGCCCGCGCCAGGAGACGCTGCAACAGGGACGCGTCCTCCGGCTTCTTGATGTCGAGGACCAGCGATTCCTTGCCGCGATTGAGCCAGACGAAGTAGCTCGCCTGCCCCCTGGCGGCCTGATCGTAACCGCGGGCGAAATCACCCTCCGGACGCTCGATCTTGATGACCCGCGCCCCGGCATCGGCGAGGCGCGACGAACAGTAGGGTGCCGCCACCGCCTGCTCGAGCGCGATGACCAGCAGGCCTTCCAAGGGTTTGCTCATGGCGGCCGGACCTTAGCGGGCCGCGCGTGCGGCGGCAAACCTCCCGAACGGGCCTTTGCCTGCCGCCACGTCGGACCTGTACAGTCCCCGTGCAGCAACCCGCAGCGTTCAGTCTTCCGTGGAAGTCATGCGGCGTTTACTCGTTTGTTCGGTTCTGGCCGCGGCTCTTGAAGCTCTGTCCTGCGCCCGGGCCCATGGCCAATCCCAAGCCTTCGTGGCGCCGACACCGGGCACCCTGATCTATACGAACTCGACGAGCTATTACGAAGTCGACTCGGTCGAAGGCACCACTATCCGCACGGTCGGCAACCGCCTGACCTATGCGCCCTGGCTGGCCGGCTGCCGCAATCTTGGCGGCAATGTCGATTTCAACGCAGCCGGCGCCGATGCTCTCTGGCCGCTCACGCCGGGCAAGACCGCAGCTTCCGACACCCGCCGCAACGACCTCCGCTGGGCCATCAGTCTGCGGGTCAAGGGCCGGGAGCGCGTGACGGTTCCTGCCGGAACCTTCGACACCTGGGTGATAGAGATCGAGGAGGCGGCCTCCACGCAGGACTACAAGGCCGCCTTCGACTGCTGGTATGCACCCGAGATCGGCTTTGCCGTCCGGCGGCGACACCGCATGCTGCTCGGCCGGACGACCAGCCCGGATTTCGAGGTAGTCCGCGTTGAGCGCAAGGACCGTTCTCGCTCCACGGAGTTCCGCTCTCCCCCGCCCGGAACCTCCTTCGACACAAATCTGGGGACCTACCGGATCGACAGCGCCGACGGAACCAACCTCCTGCGCCGCAGCGACGAAGCCCAGTTCAACACGACCTGGGTAGGAGGGCTGGTCGGCTTCAGCACCTCGGACAATATCCTGGAGGACGTCAAACGCGACTTCGCACGGCTCTGGCCGCTGGAAGTGGGCAAGACGATCCGCTTCGACATCGCCCGCCGTGCCGGAGAGGTCTGGAACAACGTCATCACCGTCGAACGCGTGGAAACCATCAAGGTGCCTGCCGGCACGTTCTCGACCTTCGTCATCAGCCAGCAGGAACGTGCGCTGAATGGCTCCTACAACGCAGCCTATACCTACTGGTGGTCGCCGGCTCTCGGCTTTCCCGTCAAACGGGACGTGCGGTTCATCACCGGCGTGAGTGGGCCCAGCAGCTATGAGCTGCGGCGGGTCATCCCGCCTTCCTAGTAGCCGTAACTCAGGAACAGCAAATTGTAGTTAGCCCGGGCGACGCTGATCAGACCGGCGACTTCGAGCGCACCGGTGGACGTCCGCGGCCGGTCGATGGCAGCCAGCACCGCCGCCAGGCCTTCGGCGTTCTGCTGCAGCAGGCCGCGAAACTTTGGGTCGCTCCCCCAGCGTGCCGGGGTCAGAGGCGCAAGCCGCGAAGCCGCCTGGCTGGCGGCCACGGTAGCGCCGCGCACTTCGGCCTTGAGGGCAGGGTCGAAAGCTCCGCTGCCGCGATGGTCGCCCATCACCATCATGCCGGCGAGCCTCTCGACCGAGTCGCGGTAGGCACGCATGGCCTCCGGAAATCCCGGCTGTCCGGACGCCTGGCGCGCAGCCGCCAGCGCATCGCCGATTGCCCCCAGCGTCCGGCCGGCCGTCACGGTGTCGTTGGTCTCAAGCGCGAGAGCCGCCGTATCCGCAAGCGCCGCGACACCCGCTGGTGCTGACGGCCCGAGGGCTTTCCACTTGTCGCGGAAGGTATCGGCCTCCAGCGCCGCCACGTCGCCGTTGCCGAGACGCACGTACCAGCTCGCCGCCCGCCAGTGGACGAGGGCTGCTTCAAAAGCGTCGTCGCCGGGCTGGGCCCAGGCGGGGAACGCCCCCAGCAGCAACAGGATTGCGAGGACGGCGCTGCGCATCCTCAACCTCCGGCGCGGCTGACTAGCTCGGCGTGGAGATTGTCGGTGATCGAGATGCCGCCGCTCTGCGCCTTCTGTCGCGCCTCCAGCCGCCGGTCGCCGGGCAACCGCGTACCGGGCTGTGCCTGGATGGCGCCAACCAGCGCGCCGACACGCGTGAGGAAAGCGTCGCCGCCGAAACGCTGGGGATCGATGACCAGAAAGAACTGGCCGACACGCGGCGGCGGACCTTTGTCGTCGAAGAACGAGCTCGCCTCGTAGCCGAAATTCGAGGCGCTGAGGGCTGCGGCCAAGAGCTCGACCATCAGCACCAGCGCCGTGCCCTTGGCGTCGCCCATCGCCAGCATGGCGCCGCCCAGCGCCGCCTTGGCGTCGGTGGTCGGCTTGCCGTCCTTGTCGAGCGCCCAGTCGCCGGGAATCGCCTCGCCCTTCTGCGCCGCGACCATGATCTTGCCGCGCGCCACCTTGCTGAGGCTCAAATCGATGACCAGCGGCGCCCGGTCCGGGCACGGGCAGGCAAAGGCAATGGGGTTGGTGCCGAAGATCGGCTTCGCCCCGCCCCAGGGTGCTATGGCGGCCGGCGAGTTGCCAAAGGCAAGCGCCACCAGCCCGCGCTCGGCCAGGGGCTCGATGTGATAGGCGGCAACGCCGAAATGATGCGAGTTGCCGACCGCCACGCCGACCGTGCCGGCCTGCTTCGCCATCGTCGCTGCCCGTTCAAGGCCAGCGGCAATGGCGGGAAAGGCAAAACCGTCGCGCGCATCGATGCGCAGCGCGCCGGGCGCACTCTCCGTCAGCGTCGGCTTGGCCTTGCCGTCGACCTTCCCGGCCTTGGCCTGATCGGCATAGGCCGGCAGGCGCGACAGGCCGTGGCTGGCGAGGCCATCGGCCTCCGCGGCGACCAGCGCCCTGGCAACGGAGAGAGCGTTGTCGTCGGACACGCCGGCGGCGCGCAGCACCCGCTGCGCCAGATCGCGCGCCGCCATCAGCGACAGCCTAGCGGTCATTTGAGGGCCTTGAGCGCCCGTTTGACGTTGGCCACGGTCAGCGCCGACACACGCACGTTCGACTCAACCGTGTTGCCGGCGACATGTGGCGTCAGGATCAGGTTGGGCACGTCGCGGAAGATCGAGTTCGCCGTCGGCGGCTCCTTCTCCAGGACGTCGAGGAAGGCGCCGCCCAGCTTCTTCGCCTTGAGCGCCGCCACGAGCGCCGCCTCGTCGACGATGCCGCCGCGCGCCGTGTTGATCAGGATCGCGTCCGACTTCATCAGAGCGAGCGCTGAGGCATCCACCAGATTATGGGTCGAGGCGAGCAGCGGCGTGTGCACGCTGACCACGTCGCTGTCCTCAAGGAGCGGCACCAAATCCATGTGGGCCACGCCGAGATTGGTCCAGGCGGGATCGCCGGGCAGGAGATTGGGATCGTAGGCCGCGACGCGCATGCCCAGCGCCCGGGCGCGCTTGGCTACCTCGCGGGCGATCATGCCGAAGCCGATGAGGCCGAGCATCTTGCCCGAGACCTCGCGGAAGATGAGGGTCTGGCGATCCCACCAGCCGCCGGCCACGCGGTCGGTGGCGGTCCAGACGTTGCGCAGGCCGACCAGCGAGGCGGCGATCACGTACTCGGCGACGGCCTGGGCGTTGGCGCCGGTGGCCGGAAAGACCTGGATGCCACGCGCCTTGCAGGCGTCCATGTCGATATTGTCGAGACCCACACCCAGCCGGCCGATCACCCGAAGGGCCTGGCAGGCCTCCAGCACCTCGCCGCGCACCTGGGTCATGTTGCGCACGATCAGGCCCGGTGCATCACCGGCCAGCAGCTTGATGTCGTCCGGGCGGTTCACCAGCTCCGGATCGTAAAGGACGGTGAACTCGCGGCTGAGATCGGCGAGGGCCGAGTCTTCGATGAACTCGGTGACCACCACGTCTGGCATCACACACCCTGACCCTTCCCCGATAGGCGGTCTTTGTGCCGCCGGCCACCTTCTGTGGCGTTAATCTCTGACCCCGCGAAACAATAGGAGATATCCGAATCGTCCCGCAAGGAAGACATGGTTACTCGGCCGCGTCGCGGATCAGGCTCTCGCCCGGACGCACCCGGGTAAAGGTAACCGGCTGGGTGGCCACGGCCAGGCTGTCGCCGGCCAGACGGACGCTGGTATAGCGCGACCCCTCAAGATCGGAGCTTGTCGGGAAATCGGCGCGAAAATGGGCACCGCGCGAATCCTCACGGGCCCGGGCGGCGGTGGCGATGGCCCGGCTCACCAGGATCAGGTTCTTGAGGTTCAGCCAGTCGTGCCAGGTGAGGTTGAAGGCCAGATCGTCGGCGGCCACGCCCATGCCGTCCAGCCGGCGATCGAGATCACGCAGCAGGGCGTCTCCCCGATCGAGCGAGGCGACGTCGCGGACGATGCCGACATCCTCCCACATGCCGTCGTATAGGGCGGTGCGGATCTCCTCGATCGGTCCCGGCGGTTTGCCGAGCGGTGCCCGCGCCCGCTGCGTCGCTGCCGCGATCGCACTTTCGTCCGGCTCGCGCCAGGCGACCGGGCCCTTTAGCCACGCCGCCATGGCGTCGCCGGCGATGCCGCCGAACACGGTCGAGTTGGCCACCCCGTTGCCGCCCAGGCGATTGGCGCCGTGCACCCCGCCGGTGTCCTCGCCGGCGGCAAACAGGCCCTCGAGCTCGGTCGAGCAATCCTGGCGGAAGGCAACGCCGCCCATCATGTAGTGCGCCGTGGGCACGACCTCGACCCGGCCGGCGGCGAGGTCGAAGCCGCAATCGGCGCAGCGCTCAACCATGCCCTTGAACTCCTTGCGTACCCGCTCCGGCCCGAGGTGACCCATCTGCAGGTAGACGCCGCCATGCGGCGTGCCTCGCCCCTTGCGGATGACGTCGAAGACCGAGCGGCTGACGATGTCGCGGGTCGCCCGCTCGCCGCGCGGATCGTATTCGCTCATGAAGCGGTTGCCGTCCTTGTCGAGCAGCCAGCCGCCCGAGCCGCGCAAGCCCTCTTCCAGCACGGTGCCGGTCATACGGGTATCGGGACCGGCAAGAAGCCCGGTCGGATGGAACTGCACCATCTCCATGTCGCGCAACGGCAGCCCGGCGCGCAGCGCCATGGCCATGCCGTCGCAGGTCTTGTCGCCTGAGGGCGTGTGATAGCGGTACATGGTCGGCCCACCGCCGGTGGCGAGCAGCACGGCCTTCGCCTGGACAAAGACGAAACCGCCCGTGCGCATGTCGATCAGCAGCACGCCTGATAGCGCCTTGCCATCCGCCGTGCGGATGAGATCGACGGCGCGATGCTCCTCCAGCCGGTCGATCCGGCGCGCCCAGACCTGCTCGGCCAGGCGGTTGACGATCTCGATCCCGGTCAGGTCGCCCTTGTGCACCGTGCGGTCGAAGGTCTGGCCGGCGAAGGCCTTCTGGTGGACCGTGCCGTCGGGATTGCGGTCGAAGAAGCAGCCGAGCTCGTTTTCCAGCTCGCGGATGCGCACCTGCGCCTGCGTCACCAGTGTCCAGGCGAGATCCTGGTCGTTGAGCCAGCCGCCACCCTCGATCGTATCCATGAAATGGCGCTCGGCCGAATCGCCGGGTGCGAGCGCCACGTTGTAGCCGCCCTGCACCATGCGGGTGCAGCCGCATTTGCCGAGCAGTCCCTTGACCGCGACGGTGATGTGCAGCGACGGGTTGGCCTTGTGCGCGTGGAGCGCCGCGAACAGGCCGGCGCCACCGCTCCCCAGAATCAGGATATCGGTGCGCAGCCGCTTCAAGGTCACGCCTTGACGCCCATCGCGGCCAGCGCGGCGGCCTTGCGCTCCTCCGCCGTCTTCATCACCCGGTCGTAGGAGCTGCCGCCGTGCGAATCCATGGCGACCAGCAGCGGCCCGAAGCCCCTGATGGCGAAGCGCCACAGGGATTCCGGGTTCAGGTCATCAAGATCGACCTCCTCGATGGCCGTGATCCAGGTGGTCTCCAGCGCCGCCGTGCCGCCGATGATGGCGAGATAGGCCCCGCCGAGATCGGCGAAAGCCTTCTGCGAGTCCTTGCCGAGCCCGCCCTTGCCGATAATCAGCCGCACGCCGTACTGCTCCATGAGCGGTCGTGAGAAGCGCTCCATGCGGGCACTGGTCGTGGTGCCGATGCACACCGAGGCGTAGCCGGCGGGATACTCGTTGGAGACGGGCACCTTCTTGACGTTGGGCGCGGTGTGGATCACCGCATGGCCCTTCATGTCGAAATGCGACGTGCGGCCGCGATCGAACATATGGATCTGCGTCGCATCGCGGATGCCGAACAGCGTGTTGTGCAGGGTCACCGTGTCGCCCACCTTCAGCGCGCGCACCTGCGCCTCGCTGACCGGCATGTGGAATTCGTGGTGGGCCATCAGAACCCGACCTCGACGCCCTGGGGCGTGAACGTCGCGGTGGCGCGGCGGGCCGAGTGGCACTGGATGTTCACCGCCACGGGATTCATGGTGATGTGCGTCGCGGCCGTCTCGACATGCACGGCGAAGGCGGTTGAATCGCCGCCCAGCCCCTGCGGGCCGATGCCCAGCGAGTTGACGGCCGAAGCCAGCATCTTCTCCAGCTTCTCGCCCTCGGGATCGGCGGAAGCCGAGCCCAGCGACCGCGTCGCCGCGACCTTGGCAAGGTGCATGCAGAGATCCGACGTACCACCGACGCCGACGCCGACGATGGTCGGCGGGCAGACCTTGCCGCCGGCCTGCATGACGCAGTCGATGACGAAACGCTTGATGCCGTCGACACCGTCGGCCGGGATCAGCATGCGGAGGAACGAGCCGTTCTCCGAACCGGAGCCCTTGGGGATCATTTCCAGCCGCAGCGTGGAAGGCGTGTCGTCGAAATCGATGTTGATCACCGGCACCAGGCGTCCGGTCGAGGTCTGGTCGTTCTTGCGGGTGATCGGGTGGACGATCGAGGAGCGCAAGGGATGCTCGCGCGTCGCCCGTTCGACGCCGCGCCTTATCGCATCCTTGAGAGCAGCACCGTCGACCTCGACATCGCGGCCGACCACCACGTTGTAGATCGGGATGCCGGTGTCCTGGCAGAGCAGGTTGTCGGTGCGCTCGGCCACGGCGATGTTCTCGATCATGGTGGCGAGGATGGTCTTGGCCGTCGAATCGCCCTCGCCTGCGTCGAGGCGGGTGAAGCCCTGCTTGATGTCGTCGGGCAGCACCTTGAGGGCGCGGATATAGAGCAGCTTCGCCGCCTCCTCGACCGCCTGCGGATCGACATGAAGCTTCATCGCTGCATTCCCCATTTGCGCACCGTGTGGGTCTCGACCGTGCGGAAGATGACGCTCTCCACCAGCAGGCCGATGATGATCACGGTGGTCAGGCCGGCGAAGACGTTGGCCGTCTCGAGCTGCTGGCGGTTCTCGAAGATGAACCAGCCGAGACCGCCGGAGCGCGAGGAAACGCCGAAGACCAGCTCGGCGGCGATCAGCGTGCGCCAGGCGAAAGCCCAGCCGATCTTCAAGCCCGCGAGGATCGAGGGGAAGGCCGCCGGGATGAGGATCTGCAGCACGTAGCGGATGCCGCGCAGGCCATAATTCTGCCCGGCCATGCGCTGGGTCTCGGACACCGCCATGAAGCCCGTATGGGTGTTGAGCGCCACCGCCCAGAGCACCGAATGAATGATGACGAAGATCAGGCTGGGGATGCCGAGCCCGAACCACAGCAGCGCCAGCGGGAGCAATGCGATCGCCGGCAGCGGATTGAACATCGCCGTCAGGGTCGACAGCAGATCCGTGCCAATGCGCGTCGACACGGCGACGGTGGTGAGCACGGCAGCGATCCCGATACCCGCGGTGTAGCCCAGCAGCAGGACCTTGATGGTGGTGAGGGTGCGGTCGACCAGCGGCCCGCGCACGAAATTGTCGTAGAGCGCCTCCGACATGTCGAGAAAGGACGGGAACATCAGCGGGTTCTTGACCCAGCGCGCGTAGAGCTCCCAGGCGATGGCCAGCACCACGAGGATGAAGATGCGCCTGGCCGTGGTGTTGTTGGCGATGCGCTCCCACAGCGACAGCGGCCGGGCCACGTCGCCGACATGCGCCGCCTCGCCCGGCCTGGTCTCGAACTCGGGCCGCACCGGCGGCAGCGTCCGCGTCTCAGCCATGAGCAGCCACCCGGTCCTGCTCGATGCGCTCGGCGAACAGCATGTTGTGGATGCGCTGGTGCAGCGCCTGGAACTCGGCGCCACCCTGGGCCGCGTGGTCGAAAAGGTCAGCGTTGAGCTCGGCCTTAACCTGGCCGGGATGCGGGCTGAGCACGAGGATGCGCGAGCCGACGATGATCGCCTCCTCGATCGAATGGGTGACGAAGAGCACGGTGAATTTCGTGTCTTCCCAGAGCTGCAGCAGTTCCTCCTGCATCTTGCGGCGGGTGAGCGCGTCGAGCGCCGCAAAGGGCTCGTCCATCAGCAGGATATCCGGCTCCATGGCCATCGCCCGCGCAATGGCCACGCGCTGCTTCATGCCGCCCGACAGAGTGTGCGGATAGGCGTCGCGGAACTTGGTCAGGTTGACCTTGTCGATATAGGCGAGCGCCCGCTCCTCGGCCTCCGCCCGGCCGAAGCGACCGGACACCAGCATCGGGAACATCACGTTCTGGCGCACCGTCTTCCAGGGCAGCAGCTGGTCGAACTCCTGGAAGACCATCATGCGGTCGGGGCCGGGACGCTCGATGTCCCGGCCGCCCAGCCGCATGGTGCCCTCCACCGGCTGCATGAAGCCGGCGACCCCCTTGAGCAGGGTCGACTTGCCGCACCCCGAGGGCCCGAGCAGGACGAAGCGGTCGGACGGCCAGACCTTGAAGCTCACCCGGTAGGTCGCGGTGACCAGGTGCTCGCGGGTCTTGTACTGCAGCGTGACGCCGTCGACCTCGAGCAGAGGCCGCGCGCCATCCGTACCGTTGGCGTCCATGACCGCCGCTCCGTCGTGCCCCTTCCTCAGCTCCCGCTCTTGCTGTGGATGTCGGGGAAGAACAGATCCTGCCAGGACGCTGCCTTCTCCTTGATGGCGCCCACGCGGTGCATGAACTCCGCGTATTTCATCGTGTTCTGCGGCGTGGTGGTGAAGACGTTCTCGGGATCCTTGAGGATCTTCTCGACGAACTCAGGCGCCAGCTTCGACTTCTCGGCGTCGATCCACAGCTTTGCCACCGGCGCCTTGTCCGGCACGTTGATGATGGCCATCGATTCCTCGAGCGCCGCCAGGAACGCCTTGTAGAGGCGCGGGTTCTGGTCGCGGAACTTGGCCGTGGTCCAGACCACGTTGAAGGTGCTGGGCCCGCCCAGCACCTCGTAGGAGGAGAGGACGCGCTTCACCCGGTTGTCCTCGAGCTGCTGGTACATGAAGGGTGCCGAGGTGAAATGCCCCGTGACCTCCGTGCGGCCGGACATCATGGCGTTCATGCCGTCCGGATGCGACATCGACACCGTGAGACGATCGAGCGTGTCGTGCTTGCCGACACCGAAGAGCTTCTCCGCCGCCATATGCAGGGTGACGGCCTGGATCGAGACCTTCACCGCCGGCAGGGCGATGCGGTCCTTGTCGGTGAAGTCCTTGATGGTCTTCACGTTGGGATTGATGGTGTTGAGGTAGAGCGGCATCGAGTTGATCGCCGCTGCGGCCCTGACGTTGAGATTGCCCTTGGTGCGCGCCCAGATGGTGAGCAGCGGGCCGACGCCGCCGGCGGCGATGTCGAGATTGCCGGAGAGCAGCGCGTCGTTCATCGGCGCACCCGAGGCGAGCTGCGCCCATTCGACCTTGACGTTGGCAAGGCCCGCCGCCTGGGTGTGCTTCTCCAGCAGCTTGCGCTCTTCCATCACGGTGAGCGGCAGATAGGAGATGCCGAACTGCTTGGCCAGGCGGATCTGCGACTGCTCCTGCGAAGCGGCGGGGTGCGCCGCGAGCAGCGCCAGTGCGGCGCCGATGAGACCCAGATGAAACTTCGCAACCTTTGTCATCGCCTTTTCTCCTGCTATCGCCCGGAAGCGGGGCCCCGGACATACGCAAAAACAGCGGGTGACAGGCGCTAGAATTACTAACGCCAGCCGTTAGAAATTCTGAACGCTCAAGGCGGGGTGCGGCATTCACTCATCTCGTTCCTCCCAGGTGTATTTTCTTTTGATCCTATCACACGAGCAGGGCCAGGCCGGACAGCAGAAGCAGGCTCAGCACGATGCGGCGGAAGCCCTTGTCGTCGACGCGGGCGTAGAGCTTGAGGCCGGCGAAGGCGCCGAGCAGCAGCGCGGGCAAGCAGATGGCGAAGGCGATCCAGGTGTCCATGCCAACCCCACCGGACACGGCGAGTGTGGCGAGAGCCAGCCCCTGCATGGCGACGATGAACGGCTGGTAGACGCCGCGCTGCTCGTCCCTGGGCCAGGCGCGCAGGTTGCACCAGACGGTGGGCAGGGCACCGGACAGGCCGGCGAAGCCGCCCATGATGCCGCCGATCAGGCCGACGGCACCGTCGGCCGCCCGACCGCCGGCGGCGATCACCGGCGGGTTGCGCATCAGCAGCATCATTACGCTGTAGCTAACGAGGAAGGCACCCACGAGCAGACGGACGGTCGCGTCGTCGAGACGGCCGAGTAGCGCCACACCCAACGGGGCCCCCACGATCCCGCCGATCAGGAACGGCCAGAAGCGGCGCCAGACAATACCTTCACGCAGTCGGAAGATCGTGACCGACTGGGTGGCGAGCGAGCCCGCGAGCACCAGCGCCACGGCGGCGGTCGGCTCCAGCACGTGCAGATAGACACCCGAGGCGATCAGGGCGAAAGCGAAACCGGCGAGGCCCGAGGCAAACGCCGCCACGAAACTGGCGCCGGCAAGATAGAGGTCGGCGGTGGCGATCATCGCCTAGAGCCCGAGATTGAGCAGGAAGAGGAGAGCGGCTGCGAGGCTGAAGCCCGCCGCCGCGGCGACCGCACTCTTCTGCCAGTCACGCCAGCCGAGGAATTCGAGCGCCAGCAGGCGCAGGCCGCCGGCGAAGTGGGCCGCCAACAGCAGGACCAATCCGGTTTCGGCCGCCTTCAGCAATGGGTGCTCGGTCCAGCGCAGGAACCCATCGAGAGCGGCTTCACCGTTCAACGCAGTCCCGAGCGCCAGGAAGTGTAGCGGCAAGAAAGCGGCAAGACCGACGCCCGACAGCCGGTGCACCACGAAAGCGAGATAGCCGCGCTGAACCCGATAGGCCATTGCGGTCATGCGAACACCGCCAGCGCCGCGCGCAACCCAAGGGCGGCCAGCAGCACACCGAACAGCGCGGCGGCCGCGTCGAGCGATCGGCCGCGCCAGGCAGTCATCTCGCGCAGCACGGTGCGCAAGCCGATGGGCGCATGGATCGCCACGGCCGCGACGAACAGCAGGTAGAAGCCCAACCAGGCGGTCGAGCCACGCGTGCGCGAAAGGATCTCGGCCGCACTCAACCCGCCGCGCACCGCGTAGAGGACGGTGGCCAGATGCACGACCACGCAGAGAGCGAGCACCGCTGCCGAGGCGCGTTGCGCCAGCCACAGCCGGGTTTCGGCCCGCACGCTCACAGCCGTCCCTTGAGCGCGGCGATAGCGGTCGCCCGCTTCAGCCCGGCGATCGAGGCCGTCGGATTGATCTGCTTGGGGCAGTGCGTACGGCAGCCTTCCTGGCTGTGGCAGGCATGGCAGCCGGCGTCGCCGGCCACCGCCGCAAGGCGCATATCATTGCCCGCGTCGCGCACGTCGTTGACCAGCGTCCAGGCGCGGTTGAGCGCCGCGGGCCCGAGATAGTCGCGGTTCCAGCGCACGATGTCGCAGGCGCCGTAGCACACGCCGCAGCCGATGCATTCGATCCCGGCATCGGCCGCCTGCCGCTCGGGCGTGGACGGTGGCACGGTGTGGAACTCGCGCGGCCTGTCGTCCTCGGGCACGAAACGGCCTTCGGCCTTCGCCCATTTGTCGAAGAAGGGCGCCATGTCGGTGGCGAGGTCCTTGACCACCGGCAAATTGGCCAGCGGCGCCACCTCAAGCGTGTCGCCCTCGGCGACCTTGTCGACATGGGTGCGGCAGGTCCAGCGCGGCTTGCCGTTCACCGTCATGGCGCAGGAGCCGCACATGCCGACGCGGCAGGCGAAACGGTAAGAAAGCGTCGTGTCGAGGTGACGCTGGATCCAGGAGACGACGTCGAGGACCGTCTGGCTGGCCCGGCGCGGCACGGCGAAGGACTGGAAGCGGCCGTCCCCGCGGCCGCGCCAGACCTTCACCTCGAGCATGCGCCCGTCAGGCACTCTGGTAGAGCTTGGTCAGGACGAATTCGCGGTGACCCAGCGCCTCGGCGCAGGTGAGGCGACCGTTGCAGGTGCGGATGGTGATGTCGATCAGCGCATCGCCCGCCTCGTCCATCGTCATCTCGCGACGCAGGATGCCGGAGACGTCGAGATCGATATGCTCCTTCATCTCGCGCGCCGTCTTCGGGTTCGCCGTAAGCTTGATCACCGGCTCGATCGGGTTGCCGATGACGTTGCCCTGCCCCGTCGGGAACAGATGTACGACAAAGCCGGCCGCCGCCTGCAGGGTGACGCACTCGGCCGCGGCCGACGAGCTGTCCATGAAGTAGAGGCCCGGCCCCTTCGTCGGCTCCTCCGCCGGCTTGAGCACGTCGATGAACTTGGTCTTGTGACCGATCTTCTGGAGATTGCCGAAGGCCTTCTCCTCGATCGTCGTCAGGCCGCCGGCGATGTTGCCCTTGGTCGGCTGCGAGTCTCGCAGGTCGTTGGTCTTGTGGCGCTCGATCATGGCGTTGTAGGCGGTCCAGGTCGCCATGAACTTCTTCTGCACCGACTTGTCGACCGCGCGCGCCGCGCACACGACTTCCGCGCCGGTCAGCTCCGAGGTCTCGCCGAAGCAGGTCGTGGCGCCCAGCGGATCGAGCTTGTCGATCAGGTTGCCCACGGTCGGGCACGAGGCCAGGCCCGAGGTCGTGTCGCTCTCGCCGCACTTGGTCGAGACCCAGAGCTCGTCGATGGAGCAGCGCTCGCGCTGCTTCTCGGTCGCCCACTGCACGTATTCCTGTGCCGTGCGCGAGGCTTTGGCGATGGTGCCGATATCGCCCGTGCCCTCGATGGCAAAGCCCGTCACCGGCTTGCCGGTCTTCTTTATGCCGTCGACCACGCGCGCCGTCCATTGCGGCTCGATGCCAATGACTACCACGGCGGCGACGTTCGGGCTCGAGCCCGTGCCGATCAGGGTGCGGAAGTGGAGTTCGAGGTCTTCGCCGAACTGCAGGCGCCCGTAGGCGTGCGGCAGGGCCAGCGTGCCCTTGATGTTGTTGCCCACCGCCTCGCAGGCGGCGTTCGACAGATCGTCGAGCGGCAGGATGATGACGTGGTTGCGCACGCCCACGCGGCCGTTCTCGCGGCGATAGCCCCAGAAATCGAGGTTCTTGGCGCTGCGGCCCTTGGACTTTCCGTTGCCTTTGGCCATGGCTACCACCTCTTGGTCTTCATGTTGTGGATGTGGGCGTGTCGGCCCTTGCCGATCGGCGCCGAGGCCATGCCGATGTCGTGGCCGTACTTGACGACCGTGTCGCCCTTCTTGATGTCGCCCAGCGCGATCTTGTGCCCGAGCGGCACGGGATCCAGCGCCTTGATCTTGATCGTCGAGTCGTCCTCGAGCACCCAGCCGGTGATCGTCTCGCCGGCCTTCACGGTCTCGACCACCACGACGCCGACCGTGTCGGCCTTGTCGTGGACGATGAAATGCGTAGTCGCCATCGCTCCTCCCAAGAGGCCCCCTTCAGGGGGCAAACCAGACTGCCGAAGCTAGAACCGCCGCGCCCTTCGGTCAACGCCTATTCTTATATCTTATATAAGACTGTGCTAGGCTCCGTGGCCATGGATGGAACTCCCGACTTCAAGCCGCTCTATCTGCAGGTGAAGGACCTGATGGTCCGCCGCCTGGCCTCGGGTGCGTGGCGGCCGGGCGAGGCGCTGCCCAACGAGTTCCAGCTCGCCGATGAATTCGGGGTGAGCCAGGGCACGGTGCGCAAGGCGCTCGACGAACTCGCGGCGCAGAACCTGCTCGACCGGCGCCAGGGCAAGGGCACTTTCGTCTCGCAACACACGGCGCAGCGCGCCCTCTTTCATTTCTTTCATCTGGTCGCCGATTCAGGCGAGCGTGCCCTGCCCGGCGCCCGCATGCTGAATCTCGGCAAGGCCAAGGCCGACCGGCAAGAGGCCTTACAGCTCGGGCTGAAGCCCGGCGCACCGGTGGTCCGGCTCAAGCGCCTGCGCCTGCTTGGCGAGCGCGTGGCGCTGCACGAGCGCATCGTGCTGCCCGGCGCGCTGTTCGCCAATTTCGCCGACCGCATGCCGGTCGACGTACCCAACGAGCTCTATCGCTATTACGAGGAGCGCTACGGCGTCACCGTGGCGCGGGCCGTCGAAAAGCTGAAGGCGGTGGCCGCACGGGCCGACGAGGCCAAGGCGCTGGGCTTGAAGAGCGGCGCGCCGCTGTTGGAGATCGATCGCCTCGCCTATACGGTCGACGGGCGGGTGGTGGAGTGGCGCCGGAGCCGCTGTGACACGGCCCGGCACCACTACCTGAGCGAGATCGTCTAGCTCGCTAGATACCCATCGACTTCATCTGGCCGGCGGGATAGCGCGTGCCCGCCGTGACGCCGACCGGGAAGGCCTTGTTGAGCGCCGCGAGATCGTCGGCGCTGAGCTTGAGGTCAACGGCGGCGGCATTCTCCTCCAGATACGTGCGCCGCTTGGTGCCGGGGATCGGCACGATGTCGTCGCCCTGGGCCAGCACCCAGGCGAGCGCCACCTGCGCCGGCTTGACCTTGAGACGCTGGGCGATCTGCTCCAGCGGCCCGAGCAGCCTGACGTTCTTCTCCAGGTTCTCGGCGAAGAAGCGCGGATGCTCGCGCCGGCGATCCTTCTCCAGCAGATTGTCGAGCTTGGTGATCGTGCCGGCAAGGAAGCCGCGGCCGAGCGGGCTGTAGGGCACGAAGGCAATGCCGAGACTGCGGCAGACCGGCAGCGTGTCACCCTCGAGATCACGGCACCACAGCGAGTACTCGCTCTGCAGGGCGGCGATGGGGTGCGTGGCGTGGGCCTTGCGGATGGTGTTGCCGCCGGCCTCGGAGAGGCCGAGGTAGCGGACCTTTCCCTGCTCCACCAGCTTCTTCAGGGCGCCGACGGTCTCCTCGATCGGCACCGTGGGGTCGACGCGGTGCTGGTAGTAGAGATCGATATGGTCGACGCCGAGCCGCTTCAGGCTGTTCTCGCAGAACTCGGGGATCTTCTCCGGCCGGCTGTCGACGCTGCGGTCGGAACCGGCCTGGCGCAAATTGCCGAACTTCGAGGCGAGGAACACCTTGTCGCGCTTGCCCTTGAGCGCCTTGTTCAGCAGCTCCTCGTTCTTGCCCTGCGCGTAGGCGTCGGACGTGTCGAGGAAGGTGACGCCGATCTCGATGGCGCGGTGGATGGTGGCGATCGATTCCGCATCATCTGGCTCGCCGTAGCTCATGGACATACCCATGCAGCCGAGGCCGATAGCCGATACCTGCGGTCCGTTCTTGCCCAGTCGACGCTGTTTCATGGTGCTCCTCCCGGCGCGCGAGACGGTTTTGCCCCGCGCGGCGGCACATGAGAGTATACGGGCCCCACGCTGTCAATTCGGAGCCGTCTTCTGGCCGCTCCCCCGATCTCCGTCGCTCTTCCGCCCGGCGCCATCGACGCCCACGCCACGGTGTTCATCCGCGACCGGCGCGTCGCGCCCAACGCCGCCGTGGTGCCGGAGAGCGAGGCCCCTGTCGAGCGCTATCTCGACACGCTTGACGAGAACAGACTGGCGGGCGGTGTGCTGGTGCAGCCGCGCTTTCCGGGCCACGACAACAGCTACCTGCTGCAGGCCATCGCCCGCGTACCGGCGCGCTTCCGCGGCATCGCCACCGTGCCGCCGACGGTCGGCGCCGAGGAACTGGCACGGCTGAAGAGTGCCGGCATCGCCGGCGTGCGTCTCGACCTCGTCGGCCGTGAGATGGTGGATTTCAGCGCCGTGCCGTGGCCCGCGCATTTCGCCGCCCTCGCGCGCGCCGGCCTGCACCTGCAGGTCCACGCCGAAGGTCCGCGCTGGCTGCACATCCTCAAGCCCCTGCTGGCCGGCGGCGTGCGCCTGGTCGTCGACCATTTCGGCCTGCCAAGCGAGGGCATGGGCCCGCGCTGCCCCGGCTTCCAGAATCTCGCCGCGGCTTCGCGCAGCGCCGATATCTGGTTCAAGCTCTCCGCGCCCTATCGCTTCACCCCGCCCACCGCCGCCTGGGCCTGCGCCGACGTGCTGCTGACCATTCCCGGCGTCGGCCGCCTGGTCTGGGGCAGCGACTGGCCGTGGCCGCGCCAGACGCCGATCACGCGCTATTCGGAGACCATCGACTGGCTCGCCGAGTGGGTTCCCACTCCCACAGCGCGCGAGCAGATCCTCGGCGCCAACGCCCGCACGCTGTTCGGCTTCAACAAGCCGGCCGGCGTTGCGGCCCCGCCGTGGAAGCGCCTATAGTCCGGGCACATTAGTCCCACACGGAACTTCATCATGCCCCCGCCGCTCCCGCCGACTTTCACCACCCGCCCGGTCATCTCGGGCACCTTTGGCGTCGTCTCCTCGACGCACTGGGTCGCCTCGCAGGTCGGCATGTCGATCCTCGAGAAGGGCGGCAACGCCTTCGATGCGGCCGTCGCCGCCGGGTTGACGCTGCAGGTGGTCGAGCCGCACATGAACGGCCTTGGAGGGGATGCCGTGGCCGCCTTCCAGGCTAAGGGCGGCAAACCGCAGATCCTCTGCGGCCAGGCCCCGGCCCCGGCCGGCGCCACCATCGCGCATTACAAGAGCGAGGGCCTCGACCTCGTTCCGGGTACCGGCTTCCTTGCCGCCGTCATCCCCGGCGCCTTCGATTGCTGGATGCTGATGCTGCGCGACCACGGCACGATGACGCTGGCCGAGGTGATGACGCCCGCCATCGGCTACGCCCGCGACGGCTATCCGCTCGTGCATGGCGTGTGCGGCACGATCTCCGGCGTGGCGCCGCTGTTCCGTGACGAATGGAAAACCTCGGCCGCCCTCTACCTGCCGAACGGCGAGGTGCCCAAGCCCGGCGAGCTCTTCGTCAACCCCGAGCTGGCCCAGACCTACACACGCATCCTCAAGGAGGCCTCGGCCGCCGGTGCGGATCGCGAGCGGCAGATCGAGGCGGCGCGCGCTGCCTACTACAAGGGCTTCGTCGCCGAGGCGATCGAGAAATACTGCACCACGACCGCCGTGATGGACGCGACCGGCCAGCGCCGCAAGGGCGTGCTCAAGGCCAGCGACCTCGCCGGCTGGCAGGCGACCTACGAGGAGCCTGCCACATACGAGTATCACGGCCTCACCGTGTGCAAGGCCGGGCCGTGGAGCCAGGGACCCGTGCTGCTGCAGCTGCTCGCCCTGCTCAAGGGCTTCGACGTGCCGTCGATGGATACGCTGGGTCCCGATTTCGTCCACCTGCTGGTCGAGGCCAAGAAGCTGGCCTATGCCGACCGTGACGCTTGGTACGGCGACCCCGATTTCGTCGATGTGCCGATGAAGACGCTGCTCTCGGATGCCTACAACGCCGAGCGCCGCAAGCTGATCGGCGATACGGCCTCGCTCGACCTGCGCCCCGGATCGCCGGACGGACGCAAGCCGCAGATGCCGCAGCTGCGCAAGGTCGGCGGCCCGGTCGCCGGCGTCGGCGAGCCGACCCGCGTCGAGCGCGAGACGCAGGAATCCTACGATCGCTCCGGCGGGGCCGCGGCGCTGGCCGCGCGCAGCCGCGCGGCGCGCGGTCCCGCCGAAGGCGATACCTGCCATCTCGACGTCATGGACCGCCATGGCAACACGGTCGCCGTGACGCCGTCAGGCGGCTGGCTGCAGAGCTCGCCGGTCATTCCCGGCCTCGGCTTCTGCCTCGGCACGCGCGCCCAGATGTTCTGGCTGCAGGAGGACGTGCCTTCGGCCTTGAAGCCCGGCCGCCGGCCGCGCACCACGCTCACCCCCAGCCTCGCCCTCGACAGGAACGGCGAGGCGGTTCTCGCCTTCGGCTCACCGGGCGGCGACAACCAGGACCAGTGGATCGCGCAGTTCTTCCTGCGCCATGTCGACCACAAGCTCGACCTGCAGGCGTCGATCGACGCGCCGCAGCTGCAGACCGATCATTGGCCGAACTCGTTCTACCCGCGCCAGGCCGCACCCGGGAAGGTCATCTTGGAAAAGCGCTTCCCCGAGGCCACGGTCGCCGAGCTCAAGAAGCGCGGGCACGACGTGCAGCTGGCCGAACCCTGGTCGTTGGGTCGCAACTGCGCGGCGCGGCGCGACGGCAAGATCATGCGCGCCGCGGCTACGCCGCGTTTGCAGCAGGCCTATGCGGTTGGCCGTTAGAGGCTGTTAGCGCGACGAAGCCGTCTCGGCCGTTTCCTGGCCAGGCATCGCGACGACGCGCGAAGCCGGGAAACGGATACGCACGACCGTGCCCTCGCCCACGGCGCTTTCGACCTCGAGCGTGCCGCCATGCAGGTCGATCAGCTTGCGGCTGATGGCGAGACCCAGGCCCGTGCCTTCCTGCTGACGCGCCACCTGCGCGGTGGTGCGCTGGAACGGCTCGAACAGGCGGTCGAGCGCCTCGTCGGGGATGCCCACACCCGTGTCCATGACCGCGAGCAGTACGTCGCCGTTAGTGTCCCTCGCCCCGCGGATCTCGACCCGGCCACCGCGCGGCGTGAACTTGACCGCGTTGCTCAGCAGGTTGAGCACCACCTGACGGATCGCCCGCTCGTCGCCGATGATGTTGGGCAGGGCGAGAGTCGGCCGTTCGCCGAGATCCACCTCGTTCTTCGCCGCGCGCCATTCGACCATGGCGAGGCAGGAATCGACCACGCTGCCGAGGTTGACGATGCTCTCATCGAGCTCAAAGCGGCCCGCCTCGATCTTCGACATGTCGAGCACGTCGTTGATCAGGGCCAGCAGATGGCTGCCGCTGGTGTGGATGTCGCGGGCGTAGTCCAGGTATTTGGGATTCATCGTGCCGAACAGCTCGGCCTTCATCATGTCGGAGAAGCCGAGGATGGCGTTGAGTGGCGTGCGCAGCTCGTGGCTCATATTGGCCAGGAACTCGGACTTCGCGCTGTTGGCCAGCTCGGCGGCCTCCTTGGCCTCGCGCAGCTCACGCTCGGTGCGCTTGGTCATCGTCATGTCGGTGGCGATGCCGCGGTAGCCGAGGAATCTCCCGTCATCGGCGAAGACCGGCACGCCACTCACGGAAATCGTCGACATCCGCGTGCCGTCACCGACCGCGTAAACGAAGTTGTAGAAGGGCAGATGCGCCTCCAGCGTGGCCACGTGCTGGCGCCAGAGCGGGCTGTCGAGGTCGCCGACGATGTTACCGTCGCGCACCAGGTCCATACGCGTCCGCCCGAGGACGCGGCTTGGCGCCAGCGCCGCCTGGTCGCGCTGGGCGCCGGCGATCTCGACAAAGCGATGCGTCGCGTCGGTTTCCCAGAACCAGTCGGAGCCCAGCTCGGCGTAGAGGCGGAACTTCTCCTCGCCGCGACGCAGATCCTCCGACAACGTGCGCAGCTCGGCGAACTGGCGGCGCAGAACCAGCGCGAGCATAGCCAGACAGCTCAGCGCCACGGCCGCCGCGATACTTTCGAATACGGCCCAATGCCGCCATTCCTCCAGCTCGAAGCCAAGCAGCACGGCCGCGTCACCCAAGACCGCGAGGCCGATAAACCCGGCGATGCCGGACAGCAATCCCGCAACAACGACCGGCACGGCACGCGAGCGGCGTGACACCCCTTGTCTACCGGAGGATGAGTCGCGAGACGGCATACGAATGCCGGCCGAAGCCGGAAGCCCCCCAAATGAAAGTGGCGCCGAGCCAGCGTTCGACGCCTCACGCTGATCTTTTTCCAGATCAGCGTTAAGATTCATTAAACAAGGGGCGGAGCTAGCTACCCTTGACCTTATACAAGGGTATGGCGGCGCTGCCGGCGAAGCGCTTGCGGTCGGGCTCCGGCGCACCGAGCGGCGTCACCTCGCGGAACGAAGTCAGGCAGCGCCGGGTGAGGTCCTGGTATTCGCGGGTGCCTTCGGCTTTCCAGGCGATTTCCTGGTCGGTGAGCGGCCGGATGAGCTTGGCCGGAATGCCGGCCGCCAAATGCCGGGCCGGCACCTCGAACCCCGCCTTGACGAAGGCCATGGCGGCGACGAAGGCATCCTCGCCGATGACGCAGCCATCCATCAGCACGGCGTTCATGCCGATGAGCGCGTTGCGCTTCACCGTGGCGCCATGGACGACGGCGCCATGGCCGATATGGGCATCCTCCTCCATCACCGTGTCGGTGCCGGGAAAGCCGTGCACGATGCAGCCATCCTGCAGATTGCCGCCGCGCACCATGACCAGCCGGCCGAAATCGCCGCGCAGGCTTGCCCCCGGCCCGACATAGCAGTTGGGTCCGATGATCACGTCGCCGATGACGCTGGCCGTGGGGTGGACGAAGCTCGTCGGGTCCACCACCGGCACGATGCCGTCGATTTCGTAAAACGGCATCGCCTCAGCCCGCCACCGGGACGCGCGCCTGCGCCACATGGAAGCGCGGCGCCACGAAAGCCGCGTCGGTCAGCGAGGCATTGGCCGCCGGGTTGCAGCCGGTGGCGTGATAATCGCTGAAAGCCGCCGACTGGTTGACGTAGATGCCGCCGGTCAGATTGCAGGACAGCGCCACGCCGGCCTCCGCCGCCGCGTCGATGGCCTGGGCGATCAGGTCCTTGTCGGTGGAATAGAGGGCCGCGGTGATCGCGCCTTTGCTGCGCGCCAGCGCCATCGCCCGGTTGACGCCGTCGGCACCGCTGTCGACCGGCACCAGGTACGTGACGGGGCCGAAGGTCTCCGTGCCGTAGACCGCCTCGCGTTTCGCATCGACGCGCACCAGCAGCGGCGTCTGGACCCGCGCCGCGGCGAATTGCGGATGCTGCAGGGAGGCCGATTGCCGCACCACCTGCCCTTCCCGCGCCGCGCCGTCGACTCGATCGAGCACGGCGGGGTTCTGAATGCAGCCCAGGATCTCGGCGGCGCGCGCCGGATCGCCGAGCAGCTTGTCGATCGACACGGCAAGGCCGCGCGCCAAATCGTCGAAGGATTGATGCCCGGCTTCGGTCTCGATGCCGTCTTCGGGGATGAAGATCGTCTTGGGTGTGGTGCACATCTGGCCGGAGTAGAGCGAGAGCGAGAAGGCGAGGTTCTGCAGCATGCCCTTGCCGTCGTTCGTCGACTCGATGACCACGGTGTTGACCCCGGCCTTCTCGGCGAAGAGCGTCGCATGGCTGGCGTTCTTCTCCAGCCAGTCGGCGAAGCCGGGACCGCCGGTGTAGTCGATCAGCGCGATCTCCGGCCGCTTGGCCAGTTCCTGGGTGATCGGGGCACTCGCCTCGTCGGCCGCCAGCAGGATGAGATTGGGATCGAAGCCGGCTTCCTTCAGTGTCTCGCGCGCCACCCTCACCGTGATGGCCAGCGGCAGGATCGCCGCCGGGTGCGGCTTGACGATCACCGGGTTGCCGGTGACGAGGTCGGCGAAGATCGCCGGATAGCCGTTCCAGGTGGGGAAGGTCGAGACGCCGATCACCAGGCCGATGCCGCGTGGCACCAAGGTATAGGTCTTGTCGAGGCGGATCGGGTCACCCTTTCCGGCCTGCTTCTCCCAGCGCGCCGAGGTCGGAACGCGGCTCATCTCGGCATAGGCGTAGGCGATGGCTTCGAGACCGCGATCCTGGGCGTGCGGTCCGGCGGCCTGGAAGGCCATCATGAAGCCCTGCCCGGTCGTGTGCATGGCGGCGTAGGCGATGTCGAACGACTTCCTGTTGAGCCGCGCCAGGATCTCCAGGCACACGCCGACCCGCGCCTCGATCCCCGCCTTGCGCCAGCCTGGCATCGCCGCCTTGGCCGCGGCGATCAGCGCACCGATGGCGGGCTTGGGATAGGTGATGCCCAGCGCGAAGCCATAGGGCGAGGTTTCCTTGCCGACGCGGCTGATGGTCCCTAGCTGCTCGAGTTCGAACGGCTTGTTGAGGCTCGCCTCGAACGCCGCCCTGGCGTCGGCGTTGGCCGTCTCGCCGTAGATCTTGCCGCTCGCGACTTCCGGATAGGGTGACCAGTAGCCGCGCGTGGCAATCGCCTTGAGCGCGCCATCGAGCGTGGCGCGATGCTTGTCGAAGAGCGGATGAGCCATGGCTGTCCCTCGGGTTCCAAGCATGTGGTGTAGCGCAAGGCCGAAGCCTTGGCCATTGCCCCTCCGGCTAGGGAACGTCATAGTCGGGCCCCGCACGGGAGCCGGCCATGAGCTACTCGACCATTCTCTTCGACATCGCCGATAGCGTGGCGACCCTGACTCTCAACCGGCCGGACAAGCTCAACTCCTTCACCGCCGAGATGCACGCCGAGCTGCGCGACGCGCTGACGATCGTCGCGGATCCGGCCAAGGGCTGCCGGGCGCTGCTGCTCACCGGCGCCGGGCGCGGCTTTTGCGCCGGCCAGGATCTGGGCCAGCGCCAGATGAGCGCCGGCACGGCCATCGATCTCGGCGAGACCATCGACAAGCTGTTCAACCCGCTGATCCGCCGGCTGCGCAGCCTGCCGCTGCCCGTCGTGGGCGCGATCAACGGCGTCGCCGCGGGCGCGGGCATGAGCCTGGCGCTGGCCTGCGACATCACGCTCGCCGCGCGCTCCGCGAGCTTCCTCCAGGCCTTTGCCAAAATCGGTCTGGTGCCGGACTCGGGCTCGACCTATTTCCTGCCGCGGCTGGCCGGCGACGCGCGGGCGCGTGGCCTCGCCATGCTGGCGGAGAAGATCGGCGCCGAGCAGGCGGCCGATTGGGGCCTGATCTGGAAGGCCGTCGACGACGACAAGCTCATGCCCGAGGCGGCGGCGCTGGCCCGCCACCTGGCGACCCAGCCGACCAAGGGGCTGGCGCTGATCAAGCACGCGCTCGACCAGTCGGCCACCAACTCGCTCGACGCGCAGCTCGATCTCGAACGCGACCTGCAGCGTACGCTCGGCCACAGCGCCGACTATCGCGAAGGCGTCACAGCCTTCCTCGAGAAACGCCCGCCCAAATTTACTGGACGCTAGGATGCCGACACTGCAGGAGATCGCCGAGGCGTCGCGCGACGCCATGTGGGCCCAGGACCGGGCAAGCCGGGCGCTGGGCATCGAGATCCTCGAGGTCGGGCCCGGACGGGCGAAGTTGCGCATGACCGTGCGGCCGGACATGTGCAACGGCCACCACCTCTGTCACGGCGGCATGATCTTCACCCTGTCGGACTCTACGTTTGCCTTCGCCTGCAACTCGCACAACAAGGTGACGGTGGCCAACAATTGCAGCATCAGCTTCATCGCCTCGGCGCGCGAGGGCGACGTGCTGACCGCCGAAGCCATCGAGCGCCATCGCGGCGGCCGCTCCGGTGTGTGCGACGTGACGGTCACCGACCAGAACGGACGGCTGATCGCCGTCTTCCGCGGCCATTCGACCCAGATCAAGGGCGAACTGGTGCCGGGCTTGACGCCGGACGCCTCCTAGGCGCTGATAGCCGCTTCGTCGGGAACCGGACGCAAGAACCGGGCAGCCCATAACAGGGACACACAGGCGTGGCTGAGGAAACGACAGATCCATTGCAGGGATTTCGCAAGCGGATTCGTCATCCGAATCTGATTCGCCTCTACGACTACTGGGCGGAGCGCCGGCGCGACCGCAGCTTCCCCTCGCGCCAGGACATCGATCCGGTTGAGCTCCGCTTCGCCGTGGGCAACATGACCCTGATCGACGTGCTCTACGACCCCCTGCGGTTCAGCTTCCGGCTGGTCGGCTCGCTGATGGCCCAGCGCATGGGCTTCGACCATACCGGCAAGATGATCGATGAAATCGCAGACGCCGAGTATCGCGATAGCCTGGTCGCTGCGTACCGCCAGATCGTCGACGGCCGCCGGCCGAGCACCATCCTCTACGAGCGGGTGATCGACGGGAAGCCGCGGCGCTTCGAGGTGCTGCGCCTGCCGCTCGCCGCCGACGGCGAGCGGATCAACATGCTGCTGCTCTGCCCGCAGTATTTCGATCCGCTGCCCGAACGCTCCCCCGTCGCAGCGCAGCTCCGGGAATCCGGCATACCGAGGATCATCAGCGAGAACTAAGCGCATGGCTGTCCGGAAGAAGCGCGCCCCAAAAGCCAAACGCGTCGCCCGCCCGCGCAAGCGGACGCCCGCCTTCAGGCTTACACCCCGCACACCGCCCGTCATTGACGGCAAGGCGCTGCGCGCCGGGCCGAAGCGCAGCGATCTCGAACCGATCGAGATCGCCAGCCGCGACGAGCTCACGGCGCTGCAGACGAAGCGCCTCCGATGGACGCTCAACCACGCTTACAGAAACGTCCCGCACTACCGGAAAAAATTCGACGCGGCCGGCGTGCATCCCGACGATTTCCGGCGGCTGGAGGACCTCAAGAAGTTTCCCTTCACCGCGAAGGAAGACCTGCGCCTCACCTACCCGTTCGGCATGTTCGCCGTGCCGCGCGAGAAGGTGCTGCGCATCCATGCCTCCTCCGGCACGACGGGCAAGCCGACAGTGGTCGGCTACACCCAGGCCGATCTCGACAACTGGGCGCTGCTGGGGGCTCGCTCGATCCGCGCCTCGGGCGGCAAACCGGGCGACATCGTGCACGTTGCTTACGGCTACGGGCTGTTCACCGGCGGGCTGGGCGCCCATTACGGCGCCGAGCGCCTCGGCTGCACGGTCATCCCGATGTCCGGCGGCATGACCGAGCGCCAGGTCCAGCTCATCGCCGACTTCAGGCCCGACATCATCATGGTGACGCCGAGCTACATGCTCGCCATCGCCGACGAGTTCGACAAGCAGGGTCTCGACGCCCGGGCGTCGTCGCTCAAGCTCGGCATCCACGGCGCCGAACCCTGGACCGATGCAATGCGCCGCGAGATCGAGCAGCGTTTCGCCATCGACGCCATCGACATCTACGGCCTGTCGGAGGTCATGGGACCGGGCGTCGCCAACGAGTGCATCGAGACCAAGGACGGCCCGACGGTCTGGGAAGACCATTTCTATCCCGAGATCATCAGCCCCGGTACCGGCGAACCGGTGGCCGACGGGGAGACGGGCGAGCTGGTCTTCACCTCGCTGACCAAGGAGGCGCTGCCGGTCATCCGCTATCGCACGCGCGACCTCACCGCCCTGCTGCCGGGCAGCGCGCGCTCGATGCGCCGCATGGCCCGCATCACCGGCCGCACCGACGACATGCTGATCATCCGCGGGGTCAACGTCTTCCCGACCCAGATCGAGGAGCTGATCCTGAGAGTGCCGGAGCTCTCGCCGCACTATGTGCTCGAGATACGGCGCGAGGACCGGCTCGACGTGCTCGACATCGTGGTCGAGGCCAAGCCCGCCTATGCCGGCAAGAGCGATGCCGAGGCGGCCGCCGCCGACAAGCTCGCCGGTCTGGTGAAATCCTATGTCGGGATCACGGCGCGGGTGCGCCCGGTGCCCGCCGGCGGCGTCGCCCGCTCGCTGGGCAAGGCCAAGCGGGTGATCGACCTCCGCCCCAAGGACTGATGCCGCGCTTCGCGCATCCGCAATTCGACTACCGGCGCTCGCCCGACCAGGATGCGACGGCGCCGGCGCATCACAAGGTGATCGTAGTGGGCGCCGGGCTGGTCGGGCTCACGGCCGCCCTCGACCTGGCGCAGCGCAGCGTACCGGTGCTGCTGCTCGACGACGACAATACGGTGAGCGTCGGCAGCCGCTCGATCTGCCAGGCCAAGCGAACGCTGGAGATCTGGGACCGGCTGGGCTGTGCGACCCCGATGCTGGAGAAAGGCGTGACCTGGCAGGTCGGACGCATCTTCCGCGGCGGCCAGGAGGTCTACAATTTCGACCTGCAACCCGAAGGCGGGCACCGCTTCCCCGCCTTCATCAACCTGCAGCAATACTATGTCGAGCAGTTCCTGCTCGAACGGCTGAGCGCACAACCCGGTGTCGAGATCCGCTGGCGCAACAGGATCACGGGTATCGCCGCCGGTGACGACGGCGTCCGCCTGACGGTCGACACACCGGACGGCAGCTACGATCTCGCGGCGGACTGGGTGATCGCCGCCGACGGCGCACGCTCGGCCATCCGCCGGCAGATGGGTCTCACCTTTGTGGGTCGCGAGTTCCAGGATCGCTTTCTGATCGCCGACCTGCACCTGCCCGAGCCGCCCTTTGGCCGGCGCGGGCCGACCGAGCGCTGGTTCTGGTTCGAACCCGCCTTCCACAAAGGTGACTCGGCCCTCCTGCACCGCCAGGCCGACGATATCTGGCGGCTCGATTTCCAGCTCGGCGCCGACGCCGACCCGGATGAGGAGTGCAAGCCCGAGCGTGTCACGCCGCGGGTCAGGGCGGCGCTGGGCGATGAATTCAGGTTCTCGTTCGAATGGCTCAGCGTCTACCGCTTCCAGTGCCGCCGGCTGGAGAGATTCCGCCACGGCCGGGTACTGTTCGCCGGCGATTCGGCGCACCAGGTCTCACCCTTCGGGGCACGCGGCGGCAACTCGGGCGTCCAGGATGCCGACAACCTCGCCTGGAAGCTGGCGCTGGTGGTGAAGGGCGAGGCGCCCGAGCGCCTGCTCGACAGCTACGATTCCGAGCGCGGACCAGCCGCCGACGAGAACATCCTGCATTCGTCGCGCAGCACCGACTTTATGTCGCCCAAGAGCCCGGTTGCGCGGCACTTCCGCGACGCCGTGCTGGCGCTGGCCGAGCGCCTGCCCTTCGCCCGGCGCCTGATCAACAGCGGAAGGCTGTCGACAGCGACCCTTCTGGAAGATTCGCCGCTCAGCACCCCAGACCGCGATCCCTTCCCGGCCACAATGCGGCCGGGCTCGGCCGCCGCCGATGCGCCCGTTCGCGCTGCCGGCAAGGACGGCTGGCTGCTCGAGCATCTTCGCGGCGGCTTCACCGGGCTCTATTTCGGCGACACCGATCCGCCTTCGCCCGTGCCGGCGATCCGCATCGGCGGCGGCGCGATCGAGGATCGCGACGGGCTGGTGAGACGGCGCTACGATGGGCGGCCGGGCACTTTCTACCTGTTCCGCCCGGACCAGCACGTGGCGGCGCGCTGGCGTTCGTTCGATTCCGGGGCGGTCAGCGCCGCCCTCGCCCGCGCCACCGGAAAGGCCTGATCATGCCCGGCAAGCTCAACACCGAAACGGCGTTTGCCAATCCCGACGATTTTTATGACGCACTGATCGAGGCACACCGCGGCCTGAGCGAGGAGCAGAGCGCCCAGCTCAATGCCAAGCTCATCCTGCTGCTGGCCAACCATATCGGCGATCTCGAAATCATCCGTGAGGCCCTCACCCTGGCGCGCGGCGAGCCCTGACGGCCTGCGCCGCGTCAGGCGACGCGGATCAGCGACAGCGGCGTGACCGCTTCCTTCGGGAAGATAAGCGAGATGCGCGAGCCATGACCTGGCTCGCTGACGATGACCAGACGGCCGTCGTGCCGCTCAATCAGGCCCTTGACGATGCTGAGCCCCAGGCCGGTGCCTTCGTATTTGCGGGCCAGTCGGTCGTCGACCTGACGGAACGGCTTCACCGCCAGGGCCGCCTGCTCCGGCGTCATGCCGACACCGTGATCCGCGACCGTCAGGCTGAGCTCGCCGCTCTCCAGCCGGCGGCTGCTCAGCCGGACCGGCTGACCCGGAGCGCTGAATTTGACGGCGTTGGACAGCAGGTTGAGCAGCATCTGGCGCACCGCCCGCTCGTCGGCCCGCACCAGCGGCCAGTCCCCGGCGGCTTCGATGGCGATGTCGCTGCCGCGCGCCATCGCCGTACCGCGGAAGATGCTGAGCGTCGCCTCGACATGGCGGCGCAGGTCGAACGGCCAGACCTCGATCTCGAAATGGCCGGCTTCGAGCTTCGCCATCGTCAGGATGTCGTTGATCAGGTCGGTCATGTGCGTCCCGCTGCTGAAGATGTCGCGGGCATATTCCTTGTAGCGTTGCTGGCCGACCGGGCCGAGCGCCTCCTGCGCGATCATGTCGCTGAAGCCGACGATGGCGTTGAGCGGCGTGCGCAACTCGTGGCTCATATTGGCGAGGAAGCGGGATTTCGCCTCGCTGGCGAACTCCGCCGATTCCTTGGCGGCACGCAGATCGTCGGTCATCCGCCGCAGCCGCTCATGCGCCCGCCCGATCACCCGGTTCTGCGCCAGCAGCAGGCCGATCAGGATCACGCTGCAGAGGACGAGACCGAGCGCCAGGCCGGAGAAGATCCAGTGCAGCTCGAGCAGGCTTCGCTGGTCGTCGGCGACCTGGGCACCGCCGAACTGGTTGGCGGAGGCCGCGAGGTACTTGAGACGGGTCTCCATCGGTGCGAGGCGCTTCAGGAGATCGACGGCAACGCCCGGACGATCGAGTTCCGCGACCAGCGGCTCGATTTCAGCCAGCAGGGCTTCGAAAGCCTGCAAGGTCGCCGCCTGCTCGGGTTCGGAAGCGATCATCATGGCGACATCGCCGCCGCGCAGGATCGTCGCCCGGTTGAACAGGACGTCGAAGCGCAGCTGCACGTGCTCGGTATCGACACCGCTGCCGGGCACGCCATGAGCGGCGACACGTTGCTCGAAGCTGATGAACTCGCTCAGCGCCTGGCTCGTCGCCCAGGCGGCGTTGTAGCGCGCGGCCTCGCGCAGCGCCTCCTGGCGCTGGATCACCATGTAGGAGATATAGCCGGCCGCGATCGCGAAGAGCGCAATCGCAACGCCGAGAATGAGACGGAAACGGCCGAGAAGGGTCATTGGCTGCGAGTGTTATGCCCGAGTTTCTAGCGACGGTCAGACGAAGAAAGCGTATATGAAAGCTCAACTATCGCGCGTATTTGAGCCAATCCCGCTCAATCGTGACGCGACGGATGCGGGAAAGTCCCGTTTGGCGGGGTTTCCCGAGGCTCCTCGCCAGCACTGTGGAATCCACGGCTCAGCCCTGCATCATCAACGATGCTGCTGCACCGCCCGGCGCGCTCGGACTCCGCCGGCGAAGGACAGCGCCTGCACCACCGCGCGCAGGCCCTTGGGCAGCGGCTTGTCGCGGCGCAGGACGACACCCAGCGTGCGGTGCACGCGGGGTTCGAGGGAGCGCACGACCAGCCGATCGCTTGCCCCACGCCCGGTGACGGCGAGGCGTGGCAGCACGGCACAGCCCAGGCCGGCGGCGACCAGCTCCTTGATTGCCTCGACGCTGCCCAGCTCCATCACCGGCTTGAGCGGCTTGCCCGAGCGCGCGAACCAGTCGTCGAAGACCTGACGCGCGTTGCCGCCGGGCTCGTAGAGAACCAGCGGTCGGCCGGCCAGAACCTCCGGTGTCACGATCTGCGGCGGGCGCGAGCCGGCGGCGAAGACCGCCACCTGCTCGTCCTGCATGACTGGCGTCACCTCGAACATGGAGCCGCGCGCCGGCAGGGTGACCAGCGCCACGTCCAGGATGTTGTCCTCGACCTGCTTGAGGATCTGCGGCGTGTTGCCCGTGGCCACCACGATCTCCAGCGCCGGAAAGCGCCGTCGCAGATCGCCGAGGATGCGTGGCAGCAGATAGATGCAGGCGGTGGCGCCCGTGCCCAGGCGCACGCGGCCGATGATTTCGCTGCGGTGCTCGGCCATCGCCTCGGCCGCGCGGCTCACGGCTTCATCGATGCCGCGGATGTGCAGAAGCAGTTCCGCGCCGGCCGCGGTCGGCCGCACCCGCCGCCCGACCCGCTCGACCAGCCGCACCCCGAAGCGCCGCTCGAGCTGGCGGATCTGAAGGCTCACCGCCGGCTGCGACAGCCCCCGCCGCTCGGCGGCAGCCGAGAAGCTGCCGGTATCGATGATGTCGGCAAGGGCCCGGAGGTGGTCGGGGTTGAGGCCGCGCATGCAGAAGTTTTCCTTATCCAAATCATAATATCATTGAATTTTATTTATGCACTGCCCTGCGGCACCCTGCCGTCATGTCGAACCGTCTTGCCCCCATCCTCATCCGCGATTCGCGCGACGAGGACGTCGCCGCCATCCAGCGGATCTACGCCCACCACGTCCTGCACGGCACCGCCTCATTCGAGGAGCAGCCGCCCGACGAGGCGGAGATCGCGCGGCGTCGCGGTGATGTTCTCGCCAAAGGATTGCCCTACCTGGTGGCCGAGCTGGGCGGCACAGTCGCGGGCTATGCCTACGCCTCGCCCTACCGGACGCGCCCCGCCTACCGCTACACGCTCGAGGATTCGGTCTATGTGCGCGAGGGCTTCGCCGGGCGCGGGCTCGGCCGGCTGCTGCTCACCGAGCTGATCGCCGCCTGTGCCGCAGGCGGCTGGCGGCAGATGGTGGCGGTGATTGGCGACAGCGGCAACGCCGCCTCGATCGGCCTGCACGAGCGCCTGGGCTTCCGCCGCGTCGGCACCCTGCAATCCGTGGGCTACAAGTTCGGCGGCTGGGTCGACAGCGTGCTGATGCAGCGCGAGCTCGGGACCGGCGACGCCACCAAGCCCTAATCCTGCAGCGCCTTCCACATCTCGATGTCGCGCTTCGCCGTCCAGATACGCGGGTGCGAGACGCCACTGGCCTCGTCATAGGCGCGCGACACGCAGAACGGCATGCAGTGCTCGAAGATCACCCACTTGCCGTATTTGGGCTCCATCGCCTTGTAGGTCTGGTCGTAGACCTGCTTCAGCGACTTCCTCGCCTTTACGCCCTTCTTCGCCTGGGCCAGAAGCTCGGTGACGAAATCCTGCGTGCCCCTGATCGCCTTCTCGCACTGCGCCGGGCTCATCATGGCGGCACCACGGCCGGGAACCAGCCGCGCCGGCTTGAGCGCCCGCAGCCTGGCCAGCGTCGAGGGCCACTCCGCCAGATGCGCGTCGCCGCAATAGGGTGTGGCGCCTTCCTCGACCAGATCGCCGGAAAACAGCACTTTCTCCTTGGGCAGCCAGACGATGCTGTCGCCCTTGGTGTGGCCCGCCCCGATGGACATGAGGCGTACCTCGCGCTTGCCCATCATGATGGTCATGGTGCCGTCGAAGATCAGGTTCGGCCAGGTCAGGCCCGGCACTGTCTCCACGGCGTTGAACAGGCGCGGGAAACGCTGCACCTCCGACTTGAAGTCCTGTGCGCCGCGCTCCTTGATCAGATCGAAGGTGCCCTGGCTCGCTACGATATAGGGCGCGCCGTAGCCCGAGGCGCCCATCACGCGCACCGCGTGATAATGCGTCAGCACGACGTACTTGATCGGCTTGTCCGTGACCCTGCGGATGTGCCGCACCAGCTCCTTGGCCATCACCGGTGTCGCGCGCGCGTCGATCACCATGACACCGTCGTCGCCGATCACCACGCCCGAATTCGGGTCGCCCTCGGCGGTCAGGCAGTAGGCGCGCTCGGCGAGCTTGACGAACTCGGTCTTCTTTTCCGCCAGGTCAGCCTGGCTGGCGAAGGCTTTGGCCATTGTCCTATTCCCTTCTGACAAACTCACTCTGAACCTTGCCGCCTAAGTTTTAAGGCGAAGAGCCGCAGCCCCCAAGCAATCAGCAGACACAACGCTGAGACTAGCAAGAGTTGAAGCAAAACCTGCAATGACGGCGGATGGCCGGATGCGGTGAATAGTGCAACGGTTACCAGCACCGACACACCAATGGAAATTCCAAGCGCCTTCCAGAAACGAGCTGTAAACAGCACGACGATAACCGCCACGATCGCAGATATGCCAACCAATAGTTCCACAGTGAAAAGCCCAACTCTACGTCACTTCTTTCCGTTGGAGGTGTGATAGACCCAGCGCACCAGCAGCTTGTCGTCGAGGCTCAGGGACAGGCCGCGGCGCAGCCGGTCCTCCATCTCCTCGAAGCGCTTGCGGCTCTTGGCGTCCAGGCCCTTCGTCTTGAGGACGGCCTTCAGCATGTCCGGATAGTCCGGGTCGCTGAACTTGCCCTTGGGTTTCGCCGGAGCGCCGTCCTCTTGGGGCAGCGGCTCGGGCTCCTCGCCCGGCTTCACCTCCAGCAGGTCCTCCCAGCGCGTCTTCGACTGCGCCAGCATGGCATGCGCCGTGCGCGCGGCGTTCAGCGCCTCGCCGTCGTGGCGACTGCCCAGCATCCCCAGGACCTTAACGAGCCGGCGGCGGTCGAGTTTCGCGGTCATATCGTTGTTTGTTGCCTTTAGAGGGGCCCGGCCGAAAAGTCGATCAGTTTTGCCACGATAGCGGAGAAGCCGATGGCGATCACCGTCCGCAAGGGTATGCCGGGGGTTCACCTGACCAGGGAGGAATTCACGGCGCGCCTGCGCGAGCGCTTCTACGATCCGGCCTTCGCCAGTCTGCGCGGCGAGATCGAGCGCCTCCTCGACACGGCCTGGGACGGCTACGACAGCTATCGCAAGAGCCCGCGCCGCAAGCGCGCCGGGCCTGACTTCGCCGATCCCACCTACGAGCTGCCGGTCGAATGGCTGGAGACGCGCGAAGCCGTCCGTGCCGCGGAGAAGCGGCAGAAGGATCCGACCTCGCCCTCACGCATCCTGATCGTCAACGGCTCGTCGCGTACCAACCAAAGCTGCCCCGGCGAGATGTCCAAGACCTACCGGCTGGCGCTGCTGGCGCAGGAGATCATCGCCGGTGGCGGAACGGAGGTGGACTTCCTCGACCTCAGTGTCCTGACCTCGGAGTACGGCCGGCACATCCATCCCTGCAAGGCCTGCGTCTCGACCGCGATGCCACTCTGCCACTGGCCCTGCACCTGCTATCCCAACCACGCGCTGGGTCAGGTCAACGACTGGATGGCCGAGCTCTACCCGAGATGGGTGTCGGCGCATGGCGTGATGATCCTCTGCCCGGTCAACTGGTACCAGGCACCGAGCTCGCTCAAGCTGATGATCGACCGGCTGGTCTGCGCCGATGGCGGCAACCCCGACCCGACGACCACCAAGCTGAAATACCCCGATCTCGCCAAGCAGATCGAGATGAAGGGCTGGGACTATCCCCGTCACCTCGCCGGCCGGGCTTTCTCGGTGGTCGTGCACGGCGATGCCGACGGGGTCGAGACGCTGCGCCGCAGCCTGACCGACTGGCTATCGTCGATGGGCCTGATACAGGCCGGGCATCAGGCAACCATCGGCGCCTATATCGGCTACATGGAGCCCTATGCGACCAGCCATGAGGCGCTCGACAAGGATGCGGGCTTGCAGGAGAAGGTGCGCAACGCCGCGCGGGCGCTGGTCGAAGCCGTGGCGATGATCCGGCGCGGCGAGCTCAAGACGCCGGACCGGAAGCTCAAGGAGCCGCGTCCCAAATAGCCCCTCTCCGCGCGCAGCGGGGAGCGACTGTCTTGAGGGTCAAGCGTTTTGCCAAGGCTGGCGATCCCTCAGGATGGCATTGAGGATGATGAGCAGCTTTCGCGTGCAAGCGGTAAGGGCGACCTTGGCCGGCTTTCCAGCCACGCGCAGACGCTTGTAGAAGGCGGCGATGACAGGATTGTGGCGAGCGGCAACGAGAGCGGCCATGTACAGGGCGCTGCGCACGCTGGCACGACCGCCCCAAGTGATCCGGCGACCTCGCATAGTGCCGCTGTCGCGGTTGAGCGGCGCCACGCCGACGAGAGCGCTGATCTTCTTACGGTCGAGCGTGCCGAGCTCCGGCAGATCGGCGAGCAGGGTGCTCGAGACGGTCTTGCCGACGCCAGGAACGCTCTTGAGCAGATCGTCATTGGCGCGCCAGACGGGCGTACCCCGGACCGAATCGTCCAGTTCGCGCTCAATTTCGCTCAACTCCTCCTGCAGCACGGCCAAGCGGCGGTCGACACGGCGCAGCAGGAGCCGCTGGGTCATCTGCCGGCGGCGATGGTTCTCGGCGACGATCATCTCGACGACCTGGCGCCGCCGCGCCACCAGCTCGCCCAACGCCTGGGCCTGTTCATCCGGCAGCGGTCGCGGCTCGGGGCGGACCGCCTCGGCGAAGTGGGCGATGGCTGCTGCATCCAACGCATCCGTCTTCGCCAGCTTGCCGGTCGCCCGCGCGAAGTCACGAATCTGGCGTGGATTGACCACCGCCAGGGGCAACCCGGCTGCGCCCAACGTTGCTGCCACCGTCACCTCGAACCCGCCCGTGGCCTCCATGACGATCAGCATCGGCCGCAGCGTGCTCAACCGCTCGGCCAGCGCCGCCAGACCATCCCCGTCTCGCGCCACGGAAAACGCTTCTCCTTGCGGCCGGAGGTGTACATCCAAGCGATCCTTGGCCACATCGATCCCAACGTACATTCGTTCCAACTCCCGTTCTTGCAAATGCGGTCTCGTGACCGAGCGACTGTTCGGGTTGTGTGGAACAACGGGCGGGGCGCCAAGCTCCCCGGCGGTCTTCGAGACCAAGAGGGTAAGGGTATCGGTCTCCCGCCCGCCTCCAGCGTCGGACATCCTACGTGACCGGCGCCGGGCTGAGATACAAGAGGGAGGGACCCAATGCGAAGCGTTGGGAGGGTGAGGTGTCCTTCCAACGGAGCCCACCTCACCCGCTCACTTCGTTCGCACCCTCTCCCCCCGTAAACGGGCGGAGAGGGTTAGAGTCACACTCCCAGATACGCCTGCCGAACCTTGTCGTTGGCCAGCAGGGCGCGGCCGGTGTCCTGCAGCACGATGCGGCCGGTCTCCAGCACGTAGCCGCGATCGGCGATGGCCAGCGCCGCCTGGGCGTTCTGCTCCACCAGGAAGATCGTCGTGCCCGCCTGCTTGAGGCCGCTGATGGCGCGGAAAATCTCCTCCACCAGCAACGGCGCCAGGCCCATGCTCGGCTCGTCCAGAAGCAGCAGGCGCGGCCTGGCCATCAGGGCGCGGCCGATTGCCAGCATCTGCTGCTGGCCGCCGGAGAGCGTGCCGGCGGGCTCGCGCCGCTTCTGTGCCAGCACGGGAAACAGAGCATAGATGCGCTCGCGCTCCACCTCGGCCTTGCGTTTCGGTCGCGTGTAGCCACCGAGCAGCAGGTTGTCCTCGACCGCCAGCGGTCCGAAGACCTGCCGCCCTTCGGGCACCTGGGAGATGCCCAGGCGCACGCGCTGGCTGGGGGCGGCGTGGGTGATGTCCAGACCGGCGAAGCGGATGGTGCCGGCACTGGCCGGCTGCACGCCGGAGATGGTGCGCAGCAGCGTCGTCTTGCCGGCGCCGTTGCCGCCAACCAGAGCCAGCAGCTCGCCCTCGGCCACCGAGAGGTCGATGCCGGAAAGCGCCTGGATGCGGCCGTAATGGCCGCTGAGCCCGGCGATCTCGAGCAGCACGCTCATGCCGCGCCCGCCCCGAGATAGGCGCGGATCACGTCGGGATTGGCTCGAACCTCGGCCGCCGTGCCTTCGGCGAGCTTCCTGCCGTAGTCGAGCACCAGGATGTGGTCGGAGACGCCCATCACCAGCTTCATGTCGTGCTCGACCAGCACCACCGTCGTGCCGGCTCGGGCGATCTTCTTGATCAGCTCGTCGATGGACGCCGTTTCGACCGGATTAAGACCAGCAGCAGGTTCGTCGAGCAGCAGCAGACGCGGCTTCGCCGCCAGCGCCCGGGCGATCTCCAGCCGCTTGAGCGCGCCGTAGGGCATGGCGTCGGCATCCGCGTCGATCCAGGTGCCGAGGCCTACGTAGTGCATCAGATCGACGGCTTGGGCTTCGGTCTCGGCATCGGCCCGCACCATGGACGGCAGGCGCAATAGTGACGGCAGGAAACGGGGCTTCAGCGCCAGATGACGGCCAACCATGACGTTCTCCAGAGCCGTCATGTTGAAGAAGATCTGCAGGTTCTGGAACGTGCGCTGGATGCCCCGCGCGGCACGAGCCGACGTCGGCAGAGCGGTGATGTCCTCACCCCCCAGGCGAATACGGCCGGATGTCGGCGTGTAGACGCCGGTGATCAGGTTGAACAGCGTCGTCTTGCCGGCGCCATTGGGTCCGATGATCGAATGGATACGGCCTTCGTCGATGGCGAAAGAGAGATCGGATACGGCCTTCACGCCACCGAACTCCCGCGACATGGCCTCGACCTGGAGAAGCGGCGTCATCGTACCCGCCCGCCGACAAGATGCCGGAAACGGTTCTGTAGCGTTGGCACCAGCCCCTTGGGCATGAAGATCATCACGCCAATCAGCACCGCGCCGAAGGCGATGTGCTCGTAATCGTGGAATGCCGTCAGAAGCTGCGGCAGCACGGTCAGGATCGCGGCTCCCACCACCGCGCCATAGGTCGAGGCCATGCCGCCGAGCACGACCATGGTCACGAACTCGATCGAGCGCAGGAAGCCGGCCTCGGTCGGGGTGATGAAGCGCTCGGCATGGGCGAAGAGCGAGCCGGCGAGGCTGGCAAACACCGCCGAAACGACGAAGACCAGGACCTTGTAGCGCGTGGTGTCGATGCCGGCGGTTTCGGCCGCCACCTCGGAGCCGTGCAACGCACGAAGAGCCCGGCCGACCCCGGAATCGATGAGGTTGAGCGCCAACCAGACGGCGAGCAGCAGCGCCCCGCCGCTGATCCAGTACCAGACCGTGGTGCCGATCAGCCGCCACTCACCCAGGCGCAGCGCCGGCACGGTCATCCCGTCCGGCCCGCCAGTCAGCGGGATCTCGCGGTTGAGCACAATGGAGACGATGATGCCGAGGCCAAGCGTGGCCATGGCCAGGTAGTGGCCGCGCAGCTTGAGGATCGGCCGGGCGACGACGAAGGCCAGAAGGCCCACCGCCACCATGCCGACGGCCATCGCGGCAAAGCCGTTCCACTGGTACCTGGCGGTAAGGATGGCCGAGGCATAGCCGCCCAACGCGAAGAAGCCGGCATGGCCGAGGCTGATCTGCCCCGCGTAGCCGATCAGCAGGTTGAGGCCGACGCAGACTAGGGCGTTGAGTAGCGTCTTGATCGCCACGTCGTAATAGAACTTGTTGGGCAGGAGCAGCGGCAGCAGCGCGATGATCAGCGCCAGGACGAGCAGACCGCCGGTGCGGGCATCGAGGAAGCGGCGCACTAGTGATGTCCTCGCCACACTCCCCTCTCCCGTAGGGAGAGGGTGGCGCGCAGCGCCGGGTGAGGGGAAGCGCCTGACGCGAGAGTGATTCCCCACCGGCTGGCGCTGCCCCTCACCCGCTCGCTGCCGCTCGCGACCTCTCCCCATGGGAGAGGTGCCATGATGCAAGTGACGCTAGAGCGCATCACACCCGCTCCGTCGTGCGGCCACCGAGCAGGCCGCTCGGCCGCACGAACAGCACGACCAGGATGATGATGAAGGCGACGGCGTCCTTGTAGGCCGAAGAGATGTAGCCCGCGGCCATGGCCTCGGCGAGACCGAGCGCGATGCCGCCGACGATAGCGCCCGGGCCGCTGCCGAGACCGCCGAGGATGGCGGCGGCGAAGCCCTTGAGGCCGAGCATGATGCCGACGTCGTACTTGGTGAGGGTGATCGGCGCCGTGAGGATACCGGCAAGGCCGCCGAGCGCCGCCGACAAACCGAAGCTCGCCAGCAGGATCAGGCGCGTGTCGATACCCACGAGCTGCGCCGCCAGACGGTTGTGCGAGGTGGCGAGCATCGCCTTGCCAAAACGCGTGCGGCCGAAGAACCACCACAGCGCCGCCACCACCAGCAGGGTCACGCCGAGAACCCAGAGACCCTGCGGCTGCACGCGCGCCCCCAGGATGTCGATCGGCGTTTCACCGGAAAAGGCCGGCAGGCGGTGGAAATCCTTGCCGAGCGTGACCTGGATGATGCCGCGGATGAAGATCGAAGCGCCGATGGTGATGATGATCAGGGTGACGACCGACGCGCCGCCCGGCCGGCCCAGCGCTGGCTCGACCGCGAATTTCTCCAGCGCCAGACCGATCAGTGCCGTGATCATCACCGCCGTCGGGATGGCGAGCAGCAGCGGCAGGCCGCCGCCGCTGATCAGCGCCACGGTCGCCATGCCGCCGATGGTGACGAACTCACCCTGGGCGAAATTGATGACGTGGCTGGCGTTGTAGATCAGCGCAAAGCCGAGGGCGACCAGCGCGTAGATCGCACCAACGGTCAGGCCGGAGAAGGCGAATTGGAGAAATTCAGCCAAGGAGACTACCCCCCACCCTAACCCTCCCTCTCAAGGGGGGAGGGGATAAGAGCAGCGTCCCTCTTCCACCCTCCCCCTTGAGGGGGAGGGTTGGGGTGGGGTGAGCCGCAGGTGCTCTCTGTCCGGAATTAGTACAGCAGCTTCCAGGTGTTGTTGCGGATCTCGACCATTTTGAAGGAGTCGAGGGTCAGGCCCATGTGGTCGGTGGCCGACATGTTGTAGATGCCGTCGGCGCCGACGAAGCCCTTGGTCTTCTCGATCTCGTCACGGACCTTGGCCTTGTCCACACCGCCGGCGCGCTTCATCGCCTCGATGGCGATCATGAAGCCGTCATACATGTGGCCGCCGAAGGTCGACACCGGCTCGTTGTTGTTCGCCGCGCGATAGGCGCGGGTGTAGTCCTCGGCCACCTTCTTCTGCGGATCGTTGGCGGCAAGCTGGTCCGCGACCAGCAAGGCCGCGACCGGCACGCGCATGCCCTCGGCGCCGCCGCCGGCGCCGTCGATGAACTGCTGCGAGCCCACGCCGTGGTTGAAGTAGAACTGGATGTTCTGCATGCCGAGCTGGCGGTAGTTGCGCGCGGTGATCGCCGTCGGCGCGCCGAAGCCGCAGCCGACCACGCCTTCAACGCCGGCGGTATTCTTGATCTTGGTCAGCTGCACCGTCATGTCGGTGTCGGTGGGCGCGTAGGTCTCGTCGGCGATGACCGTGATGCCGTATTTCGCCGCCAGGTCCTTGGCCTCCTTGCGGCAGGACTGGTCGAAGCCGCCCGAGCCGCCGAGGATCGCGGCCTTGGTCTTGCCGTTCTTCTTCATGTCCTCGTAAATCTTCTCGACCGCCATGCGGTCGGAGTGCGGCATCTTGAACACCCACTTCTTCACCGGCTCCACGATGACGTTGGCGCCGGCCAGCGAGATGAAGGGGATCTGGGCCTCCTCGGCGAGCGGCACGACGGCCATGGTCTCGCCGGTGGTCGAGCCGCCGACGATGATGTCGACCTTGTCTTCCTCGATCAGGCGGCGGGCGAAGGTGACGGCCTGGCGAGCATCGCCGGCCGAGTCATAGATCACGGCCTGCAGCTGGCGGCCGTTGACGCCACCGGCCTTGTTGACCGTGTCGACATAGAGGCGAAGCGTCTTCGCCTCGGGATCGCCGAGGAACGAGGCCGGGCCGGTGACGGCCAGGAACGAGCCGATCTTGATCGGGCCCTGCTGGGCTTGTGCGCCGGCCGTGCCGATGGCGCCCAGCGCGACGAGAGCCGCGGCGGCGCGCAGGAAATTCCGCTTGTTCATGTCCTGACCTCCCCAGTCCTTATTTGATTGCCTGATGTAACCAAAGCCGGAGGGGCTGAGTCTAGCCCCGGCCGCGATAAGGGGCGACGCCGGTGTCCGGCAGCCACAGCCCGGATGGCGGGCGGCCGGTCTGCCAGAAGACGTCGATCGGCATGCCGCCGCGCGGGTACCAATAGCCGCCGATGCGCAGCCAGCGCGGCCCCAGGAGCTTCGCCAGCCGTTCGCCGATATCAAGCGTGCACTGCTCGTGGAAGCCGTGCTCGTTGCGGAAGGCACCGAGATAGAGCTTCAGCGACTTGCTTTCGACCAGCCAGCGCCCGGGCACGTAGTCGATCACCAGATGGGCGAAATCCGGCTGGCCGGTGACCGGACAGAGCGTGGTGAACTCGGGCGCGGTGAAGCGCACGAGATAGGTCTTGCGCGGGTGCGGGTTGGGCACGCGCTCCAGCACGGCCTTATCGGGATGGACCGGTAGCGCCGAGTGGCGCCCGAGCTGGACGAGGCCTTTATAGATCTTGTTCTGTTTTGCCATGACAACTCACCACAGAGGCGCAGAGGACACCGAGGTCAACTCTGTGCCCTCTGTGATACCTCGGTGTCCTCTGTGGTTCCATCTTTAGCTTCGAAAGCCTGCACGAAAGACGCAAAGTTGCCCGCTTCGATTGCCGCGCGCATCTGGGCCATCAGGTCCTGGTAGTAGGTCAAGTTGTGGCGGGTGAGCAGCATGGCGCCGAGGATCTCGTTCGCCTTGGTCAGGTGGTGGAGATAGGCCCTTGAGTACGAGCGGCAGGCCGGGCAGCGGCACTCCGGATCGAGCGGGCCCGGATCCTCGGCGTGACGGGCGTTGCGCAGATTGAGCGTGCCGGAGCGGGCAAAAGCCTGCGCCGTGCGGCCGGAGCGGGTGGGCAGGACGCAATCGAACATGTCGATGCCGCGCGCCACCGCAGCGACGAGGTCGGAGGGCTTGCCCACACCCATGAGGTAGCGCGGCCGATCGGGGGGCAGCAGCGGCTCGGTCGCCTCCAGTGTCGAGAGCATCAGCTCCGTCCCCTCGCCCACCGCCAGGCCCCCGACCGCGTAGCCGTCGAAGCCGGTGTCGATCAGTGCCTTTGCCGATTCCGCGCGCAAGCCTGGATGAACGCCGCCCTGGACGATGCCGAACAGGCCATAGCCCGGGCGCGGCACGAAGGCGTCCTTCGAGCGTTTCGCCCAGCGCATCGACATCCGCATGGAGGTCGCGGCCTGCTCCTCCGTCGCCGGAAAGGGCGTGCATTCGTCGAAGCACATGGTGATGGTGGCATCGAGCAGATGCTGGATCTGGATCGAGCGCTCGGGCGTGAGCAGATGCTTGGAGCCGTCGAGATGCGACTGGAAGGTGACGCCCTCCTCGCTCATCTTGCGCAGCTCGGAGAGCGACATGACCTGATAGCCGCCGGAATCGGTGAGGATGGGCCCCGGCCAGTTCATGAATTTGTGCAGGCCGCCGAGCTTCGCCACGCGCTCGGCCCCCGGACGCAGCATCAGGTGATAGGTGTTGCACAGCAGGATCTCGGCGCCGGTGGCGCGCACATCCTCCGGCGTCATGGCCTTGACCGTGGCCGCCGTACCTACGGGCATGAAGGCTGGCGTCTCGATGCTGCCGTGAGCCGTGATCAGCCGGCCGCGCCGCGCCCGGCCCTCACGCGTCTTGAGCTCGAAGCCAAGGCTCACGCGCGTTCCCCGTGCAGCAGGCAGCAATCGCCGTAGGAGTAGAAGCGATACTCCTGCGCAATCGCGTGGGCGTAGGCCTGCTTCATGCGCTCGAGCCCGGCGAAGGCGGCGACGAGCATGAACAGGGTGGAACGCGGCAGATGGAAATTGGTCAGTAGCATGTCGACGGCGCGGAAGCGGAACCCGGGTGTGATGAAGATGTCGGTCTCGCCCGACCAGGGACGCAGGGTGCCGTCCTGCCGGGCGACGGTTTCTAGCACCCGCAGCGCCGTCGTGCCGACAGAAACGATGCGCCCGCCCCGCCGCCGTGTCTCTTCAATGGCCGCGGCGGCGGCGGCACCGATCTCGCCCCATTCGGCGTGCATGCGGTGCTCCTGCGTGTCCTCCACCTTGACCGGCAGGAAAGTGCCCGCACCCACATGCAGGGTGACTGCCGTGCGGGCAATGCCGGCCGCTTCCAGCGCCTGCAGCAGGCGCGGCGTGAAGTGGAAGCCAGCCGTCGAGGCGGCGACGGCGCCGGGATGGATACCCCAGACGGTCTGGTAATCGGCGACATCGGCGGCGTCCGTGTCGGCCGTGCGCTTGATATAGGGCGGCAGCGGCATGTGGCCGTGCCGTTCGAGGGCGGCCATCAGCTCGCCCGCGGTCCGGTTGAAGCGCAGGGTGACCTCGCCGCCCTCGCCCTTGCCCAGCACCTCGGCCGAGAAGCCGGGCGCGAAATCGATCACGTCGGCGCCACGCAGCTTGCGGGCCGGCCGGGCGAAGGCCTGCCAGACGCCGTCGGGGCCGGCCTTGTGCAGCGTGACACTCACCGAGCTGGTGCCGCGTTTGCCGTAGAGCCGCGCCTTGATGACCCGCGTGTCGTTGTAGACCAGCAGGTCGCCCGGCTGCAGCAGGCGCGGCAGGTCAGTGACCAGGCGGTCTGTGAGCGTCCTGCCGACATCCAGCAGGCGTGCCGCATCGCGCGGCACTGCGGGATGCTGGGCGATGCGCTCGAGCGGCAGCTCGAAATCGAACTCGGCGACCTTCATGCCGCCCACTCCGCCGCGACCTCGGGATCGCTCTCTTGCCGGCCGGCCGCCAGCGCCTTGAACTCCGTTTCGGGCAGCAGGCGCCGAAGAGCCCAGACAGCCATGGCGCGGACCAGCGGCGAGGCATCGTCGAGCCGCTCGCGGGCGACGGGCGCCAGCGCCACGTCACCGGAGTTGCCGATGGCGATGAGCACGTTGCGCACGAAGCGGTCGCGCCCCGTGCGTTTGACCGGCGCGCCGGCGAAGCGCTGGCGGAACGCCGCGTCATCCAGCCGCGCCAGCTCGGCCAGCAGCCCGGGCTCCGTGCGGCCCCGGAACTCGCCATGCGGCGTCGGGCTGGCGAACTTGTTCCACGGGCAGACGGCGAGGCAATCGTCGCAGCCATAGATGCGGTTGCCCATCGCGGCGCGGAACTCGGCGGCAATGTGGCCCTTGTGCTCGATGGTCAGGTAGGAGATGCAGCGCCGCGCGTCGATGCGGTAGGGCGCGGTGAAGGCCTGCGTCGGGCAGGCATCGAGGCAGCGCCGGCAGTCACCGCAATGGTCGCTTTCGGGCGCGTCGGCTTCGAGCTCGAGGGCCGTCAGCACCTCGCCGAGGAACAGCCAGGAGCCGAAGCCGCGCGAGACCAGGTTGGTGTGCTTGCCCTGCCAGCCGATGCCGGCGGCCTGGGCCAGCGGCTTCTCCATGACGGGGGCCGTGTCGACGAAGAGCTTCACCTCGGTGCTGAACTCTTCGTGGATCCAGCGGGCGAGCACGCGCAGGCGCTTCTTCATCACGTCATGGTAGTCGCGCCCCTGGGCGTAGACGCTGACAAGGCCGCGATCGCGCCGCTGCAGGCCCTCCAACGGGTCGCTCTCCGGGCCGTAATTCACGGCCACGACCACGGCGCTGCGCGCCTCCGGCCACAGGGTAAGCGGGTCAGCCCGCCGCTCGGCCGTCTCGGCCATCCAGCCCATGTCGCCGTGCAGGCCCTGGCCGACGAATTCGGCCAGATGTCCCTTCGCCTCGGAGGTAGCGCGCGCCGGGGCGAAGCCCACGGCATCGAAGCCGAGAGTTAACGCCTTGTCGCGGATCCGGTCGCGGGTTGTCGCCATGCCGGGCGTGACTATATCCCAGTCATGGACACCGCCCTTGCCTATACCGATTGGCATATCCCGCTCTCCCGAGGGGATATCACCCTGCGCCAGGCGGCGGCGGAACTGGCCGAGGTGGGAGCGGCCCCCGAGGACATCCCCTTCATGGTGCGGCTGGCCGAGAACCCGAAATACAACCTGTTCAACGGCGCGGTCGACCTCAAGACGCACGACTACATCCACCTGATCCTCGGGCGCGGTCTATGCGCCAAGGACGAGGCCTTCGTCATCGGCTTCACCATGGGCTCGACCAACCGGCTCAGCGCCACGGAAGAAAGCCTGTTCACCCTGGTGGCCCAGCACCTCTACCCCGGTATCTACCGGTTCACCGAGGAGGACGTGAAGGTGTTCCGCGACGGCGTGCGGCTGGCCTTCGTCTCGGAGCCCGAGCCGCTCAACAGGATCGACTACATCCCGCTGATGGACCGCAGCCTGGCCGGCACCCGCCGGCTGCTGCGGATCGACGAGGCGCTGCTGCGCGCCTACTACGTCATCGAGCGCCAGCGCTTCCCCCACTCACCGGAGAGCCGGCGGCTGCTCGACTAGGCTTTCCAGGTCTCGCTCAGGCGCTGCAGCCACTCCATGGCGTTGCCGCGGCCGATATCGGCCGTGTTGAAGTGGTTGGCACCCTGCTCGAACATCAGGAACTGCGAGGTCGGCGGCCGGAGGCGCGCGTGGAACAGGGCCTGCGTGCGGTTGGCATCCGGCTGGTCGCTGCGGGCCGCGACGGCCAGCAGGGGCAGATCAGCATCGAGCTGCCTGAAGTTGGGCGTGACGGCGACGGGTCCGAAGCGGTCGTGGTAGCTGAAGTAGACTTTCGCCGTGGCCCGGGAGGTCAACACCTGCGAGGAATTGGTGTCGTACCAGTGCGCCGTCTCGTCGCCCCTGCCCGCCTTGATCATGTCCGAGGCGCGCGAAGCGGCCTCCACGAACTCCTTGCGGTGGACGGTCATGTACTCGGGCCATTGGCCGAGCGAGAACAGCATCAGCCCGTCGATGCCGCCCGTCCGCGCCGCGTAGCACAGGGCGCCATTCGCCCCCAGGCTGATGCCGCCGATGATGACCTTCGCCGAGCCGCTGCTCCGCAGCTGCGCCACCTGGGCCGCGATCTCGTCCTGACTGAGCTCGTAGGGCACGGTCATGTAGCGGCGTTTCGACCACGGCATCTCCGGCTGGACCACGCGGCAGCCGATCGATTGCAGCAATGCCCCGAGCGCCCGGATGTTGCTGGCGGGTTCGTTGGGATCGCCGCTCTTGCCGTGCATCAGGATAACGCCGGTCGGCGTCGTGATTCGGGTCTGGGCCCGCGCGGGGCGCGGCAGCATCGCCGCCCCTGCCATGCCTGCGATGACTGAACGGCGGCTGATACGGCGCAGGCGCATGATGTCAGCGGTGGCGGGGATCGAGCGCGTCGCGCAGGCCGTCGCCCAGCAGGTTGAACGACAGCACCAGCAGGAAGATCGAGATGCCGGGCCAGATGGCCATCCACGGCGCGTGATCGACGTAGTTCTTCGCCGTGTTGAGCATGCTGCCCCAGCTGGGAGCGGGCGGCTGCTGGCCAAGGCCGAGGAAGGACAGGCTCGCTTCGGCGATCACCGCCGCGGCGATGGCGAGTGTGGCCTGCACCAGCAGCGGCGCCACGATGTTGGGCAGGATGTGACGGAAGGCGATGCGCAGATGCGAATTGCCGACGGCGCGCGCCGCCTCGACATAGTCCTCGACCTTCACCGACAGAACCTGCGCCCGGGTCAGGCGGATGAAGATCGGTGTCGCCGAGATGCCGATGGCGATCATGGCGTTGGTCAGGCTGGGGCCAAGGAAGGCCGCGAACGCAATCGCCAGGATCAGGAACGGGCAGGCCAGCATGGCGTCGGTGATGCGCGAGATCAGCGCGTCCACCCATTTGCCGAGATAACCGGCGGCCATGCCGATGGGCACGCCGATGGCCAGCGAGATGCAGACCGAGACGACGCCGGCGAGGAGCGAGGCGCGCGCCCCCCAGATGACGCGCGAGAGCACGTCGCGGCCGAGCTCGTCGGTACCCAGCCAGTAGAGGTCCGAGGGCGGCTTGCGGATGGCCGACCAGCTGGTCGCCACCGGATCGTGGGGCGACAGCCAGGGCGCGAACACCGCCATGACGACGAAGAACACGACCATGGCGAGGCCGACCATGGCCCCCTTGCGCCTCACGAGCCGGCGCAGCGCGCGCTGGCCGGGGCTGAGCTCCTTCACGGCGAGCGGCGGGCCGGCGGGGATGGCGGTCATCGTCAGCCCCTCAGCCGCGGGTTGACCAGGAAGTAGGCGAGGTCGGCCAGCAGATTGAGCATGATGTAGGTGGTGGCGGTGACCAGCACCACGCCCTGCACCACCGCGTAGTCGCGGTTGAACACCGCGTCGACGATCAGCTTGCCGAAACCGGGGATGGTGAAGACCTGCTCGGTCAGCACGGCGCCCGAGAGTAGCGTGCCGAACTCGAGCGCCCCCAACGTGATGATGGGGATCAGCGCGTTGCGCAGAGCGTGTTTGAGCACGACGATGCGCTCAACCAGGCCCTTGGCGCGCGCCGTGCGCACGTAATCGGCGTTCAGCACCTGCAGCATGGCGCTGCGCGTGTGGCGCATCAGCACCGCGGCGATGGCATTACCGAGCACGAAGGCCGGCATGATCATCGAGGCCATGCTGGCCCAGAAATCCTCGAAGGGGCTGACATAGCCCGAGGCCGGCAGCCAGCCGAGCGACACGGAGAAGAGCAGGATCAGCATGATGCCGAGCCAGAAATTGGGCGTCGACAGGCCCCACAGGGCAACGATGTTGGCCGCGTAGTCCCACACCGAATCCTTGAGCACGGCCGAGACGATGCCCGCGGTGATGCCGATGACCAGCGCGATGACCATGGCCATCGAGGCGAGCTGCACGGTGACCGGCAGCTTCTGCAGGATCAGGTCGAGGACTGGCTGCTGGATGCGCAAGGAATCGCCAAGATCGCCCTGCAGCACGCCGCCGATCCAGTAGAGGTAGCGGACAGGCAGTGGCTCATCGAGATGGAACTTGGCGCGTAGATAGGCGACGACGTTGGGGTCGCGATCCTCGCCGGCAAGGATCAGCGCCGCGTCGCCGGGCAGCAGCTGCTGCAGGCTGAAGATCAGGATGGAGACGAAGAACAGCGTCGGGATGATGGTTCCGAGACGCTGGACGAGATAGCTGAACATGGCCCTAGCCTATCGCACCGGGCGGCGCCGGAGGCAACGGGTGGGGAAGAGTGGCGGGCGGCCTCCTCCCGAAGCCGCCCGCCGGGGCCTCAATTGAACTTGAGGCCCTGAACCCGGACCATGCCGTCCGGCACGGTGCGCAGGCCGCTGAGCTTGGTCGTGTGCGCCCACAGCCAGTTGCGGTGGTAGAGATAGACGATCGGCTTCTCCTTCGCGGCGATGGCCGCGATCTTCTCGTAGGCCGCCAGGCGCTCCTTGGGATCGAGCCTGGTGCGCGATTCCTGGATCAGGTCGTCCATCTCCTTGGTGCAGAAGCCCGAGTAGTTGTTGGGCGCGTTGCAGGTGAAGAACTGCTGCAGGTTGCCGTCGGGATCGGGCCGGCCGCTCCAGGCCAGCACATAGGCTTCGAACTGGCCCTTGTCGGCGAGACCGAGCGAGGTGGCGAACTCGGTCGACTGGATCTTGACGTCGAACCCGGCCTCCTTGGCCATGGCCTGCACGACCTGGGCGATCTTCTGCGCGTCCGAGGTGGTCGGGGTCATCAGGGTGAAACTGGGGTTGGTGACGCCGGCCTCGCGCAGCAGCGCGCGGGCCTTGTTGACGTCGCGCTTCACCATGGGCGAGCCCTTGGCATAGTACGAGTTCTCCGGCGAGACCCACTGGTTACCCGCCTGGCCCTCGCCCTCCATGACGACCTGGACGATGCCCTGGCGGTCGAGCGAAAGCTCGAAGGCCTCGCGCACCTTGGCGTCCTTGCCGAGCGGATTGGCTTTCGCCATGTCGCTCTTGCCGACGTTGATGGTAATGCCCTGGTAGCCGATCTCAACGATCTTCGCGAGCTTGAAGCGGTTGTCGCTGCGCAGGCCCGGCACGTCGGAGGCGGCCATGCGCTCGATGAAGTCGAGCTGGCCGGATTTGAGATTGGCGAGCCGCACCGTGGCGTCGACGATCGGCAAGTAGACGATGCGGTCGAAATGGATGTTCTTGGCATCCCAGTAACCGGCGTGCTTCTCCAGCACGATGCGGTCCTGGGCGATGCGCTCGACGAACTTGAACGGGCCGGAACACACCGGGCGGGTGCCGAAGCGCTCACCCAGCTCCTGCGAGGCCTTGGGCGAGACCATCATGCCCGAGCGGTCGGTCAGCACGGCGAGCAGCGGCGAGAACGGCGCCGAGAGATTGAGCTTCACCGTGTAGTTGTCGACCACGTCGATGCTGGTGATCTGGGTGAGCTCGGTGCGCCGGTTCGAGCCGTTCATGGTCTTGTGGCGCTCGAGGTTGAACTTCACCGCGGCGGCGTCGAGCTTCTCGCCGTCGTGGAAGGTCACGCCCTCGCGGATCTTGAGCAGCAGCGACTTGTTGTCCCCGCCCCACTCGTAGCCGGTGGCCAGCTGCGGCACGAGGTTCAGCTTCTCGTCGAGGTCGAAAAGCTTGTCGCACAGGCCGGCGAAGACGATGCGGCCGACGAAGGTGCGCGCCAGGGTCGGATCGAGGACATCGGGGTCCTCGGCGAGGCCGACGCGCAGCGTCTGGGCCTGCGAAGATGCGGCGGCGAGGCCGGCGGCCATGGTCAGCGCCAGGCTCAAACCACGGGTGACGGACATAAGCTTCATGCTGGCCTCCCTCTGTCGCGTCCGCACCATGCGGCCGCTCCGTAACGAGACTTCCCTGGAATGTGGCGCTTTGGCCGGCTGCCTGGCATCACTATGCGTCGGCAGCGACGAAGCCGCGTGGGCCACTGGCCGGGGCGGCATTGATAAGCGTCCCTACTATTGCCCGCACTATAGCGCCAACCGCGACGCGCGACGAGAGCTTACCGCGCGGAAACCGCCGTTTTTGCAGTGCGAAAGGCCGATTGCAGCGCCGCCAGGCGCGGATTGGCCGGAACGGCGGCAGCACCCGGAAGAGCAGCAGACGGCGGCACGATCTGCTTCCAGAAATGGCAGGCGGTGCCATGGCCGTTCTCGGAGACGAGCGGCGGCTCCTCGCTGGCGCACAAAGCCTGGGCATGCGGGCAGCGGGTGCGGAAGCGGCAGCCCGACGGCGGATTGATCTGGCTGGGCACGTCGCCCTGCAGCACCGAGCGCTGGCGCCGCAGCGCCGGCTCCGGCACCGGAATCGCCGAGAGCAGCGCCTGGGTGTAGGGATGGCGCGGCCGGGCGAAGAGCTCGCGCTTGTCGGTGTATTCGACGATCTTGCCGAGATACATGACGGCCACGCGCGTGGCGATGTGCTTCACCACCGCCAGATCGTGGGCGATGAAGATGTAGGCAAGCCCGAAGCGCCGCTGCAGATCCTGCAGCAGGTTGATCACCTGCGCCTGGATCGAGACGTCGAGCGCCGAGACCGGCTCGTCGCAGACGATCAGCCGGGGCTCGACGGCCAGCGCGCGCGCGATGCCGATGCGCTGACGCTGGCCGCCGGAAAATTCGTGCGGGTAGCGCTGGGCGTATTCGGGCGCCAGGCCAACCAGGCGGAGCAGCTCGGCCACCCGCTCCCGGTGTCGCCCTGCCGCAAGGCCGTGCAGCGCCAGCGGCTCGGCCAGCATCTCACCGACGGTCATGCGCGGATTGAGCGAGGCGTAGGGGTCCTGGAAGATGATCTGCATCTCGCGGCGCAGGCTGCGCATGGCGCGCTCGTCGAGGCTGAAGACGTCCTGACCGGCAAAGTGGACCCGTCCGGCGGTCGGGTCGAGGAGCCTGAGCACCAGACGCCCGGCCGTCGACTTGCCGCAACCCGATTCCCCAACCAGCGCCAGTGTCTCGCCCTCGGCCAGCGAGAAGCTGATCCCGTCCACGGCGTGCACCTTGCCGCGGGCGCGACTGAACATGCCCTTACGCACCGGAAAATGCTTCACCAGGCCGTCGACCTGCAGCAGCGGCACCGCGGTCATGCCGGCACCAGGACCTTGGCGTCCAGCGGGGCGCGCCAGCAGGCGGCCTCATGGCCGGCACCGACGGAAGCAAGCGGCGGCGCCTCCTGACGGCAGCGGTCGATGGCGAAGGGACAGCGCGGATGGAAGGCGCAGCCAGTGACCGGCGACAGGGCGCTGGGCACCTGCCCCTCGATGGCGGCGAGGCGATCCTGCTCGAGGTGCAGCTTGGGGATCGAGCCCAGCAGGCCGACCGTGTAGGGATGCTGCGGCTCGGCAAAGAGCCGGGTGACGCTGGCCCGCTCGACGATCCGTCCTGAGTACATCACGACCACATCGTGCGCGAGCTCGGCGATAACGCCGAGATCATGGGTGATTAGGATGATTGCCGTGCCGGTCTCGTCGCGCAGCGCGCGCATCAGCTCCAGGATCTGCGCCTGGATGGTGACGTCGAGCGCGGTGGTAGGCTCATCGGCAATCAGCAGCTTGGGCTCGCAGGCCAGCGCCATGGCGATCATGGCGCGCTGTCGCATGCCGCCCGAAAGGCGGTGCGGATAGTCGTCGAAACGCTGTTCGGGCGACGGGATACGCACCCGGCGCAGCATGTCGATGGCCCGGTCCTTGGCCTCTTCGCGGGTGATCTGACGGTGGCGCAGGATGCCTTCGACGATCTGGTCGCCCACGGTGAAGACCGGGTTGAGCGAGGTCATCGGCTCCTGGAAGATCATCGAGATGCGGTTGCCGCGCAGCTCGCGCAGCTCGGCCGGCGACAGCTTGAGAAGGTCGGTGCCTTCGAAGCGGATCTCGCCGCCGGCATGGCGGCCGGGTGGTTGTGGCACCAGGCCCATGATCGAGAGCGCCGTCACGCTCTTGCCGCAGCCCGACTCGCCGACGATGCCGAGCGTGCGGCCCGGCTCGAGTGTCAGGCTCACCCCGTCAACCGCCCGAAATTCCCCGCCCTCGGCGGCGAAGTAGGTCTTGAGGTCGCGGATATCGAGCAGGCTCATCGCCGGCGCCGCGCCTCCTGGAAGCGCGTGACCTCGGCCTCGATCACGGCGCGGTCGAAGACGCCTGAAGGCCGGGTACGGCTGGCCATGCAGGAGACGAAGGGCTGATAGCGCTCCAGGCTCTTGTCATGGAGGCGGCGCAGTTCCTTGAGGGGATCTTCATGGTCGTCGATACGCAAATCCAGTGCCGGGTAGTCCTCGGTCGTGTAGATGAGCAGCGCCGCCGACTGCTTGCCGCGCTTGTCGCCGCCCGCCGCCTCGCCGGCCTCCAGCGCACCGATCAGGCGTTCGGCAAAAGTCAGGACACTGCCCTTCTCATAGGCCGTTGCCGTGTCCTCGATCACCCGCGGACCGGCCAGCATGTTGCCGGCAACCGAGAAGGTGTCGCGCACCAGGTGGCCGCACCAGTCGATGCAATCGGCGCCGGTGTAGGCGGCGATGCGACCGCGGGCGTCGATCATGTGGAGCTGACGCTGCTCGCGCCCCTGATCGGGCTTGGTCAGCGAGTTGATCACCTCTGCCGGGGGCACATCCTCGGCCAGCAGGTCCAGGCCGCGCGCGTAGAGCGGGTTGATGAGGGCCTGCGTCGCCAGCGCCCCGACGCCGCTGCGGGCGTACGGGCAAAGGGCACCGACGGCAAAGAACCGCGTGGCAACGGCAACACCGAACGCTCCGCTGGCGTCCCGCGCAACAATCGACCAGGTCATGAGCTCCCCAGTGGCTGGCCGTCGTTCTGGCGCGGCCGTGACGGCGGAGCTTTAACATCCGCCGGAGGATGGCTCAAGCCAACTAGGGAGACGGGCTCCAGCCGCTGACGCGCCGCCGCCCTTCCTCGATCTGCGAGGGCGACAGGACAGGCGTCAACCGGGAGAGATGGGTCTGCGCCTCGGCATCCTTCTGCTCGGCCGCCAGCGTCAGCCACTTGTAGGCTTCGACCGGATCGGCTTCGACGCCAACACCGTCGCGATAGGCCATGCCGAGCACCTGCTGGGCCAGCAGATGCCCCTGGTCGGCGGCCTGCCGGTACCACGGGATCGCCGCGACGGGATCTTTCGCAACGCCACGCCCGACCATGTAGGCATGGGCCACCATGGCTTTGCCCTGCACGGCCATCGTCTTGTTTTCAGGACCGGAGGCCGAGGCTGCCTGACGCAGCCAGGTGAGGCCTTTCACCGGATCACGCTCGACGACCTGGCCGAACGTGTAGGCAATGCCAAGCTGGTACTGCAGGCCGGCATTTCCCTTTTCGGCGAGGGAGACGGTCAACGGCACGAGATTCCGGATGAACCGCTTTCCATGCTCGCGCGTCTCCTCCGGAGCGCCTTCGGCAACCAGCCGATCGATGATCGCCTCGCGCGCCGCCGCCATGGCCGGAAACTGGAAAGCCCCGGCCTCTATCCGCGGGTCGTACAACACGCGCAGTGACATACGATCGGCGTCCGTCAGGTCGTCGCGCCGGTAGACATAGCTGAGCACGGAGTCGATGCCGTGCGGATGGCCGGGAAAGCCAAGCAGGTGCATGAGCTCGTGGGTGATGCAGTGCGAGAGCTCATTGCCCATGCGCAGATTGATCAGGACATGAGCGTAGGCATAGAGATTGCCCGGCCCGCTGTAGGTATGCGTGACGCAGCCGGCAGCGCGGCCATTGGCCACCAGGCTGCTGGTGTCGACGAATTCGATAAAGACATTGGTGTTCCTGTCGAAGGTCGGCACCACCGACACTTCGAGCCCGGCGATCTCCGTCATCGCCTTCAGCCGGCCCAGCACCATGCTGCCATAGGTCTCGGCCATGGGGCCGGCCATCCGCACCCGCAGCGGCTGCCCCCATTTGCGCACCCAGACGGCACTCTTGCCGTCGTGCCACAGGGCCGACTCATAGAAAGCCTGCAGGTAGCGCTCGACGCGTTTCTCGTCGTTGGCGGACGCTGCGCCAGGCACAGCGAGAACCGCCGTGGCGGCCATTACCGCCACGCACCACCATCTGCGGAAGTGCATGACCCCCTCCGAGAGAATCCGGTTCCGATGATCTTAGGGGGTAAGGTGTTCTACTGAGTGGTATCACTCTCCTGCTACGCACAAAATTCCGCAGCCGGCTGCGAAGAATGGCTCAGCTTGCCGGAAACCTCGTAAATCCCGCATAGTTGAGGCCTTATGACGGACGCCGTCCGCTTTCTTCTCAATGGTGAAGCTCGTGTCGTCGAGGGCAT
>Ga0164290_1000549_pt1 | contig 113217 bp, 113 predicted proteins | sample Micstemetagenome_FD_108782 | JGI IMG/M metagenome (GOLD analysis project Ga0164290, IMG submission 108782) | Contaminated culture microbial community from soil near Moab, Utah, USA - Microcoleus steenstrupii SON62 (Illumina Assembly) | ecosystem: Environmental > Terrestrial > Soil > Soil crust...
AGGCTTGAGCGGTAGCAAACTCGCGTCGATCATTATCGTTATTCTGGTCCACGCGGTGCTTGGCTATGCGTTCGTCACCGGCCTTGCGTTCAACGTCGTCAAGAAGGTCGCGCAGGACCTGAAGACGTTTGACGTGGAGGAGGAGCCGCCGCCCCCCGAGGAGCCGCCGCCCCCGCCGCCGCCCGACCAGAAGGTCGAACCGCCGCCCGTGGTGACGCCGCCGCCGATCGTGTCGGTGAACACGCAACAGGCGCCCACGATCGTGACCGTTCCCAACCCGCCGCCGGTCTTCGTGCCGACGCCGGCGCCACCCGCTCCGCCGCCTCCGCCGCCGCCACCGGTGCCGCAGGTGTCGAAGGCTGCATCGGCTAAGGGCGATCCCAGCCGGTTCATCACGCAGGATGACTATCCGCCGCGTGCGTTGCGTGAAGGCGCGGAGGGAACGACGCGCATCACTTGGGACATCAATGCCGAGGGCAGGGTGGAGAATTGCCGCGTGGCATCGTCGAGCGGCAATTCGGATCTGGATGATGCCGCATGCCGCGCCATGACCCGCAAGGGTCGCTTCTCACCGGCGCTGGATCAGAACGGCAACCCGATGCGGAGCTCCCAATCACGCAATGTGAAATGGGTCATTCCGAAGTGATGGTGGTGCTGCCCCGCAGCGACGTGTTCGAACTATTCTAGAGGATTAACAGCATGATCACTCAAATCGCTTTCCTGCAGGAAGCAGCCGCCAAGGCGGGCGAGAATCCCTATGGCCTGATGGCTGCGCTCGAACAGGGCGGTGTCATCGCCTGGTCGACCTTCCTGATCCTGGTCGCCATGTCGATCTTCTCCTTCTACATCATGTTCACCAAGCTGTTCGAGCAGCAGAAGATCATCAACCAGGGCAAGAAGATGCGTTCGGGCTTCTGGAACATGACCAATCTGCGCGAGGGCGCAAACAAGCTCGAGAAGAACTCGGCGTACCGTCAGATCGTCGACGACGCGCTGGTCGCCCAGGAGCAGCATGGCAAGCTGACCGATCCGGTCGAGGCCCACGACTGGATGCATGGTTCGATCAACCGCTCGCAGGGCCTGATCAACTCGAAGCTGGGTGGCGGTCTCGCCTTCCTCGCGACCGTGGGTGCGACCGCGCCGTTCATCGGGCTGTTCGGTACGGTGATCGGTATCTACCGCGCGCTCATCAAGATCGGCCTGGCCGGCCAGGCCTCGATCGACGCCGTCGCGGGCCCGGTCGGCGAGGCGCTGATCATGACCGCGCTCGGTCTGGCCGTCGCCGTTCCGGCCGTGCTTGCCTATAACTGGCTGCAGCGTCGCAACAAGGCGATCGCGGAAGATCTGTCGGCCTTCTCGAACGACGTGCTCGGCTACATGATGTCGGGTGGCACGGTGAAGCCGGTGACCCTGCGCTCGGGCAACGCGCCGACTGCAGGCGCGACGGCGTCCAACAAGCCGGCCGTCAACACGGCGAAGCCGACGACGACGACCACCGCAGGTCAGGTGGGCGGCGTCCAGCCGAAGGCCTAAACGAATGCCGGCGGGCGCTCGTCCGGGCGCCCGCCACCGTCACCGCCGGTCTCAATCCGGCGGCCAAGACAGGATAGGATCCTATGGCAGTTGCACTCGGGGGTGACGACGATACCCCCATGTCGGACATCAATACGACGCCCCTCGTGGACGTCATGCTGGTGCTCCTCATCATCTTCCTGATCGCCGTCCCGGTCGTGATCCAGACCGTCGAGGTGAAGCTGCCGAATGTCCGCTTCGACCCGACCACGACCAAGCCGGAGAACGTCTCCCTCACCGTGCGCGGCGAGCCGGACGGCTCCTGCGGCGTTTACTGGGGCCTGACGAAGGTCGGCGCTCAGGAGCTGCTCGACCGCGCCGTCGCCAAGCTGCGCCGGGAGATCGATCGCCAGGGCGGACCGAATGCTCCGGGCCTCGAGCTCCCAGAGGCTCATATCCGCGGCGACGTGAACACGCCTTACCGGTGCATCGGCGGCACCATCTACACGATGCAGCTGGCCGGCTTCAGCCGAGTGGGCTTCATCTCCGAGCCGCCTCCCGGCGGCAACGTCCAGCGTCTGTAAGGAGTAGCGCTCATGGCAATCAGTGGTGGCCGCGAAGACGGCGAACCAATGGGCGAAATGAACACGACGCCGCTTATCGACGTCATGCTCGTGCTCCTCATCATGTTCATCATCACCATTCCGATCCAGACCCATGCGGTGAAGATCGATTTGCCGGTGAACAGCGATAACAACACGCCGCCGCCGATCGATCCGATCAAGAACAAGGTGTCGGTGGATCCAGCGGGCACCATCACCTGGAACGGCTCGCCGATCGACATCGTGACGCTGCGTCTGTACCTCGACCGCACCAAGGCGATGAGCCCGGAGCCCGAGCTGCACGTGCAGCCCGACGCCCAGGCGCGATACAATGTGGTCGATAACGTGCTGGCCGTGATCAAGCGGTCGGGCGTGACCAAGATGGGCTTTGTCGGCAACGAGCAGTATCGCGCGTTCTGACACCGGACAGACTGGCAAGAGTTAAGGGCGGTGCCGCAAGGCTCCGCCCTTTTCTTTGCCCCTCTCCCCCGACACGAGCGGGTTGGCTAAGGGGCGCTGGTGCACTTGCTCCCCATCCACGCCGCCCTGCCAGATCTCCTGCAGGCACTCACTCGAGGGTCGAGCGCCGTGGTGGTGGCCCCGCCTGGCGCTGGCAAGACGACCGCGATTGCACCCGCGCTGCTCGCCGAGCCGTGGTGCACGGGCGAGGTCCTGCTCCTCTCCCCGCGTCGCATCGCCGCGCGTGCGGCTGCCGAACGCATGGCCGAATTGGCCGGCGAGCCGGTGGGTCGTACCTTCGGCTATGCGACCCGGCTCGACACCAGGCGCTCGGCCGCCACACGTGTCACGGTTCTCACTGAAGGCATCTTCGTCAATCGCATTCAGGCCGATCCGGAGCTTGCCGGCGTGTCTGCCGTGCTGTTCGATGAAGTTCACGAGCGGAGTCTCGACAGCGACTTTGGCCTGGCGCTGGCCGTCGACGCGCAGGCAGCACTCCGGCCCGATTTGCGCATCCTGGCCATGTCGGCGACCCTCGACGGGGCACGCTACGCGGCGCTGCTCGATGACGCGCCGGTGATCGAAAGCGCGGGCCGATCGCACCCGCTGGAGCTCCGCTATCTGGGCCGCACAGCCGAGCTGCGCATCGAGGATGTGGCCGCCCAAGCGATCCGCTGTGCCTTACGGGAGGAGGATGGCGGCATCCTCGCCTTCCTGCCTGGGGTGGCCGAGATCGAGCGCACGGCCGAGCGGCTCGGGCCGCTGCCGGACGGAACGGTGCTCCACAAGCTGCATGGGCAAGTCGATCCCGCGGCCCAGCGCCTAGCTATCTCTCCGGCGGCGCCCTGCCAGCGCAAGCTGGTGCTCGCGACCTCCATAGCCGAGACCAGCCTCACGCTGGACGGGGTGCGCGTGGTAGTCGATTCTGGCCTCGCCCGCCGCCCGCGCTACGATCGGCAGGCAGGCCTCACTCGGCTGGTGACGGAGCGAGCCAGCCAGGCAGCGGCGACTCAGCGCGCCGGCCGCGCCGCCAGGCAGACCGCCGGAGTCGCTTACCGTCTGTGGGAGGAGGCCGCGACGGCCGGGCTCCCGCGCTTCGACCCGCCCGAGATCCTTGAAGCGGATTTGTCGCCCCTTGTGCTGGCGAGCGCGATATGGGGCGTGGTCGATCCGCGCCAGCTCCGTTGGCTAGACCCACCTCCTGAGGCCGCTGTTGCAGAGGCGCGTCGTCGACTGGCCAGCCTTGGTGCGCTCGACCCGGAGGGCCGGCCGACCGACCATGGCCGCGACATCGCCGGACTGCCGCTGCCGCCCCGGCTTGCGCATATGCTGCTGGCTGCCGCGCCTCTCGGCTTGCTCCCACTCGCCTCCGAAGCAGCGGTGCTGATGCAGGAGCGCGGGCTTGGCGGGAATGACACCGATCTGGACCTGCGGCTCCAGCGCTGGCGCGGCGATCGAGGCAAACGCGCCGAGGCGGCGCGAGGGCTCGCCAAAAGGTGGCGCAGCCTCGTGCAGCCCGCGCCTGTGCAAGGCCGGCCCTGCACCGCCACCGTCGCCCAATGCGTCGCACTGGCCTATCCCGACCGTGTCTCGAGGCGCCGTTCAGCGGATGGTGGCGACTGGATCAGCGCCGGTGGGCGCGGCTTTCGGCTGGACCCGGCCTCCTCCCTCGCACGCGCCGAGTGGCTCGCCGTGGCCGACGTTCAGGGCGCCGCATCCGGTGCGCGCATCGTTTCCGCTGCGGCGCTCAACGCCAGTGAGATCGAGCAGCTCTGCGCCGACCGCATCGAAACAGTCCGGCAGGTCCGCTTCGACCGAGCGAGTGGAGGCGTTGTCGCTCGTCGCGAGCGCCGGCTCGGCGCCATCCGGCTGTCCAGCGGCCCCGATGCGGATGCGTCGTCGGCCGAGATCGAAGCGGCGCTGGTGCAGGGCGTGCGCGAGCATGGTCTCGACCAGCTTCCCTGGTCCAACTCTGCCCAAGCGCTGCGCACCCGCGCCGCCTTTGCAGGTATCGGCCTTGATGACGCGCAACTGCTCGACCGCCTCGACGAGTGGCTGCCGCCGCTGCTCGCCGGCAAGCGCCGCTTGGGCGCAGTCGAGCCCGGCGCCCTCGTCCAGGCACTGGAAGGCCTGATCGGATGGGAGGGCAAGCGCCAGATCGACGCGCTGGCGCCGCCCCACTTCACCTCGCCCGCAGGCAGCACGCACGCGATCGACTATGGGGCAGAGGCGGGGCCAACAGTGGAGCTTCGCGTGCAGGCGCTATTCGGCCTGGCCGAGCATCCGGTGGTCGGCCGCAATCGTGTTCCGCTGGTGCTGAGCCTCACTTCGCCGGCCGGGCGCCCAATCCAGACGACGCGCGATCTGCCCGGCTTTTGGCGCGGCAGCTGGGCTGCGGTCGCGAAGGAGATGCGCGGCCGCTATCCGAAACACCCTTGGCCTGACAATCCGGCCGATGCCGCACCCACGCTTCGCACCAAGGCGGCCGATGCGCGCCATGGCCGTTGAGCCTCGAAGCGCGCTCCGCTAAGGCTCCGTCATGCCCAACGCACGTATCTTTCAGCGTCCGAAGAACTCGACCCAGTCCGGCCGGGCAGGCACAGACTTGTGGGTGCTTGAGTTCCTCTCGCGGGAGCCGACACCCGTCGATCCGCTCACCGGCTGGAACGGCCTGGCCGACACCCAGGCGCAGGTGCGGCTGAACTTCCCGACCCTGGAATCCGCTAAGGCCTATGCGGAGAAGAAGGGGATCGACGTCCATGTCGTGCCCGCCCCGCAGGCCAAGCTCAAGCTGCAGGCGTATGCAGACAACTTCCGTTGATCGATTGATTGCCGAGGTTCGCTCGTCCCGAGCGTAGTCGAGGGGCGTTGCACAGGCGCCCCTCGACAACGCTTCGCTCCGCTCGGGACGAGCGTCTAGGTCGCGGGTAGGATGGAGCTCGCGAGCACGAGCAGCATCTTCACGTCGATGAACATGCCCTCGGCACGCCGCGCGTCCACGAAGGATGGCACCTGATCGAGCGGCACGCGGTGTACGGTGATGCCCTCATTCGCCTCGCCGCCGCCTTCGCCGACTTTGGTCAGCCCATGCGCCTTCACGAGCGTGAAGGTTTCCGAGACCATGCCGGGGGAAGAGGCGAAGCGGCCGATCACCTCGATCCGCTCGGGCCGGTAGCCGGTCTCCTCCTCCAATTCCCGCGCGGCGGACTCCTCGACCGTCTCGCCCTTGTCCTTGTCGCCGACGAGGCCCGCTGGCAGCTCCAGGCAGGGGCCGCCGAGCGGCACGCGGTGCTGCTCGACGAGCAACACATGGCCGTCATCGATGGCGATGATCACCGCGGCGTGGATGTTGTTGGCGCGCCCGACGAATTCCCACCGCCCTTGGCGCTTGGCGACGATATAGTTGCCGGACCAGACGGTCTCGATCTGACTTTGGCTCATAGCTGGATCAGCCGATCGGGCATTTCGTTCGGGTCCGTGCCGGTAAAGGGAAAGTGGGTGGCGAGTACGTCGCCAATGCGCGCGATGGCATCGGCGATGCCCTGACCGGGTTGGCCGCCGCGAATGCCCTCGAGCAGTGCGAGCATCGCCTCGCCCCACTCCTCGCCGCCGATCCTGGACTGGATGCTTTCGTCCGCCACGATCTCTGCGTGGTGCTCGGCCAGGCTGAGATAAAGGAGCACGCCGGTGCGGCTGGCAGTGCGGCGCTCGGTGCCGACCTGGAACAGCATGATCGCGCGTCTGCGGCAGCGGCGAACCCTGGTCGCATGTGGCGTCACGGCCACGCGGACACGGGGCAGGCGCAGGATCGCCCATGCGATCAGGAAGGCGCCGATCGTTTTGAGAAGGAGAAAGAGGACGATCAGGCGCAGGGGCGGGGCGTCGTCGCTCCAGGGCTCGTGCAGCAACCCCGTTGCCCAATGGAGCAGGTCCGGGAAGGTCGCAAAGAAGGCGAGCGGCAGCAAGGCCACCAGCAACGACCAGTGCAGCACTGCGTCGGCATAGCTGTCTGACTCGGGCGCGACGACCACGGAGATCTCGCCGTCGGTCCGTGCCTCTGCACTGCGGATGGCTGCGGCGACCAGCTCATGATCCTGAGGGCTCAGCATCACCAATCCCCCGAAGCGCCGCCGCCCCCGAAGGACCCGCCGCCACCACTGAAGCCGCCGCCTCCACCCCAGCCGCCGCCGCCAAAGCCGCCACCGCCCCAGCCGCCGCCGCGGCTGCGTGCGGCGCCCGAGGCGAGCTCGCTCGCGACCCAGAGCCAGACGGGCAGGTTGCTGCCTCGGGAATAGCGCCGCGATCCGAACATGCCGCGTTTCCTGTTCCCGCGCCGCATGGCCGAGAGCACGAAGAGCAACACAACTCCCCAGAAGATCAGGCCCAAGGGGAAACCGCCGCCGGAGGAGCGCCGTTCGCCGGACCGGGCCCGTGCCTGGTCGAGGATCTGTCCCTGCCGCGCCTGGGCCTGTTCGGCCGGCAATTGCAGCTGGGCGATGATCGCATCGACCCCGGCATTGATGCCGCCGGCATAGTCGTTGGCCTGGAACTTCGGCCGCATCTGCTCCCGGATGATGACCGACGAGAGCGCGTCGGTGAGATAGGGTTCGAGGCCGTAGCCCACCTCGATCCGCATCTTCCGGTCGTTGGGCGCAACGAGCAGGATAACGCCGTTATTTTGACCCTTCTGCCCGATGCCCCAGGCGCGGCCGAGGCGGTAGCCATAATCCTCGATGGGATAGCCTTGCAGGTCGGGGACAGTGGCGACGACCAGCTGCCGCCCGGTCGATTGTTCGAGTCTCTCCAGCTTGGCGGTGAGCGCCGCCTCCTGGTCGGGCGGGAGCAGGTTGGCGTTATCGACAACGCGGCCGGTGAGCGTGGGAAAGGTCTGGGCGAAAGCTGGGGCGGAAAGCCACGCCAGACTCAGCAAAACGGTTACAATCACGCACAACCGGCTGGGCTGAGCCTGTCGAAGCCCTCCCTTCTTCTTTCTCCAACTCGGCAAAGAAAGGGAAGGCTTCGACAGGCTCAGCCTAGTCGGAGACAGGGGCATGCGCCTTTCCGGCCCGCTTACTTGCCGAAATCGACGGTCGGCGCCTGGTCCGCGTTCGGCGTGGTCGCCTGGAACGGCACGAGCGGCTTGGCGCCGTGCACCAGCTTGGCGCCGATCAGGTCCGGAAAGGTGCGGATGCGCGTGTTATAGTCGCGCACCGCCTCGTTATAGTCGCGGATGGTGATGTTGATGCGGTTCTCCGTGCCTTCCAGCTGGCTCATCAGGGTCGCGAAATTGCCCTGGCTCTGGAGCTGCGGGTATTGCTCCTGCAGTCGGGTCAGCGGGATGATCGAGGCGGAGAGGCGCGCCTGCGCCTCGTTGAACCGCGCCATGGCCACCGGGTCGCTCAGCTGCTCCGGGCTGACTGTGATACGGGTCGCGTTTGCGCGCGCTTCGGTCACCTGGGTAAGGATGCGCTCCTCGGACGCGGCGGCGCCCTTCACGGTGGCGACCAGGTTCGGGATCAGGCTGGCGCGGCGCTGATAGGCGGCCTGCACGTCGGCCCAACGTGCCTTGGCCACCTCTTCCGAGGCAGGCACCGTGTTGATGCCGCACGCCGAAACGGTGATCGCCAGCGCGGGGGCAGACAGTGCGGCAAGCAGGCGCGTGTTCATGCGGTTTCCCTCCGGTGTATTGCTTGGGGAATACAGCAGGGCCGCCCCTCCTGCAATCGCCCTTGAATTCGGGCGTGTAACGAAGAAGCTGTAGCTGGCGTTCCGAAGTGGAGGGGGGATCATGCTGACGGGCTTTCGCGCATTCATTGCTCGGGGCAACGTGCTCGACCTGGCGGTGGCGGTGATCATCGGCGCGGCGTTCGCGACCATCACCACCAGCCTCACCGAGGACATCATCATGCCAATCATCGGTGCGTTGACTGGCGGCATCGACTTCTCCAGCAAGTTCATCCTGCTCGGGCCGGTACCCGAGGGCTATGCTGGGTCCCTCACCGACTATGCTGCGCTCAAGAAAGCCGGGGCGACGATGATCGGCTGGGGCCAGTTCCTGACCGTTGTGATCAACTTTCTGATCCTGGCCTTCATCATCTACCAGCTGGTCCGGTTCGCCACGCGTGCCAATCTCAGGCGTGAAGCCGAGGCCGCAACGGCAGAGGAGGTCCTGCTGCTGCGTGAAATCCGCGATGCGTTGAAGGCGCCGCGCTGATCGCTTATATGGGTCGGGCCGGGTTCGCCCGGCTATGGCGATAAACTGCGGCGTACAATAGGCGCAGCGGACCCGGGGGCAGTACCCGGCGGCTCCACCACCAGCTCTGGCGACAGCGCTGATGACGGGGCCGAACCAGGATCGACGTGTGTTGAAAAGCGCTGTTTTCGCCCGGAATGGGACCACCGCAACGGCCCATACACAAGTGCCAACGATAACGAGGCGCTCGCGATTGCTGCTTAATCTCAACCCTCACGGGTAAGATTAAGTAGGCCAAAAGCGCGGTTCGGGCCGCACCGGGCAACAGAAGCGGATACCGGCGGTACGGGGAGCACCGAGCAACAGAAGCTCCCCACTTGCTTCCGAAACCATTGGAACACCGTGGGTCCTGACGCGCTCTGTTGCCTAATCAGAGCGAGGAGACGCCTTATGGCACGTACGATCCACGCGCTCATCCCTATGGCGCTGCTGGCCGGCTGCGGCGGCTCGAACGACATTTCCGAACGGGTCGAGGAGCGCGCCGACAATCGCGCCGAGGCGATGGAGGCGGCCGCCGAAAGCATGACGAATGCGCTCCAGCAGAATGTCGTGCGGGAGCAGGCGAGGACGGTTCGGGAGGCGGGCGAAGAGCGGGCGGAGGCGATCCGCGCCTCCGAGTTGGACGCGCGCGCACTCAGCAATGAGCAGAAAGCGCGCCTGATTACCGGGGATGAGGGAACGCCCGCGCCGTCAACACGTTGAATCAGCGTCACTCGACGGCAGGAAAACGAAATCCCGAACGCATTCGGGTCGCAGGTGGCCGGCGTCTCAACAGGGGCGCCGGCCACTTTTTCTGCCTCAGCCTGAGGTGGCCGTCCCGATCGCCGCCGCCAGTTCGGCGCTGCCGAACGGCTTGATCAGCCGCGGCAGGTCCGGCGCGATACCGTCGGCATCGGCATAGCCCGAGACGATCAGGACGCGCGTGTTCGGCAGGTGCTCGCGCACATGCCGAGCGAGGTCGGTACCGGTGATCCCCGGCATCAGATGATCGGTGACGAGCAAATCCGGCCGCAACCCGCGCTCGATGAGTCGCAGCGCCGCCTCGGCTGAGTCCGCTTCGATCACCTCGTGACCGAGTTCCGCCAGCATGTCCGATGTTGTGGCGCGCACCAGCTCCTCGTCGTCGACCAGCAGCGCCGTTCCCCTGGCCCGGCGGCTGATCTCCGGTGCGCTGGTGTTGGCCGCGCTTGCGGGGGCGATGTCGCTCGCCGGCATCCAGATCTCGACGTTGGTGCCCATGCCCGGCCGGCTGTGGATCAGCAACGCGCCGCCGAGTTGCGAGGCGAGGCCATGTACCATCGACAGGCCGAGCCCCGTGCCCTTGCCGATGCCTTTGGTTGAGAAAAATGGCTCGATCGCCCGCGTGACGGTGTCAGGGTCCATGCCGACTCCGGTGTCGGCCACCGACAGGCGGACGTAGCGACCAGGCCGCAGGCGCGGATCGCCGGCGCGCACTGTCTCCGCGCCGACGCTGATCCTGAGCGTGCCGCCATCGGGCATGGCGTCCCGTGCGTTCACCGCCAGGTTGAGGATCGCCATCTCCAGCTGGTTCGGGTCCGCCAGCGCCGCGGGCAAGTCGTCAGGCGCATCGACCACGACCTTGATCTGCGGGCCCGTGGTGCTGGCGACGAGGTCCGCCATGCCGCGCGTGAGGGTGACGACGTCGGTGGCGCTGGTCTGCAGCGGCTGGCGGCGCGCGAAGGCGAGCAGGCGTTGCACGAGCGTCTTTGCGCGGTCGGCGGACTGGATGGCGCCGCCGATCAGCCGCTGCTCCCGCTCTCCGCCCAGGCCCTTGCGCTGCAACAGGTCGAGAGCGCCGACGATCGGGGTCAGAAGGTTGTTGAAGTCGTGCGCCACGCCACCCGTCAGCTGGCCCATCGCCTCCATCTTCTGCGACTGGCGAAGTTGCTCATGAGCAGTCTCGAGCTCGGCCGTGCGGGCGGAGACGCGTTCCTCCAAGGTCTCGTTCAACTCCCGCAGGCGGATCTCCGCGTTCCTGCGGGCCGAGATGTCGTTGAACAGGATGGCAACCCGCCGCTCCTCCGGCTCACCGACGCGGAATGCGTAAACGTCGAACCAGCGGCCGAGCAGGTCTGAACCCTCTTCGAAGCGCTCCGGCTCACCCTCGAAGGCCACGCGCCCGTAGCTCTCGAACCAATGCTCCTCCAGATCGGGTGCGGCCTCGCGCAGCCAACGCCCGACAATCTCCGGCGGGAAGCCGGTCTGCCGGAAGAAGGCAGGATTGGCCTCGATCACGCGATAATCTATGCGGCCTCCGTTTTCCTCGTCACGCCTGACCTCAACCTCGCAAAAGCCTGATTCGATCGAGTCAAAGAGGGTTCGGTAGCGTTCCTCGCTTTCGGCGAGGCGGCCTTCGAACTCTTTCAGATCATGCACGTCGGTACAGGTGCCGTACCAGCGGCTAATCTGGCCCATCTCGTCGCGCGCACATTGAGCGCGACCGATGACCCAGCGATACTGGCCGGATCGGTGCTTCAGCCGATATTCGATGTGGTAGGGCTCGCCAGTCTCAAGGCTTTGACGCCAGCGCGCCCAGGCGCGTTCCTGATCGTCCGGATGGAACATCTCGTTCCAGGCTTCGCCATCGGTGGAGCCATAGGGCACGCCCGTAAACTCATACCAGCGGTCATTATAGTAATCGTGGAAACCGTCCGGCCGCGTGGACCAGACCATCTGGTCGATCGAGTTGGCGATGGCATGGAACTGCGCCTCGCTCGCGCGAAGCCGCGCCTCAGCGCCGATGCGCTGGACATGCGCCCAGCAGCGTTCGACCACCGCCTCTACCAACGCGATCTCGTCAACCTGCCAATCGCGCGCGGTCACCTGATGCACGGCCATCATCGCCGCCAGGCGGCCTTCCTTGACCAGTGGGCAGCAGATGATGGCGTCTATCCCGATCGCCTGGAACATTTCGCTGCCTTCGCCGGGCGCGAGTTCGGCAGGCACGTCGCGTACCACCAGGGTGCGGCCCTGGCGCATGTCGGCTGCGGCGCGCGGGCCGAATAGGTCCAGGCTGTAGGTGCCCGTCGAGCTGGCGATGCCCGGCGCTGACCAGTCGCTCCGGATCACGAACCGGTCATTGTCGGCGTCCGTATCGACATCGGCATAGGCGCAGCGGGAGGTGCCTAGGCGCTCACAAAGCAGGCGGGTGGCAGCGGCCATTGCGTCCGGCGCATTCGCCGCGCCTCGCAGCGCCTCATCGAGGTCACCCAGAAACTGTCGGCGCGAGACTCTCGCCTCGCGTTCTTCCTCCAACAGCTTCCGCGCGGTGATATCGATCGCAGTTCCAACAACCCTTAGGCAGCGTCCATCATCGTCGAAGAGGGCCCGCCCCTTGGCGGCGACCCAGCGGATCACCCGGTCTTCCTTGCCGACGGTGCGGTATTCGACGTCGTAGAGCGCGCGCTGCTCCGGGTCGCACGCCGCCTCAAAGGCCTGAACCGTGGCCTCGCGATCGTCCGGATGGAGCCCTTCGTAGAAGTCGTCCATCGTGACCGAAAGGTGCGGCGAGATGCCGAACATCCTCTTCAGGCGAGCCGGCCAGATTAGCTCGTCATGGACCACGTCCACGTCCCAGAAGCCGATATCGGCAGCATCGGTTGCAAGGCGCAGCCGCTCCTCATTCACGGCCAGCGCTTGTTCGCTCCGGCGGCGCTCGTCGATGTCGATCACGGAGCCGACAAAACCCAGGAACTCGCCGCCGGGGGCGAACCGCGGCGCGGCGGCGTCGATTGCCCAGCTATAGCTGCCGTCCTTACGACGCAGCCGGTACTCCACACGAAACACGTCGCGTCGCGCGTTCGCGTCCAGGAAGACGCGCTCGGCTTCGTCCTTGTCGTCCGGGTGGGTCGCCGCCAACCAGCCATAGCCCAGTGCGTCGGCCTCCGATTGCCCGGTGAATTCGTACCAGGCGCGATTGAGATAGGTGCAATAACCGCTCGCGTCGGTCACCCACATCATCACCGGGGCATGATCGGCCATGTTGCGAAACCGGGCCTCGCTGTCGCGCAGGGCGGCTTCCGCCAGCCTCTGCTCGGTGATGTCGATCGACACAGCGACGATGCTCTCGACCTGCCCGGTCGCTCCGCGCAGGCCGTAAACGCTGTTGCGCACCCACACGGACGTGCCGTCCGGGCGCATGTATCGCTTCTCGATGTCGAACGGCTCGCCCGTCTGAGCGGTCCTCCCGAACAGCGATAGATTGCCTCCGAGATCCTCCGGATGCGTGAGGTCCTGCATGCGCATGCCGAGCAGTTCGGCGCGAGACCGGCCGACCATCGCGCAGTAGCGGTCGTTCACTTCGACGAACCGGCCTTCCAGGTCCACTTGCGCGATCCCGGCCCAGGCCTGCTCCACCAGCGACTGGAGCCGCGTCTCGCTCTTGCGCAGCGCCGCTTCCGTCTGAACGCGTGCGGTCGTCTCGGCGACGATGCAGAGAATGCCGCCAACACTGCCGCTTTCATCCCGAACCGGTGAGAAGGACATGTCGAAGCAGACCGGCTCAGCTACGCCGCGGTGCCGCTCCATCGTGAACGCCTGATCCTTAGCGTGCAGCCCTTCGCCGGTCTGGCGGACCGAACGAAGCAGCGGCTCGAGATCGTCCCACAACTCGGCCCAGTTCTCGCGCGCCGGACGTCCCAGCGCGCGCGGGTGCTTGTCGCCGATCGTGGGCGCGTAGGCGTCGTTGTAGAGGGCGACATAGTCGGGACCCCAGAAGAGCGCGATCTGCGCCGGGGCTGGCAGGATCAACGCAAGCGCGGCCCTGAGACTCTGCGGCCACGTCGCGACGGGCCCGAGCGGTGTGTCGTCGGGCCCGAGCGCGCGCATCAGCGCCCCGGTTTCGCCGCCATTGCTCAGGATGTGAAGGTCGGCAGTGGGGAAATCGATATCGGCCAGAACGCGCCTCTTCTCATTCGCCCCCCCGAGCGTGGCGACGCTTAACCCGAATCGCCAGCCTTTGCATAGATTAGGCCGGCGTTCAGTGGATACGAAAAGGCCCCGCGGTCGCCCGCGAGGCCCCTTCTCTTCACCAGCTTACGCCGAGGCTTAGTCGTCGTTGCCCTTCAGGAAGGCCGGCGCGAACTCGGGCTCGGGGCCGTCATCCTTGCCCCCTTCGCGGTTCGGACGCGGGCCACGATCGCCACGTTCACCGTCGCGACGCGGACCACGGTCGCGACCCCCTTCGCGGCGGCGGTCGCCGTCGCGGCGGGGACCACGGTCTCCGCGATCGCCACGATCACCGCGTGGGCCACGATCACCGCCTTCGCGCGGTTCGCGGGCGGGGCGAGTGTCTTCCAGCTCGGCGCCGGTCTCCTGGTCGACGACGCGCATCGACAGGCGGACCTTGCCCCGCTGGTCGATCTCGAGGACCTTGACCTTCACTTCCATGCCTTCGGACAACACGTCGCCGACATTGGCGACACGCTCGTTCTTGATCTCCGAGACGTGGACCAGGCCGTCCTTGCCGCCCATGAAGTTCACGAACGCGCCGAAGTCGACGATGTTGACGACCTTGCCGGTGTAGATCTTGCCCACCTCGGCTTCCTCGACGATGCCGAGGATCCACTTGCGGGCGGCCTCGATCTGATCGAGGTCGGAGGAGCTGATCTTGATCAGGCCCTCGTCGTCGATGTCGACCTTGGCGCCGGTGGTGGCGACGATCTCGCGGATCACCTTGCCGCCGGTGCCGATGACGTCGCGGATCTTCGCCTTATCGATCTGCAGCGTCTCGATACGCGGCGCGTGGGCCGACAGCTCGGAACGGGTCTCGCCCAAAGCCTTGGACATCTCACCCAGGATGTGCGCGCGGCCTTCCTTCGCCTGCGCCAGGGCGACCTGCATGATCTCCTCAGTGATGCCGGCGATCTTGATGTCCATCTGCAGGGACGTGATGCCCTCGGACGTGCCCGCCACCTTGAAGTCCATGTCGCCGAGGTGATCCTCGTCGCCCAGGATGTCGGACAGGACGGCGAAGTCCTTGCCTTCCAGGATCAGGCCCATTGCAATGCCGGAGACCGGCCGCTTGATCGGCACGCCCGCATCCATCAGCGCGAGGCTGCCGCCGCACACCGTCGCCATCGAGGACGAGCCGTTGGACTCGGTGATGTCTGAGGTGACGCGGATCGTATAGGGGAACTCGTCCTTGGTTGGCAGCACCGCGTGCAGTGCCCGCCAGGCGAGCTTGCCGTGGCCGATGTCGCGGCGCGACGGCGCCCCGAAACGGCCCACTTCACCGACCGAATAGGGCGGGAAGTTATAGTGCAGCATGAAGTGCTCGTAGTGCAGCCCGCCAAGGCCGTCGATCATCTGCTCGGCGTCCTTGGTGCCCAAGGTGCAGGTGGCGATCGTCTGAGTCTCGCCGCGCGTGAACAGGGCGGAGCCGTGCGCACGCGGGAGGAAGTGGACCTCGGACTCGATCGGGCGGACCGTCTTGGTATCGCGGCCGTCGATGCGGCGGCCGTCCTTCAGGATCGCGTCGCGGACGATCTTCGCTTCGAGCTTCTTCACGAGCTTCAGCGTGCCGAGATACTGGGTCGGATCGCTTTCCTTCAGGTCTGCGAACGCGTCCCGCGCCTTGGTGCGGGCTTCATTCAGCGCATTCTGGCGCTCCGACTTGTTGGTCAGCTTGTAGGCAGCGGCGATGTCGGCGCCGATCACCTCGTTGAGCTTCGCCAAAGTCGCGGTCTTGTCCTCGACGGGCGCGAGTTCCCACGGATCCTTCGCGGCCTGCTCCGCCAGGTCAATGATCGCATCGATCACGCGCTGGCTCTCGCGGTGCGCGAACATCACGGCGCCGAGCATGACCTCTTCCGACAGCTCCTTGGCTTCGGACTCGACCATCATCACCGCGTCGTGCGTGGCGGCGACGACCAGGTCGAGCAGACCTTCGGCCACCTGCGCATCGGTCGGGTTGAGGATGTAATTCTCGCCGTCATAGCCGACGCGCGCTGCGCCAATCGGACCCATGAAGGGCACGCCGGACAGCGTGAGCGCAGCGGAGGCGGCGATCATCGCCAGGATGTCCGGCTCGTTCTCGCCGTCATATGACATCACCTGGGCGATGACGTTGATCTCGTTGTAGAAGCCCTCCGGGAAGAGGGGACGAAGCGGGCGGTCGGTCAGGCGGCTGATCAGCGTCTCACGCTCGGTGGCGCCGCGCTCGCGCTTGAAGAAGCCGCCCGGGATGCGCCCGGCGGCCGAATATTTTTCCTGATAATGGACGGTGAGCGGGAAGAAATCCTGCCCTTCCTTGACCGTCTTGGCGGCGGTGACGGCGCACAGCACAACGGTTTCGCCGAGGGTCGCGATCACCGCGCCGTCGGCTTGGCGGGCAACCTTGCCCGTTTCGAGCGTGAGGGTCTTGCCGCCCCACTCGATCGATACTGTCTTCGTGTCGAACATGTGATTTCCTTTGTCCGGTCGCCCTATGCGACCGGGGCCTTTGAAGGCCCGACGATCGGGCCTGGTGTGTGAGCCGATATGGCTCAACCGGGAGCGCCGGATTGCACTCCACGGATAGCAAAAGGGGCGCCGTAAGTGGCGCCCCTCGGATTATTTGCGAAGGCCGAGCTTCGCGATGAGTGCGGTGTAGCGGTCCGCGTCCGTCTTGCGGAGATAATCCAGCAAGGATCGGCGCTTGTTGACCAGCATCAGCAGCCCGCGGCGGGAGTGATTGTCCTTCGCGTGCGTCTTGAAATGCTCGGTCAGGTTCTGGATGCGCTCGGTCAGGATCGCGACCTGAACTTCGGGGGAGCCGGTGTCGCCCGACTGACGGGCATTGTCTTGGATCAGCGCCTGCTTGCGCTCTGCGGTTACCGACATCATGGTCCTTTCGATTAGAGGTTGAAGCCGCGCACGACCCGGACGATGCCGGACTGAACCTCCGCCAGCGCCACTGGCGTTTCGTCCAGCATCGCAAAGCATTGGCCATCGGAAGCGGCGATCCCGACCAACTGCTGACCCTGTCGGAGCAGCCCTGCCTGGTCGGGGGTGAGAGCAAGAGCCGGGATGTCGTCCAGCCCCGCCCTCAACGGCAGGAGTACCTGTTCAAGGGCGCGCTCCTTAGCGAGCGCGTCCAATTTGTCCAGCGAAATCGCCTCGGCGAGGGTGAACGGCCCCGCCTTGGTGCGGTGAAGATAGGTGACGTGCCCAACGGTTCCAAGGGCCAGCGCAATGTCGCGGGCAAGCGAGCGGATGTACGTCCCCTTGGAGACATAGGCGGTAAGAGTGACTTGATCCAAGCCAGAAGAAGGGAGGGCTTCGACAGGCTCAGCCAAGCCGGAGTCTGGGAGAGCGGTGCAAATCCCCAAATCCGCCTTGGCTGAGCCTGTCGAAGCCCTCCCTTCTACCTCCAGGCTGTGAACCGTGACGGAACGTGACGCCAAGCTGACGCTGTCCCCCGCCCGGGCCAAATCATAGGCGCGGGCACCATCCACCTTCAGCGCCGAGTAAGCTGGCGGCACCTGTTCGATGGGGCCCGTAAAGAGCGGCAGGACGGCCTCGACCTGTTCGAGCGTGGGGCGCGCCTCGGAATGCCCGATCACCTCGCCTTCGGCATCGAGCGTATCGGTCTGCGCTCCGAAACGGACTGTGAATGCGTAGACCTTGTCGCCATCGAGCAGCCGCCCGGCAAGCTTGGTCGCCTCGCCCAACGCGACCGGCAGGACACCTGACGCGAGCGGGTCGAGCGTGCCGCCATGACCGACCTTCAGCTTCGGATAGCCGCCCGTGCGCAGGGCGCGCTTGACCGCGCTGACCGCCTGGGTCGAACCGAGGCCCACCGGTTTGTCGAGGATGATCCAGCCATGCACCCGATGCCGCTAACGAACCCGAGCGCTCGAACCAACCCTCAAGGCCGGGTCGGCAGATTGCTCGCTTGCGGGGTCAAGGAGGGCGTGGGCGCCGAACGCGCACGCAGAGCCTCGGGTGTGAGCACAACGTTCTTCACGAGCTTGGCGGGTGGGCCAAGCGGGGGCATGGCGACGCCGCCTACGGTGACGTTCAGCACCTCGGGGCGGCTGAAGGTCAGCTTAGGCTCGGCCGCGTCGGCGGGCACCTGATAGCTTTCGCCCGCCTTCAGTTCCTTCTGGACAAGAGCCTTGCCGCTCGCATCCGTGACCTTGATCCAGACGGCGTCGCTCGCGGACAGGACGACTGGGCCGGCAGTCGGCGCTGGGGCCGTCGCAGCCGCGGGCCGCGGACCCGGCGATGCCGCGGGCGGCGGAGAGGCCTCGGCGACCGGGACGTCGCTCGCGCTGCCCAGGCTCGACCGCCACCAGGCGAAGCCTGCCAGGATCAGCACGGCCACGATCGCGGCCGTCCAAGCGAGCGCACGGGGCGGTACCCGCGCTGGGTCCGCCGGCTGGAACGCCTGATATTCGTGCCGCTCGCGCCCGCTGGTCTCAAGCTGGGCACGTACGGCGGCGGCGATGCCGACCTCGTCCGCGCCAACCGCGCGCGCATAGGCGCGGGCGAAACCGACACTGTAGGTTGTGGAGGGCAGGGCGTTGAAATCGTCGCGCTCGATCGCTTCGAGATGGCGTTGCGGAATGCGGGTACGCGCGGCGATGTCGCTGACATTCACGCCTGCGGCTTCCCGGGCCGCCCGCAATCGTTCGCCTGCGGTCAGGGCGCCCACTGGCAACGCGTCAGTCTCACTCATAACCCTGCTCCAAGGGTGCGCCCTTGGCGTCGCTTGTCACAAAGGCGTGCGCGGCTTGTCAACTCACGCCAATTCAACGTCGTGAGCGGTCGCCCAGTCGGTGAGCGTCGCACGCATATCGGCGGGCGGGCTCGCGAGCCATCCGGCCATCGCCTCGGCGATCGCGCCCAGGTCGAGCGAGCGCACCATCGCCTTGATGGGCCCGACCGCAATCGGCGTGATCGACAGCCGATCGATCCCCAGCCCGAGCAGCGCCATGGCTTCCAGAGTGCGCCCCCCCATCTCGCCGCACACCGCAACTGGCACGCCATGTTCGCGCGCGGGCACCACGATCCGGCGGAGGAAGCGCAGGATCGCTGGGGAGAGCCAGTCATAGCGTTCGGCGAGCTTCGGGTGGGCGCGGTCGGCCGCGAACAGGAACTGGGTGAGGTCGTTGGTGCCGATCGACAGAAAGTCGAGCTTGGGCAGCAGCACATCCAGCCACTCCGCGAGCGCAGGGACTTCGAGCATCGCGCCATAGCGGATCTGCGTCGGCAATGCCCGGTGCTTGGAGGCGATCCAATCGCGCTGCGCCTCGAAGATTGCTCGCGCCTGATCGAACTCCCATGGCTCGGAAACCATCGGGAACATGACGTTGAGCGTCCGCCCGGCTGCCGCCTCCAGCAGCGCGCGTGCCTGCGCCTTCATCAGACCGTCACGTTCCAGCGCAACCCTGAGCGCCCGCCACCCCATGGCGGGGTTCTCCTCACCCAGATCGTCGGCGCGCATATAGGGGAGAGCCTTGTCGCCGCCAATGTCGACGGTGCGGAACACGACCGGGCGGTCGCGGGCGGCGTCAAGGATATCGCGATAAAGCCGCTGTTGCCGCTCGCGCTGGGGCAGGGTGGCGGAGACCAGGAACTGGAACTCGGTCCGGAACAGACCGATCCCGTCGGCGCCCGTCAGGTCCAGCGCGGCGGCGTCGTCGCGCAGGCCGGCATTGACCATCACGGTGATGCGCTGCCCGTCCTTCGTAACCGGCGGCAAGGCCTTGAGCGCCGCATAGCTGGCCCGGCGCTTCTGACTGAGCGCGAGCTTGGCTTCGAACGCCTCTTCCATCGGCGCGCTCGGGCGCACGAAAAGCGCGCTCTGGTTGGCGTCGAGCAACAAAGTGTCGCCGTCGCCGATCAGCCGGCGGATGTCGTGAACGCGGCCGAGTACCGGCACGCCCATGGCGCGGGCGACGATCGTGACGTGCGCGGTGAGCGAGCCTTCCTCCAGCACCACGCCTTTCAGGCGCCGCCGGTCATACTCGAGCAACTCGGCGGGCCCGAGATTGCGCGCGATCAGAATCGCATCCTGCCGTAGTCCCAGCTGCGCGGCCGTGCCGAGCTGGCCGGAGACGATGCGTAGCAGGCGGTTGGAGAGGTCCTCCAGATCGTGCATGCGGTCGGCAAGCAGCGGATCGTCGATCTGGCGCATGCGCATCCGGGTGCGTTGCTGCACGCGCTCGATGGCCGCCTCGGCGGTCAGGCCGCTGTCGATCGCCTCGTTGATCCGCCTGGACCAGCCCTCGTCATAGGCGAACATCTTGTAGGTCGCGAGCACCTCTTCATGCTCGCCGCCGACACCAAACTCGGCCTGCGCCGCCATCCGGTCGATGCCTTCGCGCATCTTGATGAAGGCAGAATAGACCCGGCGCCGCTCGGCCTCGACATCCTCGGCGACCGTGTGCTCGATGGTGATGCGCGGCTGGTGGAAGACAGCCACGCCGCGCGCCATGCCGTCGACCAGCTTTTGACCCACCAGCCGCAGCGGCGCGGTGGTCGCGGTGCGGAGGCTTCCACCCGCCGGACCGTCGATCAGCCCAGCATTGGCAATCAACTCCGACACCACCATCGCGACCGTTTGCAGCGCCTCGATTTCCACGTCCTCATAGCGGCGCGGCTCGAGATGCTGGACGCAGAGCACACCGACGGCCCGCTCGCGCCGAATGATCGGAACGCCCGCGAAGCTATGGTAACGCTCCTCTCCGGTCTCGGGCTTATAGGCGAAGTCGGGGTGCGCGGCCGCTTCGTCCAGGTTCAGGATCTCGACCTTTTCCGCAATGGTGCCGACCAGCCCCTCGCCGAGTGCAAGCTTGGTGACGTGCACCGCCTCTTGCTTCAGGCCACGTGTGGCGAACAGCTCCAGTACCCCATCGCGCAGCAGGTAAAGGGAGCAGACCTCGCTGGAGGTCGCCTCCCCGATGATCGCGACCACCTGGTTCAGCTTCGCCTGCGCATTTGCGCGCGATGCCATCACATCGTGGAGCCGCGTAAGAATTTCGCGGGCCGAGGTGGCTGTGCTGACGGGCATGGCCCTTGCTAGCAAAAGCGGCAGCCCGGCGTCAGTCTTTTTGCAGCGGATAGCGTTCGATCAACTCGTAAGTGGCACCGGCCTGGGACAAGCGGCTTTCGTAAAGCCCGAAGCCGTCCACCTGGAACGGTGCACTGCAGAGTGCCGCATTGCCTTCGAGGAAATCGCGGATCGAGCCAGCCCGCCGGCTTAGGCGCGCAATGGTGACGTGCGGACGGTAGGCGCGACGTTCCGGCTCCAGGCCGATCCGAACCAGCGCCTGGTCCACCTTCTTATGCAGGTGTGTCACGTCTTCGACCGGGCGCACCCCCGCCCAAAGCGCGTGCGGGTGGCTGCCGCTGCCGAAATGGCCGACGCTGCTGAGGGCTAAGTCGAAGGCCCGCTGGTGCACGGTGCCCAGAGCCGCAGCCACGTCATCAGCGGTTCGGCGATCCACTTCGCCGATGAAGCGGACGGTGAGGTGCAGCTGTTCGTCGTCCTGCCAGCGCGCGCTTTCCACGCCCTCCATCATGTCGAGCAGCTGGTCTCGGATATGCTCAGGCGGGCGAATGGCGACGAACAGGCGGTGCATGGCCGTTCTATAACGCGGCCATGGCGGTAGCGCTGCGACGCGGCAAGCGCTTGACGTTTACGTAAGTGACGGGCTTTATTCGCTCATGGCCACTCAGCACCACGCGACCGTCGACACGCCGGACAAGAAGAACCGGCATCATTACTCGATCACCGACCTTTCGGAAGAGTTCGACGTGACTCCGCGAGCGCTGCGCTTCTACGAGGAAGAGGGGCTGATCCAGCCGATTCGGCGCGGGACGACGCGCATCTACACTAAGCGGGACCGGGCGCGACTGGCGTGGATCCTGCGCGCCAAGCGCACCGGCTTTAGCCTCGCCGAGATCCGTGAGATGATCGACCTCTACGATCTGGGCGACGGGCGTCATATGCAGCGGCGTGTCACGATCGAGAAGTGCAACCAGCGTATCGAGCTGCTGAAGAGCCAACGGATCGATATCGATGCACAGATCGATGAGCTGAAGAGGTTCGTGAAAATGGTCGAGGCAGTCGAGGCCAAGGCCAGCCACTAACGCCTGAGTGCTCCGGCCCCTGCCGGAGATCTCAGTAAGAGCGCTCCGGGCTTCCCCGGAGCACACCGGAGTAGAACGATGCCCAGCTACACGCCGCCCGTCCGGGACACGCGATTCATCCTCGATCAGGTGCTCGGGCTCGACCGCTATGCGAACCTGCCCGGCTTCCAGAATGCGACGCCGGACACGGTGGAAGCGGTGCTGAGCGAAGGCGGGCGCTTCGTCGCCGAGGTGCTGTTCCCGCTCAACCAGGTCGGCGACCGCGAGGGTTGCACGAGGCATCTGGACGGGTCGGTCACGACGCCGACCGGCTTCAAGGAAGCTTATGCGCAGTTCGTCGAGGCGGGGTGGCCGACGCTGTCGGGCCCGGAGGAGTTTGGCGGGCAGGGGCTGCCGCATGTCGTCATGACGGCGTTCGAGGAGTTCGCCATCTCCGCCAACATGGCTTTCATGATGTACCCGGGCCTGACCGCAGGCGCCGTCGCCGCGATCCTGGTCAAGGGTTCGGACGAGCAGAAGGCACTCTACTGCCCGAAGATGATCTCGGGCGAGTGGGGCGGCACGATGAACCTGACGGAGCCGCAGTGCGGGACGGACCTGGGCCTCATCAAGACCAAGGCCGAGCCGCAGGCGGATGGCAGCTACCGCATTACCGGCACCAAGATCTTCATCTCGGCCGGCGAGCATGACCTTACCGATAACATCATTCACCTGGTGCTCGCCAAGACCCCCGACGCGCCGGACAGCGTGAAGGGCATCAGCCTGTTCATCGTCCCCAAGGTGATGGTGAATGCCGATGGCTCGCTGGGCGAGCGCAATGCCGTCACCTGTGGCTCGATCGAGCACAAGATGGGCATCCACGGCAACTCGACCTGCGTCATGAACTATGACGGCGCCACCGGGTATCTGGTCGGTGAGGAGAATAAGGGTCTCGCCGCCATGTTCATCATGATGAATGCGGCCCGTTTGGGCGTGGGCCTGCAGGGCCTGGGCGTGGCCGAAGTCGCCTACCAAAATGCGGTGACTTATGCCGGCGACCGGCGACAGGGTCGCGCGCTCACCGGGCCGAACGAACCGGAGCAAAAGGCGGATACGCTGTTCGTGCACCCGGACGTCCGGCGCATGCTGATGGAGGGCAAGGCGCTGACCGAAGGCCTGCGCGCGCTCTGCCTCTGGGGTGCGTTGCAGGTCGATCTCAGCCACAAGGCGCCGACCGAAGAGGAACGGGAAGCGGCGGACGCGCTGATCAGCCTGCTCACGCCGGTAATCAAGGGCTTCGGCACTGACATGGGCTACAAGGTCGCGACAGAGGCGCAGCAGGTCTATGGCGGGCATGGCTACATCGCCGAATGGGGCATGGAGCAATATGTCCGCGATGCGCGCATCGCCATGATCTACGAAGGCACGAATGGCGTGCAGGCAATGGACCTGGTCGGCCGCAAGCTGGCCGCCAAGGGTGGTGCCGCCATTCAGGCCTTCTTCGCCATTGCAGGCGAGGAGATCGCCGCAGCCAAGACCGGGTCGCAGGCGGAGCTGGCGGGCGCTCTCGAGGCCAGCGTTGCCGAGCTCCAGGCCGCGACCATGTGGTTGATGCAGAACGGATTTGCGAACCCGAACAATGCCGGTGCCGGTGCCGTCCCCTATATGCACCTGCTCGGGATCGTCGCCTGCGGGCTGATGTGGCTGCGCATGGCCATCGCCGCCCAACGTCAGCTGGACGCCGGTGAAGGTGACCGCGCGTTCCTGGAGGCAAAGCTCACGACCGCCCGTTTCTTCTTCACGCGCATCGCACCGCGCGCGATCGGGCTCCGCAAGGAACTCGAAGGCGGCGCCGAAGCGCTGATGGCCCTTCCGCCCGAAGCCTTCGCGCGGGCGGCTTAGCGCGGCAGCACAAGCGGGAAGCTCGGCGGCGGCGCCTCGAACAGGGCGGCGAAACGCTGCAGCGCGGCGGCATCTCCGTCGATCTTCAGCGCACCGGTTCCGATGAGCTCCGGTGCAGTTCGAGCGCGAGTCAGGAGCGCCAGCAAGGTAGGCACGGTGCCGGTCACGGTTGCGGCTGCGGGAGCATCGGTCTTCTCGTGGATCAGCACCGAGCGGCCGACCCGCGCTACCCGCCGCTCGCCAGTGGACGGGTCGGCAAAGGCAATAGCGGTGGACACGCCGCCAGCCTTGGCCGGATCGAGCCGCACCGCGAGCACGTCCAGCAATGAGCTGAGCGGCATCGCCCGCGCCAGCTCCGAGGCGCCGCGCTCTGCCTCTTGCGCGTGCGGCTCGCCCCGCAGGTCCTGCGCGCCGGACAGGTAGATGTTGCGCCAGGGCGCGGACTCGGATCGATAGCCGAGCTGTTCCAATGCCCGGGCCAGTTCCGCGCGTGCCGGCTGGTTCGCGGGCTCGGCAAAGACCAGCTTGCCGAGCAGCTCCGCCGCCCAGCGGTGATCGCCGGCAGCGTTCGCTTCCTGGCCAAGCGCCAGCGCCTTCTGCGCACCTCCGATCGCCGCAACATATCGGCGCGCGAGATCGGCCGGGGCGAGCGGCGCCAGGTTGACCGGATTGCCGTCGTAGTGGCCCATATAGCGCTGGTAGACGGCGCGAGCGTTGAAGCTGACCGTGCCGTAATGGTCGCGATTGAACCAGGAGCGGGCAAGTTCCGGCGGCAGCTCCAGCATGTTGCCGATCTCGGTGCCGGTGTGCCCTCTGTTCATCAGCCGGACCGTCTGGTCGTGGATGAACTTGTACGCGTCGCGGTGCCGCTCCATTGTTTCGGCGATCGCGACCGTACCCCAGCGCGGCCAGAAATGCGGCGTGAACAGCACCTCGGCGCGGTCGCCGAAGCGGCGCCGGGCGACGGTCAGGTAATCGGCCCAGGCCTTGGCGTCCCGCACCAGCGCGCCGCGCGGCGTCAGCAGATTGTGGAGCGCGCCGTTGAGGTTTTCAGCCATGCAGAGCGCGCGCAACTCGGGCAAATAAAGGTTCATCTCGGCCGGGGCTTCGGTGCCGGGCGTGAGCTGGACCTCGAAGCGGACGCCGTCGATCGTGAGCGCCTCGTCGGTTGCGATCTCGCGCGTCGGCGGGATCAGCGTCACCGCGCCGCCAGCCTGCCGCGCGCCTATGCCGGTGCCGATATGCCCGGCGGGTCCGGTAGGGAGGTTGTTGCCGAACATGTAGCGGGCACGGGTCGACATAGCGGGGCCGGCGATGACATTCTCGCTGAGAACGTGTTCGAGGAAGCCGGCGGGCGCGTAGATCGCCACCTTGCCCTCCTTAACGTCCGCCTCGTCGACCACCCCGCGCACGCCGCCGAAGTGATCGACATGGCTGTGGGTGTAGATGACCGCGCTGACCGGCCGCGCGCCGAGGTACTTCGTGACCAGCCCCATTGCCGCGCGCGCCGCCTCGGCGGTCGTGAGCGGGTCGACGACGATCCAGCCGGTGCGGCCGCGGATCACCGTCAGGTTGGACAGGTCGAAGCCACGCACCTGCCAGATACCGTCCATGACCTTGAACAGTCCGTGTTTACTGGTGAGCTGGGCGTTGCGCCACAGGCTCGGATTGACCGTGTCCGGCGCAGCGCCTTGTAAGAACGCGACGGCGCGCAAGTCTCGCACGACGCGACCCTGGGCGTCGCGGATCACCGGATCGTCGAGCGTCGCGACGAAGCCGCGCTCGGCAAAGGCGAAGTCCTCGCGATCACCGAAGTCGAGCATTCGGGCGACCTCGGCATTGGCGGCCAGGGTCGGTGAGGTGGGCGGCTCGTCAGCCTGGGCGGCGGTGGCGAGCAGCAATGCGACAGTCGATCTGATCATGTGTCCCCCTCCGGAACACAGCAAAGGACAAAAGCCTGACTCTCACAAGATCGAAGCCGAGCGTCGGTGTGGCATTCGCCCCGTTCACCCGCTAGGGCGCGCCGCCATGGAGTTCATTTCGCACGTCATCGAAGCGATCATCGGCTTTCTCGCGACCTACATCATCGCGGTGATCTCATGGGGTGGCTATTGGGGGATCGTCATTCTGATGGCGATCGAGAGCGCCTGCATCCCGCTGCCCTCCGAGATCATCATGCCGTTCGGCGGCTACCTGGTCTCGACCGGCGAGCTGAACCTCTATTGGGTGGCCACCGCGGGCGCGATCGGTTGCAACCTGGGCTCCATTCCCGCCTATGAGCTGGGCAAATATGGTGGCCGCGCGGCCGTCATCCGCTGGGGCAAATATGTGCTCCTCGACACGCACGACTTGCACTTGGCGGAACGCTTCTTTGCGCGCTTCGGCAGCATGGCGGTGCTGATCGGGCGCCTGCTGCCGGTCGTCCGCTCCTTCATTGCCTTCCCGGCGGGCATTGCGCGCATGCCCTATGGCAAGTTCCACATCTACACCTTCGTGGGCTCCTGGCCCTGGTGCTACGGGCTTGCCTGGGTCGGCATGACGCTCGGCGAGGCCTGGAACAGCGACCCGCGCGTGAAAGCGTGGTTCCACCGCTTCGACGCGCTGATCGTGCTTGCGGGGCTCGCCTTCGTGATCTGGTTTGTCCGCTCTCGCTGGAAGCGTCGCGCGCGCTGATGCCCGGAACAAAAGGCTGCGCTTGCGCGTGACAGGCTGCGGAAGGAGCCGGATCATGGACAAGCGACGGGACAGCGAAGAGGACGAGGCGGTGAACGCGATCGGCGCCGCCGCCCAGAGCAGCGACCTGAACGTCGCCGAACCGGTCAGCGGCATGCCTGCCGGTGGCCCGCGCGATTTGGGAGACAAGGCAGCGCGGGAAAAGCCGGACGCGACCGGGCAGGCTTGAGGCATGCCGGGCGGCGACCTGGAGGCTGCTGCTCAGGCTAGAGAGCAACCCGCTACACACTTGGCGGACGCGTATCGGCGGCTGCAAGCGAGTGAAGAGCTGTATCGATATGTCATCGATCTGAGCGGCCTCGTCCCGTGGACGGCGGACGGGCAGGGTCATGTCGTGTCGGTCGGCGCCGGGTGGACCCGGTGGACCGGCGCGGACGCCTCCAGCGCCCTTGGCGGCGGCTGGCTGGACCGCGTCCACCCCGACGATCGAGAGATGGTCAGGGATGAGTGGCTGCAGGCGGTACGAACATCGGACCACCTGATCGTGCGTTGGCGTCTGAAGTTCGCTGATGGAAGCTATCGGTGGCTCGAGGGACGAACCCGCAAGCGCGCAGACACGGATGCGGCCCCGGTTCTTTGGTACGGCACCTTGGAGGACGTTCACGAGCGGCACCTGGCGGCCGAAACCAGTCAGCGACTCCAGGGCGAACTGATCCATATGTCGCGCCTGAACGCACTTGGCGCCATGGCCTCGGTGATCGCGCACGACCTGAACCAGCCGCTCACGGCCGCGGCACACTATGTGCGCGGGTCGCAGCGTCTGATGCGCCGGGGCACGGCAGATCTGGACGAGGCGATCGCCGCGCTTGAGGATGCCGACCGCAACATCGTACGATGCGCCGAAATCGTCCGCCGAATGCGCGAGTTCGTCACGCGCGGGGATGTGGAACGCCGTGTCGAGCGGCTGCACGATCTGGTGGACGAAGCGTGCAGCTTTGCGCTCGCGGATGCTGGCCGGCGGGGCGTCTCCTGCAAGACGGTGTTCGCATCCTCGTGCAGCGTGTTCGTGGACCGCGTCCAAATCCAGCAGGTCCTCGTCAACCTGCTTCGCAATGCCGTGCAGGCAGTCGCCGGCACGGCCCGGCGCGAGATCCTTGTCGAGACGCTCGCTCGAAAGCGTGGCGAGTGCGAAGTTCGCGTCAGCGACACCGGTCCGGGAATCAGCGCTGAGGCGGCAGCGCGCTTGTTCGACCCATTCTTCACCACGAGATCTGATGGAATGGGTTTGGGCCTGGCCATCAGCCGCATGATCGTCGAAGCGCATGGCGGAACGATCTGGACTGGACCACGCGACGGTGGCGGGACAGCAATCAGCTTCACCGTTCCTACGGTGCCGCCGTCGCCAGACGCGGCGGAATCCCAAGCAGTTGTTTGATCCTTAGCCCAGTTTTCAGCGGGAACGGGCTGAGCCACCGAAATGGAGCAATCTGGCGGGGCACGATCCGGAACGCCTGAGCCCATGGAATGTTGATCAACAGTCCGAGCGGCGCCCTTCAGACGAAAGCGGCCCGCCCTAGGGCTAAGTTGACCCGACCTGTCGGGGTTTGTCCCTGTCAGGCAAGTTTCGTCCGGTCGGGGCGGCAGTATCAACGTGTTCCAAGACAGCAACGGCGGGAGCGGCGCTGAACGAGAGAGGTGAAGGAACGAGCATGCGCCCGGCGATCCCCATGAGCGGCAGCGAGACTGCTTCGGAGCGGATCGTCTATGTCGTCGACGATGAAAGCGATGTTCGCCGCGCACTGGGGTTCTTCCTCAAGGCGTCCGGCCACACGCCGCGGCCTTTTCTCAACGGCGCGGACCTGCTCGCCGAAGCCGCCACTTTGGCGCCCGGCTGCGTGCTGCTCGATATCCGCATGCCCGATCTCGACGGCCTGCAGGTCATTGAGCGACTTGGCCGCCAGACGGGGAGCCTTCCGGTCATCGTGATGACCGGGCATGGTGACATCGCCACAGCGGTGCGGGCGATGCAGCTCGGCGCGATCGACTTCCTTGAAAAGCCCTTCGAGGACGAGCTGCTGCTGAAGGCCCTGGGCCATGGCTTCGACCTGATCACGAAAGGTGCGGAGCTGGAGCGTCAGCGGCGCGAGGCTGCGCGCCGGATCGCCGCACTGTCACCGCGCGAGCGAGACGTGCTGGCGCTTCTATCGGAAGGCAAGTCGAACAAGGAAGTCGCCATCGCGCTCGATCTCAGTGTTCGCACGGTGGAGATGCACCGCGCGACGATGTTCGACCGGTTGGGGGTGCGCACCCTGCCTGAGGCACTGAAGCTGGCGTTCCGCGCCGGTGCCGACACGTCGATCACTGCATAACATAACGCATCCGTCGAACGGGGCCGCAGCTTCGTCGCCCAATCGGTGACCGGAGCCCGACGATTGGTCATCCGATCCCCATGGTTGAGATCGAACATCTCCGCGCCCAGGCCCGGAAGTGCCGCCGGCTCGCGCTTGGCCTGACGAACCGGGACGACATCAGCACGCTGGAGTCGCTCGCAGCCGAGCTGGAGGAGCGCGCGCGCCGTGCCGTGTTCGGTGGCAAGGTGGCGCGCCCGGCAGGGTTCGAACCTGCGGCCTGAAGCTTAGAAGGCTCCTGCTCTATCCAGCTGAGCTACGGGCGCGTGGGCGCCCACATAGCGAAGCTTGTGCGGTTCCGAAACGGCGATACTGTGCCGCCCATGGCTGAGGGGGCTGAGGGCGCGGTGCGCGCCGTGGACGCGCGGGCGCTGGCCGGCACGCATTTCCGCTATTTCGATATCGTGATGGCCGCCTTCGTGGCCGTGATCCTGCTGTCGAACGTGCTCGGCGCGGGCAAGGTCGCGCAGATCTGGCTGCCGGGGCTGGACCGCTATTGGCCGTTCGGCGCCGGTATCCTGTTCTTCCCGGTCTCCTATGTGATCGGCGACGTGCTGACCGAGGTCTATGGCTATGCGCGAGCGCGGCGCGTGATCTGGGCAGGAACCGCGGCGCTGCTGTTCATGGCGTTCATGGCCTGGGTGGTGGTGGCGCTGCCGCCGGCGCCAGACTGGACGAACCAGCCCGCGTATGAGGCGATCTTCGGCCAGGTGCCGCGGATCGTCTTCGCCTCGATCGTCGCTTTCTGGGCGGGCGAGTTCGTCAACGCATTCGTGCTCGCGCGCATGAAGGTCTGGACCGGTGGCAAGCATCTATGGTCGCGCACCATCGGCTCCACCTTCGCGGGGCAGGGCATCGACAGCCTGATCTTCTACCCGCTCGCCTTCTGGGGCGCCGCCGGCTGGACGACCGACCTCGTGCTGCAGGTGCTGGTCACGCAATGGGTGCTGAAGGTAGCGTGGGAAGTGCTCCTGACGCCGGTCACCTATGCGGTCGTCGGCTTCCTCAAGCGCCGCGAGGGCGTGGACGTGTATGACGAGGGCACCGACTTCACGCCGTTTGCGGCAAGGGTGTGAGCCAAAGGGCTAGCGGAAATCCCGTATAGCGAGCCGCCCCACCGGCACGCGAGAATGCCTCATCACTTCCAAGGGGAGTTGGGGCAAATGAGTTACCACCAGCCTGTAACGGCGTTCCGGGCGGCCGCGGCACAGCGCAATCGCGCCGACCGGGTCTTCGACCTGCATCCGGCGCTGCATGTCGCCCTGTTCGGCGGGTTTGCCGCCTTTCTCGCGATCCTGGCTGCGGGGCTGATGACGCGCGAACTCATCATCCCGATGGCGATCTGCTTCGTTTTCATCGTCGCTGCCTTTGTGACCCCTGCGCTCTGGGCACGCGTTGCCGGAGATCAGCCAGGACGAGTGCAGACGCTGGACGAGTTCATGGCAGAGGGGGTGGAGACCGCCACGGGGCATCTGAGTGGAGGGGCGGCTGCGGTTCAGGTCCTGATCCTGCCGGTGCTCCTGACCTTGTGGGCCCTTGCGATCGTCACGATCAGGGCGCTGGTCTAGGCGCCCACCGTCTCCAGCAGGCCTTCGAACAGTCGCCGCCCATCGGTTCCGCCATGGGCGGCTTCGACCTTGCGTTCGGGATGCGGCATCATGCCGAGCACGTTGCCGGCCGGATTGAGGATGCCGGCGATGTCGCGGGCGGAGCCGTTGCAGGTCTCGGCGTAGCGGAAGGCGATGCGGCCTTCGCCTTCGAGGCGGTTCAGCGTCTCGTCGTCGGCAAAATAGTTACCGTCATGATGGGCAACCGGGATGGTGATGGTCTCGCCCGCCTCGTAGCGGCTGGTAAAGGCGGATTGCGCGTTCTCGACCTTCAACTGCACGTCGCGGCAGATGAAGTTGAGGCCCGCATTGCGCATCAGCGCGCCTGGGAGCAGCCCCGCCTCGGTCAGTACCTGGAAGCCGTTGCACACGCCCAGCACGGGCACGCCGCGTTCCGCCGCCTGCGCGACCGCGTCCATGATCGGGCTGCGCGCAGAGATGGCGCCGGTCCGGAGATAGTCGCCGTAGGAAAAGCCGCCCGGCAGCGCGACCAGGCCGGTCCCGTCGGGCAGTTCGGTGTCGCGGTGCCAGACCATCGCCGGCGCGCGGCCGGTCACCTGCTCGATCGCCACGGCAAGATCGCGATCGCAGTTGGAGCCGGGGAAGACGATGACCGAGCTTCTCACGGCTGGCGCTCGATCCGGAAGTTCTCGATGACCGTGTTGGCGAGCAACTTGGTGCACATCGCCTCGATCTCGGCGTCGGACGTGCTGTCGGCGAGGTCCAGCTCGATCAGCTTGCCCGCGCGGACATCGTTGACGCCCTGGAAGCCAAGGCCCTCCAGCGCGTGGTGAATGGCCTTGCCCTGGGGATCGAGGACGCCGGTCTTCAGCGTCACGAAGATACGTGCCTTCATGGCCGCGACCCTATGGTCCCGCGCGCCGCCAGGGGCAAGCCTTAGAAGTAGCGGGCGAGTGCGAAACGGACGCGGTGGCGGTCGGCGTCAAAGAAGCGATAGTTCGAGTCGATGTGCGTGAAGGTGTAGACGATCGAGGGGGAGAAGCCCAGGACGCGGATCGCCCGGCTGCCGACATAGGCCCGTGCCGTGATCCGCACGTCGTTGCGGGGATCGACCGAGAAGATAGGAATGGGCGCGTCGTACCGGGCGTAGGAAACGCCGCCCGACAGCCCCGCATTGATGCCGCGCCGCAGTTCGCCGCCGATGCCCGCGTTGATGCCGGTCTCGGTGTTGGACTGCGCCTCGTCGCGCAGCGATTCGCGACGGACAAAGGCACTCGCCGAGGCGATCATCGTCCGCGCGACCACCCGTTCATAGGTGGCATAGCCGCTATACTGCCACCCCTTGAGCCCGGCGCCAAAGCCGGACTCAGTATGCCGCACGTCCAGCTGCGCGCCGATGCGCTGGCCCTGTTCGAGCACCGATTGGAAGGCGAGCTTTCCGCCGAACTGGCGCTGCGCGCTCTTGCCGCCGAACCAGCGCTGCAGCGCCACGCCCTGCAGCGAAACGGTCGACCGGTTGCTGAGCCTCAGTTCGGGGCCCACCGCCAACTGGAGGATGTAGTCGTCGAAGTCGTTGTTCTTGTAGTGGGTGAACTGGCCGTCCGCATCGACGAGCAGGTTCACCTTTTCGGACTGCTTCAGCTGCAACCCGCCAGAGAAGCTGCCGACCATGCCGAGGCCGGACTTGGCGCGCGCGTCCGGGTTGATCTGGAAGGGCAGGGGGTTGTTGGGGCTGACCAGCAGGTCGACTTGTTCGGCCGAGGTCGCGTTGTTGATGTTGGAGTCCGGCGCCAGGCCGACGTCGAAGTTGAAGCGCCAGGCGCGCTGGTCGCGGATGATGCCGCGCGCTGAGCGGATTGTGGCGACGATCTCCGGCGGCAGGCTGCGGTCCTGCGAGGCGAGGCGGAAGTGATGGTCGGCAGCGTCCCGTTCGCCCTTCAGCAGCAATACGCGGGCCAGCTCCAGCCGCACGCGAGTCTGCTTGGGATCGATCTCGAGAATGTTGCGGAAGGCGGCGATCGCATCGTCGTGGCGGCCGTTCTCCGTCGCGACATAGCCGGTGAGAAAGAGGTACTGGATGCGGTACTGCGGCGCCTGTGCGAGAGCTTCGATGAGCGGCTGCGCTTCGGCATAGCGGCGCTGCCGCACCAGCTTCTCGGCCGCCGTGACGAGCTGGTCCCCAGTCAGCTTCAGTTCGCAGACACGGCCCTCGCACTTGGGCGCAGGAGGGGTGCCCGGAGCGGCAAGCGCCGCTCCGGCAAGGATCAGCAAGGCAGGCACGAGAGCCTAGTTGCCGACTTTGGCGCCCGTGAAGGCTCCGTTGATGTCGACGCGCTGGTCGGGAACACCGCCGATGATGCGGAAGCTGCCGCCGACATTCACGCCGCCGGGACCGTAGAAGGCCCCATCGATCGAGCTCGCTCCGGTAACGTTCGAGCCGGGCGTGACCGCTCCGAACTGGACAGGCACCGAACCGGCCGAGCCGCAGGCCGCGACGAAGCAAGCGTTCTGGAAGACGCCGGCCAGGCCGCCATTGCGGAGCAGGTCGACCGAACCCGATCCATTCGCGAAGAAGGTGGTCCCGTCTCCGAAGGCGACGTTCGCGGCGCCGGATGGGCGCACCGATCCCGACAGGGCCATGGTGAAGCTTTGCGAGCCGAAGTTCACGTTGACGGTGCTGTTGCCGGCCACCCACTGGTAGACAGTGGTGATGGGCGTGGCAGAATCGAGCGTCGGATTGTTCACCATGCTGGCGAGGAAGCCGCCGGTGTAGCTCGCCGATCCAGTGGCTGGCAGCTGAGAAAGCGGCGTCTTGTCGCCGAACACGAACGCACCCCGCTCGTAAATGTCCGGCGTGTCGTCACCGGGCGTGATGTTGTTGCGCACATAGCCGGCTAGGGTGACGTGGACGGTCGCGGCGCCCGGCCGCTGATAGAAGAAGGTGGACAGGTCGTTCGCGGTAGACCCGAGCGACTCGAGATAGGAGAAACCCGGCAGGTTCGGGACACCGGATTGCGGGTTCAAATTGCCGTTGAAGTCGGTCTGGTGGAACGGATCCTGGAAGCGCAGGTCGGTGGTGACGCCTGCCTTGGTGTCCGCGATCTTGACGGTGAAGATGCCGTCGCGCGGATCGTAGGCGATGGTGCCGGAGACTTCCTTCACGGTGGCTGCATTGCCTTGGTAAAGGGCGCTGCTGGCTCTGCGGTTCAGCGAACTCGCGCCGCCGATCGCGTCGTAGGTCTTTGCAGGATTCGCCGTGAGGAAGCTGGTAACCGCAGGCGTCGTAGTGCCCGTGCCGGTGCTCGAGCCCACGCCTGTGCCGCTGCCGCCCGTGCCAGGCGCGCCGACGGAGCCACCGGAACCGCTGCCGCTGCCGCCCGCACCCGTCGAGCCGGAGCCCGCAGAGGTGGCCGGAACGGGGATGGTGCCGACGGACTGTGGGCCAGCGCCGCCGCACGCCGCAAGCGCGAGAAAAGGCAGCAGGCCGAAAACGTTACGCATGAGGCGTCCTTTGCGAGAAGTTCGCGGACGCTGATACTCTTGGCTGGTTAAGATCGACCTAAGTCAGCGGTCATCAAAGCGTCACTTGCCGCGGCGCTTCCGATGCGATTCCAGGTCCAGCACGGCATTGTCGCCATCCTCGGGCAAGAGGCCTAGTCGGCGCGCGACCTCCTGATAGGCCTCGACTTCGCCGCCCAGGTCGCGGCGGAAACGGTCCTTGTCGAGCTTCTCGCCCGATTCCATGTCCCACAGCCGGCAGCCGTCCGGGCTGATCTCGTCGGCCAGGATCACGCGCGCGAAGTCATTGTCCCAGATGCGGCCGAATTCGAGCTTGAAGTCGACCAGGCGGATGCCGATGCCGGCGAAGAGGCCGCACATGAAGTCGTTCACGCGGATGGCCATGTCGGTGATGTCGTGCATCTCGTCCTGGCTGGCCCAGCCGAAGCACGCGATATGCTCTTCGGAGATCAGCGGGTCTCCGAGCGCATCGTCCTTGTAATAATATTCGACGATTGTCCGCGGCAGCTGCGTGCCCTCTTCGATGCCGAGCCGCTTCGACAATGTGCCGGCCGCAACGTTGCGCACGACCACCTCGATCGGGATGATCTCGACCTGCCGGATCAGCTGCTCGCGCATGTTGAGGCGGCGGATGAAGTGGGTGGGGACGCCGATCGTGCCGAGCAAGGTGAAGATGTGCTCGGAAATACGATTGTTGAGCACGCCCTTGCCGCTGATCGTGCCCTTCTTCTGTGCGTTAAAGGCGGTCGCGTCGTCCTTGAAATACTGGATCAAAGTGCCCGGTTCGGGGCCTTCGTACAGGATCTTGGCCTTGCCTTCGTAGATCTGGCGGCGGCGGGCCATCGGCATGCTCCCAGGCGGAAAAGAATGCGCCCCGGAAGCGCGGATCGCGCGCGGCCGAGGCGGGTGGTGCCCCTTATCGGATGCGGGGCCGAGGTGCAATCATTGGCACCCTAGATCGGGCGCTCGCCGATCACGTTGCCCGCCGTGGAATAGCGGCAGACGAGAATATCTTCCTTGGGCGTGCTCGAGACGGCGCAGCCAACCCGCGCCGTCTCTTTCCAGATCAGCTGCGTGTAGTGGCCGACGGCCTCGAGATTCTCGCTCTTGGAAATGTAGGGGAACACGCCGGGCTTGAAGTCCGCCTTCTCGTCGATCCAGAGCTGGACCATCTCCTCCGGTGAATATTGGCCGATCGTACCCGCCCAAAGGTTCTCGCCCGGCGCGTTCATGTCGCTCGGGTCGGAGGGTGAATGCTCGAAGGAGTTGGTGCGGGCCAAGTGATCGGCCCAGGCCTTGGCGTCGGCAGCAAGCCGGGGGTCCCAGGCGAGGGCCCGCGCACCCATGGAGGTTCGCTCGCGATTATGAGCCGCAAGCACACGCCCATCGAACGCCGCATCGCGATCGATGCTGCCCGCCATGAAGGGCGACGCGGCACTCAGCGCCAACGACAGGATCAGCCTTTTTCCCCGCACGCTCGACATATACCAAAAGTTCCGGTGCTTCGAAAATTCTCTCGTCGCGGCCGTAACGGGATTCGTCGATTCGGGTCAGTGAACTGGGTCACCGGCCAAGACGGCGCACGACACGGTCGCGGCACCGCCTTAGCGCTGGAAAGTTAAAGCGATCTCAAAGGGTTCAGCAATTTTGCGTGGGTTCGCGCCGGCTCCAGGGTGAGTCGTACAGGCGCGCGGTCAATCGATCGAAAACGAAGCCGACGGAGTCGAGGAGGCGGGCGATGTCCCGCGCGAAATCCGCGCGATGAGCCTGGTAGAGGCGGTCGTCATGTGCGTCGCGCATGGGATGGGTCCTCTGCTTCAGTGATGTTGCTCATCTGATCGTTCCGCGGCCGCAACGCCAACAAAGGGTTGGACGCATCCAATAAGCTGGCCTTATAGAAGATGGCGATGCGCCGCCTGCCGCCCCTCGCCGCCGTCCGAGTTTTTGAAGCGGCCGCGCGCCATCAGAACTTCACCAGCGCCGCGCAGGAACTGGGGATGACGCAGGCGGCGGTCAGTTATCAGATCAAGCTGCTAGAGGAGCGGCTCGGTATCAGCCTGTTCGTGCGGGAACGCGGCCGGGTCGCGCTGAGCGAGGCGGGACGGCGGATCGGCCCCCTGATCGCCAAGGCGTTCGACGATCTGGATGGCGCCTTCGACCTGGCGAGAGCGAGCAACGAAGGAGTTCTGACGGTCAGCTGCTCGACGACCTTCGGGCCCAACTGGCTGGCCCCGCGCATCGGCGCGTTCCAGATCAGGGTGCCGGACGTTGCGGTGCGCCTGCACACCTCCAACAGCCTGGTCGATTTTGCCCGCGACGATGTCGATGTCGCAATTCGCGGCGGCAAGGGGAACTGGGCCGGCCTGTGTGCGCACTTCCTCATGCGCATGCCGCTGATGGTGTTCGCCAGCCCTGCCTTCCTGGAAGAGCACCCCTCCATCCGCACGCTCGACGGGGTGATGCGCCACGCCCGCATCAGCCCGGACGATAGCTGGTGGCAGGTCTGGCGCGACCAGGTGGGCGGCACGCCCTCGCCCGATGCTCCGCAGGGTATCCGCCTGGACACGCAGATCGCGGAGGGGCAGGCGGCGATGGCGGGGCTCGGCATCGCGCTGCTCAATCCGCTGCTCTGGCAGACCGAGATTCTCAGCGGTCGCCTTGTGCCAGTGCTCGACGACGTCGCGTATGATCCCAACGATTTCTGGCTCGTCTATCCGAAGCATCGCCGCCAGGCCCGCAAAATCCGGGCGTTCCGCGACTGGCTGGTGGAGACCGTGGCGGAGGAGGCAAAGAGAGGGCCCCGAGCACATTTCCAACGGCCGCTGCTCGCCAACCCTGAAGTCGTGCCATGATGCGCGCCAGCGACGCTCCCACGCCTGGTGTCACGCGGCGCCGCCTGCTCGTCACGGGCGGGCTCGGTATCGGGCTCGTGGTGGGCTGGGCGGTGTGGCCGCGGGACTACGGGCCGAATCTCGTCGTGCGGCGGGGCGAGCACCTGTTCGGCGCCTTCCTGAAGATCGCCGAAGATGGACGGGTGATCGTGGCCGTCCCGCAGGTGGAGACGGGTCAGGGCGTCTACACGACCTTGCCGCAGATCGTAGCGGACGAGCTCGGCGCCGATTGGCGCACGGTTGCGGTCGAGCCCGCACCCATCAACCCGCTTTATGCCAACCGCCTGTTCGCAACCGAGCTGGCCGAAGCCGTCGCGCCCCGCCTGGCGAGCGTCGCCGACACCTTTGCAACCCGGTCCACAACGATGGTCACGGCCGGGTCCACCTCCGTCCGAATGTTCGAGGCGCCACTGCGTGAGGCCGCCGCGGCCGCGCGTGTGCGGCTGTGCATGGTCGCGGCGGAACGCTGGAGCGTAGCCGCCGAGGCTTGCGATACGCAGGCCGGCTTCGTCGTGCATGAAGGCAAGCGCCTGCGCTTTGCCGAACTCGCGGCCGATGCGGCGAACCAGGCCGCACCCGACCCCCCGCCGCTACGAATGACTTCGGGTGAGCGGCTCGCCGGCCAGTCGCTTCCGCGCCTCGACACCCCCGCCAAGCTCGACGGCTCCGTTACGTATGCCGCCGATATCAGACTGCCGGGGATGGTCCATGCCGCCATGCGCCAAGGCCCGATCGGTCATGTCGGCTATCGTGGCGGCGACCGCGCCGCGGTCGATCGCGTGCCTGGAGTCACCCAGCTGGTCGAGACCGCCAACTGGGTCGCGGCGATCGGTACCACCAGCTGGGCAGCCGAGCGTGGGCTCGAGGCGCTCCGACCGCGCTTCGCCACCCGCGGCGCTCAGCTCCACGATGCAGTCATCGCCCGCGCTCTGGAAGAAGCCCTGGAAGGCTCGGGCGACCGGCTCGTGGCGCGGGGCGATCTGCAGCAGGTCTTTGGCGGTGCCATGCTGCAGACGGCAACCTACAGCGTGGCGCCGGCCATTCACGCCTCGCTCGAACCCGTGACCGCCACTGCCCAGTGGCAGGATGGACGCCTGTCGGTCTGGCTGCCGACGATCGCGCCTGAAGCATCGCGCCAGGCGGTCGCACGCGCGCTCGAGATTGATGCGGCGCTGGTCGTGATCCACCCCACTCAGGTGGGCGGCGGCTTCGGCCGCGGGATGAGCAGCGAGGCGGCCATACAGGCAGGCTATCTCAGCCGGACGCTCAAGCGACCGGTGCAGCTCTTCTGGAGTCGGGCCGAGGCCATCGTAGGAGGGCGCTTCCGTCCGCCAGCCTGCGCCCGCCTCGCCGGGCGGGTGGTTGGAGGGCGGATCGCCGGGCTGCTGACCAAGATCGCGGCGCCGGCCTATGGCGAGGCAGTCGCCGAGACCTTGCTCCCGAACGCGGCACTGGCGCGCACCGTGTCACTACGCGGCGCGGACGGCTTTGCGGTGGCGGGGGCCGAAACACCTTATGCCATCGAGCATCTGGCGGTCGATCACCATGTTGCAGAGCCAGGTGTGCCGCTCGGCTATTGGCGATCGGGGGCACACAGCTACACCTGTTTCTTCACCGAAAGCTTCGTTGACGAACTCGCCCGGGGGGCGGCGGCGGAGCCCTTCTCCTTCCGCATGGCGATGCTGGGTCAGCAGCCGCGGCTCGCGCGCTGCCTGTCGACCGTGGCAGCGCTGGGGGGCTGGCAGGGCGGGGGGCTCGGTACAGGCCAGGGTCTTGCCCTGCATGCGGCATATGGAAGTCTGATCGCCGTGCTCGCCGAAGCGCGGGTCGACGGTTCCCGCGTCCGCTGCGACCGGCTGGTGGCGGTCGCGGACGTCGGGCGCATGATCAATCCCGACATCGTCCGCCAGCAGATCGAAGGCGGACTGATCTTTGGCCTCGCCGCGGCGACCGGGGCGGCCCCCGGCTTCGACAAGGGTCTCACCCGCGCGCGCCGGCTGGCCGACCTCAACCTCCCCCGGCTCGCTGACGCCCCAGAAATCACGGTGGAGCTGATCGAGTCGACCGAGCCGCCGGGCGGGGCGAGCGAGCTGGCCGTGCCACCCGTCGCGCCCGCGCTCGCCAATGCCCTGTTCGCGGCGGCTGGTCGGCGCTATCGCGAGCTTCCGATCAAGATCACTCCGTGAGACCATGAAGCCCGATCAGCATCCCCAGGTGCCGAAGCCGCGTGTCGGCGTGCTGCTGATCAACCTCGGCACGCCCGACGCGCCGACCGTGCCCGCGGTCCGCCGTTACCTCGCCGAGTTCCTGTCGGACCGGCGGGTGGTGGAGATCCCCCCGATCGCCTGGCAACCGATCCTGCGCGGCATCGTGCTGAATACCCGGCCCAAGAAGTCTGCCCATGCTTATGGTCTGGTCTGGACGGAGCACGGCTCGCCGCTGGCGCGCTATACCCGCGCCAAGGCTGAAAAGCTGGCGGGGGCGTTCGGGCCTGACGTGATGGTCGACTGGGCCATGCGTTACGGCCAGCCCTCGGTCGACGAGCGTCTGACGGCCATGAAAGCAGCCGGCTGCGAGCGTATCCTGCTGGCGCCCATGTACCCCCAATATTGCGCTGCCACGACCGCGACGGCGAACGACCGCGCGTTCGCCGTGCTGGCGGGCATGCGCTGGCAGCCGGCCCTGCGCACGCTGCCGCCCTATCATGACGATCCGGCCTATATTGACGCGCTCAAGGGTTCGATCGAGAGGCACCTGGCGACCCTGTCGTTTGCGCCCGACCTGATCCTCGCCAGCTTCCACGGAATGCCACAGCGGACATTGGAGCTGGGCGACCCCTATCATTGTCACTGCCAGAAGACCGCGCGCCTGCTGCAGGAGGCGCTCGGGCGGCCGGTCCAGGTGTCGTTTCAGTCGCGCTTCGGACGTGCGAAGTGGTTGGAGCCGGCGACGGATGCGGTGCTCGAGGAACTACCCGGCCGCGGCGTGAAGCGGGTGGCAGTGGTGGCGCCCGGCTTCAGTGTGGATTGCCTCGAAACTCTCGAGGAACTTGCGATCCGGGGCCGCGAAAGCTTCGAGGCGGCGGGCGGAACCGACTTCGCCTACATCCCCTGCCTCAACGACAGCGAGGAGGGGCTGACGCTGCTGCGCACCTTACTTGCGCGTGAACTTGCGGGCTGGGTGCCGGCTTCGTAGGGAGCGGCCAAACCCAGCATAGGGAGAGGAAGCGATATGGCACGTGTAGCGGTGGTGACGGGTGGAACGCGCGGGATCGGCGAGGCGATCAGCCTGGCGCTGCGCGATGCGGGCATGACGGTGGCGGCCAACTATGCCGGCAATGACGAGCGCGCCCGCGCCTTTACCGATCGGACCGGCATCAAGGCGTATAAGTGGGACGTGGCCGACTTCGACGCGTGCGTCGCAGGCGTGAGCAAAGTCGAGGCCGAGCTCGGGCCCGTCGACGTGCTCGTCAACAACGCCGGCATCACGCGGGACGGCACGATGAAGCGGATGAATCGATCCGCTTGGGACGAGGTGATCGACACCAATCTGGGCGGCTGCTTCAACATGGCCAAGGCCGTGTGGGACGGCATGAACGCGCGCAAATATGGCCGGGTCGTCAATATCGGCTCGATCAACGGCCAGGCTGGTCAGTATGGCCAGGTCAACTATGCCGCCGCCAAGTCCGGCATTCACGGCTTCACCAAGGCCCTGGCGCAGGAAGGCGCCCGCGCCGGCATCACCGTCAACGCGATCGCGCCGGGCTATATCGATACGGACATGGTGGCAGCGGTGCCAGCGGACGTGCTGGAAAAGATCGTCGCCAAGATCCCGGTCGGACGGCTCGGCAAAGCCGAGGAAATCGCGCGCGGCGTCGTCTTCCTGTGCGGCGAGGATGCTGGCTTCGTGACCGGCTCGACGCTGAGCATCAACGGCGGGCAGCATATGTACTGACGATCGCAGGCGACTTGCTCGCAAGTCGCCGGTGCGCCCAGCGCAGCGATCGGCACGGCCGGCGGGTCGGCCAGCCGAACCCGGCCGACGGCTTTGCCGTCGGCCTACTCCGCCACTCGATCGCCGGCAGCCTCCTTCCCGCTCACCAGCTCTACCTCCGCAGTACCATCCGGTCGCAGCGCCGTCACCCGCGCTACGCCAGTACGGCTCCAGCGAAAGAACGGCGCCCGTCCCGGCGGGCCGGGCGCATGTTCCAGCCGCCGCACGTCGATCGTCTGGCCAAGTTCGACACTGGAATCGGGGCGAACGACCGCTATGTTCCCTTGAACGGCGATCACCTGCGCCGCGAAGAGCATCATCGTCCCAATCATGATCTCTCCTCTAACTCGATGAGCCGTAACTAATGTTACGATCAGCGCACCGCAACGCGTGGCGCAACCAGCAACAATTCCTTACATGAAGCTCGTGCGTTCCTCCGCCTCAGGTCCCGTCAAGCGGTCGATCACCATCGCCGGACACCCGACCTCGATCAGCCTGGAGCCAGTCTTCTGGTCGGCGCTGGAGCAGGCCGCGGCGCAGGCCCAGCTTCCCATCTCCGCGCTCGTTGCCCGGATCGATGCGGAGCGGATCGCGGGGCCGAACCCGCCGAATCTCGCGAGCGCGCTCCGCGTCTGGCTGTTCAAACGCGCGCAAGGTGGCGATAGCTAGCCCCAACTCTTCTCCAGTCACGGGATCGTCGATGCGTCTTGTTCTTGCCCTGCTTGCCTCCGCCGCTCCGAGCGCCACTTACGCCCAGATGACCACTGCCGTAGCGCCCGCCGCGCTCGCCTATCCGAACACCGACACCCAGCCGATCGTTGAGGAGCAGCACGGCATCAGGGTCGCCGATCCGTATCGCTGGCTGGAGAACGATGTGCGCCAGGATGCGAAGGTGCGGGAATGGGTGACGGCACAGAACAACGTGACGCAAGCCTATCTGAAGACGCTGCCCGGCCGCGACGCGTTCAAGAAGCGGCTGACCGAACTCTATGATTATGAGCGCTTCACCGCCCCGAAGAAGAAGGGCGGTCGTTACTTCTACACCCGCAATGATGGGTTGCAGAACCAGTCCGTGCTCTACGTCCGCGACCGGCTGGACGGCGAGGGGCGGGTGCTGATCGACCCGAACGCCTGGGCGAAGGACGGCGCGACCGCCTTGGCCGAGTGGAAGGCGTCGAACGATGGCCGCTATCTCGTCTATGGCGTGCAGGATGGCGGCACCGACTGGCGCACGGTCAAGGTGCTGGACGTCGCCACGGGAAAGGACACCGGCGACACGGTCGAGTGGGTGAAATTTTCCAACCTCGACTGGGCGAAGGACGGCTCGGGCTTCTTCTATTCGCGTTTCGCAGCACCGGCCGAGGGCAAGTTCACTGCGCTCAACGAGAACCAGCAGGTCTACTTCCACCGGCTCGGCACCGCGCAATCGACCGACCGGCTGGTCTATGCCACGCCGGACCGGCCGAAGCTCGGCCATAGCGCGGAAGTGAGCGATGACGGCCGGTGGCTGATTATAACCTCGTCGGAGGGCACCGACGAGCGCTACGAGATCACGCTCATCGACCTGACCAAGCCGAGCGCCCGCCCGCGCACCCTGATCAAGGGGCTGGAGAATGACTGGCGCTATATCGGCAATGAAGGCAGCCGGTTCGTCTGGACGACCAACCGCGATGCCCCGCGGCTCCGTATCGTTTCGCTCGACATCGCGTCGGCCAATCCGCAGCCGGTCACGCTCGTCGCCGAGGACAAGGCGACCCTCGACAATGCATCAATCGTCGGCGGTACGCTGATCGCCTCCTATCTGGTCGACGCGAAGACCGAGGTCCGCCGCTACGCGTTGGACGGTAAGCCGCTCGGCACGCTGACGCTGCCCGGCATCGGCACCGCAACCGGTTTCGAAGGCAAGGCCAACGATTTTGAGACCTTCTTCGCGTTTACGAGCTTTGCCTGGCCCACGACCATCTACCGCTACGACGCGCGCACCGGCGCCACCTCGGTGTGGGAAAAGCCCGAAGCGGCCTTCGCGCCCGATGCGTTCAGCGTGGAGCAGCGTTTCTACGCATCGAAGGACGGCACCCGCGTCCCGATGTTCCTCGTGCGCAAGAAGGGGCAGACAGGCCCCGCGCCGACTCTCCTCTACGGCTATGGCGGCTTCAACATCTCCGTCCTGCCGGCCTTCTCGCCCGCAAACCTTGCTTGGGTGGACAAGGGCGGGGTGCTCGCGGTCGCGAACCTTCGCGGTGGCGGCGAGTATGGCAAGGCGTGGCACGATGGCGGCCGGCTCGCGAACAAGCAGAACGTGTTCGACGACTTCATCGCGGCCGGAGAATATCTGATTCGGGAGGGCATTACCGGCAAGAGCCAGCTTGCCGTCTATGGCCGCTCGAACGGCGGGCTGCTGGTCGGCGCCGTCGTCAACCAGCGGCCGGACCTGTTCGCGGCGGCGCTGCCGGCGGTGGGCGTCATGGACATGACGCGTTTCGACAAGTTCACGGCCGGCCGCTACTGGGTGGACGATTATGGCTATCCGTCCAGGGCGGCGGACTTCAGGGCGCTCTGGGCTTATTCACCCTACCACAATGTCAGGGCGGGGCGGGACTATCCGGCGATCCTGGTCACCACCGCCGACACTGACGACCGGGTCGTTCCGGGCCACAGCTTCAAATATGCGGCGGCGCTTCAGAACACGGCGGTCGGATCGAAACCTCACCTGATCCGTATCGAAACGCGCGCGGGCCACGGCTCCGGCAAGCCGACGGACAAGATCATCGAAGAGACGGCAGACATGTGGGCCTTCATCGCCAAGTGGACCGGGCTGGAGGTCAAGTAACCCATTCATCGGCCACTCAGGCGGAACCGGTATAAGGCTCCAGTCTTTGTTACAGGGGATTCGGAGTGGTTTGCATGAACAAGCTTGTGGTCTTTGGCGCCGCCATGGCGACCGTCCTCGGCAGCTCGGCTGCTTCCGCTCAGCTGGTCGAGCCCGGCCTGGCCCGTGACATCGGCCGCGCTGTTGGCGAAGCGGCCGTGGCAGCAGAACGTGCTGCAGCCGATGCCGCTGTTTCGGCGCGTGACGCATGGCGGGCGGCCCGGGAAGGCTATTCGCGCTCGGGCGGCCGCTTCGCCGACCGCACGGTTGCCGGCACGGAAGACGCCGCCGTGGATGCCTGCGCGCTGGCCGCGGAAGAGCAGGGCTATGATCGTGGCGTCCGCGCTGTGGTTCGCGACATCAACGGCGTGGAGCGACTCCGTGACGGCTGGGATGTCGACGGCGTCGTCGAAGCTCGTCGCGGCTGGCGTGAGCGCCCCGAGACCTGGGGCTTCCGCTGCTCCGTCCGCGACGGCCGCGTCGTGAATGTGGATCTCGGCACCGAGTTCGCTCGCCGCTAGGGTCTTTCGCCGAGCGCCGGGTCTGCTAACAGGCTCGGCGCATGACGACCCATGCGCACGACTCCATCCTGATCATCGACTTCGGCAGCCAGGTCACCCAGCTGATCGCCCGGCGCGTGCGCGAGGCGGGCGTGTACTCGGAGATCGCGCCGTTCAACGCCGCGGCGGAAGCCTTCGAACGGCTGCAGCCGAAGGGCATCATCCTTTCCGGCGGCCCCTCCTCCGTCACTTGGGAGGATAGCCCGCGCGCGCCGCAGCACATCTTTGACGCCGGCCTGCCAATCCTGGGCATCTGCTACGGCCAACAAACGATGTCGCATCAGCTCGGCGGCGCGGTGGCGCCTTCCGAAAGCCGCGAATTCGGGCGCGCCTATATCGAGATCGGCGGCCGCTCCGCCCTGTTTGACGGACTGTGGGCCGAGGGCGAGAAGCATCAGGTCTGGATGAGCCATGGCGACCGAGTGGAGCGTCTGCCCGACGGCTTCAGTGTCGTCGCCCAGTCGGAGGGGGCGCCTTATGCTGTCGCCACCGATGAGGCGCGCCGCTTCTACAGCCTGATGTTCCACCCGGAGGTCGTGCACACGCCCGACGGGCACAAGCTCCTGGCCAATTTCGTCCGCCATATCTGCGGCTGTCCCGGCGACTGGACCATGGCCGAGTATCGCCAGACCAAGATCGCCGACATTCGTGCGCAGGTCGGCACCGGCAAGGTAATCTGCGGCCTGTCGGGCGGCGTCGATTCCGCGGTGGCGGCGGTGCTGATCCACGAGGCGATCGGCGATCAACTCACCTGCGTCTTCGTGGACCATGGCCTGATGCGCAAGGGCGAGGCCGAGCAGGTGGTGAGCCTGTTCCGCAACAGCTAACATCCCGCTCGTCCATGTGAACGCTGAAACGCTGTTCCTGTCGGGCCTGAAGGGCGTCGACGACCCCGAGGCCAAGCGCAAGTTCATCGGCAAGACCTTCATCGACGTGTTCGAGGATGAGGCGAAGAAGATCGGCGGCGCCGACTTCCTCGCCCAGGGCACGCTCTACCCGGACGTGATCGAGAGCGTGAGCTTCACCGGCGGACCCTCGGTCACGATCAAGAGCCATCACAATGTCGGCGGCCTGCCCGAGCGCATGAACATGAAGCTCGTCGAGCCCCTGCGCGAGCTCTTCAAGGACGAGGTGCGCGAACTCGGCCGCGAACTGGGGCTGCCTGACGCCTTCGTTGGTCGCCACCCGTTCCCCGGACCGGGCCTCGCCATCCGCATTCCCGGCGAAGTCACCAAGGAGAAGTGTGATATTCTCCGGAAGGCCGATGCCATTTACCTCGAGGAGATCCGGAACGCGGGCCTTTATGACGCGATCTGGCAGGCCTTCGCGGTGCTGCTGCCCGTGCGCACCGTCGGCGTGATGGGCGATCATCGCACCTACGAGTTCGTTTGCGCCCTCCGCGCGGTCACCTCGACCGACGGTATGACGGCGGACATCTACCCCTTCGACGCCACCTTCCTCAGCCGCGTCGCCACCCGCATCGTCAACGAGGTGCAGGGCATCAACCGCGTGGTCTACGACTATACCTCCAAGCCGCCGGGAACAATCGAGTGGGAATGATCACGCTCTACGGCATCAAGAACTGCGACACCGTCAAGAAGGCACGGGCCTGGCTGGACGCGCGGGGTGTGGCTTATGCCTTTCACGACTATAAGGTCGCTGGAGCAGCGCCGGAGCAGCTACGGGGCTGGACCGCGGAGCATGGCTGGGAAAAGCTTCTGAACCGTTCGGGCACGACCTTCCGCAAGCTGCCCGAGCAAGACAGGCAGGATCTGGACCGCGACAAGGCGATCACGCTGATGCTGGCGCAACCTTCGATGATCAAGCGGCCCGTGCTCGATCTGGGCGATCGCCGGCTCGTCGGCTTCAGCGAGGCTGTGTGGGGGGAGGCGCTGCCCGCGCGCACTTGACCTGGCAACGCGGCCCCGTCATGGGGCGCGGACCTTCGGGACCGACAGGCTCTTGGGGCGTCGCCAAGCGGTAAGGCACCGGTTTTTGGTACCGGCATTCGGAGGTTCGAATCCTCCCGCCCCAGCCATCATCAATGGCCTATTCCAGCAAATGCACCTCTACTGGAGAAGGCTGTATCCTGCGGGTGGGACCGATGGTTCTGAAACATTAGTCGGCCGAGCCGCCGGACGGTCCGCGACAGCACGCCGATGTTCTATCGGTGACAAGCTACGGCAAGCCTCGCAGAAATGAGGGTGTATATTCACGTGCCAGAGCTGGCTTCCAGCCCCGCAGAACAGCAAAGAACACCAAACTAGTTGCGGCGGTCGCGATCCCGGCCTGGATCACCGATCCGATAAGTGCTCCGCCGAATGCCGGGCTGCGCTCGTAGAGAAAAAAGGCGAAGGCCAGGCTGCTTGCCCGCCAGATGAGCAGATTTGCAAGCGCGATCGCCGCTAGTCCCCAAGGTCGCGGGACGGGCGCCACCAGCAAGAAAACCGGTAAAAAGATGAGATCATAGGCGTGCAAAGGGACGAAGGCGCTAAGGACGGCAAGGCCGGTGAGGAGCAGACGTGACGGGGAGAACGTCTCTCCTCGACGCTCTGCGTGCGCCTTGATCCACAACGTTCCCGCGATCGCTGCCGCGACGCAGATCATGGGAGTGGGCACAGGCAATCCGCTGAGGGCGACGAGGTGCGTTACACCGGTCAGCTCGACCGGCCGGTTCCAATCCAGTGCGCCATATAGGCCGAGATTGTCCAGCCAGTGGCGCGCACTGGCTAACGTGCCTTCAAATTCCTGCTGCCATAAAATTGGCAAACACCCGATCCCGCTGATCACCAACGCACTCCATGCAGCAGGTCGGAGCGTCGTTGTGCCGAAAGAGAGCGCCAGAAAGAAGAGACCAAGTTGCGGTTTCAGGCACAGCATTATCAGCCCGGCCGTCTGCATCAAGATCCTGCCCCTTTCGGCCCCGAAGAGGAGGAGCGCGATGCCAGAAAAGACGATCTCGCTTGTTTGGCCCAGATGTAGGCTAATCCTTGTGGCATCCGCCGTTAAGATGACGGCCGCCGTCGCCAGAATTACAACGGAAGTCTTGGTCCCATCGCGGCTCGGCGGCAGCACTTTAATGATCAGAACGAGCCCAACAACGAGGAGAAGGAGCTTGACTGCTTTCCAGACATGGACCGCCGTCGCCGGATCCATCGCTGCAAGCGCAACTGTTATGCTCCACCATTGAGGAGGATAAGCCCAGATCGCGGCCTCTGGGGCGATCCAGCCCACGGCCGCGACCTTGAACGTTATACTGTAGGGATCGCCGCCAGTGCTCCAGACCCTTCCAGCCGCCAGGAAATAGGAAAGATCGAACGGGTAGCTGTCAGAGTAGGCATCGTAGACGAGCGCAGCGGCCAGCGGCGCCACAACGATCCAGGCAAGATAGTCCCAAGCCGTCAACGATGCCGCCGACGCCCTTCGGCTGCTGCCGTCGACAGTCACACCGGATGTGATCGCTAGCTGATCTTCGGAGATGACCCTACCCACCGCCAGCCTATCTTGTCGTTGCGAGCAGTAAGGTTAAGATAGAATGCTGAACAAGATGTTCTCATCTGCGGATGCTACCGCGCGCTGCAGAGTTGGACGTTTGTGCCTCCGACAGCGCAAGCCTTTCTCCAGACGCCTCAGGGTGCGTTTGCTGGAACAGGCCGCATCATCAAGCCAGCGAAAACGGGGCCGGTCCTCAAGGTTTCGGCCCGCCCACGTGACGCTTGCGTCAAGCGGCGGCTGCGCCTAGATCGTCGGCAAGGCTTGGCCGCTCCGTGAAGGGGCGGCCCTATTTGTTTCTGGAGGTATTCCTTGGCTCAGGCTCAGCCGCTCATGCCGCACGCGACCGCTTCGTGGCTGGTCGACAACACGTCGCTTTCCTTCCAGCAGATCGCCGAGTTCTGCGGCCTGCATGTGCTCGAAGTCCAGGCGATTGCCGACGACACGGCCGCGACCAAGCTGACTGGCCGCGACCCTGTGCGCGCGCACGAGCTGACAATGGAGGAGATCGAGAAGGGTCAGAACGACCCGAACTACCGCCTCGTGATCCTGAAGGGCCCGGAGCAGATCCGCCGTACCAGGGGGCCGCGTTACACGCCGGTTTCCAAGCGGCAGGACAAGCCGGACGGCATTGCCTGGATCATCCGCAACCATCCCGAAGTGACCGACGGCGCCATCTCGAAGCTGATCGGCACCACCCGCACCACGATCGCGGCGATCCGCGATCGCAGCCATTGGAACATCGCCAACATCCAGCCCAAGGATCCGGTGACGCTCGGACTCTGCTCGCAGCGGGAACTGGATGCGATGGTGGCCAAGGCGGCCAAGGCGGCGGGGATCGAAGCGCAACCGGACACGCGTTTCGAGGGTGACCGCGAGGCGCTGATCGAGGAACTTCGTGCCGAGCGCGAGCGTGCCGCGCGCGAGGTCGATGCGGCGGCCGCCGGTGAGGTGCAGGCGCCGAACCACCCGGCCTTTGTCGACCCGTTCAAGCGGGCGTGAAACTGAAGCTCACCGAGTCAGACCACCACACCGGCCCGACCAGCCACCGCGGCCTCGATTACCCGCTCGGCGAGCGTGTGCCGGAGCCGGGCGAGACGATCGAGATCGCGCCGGGCGTGCACTGGGCCCGCCTTCCGGTGCCTGGCCCGCTCAAGCACATCAATGTGTGGTTGGCCGACGAGGATGGCGGCGTCGCAGTAATCGACACCGGTCTGCCGCTCGATCCGTGCAAGGAGGCGTGGCGGACGATTCTCGAAGGGCGGACGGTCACGCGCGTGATCGTCACGCACATGCACCCGGACCATTTGGGACTCGCCGGCTGGCTGACCAAGAAGCACGATGTCCGGCTCTGGATGACGCGCGGCGAGTATCTGACCGCCCGTCTGCTGGTCGCCGATGCCCGTGCCGAGCCGCCCAAGGACGTTGTCGCAATGTGGCGCGGCGCCGGCTGGAGCGACGAGCAGGTCGCGGCCGCCGTCGGCAGAGGCTGGGGTATGTTCGGCAAGGCCATTCACCGCCTGCCCGATGGCTATGTGCGCGTGCAGGCGGGCGACCAGCTTGGTCGATGGCGCGCCGTGCTCGTCAACGGGCATTCGCCGGAACATCTCTGCCTTGTGGACGAGCAAGCGAAGCTCATCATTGCCGGCGACCAGGTGCTGCCGCGCATCAGCTCGAACGTGTCGCTGACCATGCTGGAGCCCGAAGGTAACCCCCTGCAGGATTGGCTGGAGAGCTTGGCGCGGCTCCGTGCGGAGCTGCCGGGCGACTTGCTGGTGCTGCCGGCGCACGGGTCGCCGTTCAAGGGCCTGCACACGCGCCTGGATGCGCTGATCGCTGGACATCATGCGCAGTTGGACCGGCTCGAGGAGCGCCTGCAGGAGGCGCCGCGACGAGCAATCGACTGTTTCGGCGTGATGTTCGCGCGGGCGATCGACGACAAACTGCTCGGCATGGCGACGGGCGAGACGCTCGCGCACCTGCGCTACCTCGAACGCAGCGGCCGCGCGCGCGTGGAGACACGCGAGGGCGTGTGGTGGTGGAGCGCGGCCTAGAAGACCGGGTCTTCACCGGGCTTATGGATGCCGCACTCCGTCTTGTCCCAGCCCCGCCAGCGGCCGGCGCGGGGGTCCTCGCCGGGGCGGACTTGGCTGGTACAGGGCGAGCAGCCAATCGATGGGTAGCCCTGCGCCTCGAGCGGATGGCGGGGAAGGTTGTGCGCCTCGAAAAAGGCGTTCAGCCGCGCCTTGTCCCAATCGGCGAGCGGGTTGAGCTTGAGACGCCCTTCATCGATCTCGAACCTCGGAAGTGCGGCCCGTGACTTGGCCTGAAAGCCTTTGCGGCCGGAAACCCAGGCGTCGAATGGGGCCAGCGCGCGGCGGAGTGGGCGGACCTTGCGCAGGTCGCAGCAGCCGTCCGGGTCGTAGGACCAGCGCAGCCCCGTCTGATCGCGCGCGGCGAGATCGTAGGGGTCGGGGCGGACCACGCGCAGGTCGGTGAAGCCGAGGCGCTCCGCAAGCTCATCCCGGTAGGCCAGGGTCTCGCCGAAGATCTTCTGCGTGTTGACGAAGATCAGGGGCACGTCCTTGTCCACGGCCGCTACCATGTGCAGCAGCACCGCTGACTCCGCGCCGAACGAGGACACGATTGCAAGGCGGCTTTTCAGCTCAGGGATGATCTCGGCAAGCATCGCTTGCGTGCCGACGCCCTCAAAGCGAGCGTTCAGCCGGTCGGCCTCGGACTGCTCGAACGCGGGCGCGGTGTCGATCAGGTCGAGCCGGCGGGCGGCCTCACCCATGACGAAGCGCCCAGACGGCCGTGCGGCCATCGGCGGCTGGCTGGTACACATGCTCGTAGCGGGCGAGCGAGCGTTCCACCACCTCCGGGTCGAGCGGCGCGACCGGCGCGAAGCTGTCGAAACCACAACGACGCATGAAATGGAGCTGATCGACGAGCACATCGCCTTCGGCGCGAAGCTCGCCCCTATAGCCATGCTCGCGCAAGATGCGCGCGGCCGAATAGCCGCGCCCGTCCCGATAAGTCGGGAAGGAGACTTCGACCAAGCGGATGCGGTCAAGGTGCGGCAGCAGCGCGCGGGCATCGTCGCCGGGCTCGATACGCACTGCGGTGGCGTTTGACTGGCCGAGAAAGGCGTCGAGCGTGACGGCGGGCTCTTCCAGCGGCTCGTCGGGGCGGAAGCGCAGGGGATCAACCATAGATCGCCTCCTTGAAGGGGTCGAAGCCGACGCGGCGATAGGTGTCGAGGAAGCGTTCGCCCTGGGCGCGGAGCGAGAGGTAGCGCTCGGTCACGCGCTCGATCGCATCGACGATGCCGTCTTCGCTGAAGCCCGGACCCGTGATCTTGCCGAGGCTGACATCCTCCGCACCGGAGCCGCCGAGCAGCAGCTGGTAGTTCTCGGTGCCTTTCCGGTCGACGCCAAGAATGCCGATGTGACCGGCGTGGTGGTGCCCGCAGGCGTTGATGCAGCCGCTGATCTTGAGCTTGAGCTCGCCCAAGTCACGCTGGCGTTCGGGCGAGGCGAAGCGTTGCGCGATCTTCTGCGCAACAGGGATCGAGCGGGCGTTGGCGAGGCTGCAATAATCGAGACCGGGGCAGGCGATGATGTCGCTGATCAGGTCGAGGTTGGCCTCGGCGAGGCCGGCGGCGTGCAGCTGCTGCCATACGGCATACAGATCGGCCTTGCGGACATGCGGCAGGACGATGTTCTGGGCGTGGGTGACGCGCAGCTCGTCGAAGCTGTAGCGCTCGGCCAGGTCGGCCATCAGGTCGATCTGATCGGCGGTGGCGTCGCCCGGAATGCCGCCGATCGGCTTCAGGCTGATCGTGGCCACTGCATAGCCCGGCTGCTTGTGCGCCGACACGTTCTGATCGACCCAGATGGCGAAATCGGGGTCGGAGCGGTCGATATCCTCGGACCGGCCGGTCTCGAATACAGGCGGCGCGAAGAATGCGGCGATGCGGTCGAACTCGGCGCGCGGCGGGTCAAGGCCGAGGGTCTTCACATGGACGAACTCTTCCTCGACCTGCCGCCGATACTCGTCGGCACCGAGCTCATGGACCAGGATCTTGATCCGCGCCTTGTAAATATTGTCGCGGCGGCCGTAGCGGTTGTAGACGCGCAGGCATGCCTCGACATAGCTGATCATATCTTCGATCGGCACGAAGTCTTTGATCTCGGGCGCGATCATCGGCGTCCGACCCATGCCGCCGCCGACGTAAATGCGGGCACCGAGCTCACCATCCCGCTCGACGATCTGAATGCCAATGTCATGCAGCCGCACCGCCGCCCGATCGGTATCCGAGGCGACGACGGCGATCTTAAACTTGCGCGGCAGGTAGCTGAACTCCGGGTGGAAGCTCGACCATTGGCGGAGCAGCTCCGCCCAGGGCCGCGGGTCCGTCACTTCGTCGGCGGCGGCGCCTGCGAACTGGTCGGACGAGATGTTGCGGATGCAGTTGCCGCTGGTCTGGATGGCATGCATCTCGACGGTCGCGAGCTCGGCCAGGATGTCCGGCGCGTCCTCCAGCTTGATCCAGTTATACTGGATGTTCTGGCGCGTCGTGAAATGACCATAGCCGCGGTCATACTTGCGCGCGATAGCCCCAAGCATCCGCATCTGCCGGCTGTCGAGCGTGCCATAGGGCACGGCCACCCGCAGCATATAGGCGTGGAGCTGTAGGTACAGACCGTTCTTCAGCCGCAGCGGCTTGAACTGGTCCTCGGTGATCTCGCCCGCCAGGCGGCGACGCACCTGGTCGCGGAACTCGTCGACGCGCGCATCGACGATCTTCTGGTCGTAATGATCGTATTTATACATGTTAGATGACCCAGTTGCCGGCTTGCGGGTCGGCGGGCTTGAGAGTGAGGTCGGGGCGAACGGTGGGGCCGAGCGCGCGGATGCGGTCTTTGATGTGCGCGGGGCGCGGACCTTCGGGCGTGGCGATCGCTTCGATGATGTAAGGTGCGTTGACCCGGCGTGCGCCTTCTTCGGCGTGCAGGATCGCGTCGCCATGTTCGCCCACATCGAAGGCGTCCTCGACATGGCGGGACCAGCCGTCGCCGGTCCACCAAATCACGTCCCCGGTGGCAAGATCGTTGCCGGTCAGGATCTTCATGCGATGCGCTCCGCCTGGACGGCAAAGCGCGCCAGGCAATCTGCGGCGTCGCTGCGGTCGACGACCTCGCCGACGACGATGATCGCAGGGCTCTTGACCTGCTCGCGCTCGATCAGCCCGCCGAGATCGGCGAGCAGGCTGCGGAGCGCGCGGGCGCCTGGCCGGGTGCCGTTCTCGAGAATCGCAACGGGCATGCCGGGCGAGACCCCGTCGGCGATCAGCTTCTCAGCAATGTCCGAGCCGGTCGCGACGCCCATATAAATGACGAGCGTACGGCCCTTGCCCGCGAGACCGGACCAATCCTGATCCGACAGGCCCTTGCACTGGCCTGCAACGAAGGTGACTGCACTTGAAGCTTCACGGTGAGTGAGGGGGAGCATCGCCTCGGCCGCGCAGCCCAGGGCGGCGCTGACCCCCGGCACGACCTCGACCGGGACGCCGGCCGCGCGGCAGGCTTCCGCCTCCTCGCCGCCGCGACCGAAGATGAAGGGGTCACCCCCCTTCAGCCGCACGACGGTGCGACCGGACAGGGCTTCCTCGACCAGCAGCAAGTTGATCGCGTGCTGCGCCAGCGTGTGGCGGCTGCGTTGCTTGGCGACCGAGATGCGGGGCGCCTCGCTCAGCGCTAGGATACGTGGATCGACCAGGCCATCATGGACGATCAGGTCGGCTTCGGCGAGCAGCCGCGCGGCCTTGAGGGTCAGCAGCTCCGGATCGCCAGGGCCCGCGCCCACGAGATAGACATGTCCCATGCTCATGCCCGGCACATGGGCTTGTGACCGCGCTGTCACAAAGCAGGGATGCTTGGGGCGGGTTTAGCGGGGCTTTGTCAGCGTAAACCCGTCGGGATGCTCGCGCTCGGCGTCTCGGCAACCGTGCTCACCACCGGATAGGCACAATAGTCCGCGGCATAATAGGCGCTCGGCCGGTGGTTGCCCGACAGGCCGATGCCGCCGAAGGGGGCCGCGGAGGAGGCTCCGTTCGTGGGCTTGTTCCAGTTGACGATGCCGGCGCGGGCATTCGCCCAGAAGCGATCGAACAGCGCCTGATCGCCGCCGAGCAGCGAGGCGGAGAGGCCGTACCGTGTGGCGTTCGCTTCCGTGATGGCGGACTCGAAATCGGGCACGCGGATCAGCTGCAGGACCGGGCCGAACAGCTCGGCGTCGGGTCTATCGGACACCTCAGTGACGTCGATCAGCGCAGGGGTGAGGAACGGCCTTTCAGCATCGGGTCGGTCAAGCGGGCGGATCACCTGGCCGCCGCGCTCCACCAGCGAGAGGAAGGCCTCGATCAGCGCGTCGGCGGCCTCGTTGTCGATGACGGGGCCAAGGAAGGGCTGGGGATCGTCGTGCGGGGCGCCCATGATGAGCCGATCGAGCAGGCGTTCGGTTTCGGCGAGCAGTGGCTGGTGCAAGCCGTGGCGGACGATCAGGCGCCGCGCCGCCGTGCAGCGCTGGCCGGCAGTTAGATAGGCGGACTGGACGATCAGCGCCGCGGCTCCCGCTAAGTCTTCCGTGTCCCAGACGATCAGCGGGTTGTTGCCGCCCATCTCCAGCGCCAAAATCTTCTCGGGCTTGTCGGCGAACTGGCGGTTGAGCGCGAGGCCCGTGCGCGCCGAGCCGGTGAAGAGCAGGCCATCGATGCCTGGGTGGGCGGAAAGGGCGCGTCCCTGGTCCGGCCCTCCGATGAGCAGCCGTGCGACGCCTTCGGGAACGCCCGCCTCATGATAGAGCTTGATCAGCATCGCGCCGCTTGCCGGCGTCTTTTCTGACGGCTTGAACACCACCGCGTTGCCCGCGAGCAGGGCTGGGACCATGTGCCCGTTCGCGAGATGCGCGGGGAAGTTGTAGGGGCCAAGCACCGCCAGCACGCCATGCGGCTTGTGGCGCATCGAGGCGCCGGCGCCGAGATCGCGGCCGCCGGTCCGCTCCTCATGCGCGCGGATCGAGATATCGACCTTGTTGACGACCGTGTCGACTTCCGTGCCGGCTTCCCAAAGCGGCTTGCCTGTCTCGCGGGCGATCAGGTCGGCGAACTCGGCGCGGCGTTCCTTCGCGAGTTCCGCGAAGCGGCGGAGCGTCGCGATGCGCTCGTCCAAAGGCGTCAGCGCCCAGGCAGGTTGCGCGGCGCGGGCCGTGGCGACTTCGGCGTCGGCATCGCCGATCGGCGCGCGCCAGAGCTCGCGTCCGGTCGCCGGTTCGTGGGAAATGAGGTGGGTCATGGCTCGCACCTACCTCTCCCATCGGGAGAGGTCGAGACGGCGGCGGCCGTCCGGGTGAGGGGGATCGGGATTTTCCGGTTGGATTCGATCCCCTCACCCCGCTCGCTGACGCGAGTCGCCCTCTCCCGACGGGAGAGGGGCGGAGAGCGCCTCTCCCATCTGCCTGGCCTGCGCAACCTTCGCCTCCAGCGCCGTCCAGTCGTCGCGTTCAGCGATCGGCGCCCAGATCGCTTCCACCTCCTCGATGTGCATCGAGCAGGGCTCGCCGGCCCAATAGGGGTGGTCGAGGCTGCGGGCCGGCTCGTAGCTGGCGATGCGCTCGCGGAAAGTGCTGAAGGCTTCATGACCATAGGGCGCGGGATCGTCTCGCAGGCGGCCGCCGGCCCAATCGAAGAAGAAGCGGTCGATGGTCAGCCCGCTGCCGATCAGCGCCTGCTCGATAGAGGCGACGAGTTGGATGTCCTGCTCGGAGCCGAGCGGCTGCACGCCCAGGCGCCAGAGGAAGCGCTCGACCAGCGCCGCGCGATACAGCTCGCCGAACCGGTCGAGCTCGGCGATCAGCGCGTCCACATCCGCGATGGTGCGAAGGGAGCCCGCGAGCTGCACCGCATCCCATTGGATCGCCTCGGCCTGGCGACCAAAGCTGTAGAGCCCGGCATGGTCGAAATAGGCGGCGGTGAAGTTGGGATCGAACTGCGGCGTGAACCGCCACGGGCCATAGTCGAAGCTTTCGGCCGTCACGTTGATGTTGTCGGTGTTGAGCACGCCGTGCACGAAGCCAGCCGCCATGTAGCTGGCCGCCAGCCGCGAAGTGCCTTCGACAACGTGGCGGACCAGCTCGACAGGATCAGCGGAGGCCGACCCGAAATATGTGCGCAGCGCATAGTCGGTCAGCGAGCGGAGATGGTCGTCGTCTCGCAAATAGGCGAGGCGCTGGAAGCTGCCGATGCGGACATGACCGTGGCTCATCCGCACCATCACCGCCGACCGCGTTGGGGAGGGCTCGTCGCCGCGGTGCAGTTCCTCCCCAGTCTCGACGAGGGAGAAGGTCCGGGAGGTGATGACGCCCAGGGCCTCCAGCATCTCGGTGGCGAGGATCTCACGCACGCCGCCTTTGAGCGTCAGGCGACCGTCGCCGAAGCGGCTGTATGGGGTTTGGCCGGAACCCTTGGTGCCCAGGTCGAGCCAGCGGCCGCGCTGGTCTTGCACTTGCGCGAAGAGGAACCCGCGGCCGTCGCCGATGTCGGGATTGTACACCCGGAACTGGTGGCCGTGATAGCGCAGCGCGAGCGGCTGCGGCAGGTTGTCGGGCAATGGCTCGAAACGGCCGAAGTGCCCGAGCCATTGCTCGTGGGAGAGGCTCGCCAGGCCGATCTCGGCAGCTGCTCGGTCGTTGCGGAAGCGCAGCACGGTCTGGGGAAAGTCGGCGGCTGCGACCGGGTCGGCGAGGAAAGCGGCGACTTCGGTGATCGGGGGCTGCGTCAATCCAGGCTCCGTTCGTCTCGAGCGACGTCGAAAGACATTGGTGGTTCGCTTCTCGACTGCGGTCGAAGCGAACGGGAGGGGAGGAGGTTGCATGATCAACCCGCCCCCGCAATATGGCCGGGACAGGGAGACGGCATTTGGCCCGCTACACCGACGGCTATTGGTGGAACGACGGGTTGCGCCTCCACTATCGCGATTATGCGGGCGGGGCGGACGGACGGCCGGTGCTGTTGTGCCTGCCGGGGCTGACCCGTAATGCGCGCGACTTCGAGGGATTGGCGGAGCGGCTCGCGCCCGATTGGCGGGTGATCGCCGTCAGCTTCCGGGGGCGCGGCGACAGCGCCTATAGCCGCAATCCAACCTCCTATGTGCCGCTGATGTACGTGCTCGACCTGCAGGTGCTGATCCGGGAGCTGGAGCTGACCGCCTTCGTGCCGATCGGCACGTCGCTGGGCGGGCTCGTCACCATGTTGATGGCCGAGGCGGAGCGGGAGCGGATCAAAGGCTTCGTGCTGAACGATGTCGGGCCGGAGCTCGACCCGGCCGGGATCGCGCGCATTCGCGGCTATGTCGGGCGAAGCGGCAACTGGCCGACCTGGCTCCACGCCGCCCGCGCGCTCGCCGAAAATCAGCGGCCGGCCTATCCGGATTACGGGATCGAGGACTGGCTGCGCATGGCCAAGCGGCTCTACCGGCTCTCGCCCAACGGCCGCATAGTCCTCGACTATGACACTCGGATTGTCGAGCCGATGCGGAGCGCCGCGGACCAGCCGCCCATCGACCTATGGCCTGGCCTACGCGCCTTGACGGACGTGCCGGCGCTGCTGCTTCGCGGGGAGCTATCGGACGTGCTCGCCCCGGAGACGTTCTCGCGGATGACGGAGGTCCTTCCTCGTGCGGAGGCCGTGTCGGTGCCCCGGGTCGGCCACGCGCCGACACTGGACGAGCCTGAGGCGATGCAGGGGATAGATCGATTGCTGAGCAGGCTCGCGGCTTGACAAATGGGCCCGCCGGGGAAGGGGGTGGGGGAACCCGGCGGGCCCAAGCTCGCTTTGGCCTATGTGCATGTAACTAACGGAAAATACGTGAGTTCCTTCGGTTCGTCTCATTTTGGGACTGGAAGGTTCGGACCCCTGGAACCGGAATGGCGTTGGCGCCTTGCAAGGCGTCACACAGTTTCTTTGCGCGTCCGGAAAAACCCTTGCTATAGGCGCGCCGATGAACGCAGCGACCATGGGTTTCAAAGGTCTGAAGCCGATCCTCTATGCCGGGCGCGAAGTCTGGCCGATCATCGAGGGCGGCAAGGGTGTCTCGGCCACCAATCACCAGAGCTCCGGCGCCTGGGCCGCGGCCGGCGGCATCGGCACCGTATCGGCCGTCAACGCCGACAGCTATGATCCGACCGGCAAGATCATTCCCCAGGTCTATCAGAGCCGCACCCGCCGCGAGCGCCATGAGGAGCTGATCGAGTTCGCGATTGCGGGCGCCGTCGAGCAGGTGAAGCGCGCCTATGAACTGGCGGGCGGCAAGGGCGCCATCAACATCAACGTGCTGTGGGAAATGGGCGGCGCCCAGCGCATCCTCCATGGCGTGCTCGAGCGGACGCGTGGCCTGGTCGCGGGCGTGACCTGCGGCGCGGGCATGCCGTACAAGCTTTCCGAGATCACCGCCTCCTACGGCGTCAGCTACCTGCCGATCATCAGCTCCGCGCGGGCCTTCAGCGCCTTGTGGAAGCGCGCCTATTCGAAGGCGGCGGAGTGGCTGGCGGCGGTCGTCTACGAGGACCCGTGGCTGGCGGGTGGGCACAACGGTCTGTCGAATGCCGAAGACCCGTTGCAGCCGCAGGACCCCTATCCGCGCGTCAAGGCGCTGCGCGACACGATGCGCGCCGGTGGCATCTCCGACGATGTGCCCATCGTGATGGCCGGCGGCGTCTGGTATCTGCGCGATTGGAACGAGTGGATCGACAATCCGGAGCTGGGCTCGGTCGCCTTCCAGTTCGGAACCAGGCCGCTGCTGACGCGCGAAAGCCCGATCCCCGAGGGCTGGAAGCAGGCGCTGATGACGCTGGAGCCGGGGGACGTGCTGCTCCACCGGTTTTCGCCCACCGGCTTCTATTCGTCTGCGGTCAAGAACCCGTTCCTGCGCGCGCTGGAGGCGCGATCGGAGCGGCAGATCGCCTTTTCGGGCGAGATGGCCGGCGATCACACCCACCAGCTCGATGTGGGGATCAAGGGCAAGAATTTCTGGGTCACGCGCGGCGACCTGATGCGGGCGCGGGAATGGTATGGCCTGGGCTATACCGATGCGCTCAAGACCCCGGACAATACGCTGGTGTTCGTCACGCCCGAGGAAAAGGCTATCATCCGCAAGGACCAGGCGGATTGCATGGGCTGTCTCAGCCAGTGCGCCTTCTCCTCCTGGGCCGATAACGAGACCAACTCGACCGGCCGCCTCGCCGACCCGCGCAGCTTCTGTATCCAGAAGACGCTGCAGGACATCGCCCATGGCGGGCCTGTCGAGCAGAACCTGATGTTCGCCGGGCACAATGCCTATAACTTCAAGAAGGACCCGTTTTATTCCAACGGGTTCGTGCCGACGGTGAAACAGCTGGTGGATCGGATTTTGACCGGCGATTGAGATCGTCGACAGCACCGTCCTGTTCACCGCCTGGCTGAGCCTGTCGAAGCCTTCCCTTATTTATTCTCCGCTTCAGCGAAGAAAGGGAGGGCTTCGACAGCCCCGGATCAGGTCCGGGGCCAGACGACGTTGGGTACGGCGCATACATCTTTCAGTCAGTGGCTCGCTTTTCACCACCCGCACCCCATCTAAGGCGCTTCATGTCCTTTCCCGATCTCTCTCCGCCTCTCGCCGAGGCGCTCGCCGCGCGTGAGTACACCGCGCTTACTCCTGTTCAGTCCGCCGTCGTCGCCGAGGAGGCGCGCGGGCGCGACCTGGTCGTCTCGGCGCAGACCGGCTCCGGCAAGACGGTTGCCTTCGGGCTCGCCATGGCCGAGCAGCTGCTGGACGGGGAAACGCTGCCGCGGGCCGGTGCGCCGCTTGCGCTCGTCATCGCTCCCACGCGCGAACTGGCGCTGCAGGTCAGCCGCGAGCTGGTGTGGCTTTACGAGAAGCTCGGGGGCCGAATTGCGACCTGCGTTGGCGGGATGGATGCTTCGAAGGAACGGCGTGCGCTGAACCATGGCGCGCACATCGTGGTCGGCACGCCCGGCCGGTTGCGCGACCATCTCGAACGCAGCGCGCTCGACCTGTCCGGCCTCCGGGTGGCAGTGTTGGACGAGGCTGACGAGATGCTCGACATGGGCTTTCGCGAGGACCTCGAGGAAATCCTCGACGCTTCGCCTCAGGAACGCCGCACGTTGCTGTTCTCGGCGACGATGCCGAAGCCGATCGTGGCGCTCGCCAAGCGCTATCAGCGCGATGCCTTCCGCATTTCGACCGTTGGCGAGGACCGCGGGCATGGCGACATCGCCTATCAGGCACTCGCGGTCGCCCCGCCCGACATCGAGAATGCCGTGGTCAACCTGCTCCGTCTCCACGAGGCCGAGACGGCGATGCTGTTCTGCGCCACGCGTGAGAATGTCCGGCACCTGCACGCGACCCTTACCGAGCGCGGCTTCGGCGCCGTGGCGCTGTCGGGCGAGCACAGCCAGAACGAGCGCAACGCGGCGCTGCAGGCGCTGCGCGATCGGCGCGCGCGGGTGTGCGTGGCGACGGACGTGGCGGCGCGCGGCATCGACCTGCCAAGCCTCAGCCTCGTCATCCATGTCGAGCTGCCGCGCGACGCCGAGACGCTGCAGCACCGCTCCGGCCGCACTGGCCGTGCCGGCAAGAAGGGGACCGCCGTGCTGATCGTGCCGTTCCAGCGCCGCCGCCGGGTCGACATGATGCTGCGCGGCGCGCGCATCAACGCGCAGTGGATCGAGCCACCGACGCCCGAGCAGATCCGGGCGCAAGACCGCGAGCGGCTGATCGAGGCGCTGCTGCAGCCGGTCGAGGTGGATGAAGAGGATCAGGCGATCGCCGCCCGCCTGCTTTCCGAGCGTAGCCCCGAAGAGATCGCCGCCGCGCTGGTGCGGGCACATCGCGCCGCGCTGCCCGAGCCGGAAGAATTGGTCGGTCAGTCCGCGCCGCAGGATCGTCGACAGGAGGGGCCGCGCGCCGGCTTCGAGGATACCGTCTGGTTCCGCATCGATGTCGGCCGGCGCCACAATGCCGATCCGCGTTGGATCCTGCCTTTGCTTTGCCGTCGCGGTCACATCACCAAGACGGAAGTGGGTGCAATCCGCATCCAGCCGAGCGAGACTCAGTTCGAGGTACCGCGCGCGGTCGCCGCCCGCTTCACCGCCGCCTGGAGCCGCAGCGCAGACAAGGGCGATCCGGAAAGCAATATCGGCCTGGAGGCGATGCAGGGCGGCGCTCCGACGAGGGAGGCGCCGCGCAAGACCTACAAGGCGCGTCCGCATGGCAAGCCGAACGCTGCCCAGGGGAGAAAGCCGGGCCGCCCGCGGTGAGTGTCCGCATCCTCGTCGATGCCGATGCGTGCCCGGTCAAGGACGAGGTCTACCGGGTCGCTTTCCGCCATGACGTTCCGGTCACGATCGTCAGCAACAGCCGCATGCGCGTGCCGGAGCATCCGCTGATCGCACGTCAGCTGGTGAGCGATGCCTTTGATGCGGCCGACGACTGGATCGCCGGCGAGGCGGATGCGCAGTCGATCGTGATCACCGGCGATATCCTGCTGGCCGACCGCTGCCTGAAGCTCGGCGCGCGGGTGCTGTCGCCGAGCGGCGAGCCCTTTACCAGCGCCTCGATCGGCTCGGCTGTCGCGATGCGCGCGATCATGGCCGACCTGCGCGCCGGCGGGGACGTGATCGGCGGCCCCAAGCCTTTCACCAACGCCAATCGCTCACGCTTCCTCTCACGCCTCGACGAGGCCATAGTGGCACTGAAAAGAGGGGTGAGATGAGCGAGAAGTTCGAGCGTCACCGGCAGCCCTGGCGGGCCGACGAGGTTCAGAAACTGCATACGCTCGCGAAGAAAGGCATGGCGCTTAGAGCCATCGCCAAGGCGCTCATGCGTAGCGAGGAGTCCGTCAAGGACCGCGCCAAGGCGGATGGGCTGACGATCGCGAAGCTGCGCTGACGTGCGCCTGTCGATCGACGCCCTGCTCGATTACCGGCTGGGTGCCCCGGCCGACCTGCTGATGGCGCTGGAGGCCGCCCAGACCGTCGATCAGATCCTGATCGAAGACCGTTTGGTCGTGGATGGCGTCGACCGCCTCGTGCCCATTTGCGGGGAGGAAAGCTTAGGTCGGCGGACCTGGGCGCGTGGGGCGGAGCGGGTCACGGCCCGCTACACCGCGACGCTCGACGTCGACCGGCCGCTGCTGCGGCTGCAGGGCCTCGCCGAAGTCGACAAGCTGGCGCTGCCTGCCCTCGTCGTCCCCTATCTCTTCCCAAGCCGCTATTGCGAGGCGGATAAGTTCCGCGCCCTGGTACAGGCCGAGTTCTGCCATCGGGCAGGCGGTGCCAAGGTCCATGCGATCGCCGAGTGGATCAGGGGCCATATCCGCTATCAGGCGGGGGTGAGCAGCGTCGAGACGTCGGCTGCCGACACCTATCTCGCCCGGGCCGGCGTATGCCGCGACTTCGCGCACCTGCTGGCGGCGATGGTCAGGGCGGCGGACATCCCCGCACGCGTCGTGGCGGCCTATGCCTGGCAGCTCGAGCCGCAGGACTTCCATGCGGTGGTCGAGGTTTGGCTCGACGGAGCGTGGCACCTCGTCGATGCAACCGGTCTGGCGCCCTGCGACGGCATCGTCCGCATCGGGGTGGGGCGCGACGCGACGGACATCAGCTTTTTGACCATCTTCGGAGACGCAGAGCTGATCGAGCAACGCGTAACCGTGGAGCGGCTCGACGGCTAGCCGCCCATGAAGCCGAACAAATGCCCTGCAACCTTCCGCATCTGGATCTCTTCCGAGCCTTCGGTGATGCGGTAGCGGCGGTGGTGGCGGTAGATGTGCTCGAACGGCTTGTGCCGTGAATAGCCGATGCCGCCATGCACCTGCATAGCGAAGTCGGCGGCCTGGCAGACCAGGCGGTTCGCACGGTAGTTGCACATGCTGACTTTGTCGGAGAGGCGGATCGCGACCTCGGGCTTGGACATCGTGTCCATCTCCGCGGCCGTCTTGTAGATCAGCAGGCGGAGCATTTCGGCCTCCGTCGCGAGTTCTACCAGCGGGAACTGGATCGCTTGGTTGACGGCGAGCGGCTTGCCGAACGGCTTACGTGCCTTCGCGTAACTGACTGCCTCGTCGATGCAATATTGGGCGGCACCGACTGAGCTTGCCGCTTGGCGGATGCGGTTCTCGTGAACGAAATGCTGGGCGACGGCGAGGCCCTGGTCGAGCTGGCCCAGGATCGCGCTCTCCGGCACCCACACGCCATCATAGCGCAGGCGCGGGTGATCGGTGGGCATGTTGAAGGTCCAGAGATACTCGCCGACCTGAAAGCCTGGTGCGTCGGTCGGCACCACGAAGCAGGTGATGCCTCGCGCCTTGCCGTCCTCACCCGAGGTGCGCGCGAAAGTCATTACGTGGGTGGCGACATGGACGCCGGTGATCCACATTTTCTCGCCGTCGATGCGGTAACCGCCGACGCCGTCCCGCACCTCCGGCACGGCACGCGTGCCCATGTGCGTGGCGTCGGAGCCATGCGCCTCCTCGGTGAGGCCGAAGGACCAACGCATGTCGCCGGCCAGCATCGGTGGGATGAAGGCGGCCTGCTGTTCGGGCGTGCCGAAGTCGCGCAGCATCAGCACCTGCACGAGATTGCCGACGATCGAGGATTCGTTTTGCAGGTCGTTGTGGAGGCCGAGCCCCTTGGCGGCGAGATGGTGCCGGATCACCGCCATGGCGAGATTGGATCCGTCCTTGCCGCCATAGTCCCTCGGAATGGCGAAGCGGTAATGGCCCGCCGTATCAGCCCGCCGGCGCACTTCGCCGAGCAAGGCTTCCCAGTCATGCCGCGGCAGGCCGCCCCGATCCCAATCGGTCCGCGCATGCTCGCGGCGATGATCGAAGAAGCGGATGTTGTCGTCGGCCTGCTCGAGCGGCTTGATCTCGGCATCGATGAAGGCATCGAGTTCGGCAAGGTAGGCGGTGATCTCCTGCGGGATCTCGAATAGCATCAAACGCTCCAGAGCTGCCGCGCCCGGGCGAGCGCGCTGTATCTGGGTTGGTCGGCGGCGAGCTTGGCGAAGGTGTCGCGGCGCAGGCGGGCGAGGAGGCCGCGGGTGGCGAGGCTCTGGCGGCCCGCGAGGAGATCATCGCTGAGTACGCGATCATGACAAGAGGCGCTGCGCTCCCGGCGGAGCATGCCGAGGGCATTGATTGCGACATTGGCCTGGAACCGGTCGCGGCCCGTGAGTTTCGGCTTCAGGTCATGCTCCAGCCAATCGACGAGTGCTTTGAGGAGTTCGGCGCGGCTTGGTTCACCTTGACGGCGGACGGGCTCGGGCTCGGGAAGGTGGACGGGCAAGCGTTCTAGCGCGGGAGCGTCTTCCTCTAGCAGCAAGAGCAGGTCCATCTCCGTCTCGGATGCGCGGCGGCCTATGACTGCGCGTTCAAGGCTGCGGTCGCGGCCGGAGCGCCAGATCTCGGCCATCTCCAAACAGGTGAGCCCCCACCAGAGCGTCGAATAGACGAGCCAGAAGCGGAAACGGGCAGGCTCGACCACCACGCCGCTTTCGCGTTCATAGGCGGCGAGCAGGTCTTCGATCCGGCCGATGCCGTAAGCCGGGCGGTCGATCTGGCCGAAGCGCCAGCTGTTGATGCAGCCATAAGCGAGATCCTGCACTCGGTCGCCCACGTGAGCGAGCTCCCAGTCGAGCACGGCGGTCAGCCCGTTCGCATCGGCGAGCAGGTTGCCCATGCGGAAGTCGCCGTGAAGGAGCACGGGCTCAGCCGGCGCGGGCAGATGATCGCGGAGCCAGCGGAGCGTGAGCGCCATGACCGGCCGGTCGCCGCCATGTGCGTCGAAGCGGGCAGCGAGCGTCTCGACAAGCGTGTCCGTGTCAATGCGGGGGAGAGCGGCGGGCACCTCCGTCAGTGGGATGGCGTGGATGCGGGCCAACTCGCGTGCGCAGTCCTCGACGAAAGACGCGGGTGGCGTCGAAAGCAGGGTCCGCGGGTCCGCGGTCCCACCCGCGCGCCGCATCAGATAGCCGCTGCCGAGCGCGTCGGCGGGCGTCAGTTCGCCAAGCACCTCGGGTGCGCGCACGCCGTGGCGGCGCGCCAGGCGGATGAGCGCGGCTTCGATGTCGTGGCCGTAGCTGCGTTCCGCCATCATTTGGGCGCTCGGGGCGCGGCGGAGCACATAGCCTTGACCATCGCGGTCAAATGACCAGCTTTCCATGTTCGCGCCGCCCGAAAGGCGGCTCAGGTTCTCCGGGCCGCTGCCCGGCCCGAGCATGCGGTCGAGCGCGGCGGCGAGCGCGGCCGGCTCCACGTCAGGCCCAGCCCTCCAGCACCTGGTCGGGCGGGCGGTGGCCGTCGGCCCACATGCGGATGTTGGTGATGACCTTCTCGCCCGTCGCCAGGCGCGCTTCGATCGTGGCGGACGCCATGTGCGGCAGCAGCACAACGTTATCGAGCGCGAGCAGGCGGGGGTCGACGGCGGGTTCATGCTCGAACACGTCGAGACCGGCACCGGCGATGCGGCGTTGTTCCAAGGCATCGACCAGGGCCGGTTCGTCGACGATCTCGCCGCGTGCGATGTTGACCAGCACCCCGTCGCGGCCGAGCAGCTCCAGCCGCCCGGCGTCGATCAGGTGATGGGTCGAGGCGTTGTGCGGGCAATTGATCGAAAGAATGTCGATCTCGGTCAGCATGTCGTCGAGTTCGGCGTGGTAGGTCGCGTCCACCGCCCGCTCGACCACCTCCGGCAGGCGGCGGCGATTGTGGTAGTGGATGCGCAGGCCGAATCCGCGCGCGCGCAGAGCGATGGCTTGGCCGATCCGCCCCATGCCGAGAATGCCAAGCGCCTTGCCGGACACGCGCCGGCCCAGCATCGCCGTCGGCCCCCAGCCCGGCCACGCACCCGACCGCACCAGCCGCTCCCCTTCGGACAAGCGGCGCGGGACGGCGAGGATCAGCGCCAGCGCCATGTCGGCTGCGTCGTCCGTGAGCACGCCTGGCGTGTTGGTCACCAGGATGCCCCGCGCTCGCGCCGCCTTGAGGTCGATATGGTCGACACCATTGCCATAGTTCGCGATCAGCTTGAGGCTTGGCCCGGCGCTCCCGATCAGCGCGGCGTCGATCCGGTCGACGATCGTGGGTACGAGCACATCGGCCCCGGCCAGGTCCGTCGTGAGATCGAACAGTTCGCGCATGCGCGCCTCGATCACGTCCGGCAACTGGCGCGTCACGAGGACCTTGGGGCGGGCGAGGCTCGGCATGGGCGCGAGCTAGGCAGGCGTGCGAGGGCCCGTCAAGCGCGGGTTGAAGCGCGACTCCCAGTCGGGCAATCAGGCGCGATGCTGAGACCATTGTTCGCGCTCCTGATCCTTGCGGCACCCGCCGCCGCGCAGGACAAGAAGCCGCCATACTGGGCGTCGGTGGTGCCGAGTGAGGCGAACATCCGCACCGGCCCGGGCCGCAATTTTCCTGCAACGTGGCAGTTTCGCCGGCCCGGCCTCCCGGTCCGGGTGATTGCCACCTTCCCGGCGTGGCGGAAAGTGCAGGACCCGGACGGCGCGACCGGCTGGATGCAGGCCAACATGCTCTCCGAGGAACGGACCGGCTTGGTGCAGGGCGAGGTCCGGCCGATGCGCGCACGGCCCGACGCCGGCGCGCCGATCGTCTGGCGCGCGGCGCCGGGCGTGGTCGGCAAGCTGCGCGGCTGCCAGGGCGGCTGGTGCGACTTCGACGTGAAAGGCCGGCGCGGCTGGATCGAGGCCGCGCATCTGTGGGGCGTCGCGCCGACCGAGACGGTCGAGGATTAGGTCGCGCGCGGCTTGGCGGATCGGGCGCCGCCGATCGAGTGCAGCACCCGGTAGCGCGCCTCGATCAGGCTGAAGATCCCGAAGCCGGCAAGGCCGAGGGCCACCACGATATCCCAAGGATGGCTCAACCAGGCGATTGCGTCGCTCATGCCGCCGGCTTCGGCTGCCCGGCTGCTCAGGCCGGCATTGAGCAAAAAGGCGCCGATGATCAGGAAGATGAGGCCGCGGGCCGCATAGCCGAGCCTGCCGCTCCACTTAGCCCAGGGCTGGCGTGCGATCTGCGGCTCCAGATTGTCGAGGAAGCTGGCCTTCGCGGCCTTGACGAGCTGCAGAATCCCGGCGGCCGCAAGCACCAGGCCGGCGAGCAGAAGCAACACTTCACCGCCGGGGAGCGCCAGCGCTTGCTGAGCACCGTTGCTGGCAGCATCGCCATTCGCCCCACCGGTCTGCCGGATCAGACCGATCGCGGTCCAAGCGAGGAAAAGGTGGATGATGCCGCTGAGCCCTGCCGAAGCGCGCTCCGCCAGCCCCTTCGGCTCGCTGCCGTGCCGCTCGATATCGAAGGCGGCGTCGAACAGGCGCCACACGCCATAGCCGATCAGGCCGGCGGCCATCAGCATCAGCAGCACGCGCCCGCCGCCTCGCGCCAGATAGGCGAGCGCCCCGGCCGGATCGGAGGCGCGCCCTGCGTCCAGGATAAGGAAGGCAATTACGAGGTACAGCAGCCCCCGCGCGGCGAAGCCGAGGCGGGTGAGCGTGGTCAGGCGGGCGGATGTGTCCATTTCGGCTGAACAGCCAGGCAGGGTCGTCCGTTCCGCTCGCGTAATCCTAGTTCATCAGCTCCACCGCCACCGCGGTCGCTTCGCCGCCGCCGATGCAGAGTGAGGCGAGCCCACGCTTCTGGCCGTGCGTCTCAAGCGCGGACAGGAGCGTCGCCATGATGCGCGCGCCGCTGGCGCCGATCGGATGGCCGAGCGCCGTCGCGCCGCCATGCACATTGAGCACCTCGTGGCCGATCGAGAGGTCGCGCATCGCGATCATCGAGACGACGGCGAACGCCTCGTTGACCTCGAACAGGTCGACATCGCCGATTGCCCAACCGGCTTTGTCGAGCGCCTTCTGCATCGCGTATACGGGGGCGGTTGTGAACTTGGCCGGCAGGTGCGCATGGCCCGCATGGCTGACGATGCGGGCAACGGGCTTGATGCCGAGCCGCTCGGCGACGCTCGCGCGGGTCATGACCAGGGCGGCGGCGCCGTCGGAGATGGACGAGGCGTTGGCCGCGGTGATGGTGCCGTCCTTGGTGAAGGCGGGCCGAAGCGACGGGATCTTGGAAGCGTCGCCCTTGGCCGGCTGCTCGTCGGCCGAGACGGTCACGTCGCCTTTCCGGCCGGCGACCGTTACGGCCACGATCTCGCGATCGAAGCCGCCATTCGCCTGTGCCTTTTGCGCGCGGGTGAGCGACTCGACTGCATAAGCGTCCTGCTGTTCTCGCGTGAACTGGTACTCGCGCGCCGTATCCTCGGCGAAGGCGCCCATCAGCTTGCCGGGATCATAGGCGTCCTCGAGGCCGTCCAGATACATGCTGTCGAACATGCGATCGTGGCCGATGCGGGCGCCGCCGCGATGCTTGGTCATCAGGTAGGGCGCGTTGGTCATGCTCTCCATGCCGCCCGCGATCAGCAGGTCCACGGAGCCTGCGCCCAGCGCCTCCGCCCCCATGATCGCCGCCTGCATACCGGAGCCGCACATCTTGTTGACGGTGGTCGCCTCGACCGAGTCGGGCAGCCCGCCCTTGATCGCCGCCTGCCGCGCCGGCGCCTGGCCGAGCCCGGCCGGGAGCACGCAGCCCATATAGATGCGCTCGATCGCGTCCTTGGCAACGCCCGCACGCTCGACCGCCGCGCCGACGGCCGTGGCCCCAAGCTCGGTGGCGCTCGCACCGGCGAGCGCGCTCTGGAAGCCGCCCATAGGGGTGCGGGCATAGGAGAGGATGACGATCGGATCGGCGGTCATGGCAAGTCCTTCTGAATTCTCGCGGTCCCTTACCCGTTCGTGTCGAGCGAAGTCGAGACACGCGCTTCTCGACTTCGCTCGAAGCGAACGGCAGGGGAGGGTTGATGTGGGGACTGGCTGGCTTCGTTCTAGGCGCGCTCGTCGGGAGCTTTCTCGCGACGGCGGCCATCCGCTGGCCGGCGGAACGGCAGGCCACGACCGGACGCTCGGCTTGCGACGCCTGCGGGCAGACGCTTGGACCAGTCGATCTGGTGCCGATCGTCAGCTTCCTCCTGCGCCGGGGCCGGTGCCGCAGCTGTGGCGCCGCGATCGACCGCAGGCACCTGCAGATCGAGATCGCGGCCGCACTGATCGGGGCAGCGTCGTTCGCCGTCGCACCAGGCCTGGCGGGAATCAGCGGCGCCGTGTTCGGCTGGGGGCTGCTGCTGCTCGCCGTGCTGGACGTCGAGCATTTCTGGTTGCCGGATCGAGCGACCGGGATCCTGGCGCTGTTCGGCATCGCCTTCGGAGCCGCGGGCGTGCCGCCATTCCCCAATGACCGGCTGATCGGGATGGTAGTCGGCTTTGGAGCCTTGTGGCTGGTGGCGCGCCTCTACCGCCTGGTGCGCAAGCGCGAGGGGCTGGGCGGGGGGGACCCAAAACTGTTCGGCGCGATCGGAGCTTGGCTAGGCTGGGCTGTGCTGCCTTATGTGCTGTTGATTGCGAGCGTGGCTGGTCTGGTCTCGGTGCTGCTGGCGCGGGCACGGGGGCGAGCGGTCGAGGCAACCACGCGCTTGCCGTTCGGCGCGCTGATGGCGGTTGCGGCGTGGCCCCTGTGGCTCTTCCTGTTCACCGGCAACTAGTCACCGGCTAGGCTGAGCTTGTCGAAGCCCTGCCTTCTTTTTCCGACCTCGGCAAAGAAATGGAGGGCTTCGACAGGCTCAGCCCAGCCGGACTCAGGGTGTGGCGCCAAGGCCGGCAGCCTGGCGGGCCGCCGCCTCGATCTCGCCCAGGCTCATACCTGGCTTCACCAGCCAGCTGCCGCCGACGCAGAGCACCGCCTGCTCGGAAAGGTAAGCGGGGGCGGTCTCCGGCGTGATGCCGCCTGTGGGGCAGAAGCGAATGTCGCCAAACGGGCCGGCGAGTGCCTTGAGGGCCTTCAGCCCACCGTTTGCCTCGGCGGGAAAGAATTTGAAGCGGCTCAATCCAAGGTCGAGCCCGCGCATGATGTCGGAGGCGTTGGCGACGCCGGGCAGGAAGCAGGCGCGCCGCGCGGCAGCCGCCTTGGCCAAGCGGCTGGTCAGGCCCGGACTAACGATGAAGCGCGCGCCGGCATCGAGCGCCTGATCCAGCTGTGCATCGTCCAGCACCGTGCCCGCTCCAACCACGGCACCCTCGACGCTGGTCATCGCGGTCATGACTTCCAGCGCGCGCGGGGTGCGCAGGGTCACTTCCAGGACGGTCAGCCCACCGCGCACCAGCGCCTCGCCAATGGCGATGGCGTGCTCGGGATCGTCCAGCACCAACACCGGGATAACCGGCGCCATGCGCATGATCGCGTCCATTTCTTTCATGCCGGTCCCCTGCGGTGCTCCGTTCGTCGCGCTTAGCGTGAAATTCACTTTCGCCAAGGCAAAGTTCGACTCATAGTTTCGGCAAGCGAGTCCGGGGGGATTCGCACTGGAAAGTTCGGCCGGGGGGCCGGTGCGTATGCGTATTCTCTTTCTTGTTCTGGGTTTGCTGATCGGGGCGGGTGCGCAGGCCCGGCCTCTGGTCGCCGTGGTTGATAGCGGGGTAGCGCGAACTCCGCAGCTCGAACGCGTGCTGGTCGGCGAATATGACATGGCCGGTACGCGAGCGGCCTTCCGCCCGCGCTACGATCACGGGACGATGGTCGCGTCCATCCTCAATCGCGAAGCCGAGGGTGCGATCGATATCGTCTCCATCCGCATCGACGATCCTGCCGGCTGCCCGCCGGACCGTGCGCCGCCGTGCCAGCCTTCGTCCCGTCCGGTCGCTGCCGCGATCGACAAGGCAGTGGAGCTGGGCGTCACCGCCATCAACCTGTCCCTGCGCCTGGCCGACAATCCGGCGATTACCGAGGCCGTCCGCCGTGCGTCGGCCAAGGGGATCATCGTCGTGATGGCAGCCGGCAACAACGGCCGTGCGCATCCGGACAACCTGGCCATGGCCCGTGCCGGCTTCCCCCGCGCAGTGCTGGTCGGGGCGACCGATCGGGCCGGCAATCCTTGGGTTGGGACCAATCGGCCGGACGGGGACGATTATCTTTATGTGTGGCGTCGCGGGGTGGATGTGCCGACCGTTTCGGCCGCGGGGCTGGAGGTGACAGGGACGGGCACGTCCTTTGCCGCGCCCATCGAGACCGCGCGGCGCGTACTCGCTGCCACGCGCCAGATGGCGAGCGTCGCGTCGAGTCATTGACCATGTTGTGCTCCGGCGAAGGCCGGAGCGTTGATCAGGGCCCCGGCCTTCGCCGGAGCACATCTACCGAAGCAACGGGCTGATCTTCGCCAAGTCGTTGCGGATGGTCGTCGCCGCGACGCCGCCTTCGCCCATGGCGTGGCTGATCTGGTCGAGGCCCTTCACGACATCACCCGCGGCATAGAGGCCCGGCACGGATGTCCGCTGGTGATCGTCCACGGTAATGCAGCCGTCCCCAGCAAGCTGGACTCCCACCATCCCGGCCAGGCTCGAATGGATGTCGGAGCCGAGCGCGGGATAGACGCTGTCGAACCGGTGCTCACCGGCTGACGTCACGAGCACGAGCTCGTCGCCGTCGATGCGAATGTCGATGACGGGGCCATCAACGGCTTCGATGCCGCAGCCTTCCAGCTTGGACCAGTCCTGCTCGCCGAGCTTATGGTGCTCGGCGTGCGGCGCCACCAGCGTCACATGCGGCGTGTAGCTGCGCAGGAACATGGCCTCCGCGACGCCGTGGCTGTCGTCGCCTATGATGCCAACGCGCTTGTCCGTCACTTCAAAGCCGTCGCAGATCGGGCAGTAGCGGATCAGTCCGCGGGAGAGCGCTTCGTCGTGCAGGTCCTCGTCCATCGGGGGACGGCGGTTGGTGACCCCGGTTGCGAGCAGCACCGTGCGTGCGGTCTCTCGCCCGGAGCCCCACTCCGCGGCGAAGCCGCCCTCGATCTGCTCCAGCCGGGTCACGCGCGAGCACTCGATCTTGGCGCCGTATTTTTGTGCCTGCTCGGTCATCAGGCGCAGCAACTCCTTGCCGTTGATCCCGGCCGGATAACCGGCATGATTGTGCGAGCAGGGGATCCAGCCGGCGCGGCTGTTGCCCGCGTCGATGACCCGGATGCGGAGGTGGAAGCGGGTGAGATAAATGGCGGCGGTCAGGCCGGCCGGGCCGCCGCCGACGATCAGGCAGTCATAGTCGAAGTCGCTCATCGTGGCTCAAAGTTGCGTGGACGCCGAAGTTCCGTAAGCGTGCCGCAATCCGAAGGGAGATCGCATGAAAACCTGGCTCGCTCTCGCGCTCGTGGCTGCTCCCGCTGAGGCGGCAACTGTAGAGGAGATGGTCCCGCAGATCGACAAGATCATGGGCGATTACCAGCAGACCGCGCCTCAGCCCGGCATGGTCTATGGCATCGTCAAGGATGGACGGCTCGTCCATGTGCGCGGCTTCGGCGTGCAGGACCCCGCGACGGGCAAGCCGGTCACCGCCGATAGCCTGTTCCGCATCGCCTCCATGTCCAAGGCGTTTACGGCGCTGGCGATCCTGAAGCTGCGGGACGAAGGCAAGCTGCGGCTCGATGATCCGGCCGAGATGCATGTGCCGGAGACGAAGGGATGGCGATACCCGACGGCCGACAGCCCCAAAATCACCGTGCGCGACCTGATCACGCACACGGCCGGCTTCGTTGAGGACAACCCCTGGGGCGACCGGCAGCAGCCGATGACGGAAGCGGAGTTCAGCACCGTGCTGAAGGCGGGAGTGCCCTGGTCGCGTGGTCCGAGCCTTGCGATGGAATATTCCAACTTCGGCTATGCGACGCTCGGTCGCATCGTGAAGAACGTGTCGCGCCAGACCTACCAGGCCTATATCGGCCGCTCGATTTTCCAGCCCTTGGGCATGTCCTCCACGACCTACGACATCTTCAGGTCGCCTGCGGAGCGGCGCGCGATCGGATATCGCTGGCAGGATGGCGCGTGGGTGCGCGAGCCTGACATGGGGGACGGCACGTTCGGGGCGATGGGCGGCGTCGAGACCAGCGCCAATGATTATGCCAAATGGGTCGGCTTCATTCTGTCAGCTTGGCCTGCGCGGGACGAGCCGGATGCCGGGCCTGTCAGGCGCGGCACCGTGCGGGAAATCGTCGAAGGTGCGAACATGCCAGCGGGGCGGATGCGCAACCCCAGCTTCGGCGGCGCACCCTGCCGGCAGGCCTCCACCTACGCGATGGGTTGGATCGTCATCGACGACTGCGATCTCGGCCGCGTCGTGACGCACAGCGGCGGCTATCCGGGCTATGGCTCGATCGTTTATCTGCTGCCGGACAAGGGTGTCGGCATTTTCGCCTTCTCGAACCGCACCTACAGCGCGCCCGCGCCGGCCGCCTGGCGCGCGCTGATGGCGCTGAATAGCGCCGGCGCCTTGCCCGGTCGCCCGGAGCCGGTCTCGCCTGGGCTCGCCCAAGCCTATGACGCAGCGCGTGCGATCTGGACGCGCGGCGACGTGACCGGCGCTCCACTTGCGAACAACTTCCTGCTTGACCGCGATGCCGAGCGCTGGAAGGCCGAGATCGCCCGCGTGAAGCGCGACGTCGGCGCCTGCACGGGCACCGAAGCGATCGAGCCGATCTCGGCCATGGAAGGCTTCTTCACCTGGGTGTGCGAGAAAGGGCGAGTCCGCGGGCGTGTGCAGCGCGCACCGACGCCCGAAGTGACGATCCAGGCGCTTAGCTACACGGTGGCGACGCCATAATCCGAGGCTCGCGCGCCAGACCATCGACCGTCTAGGCTGAGCCTGTCGAAGCCTTTCCTTGCTCTTCATCCAGAGCCCAGAAGGGAGGGCTTCGACAAGCTCAGCCCAGTCGGTTGTTGGTTTCGGCGGGGTGGTGTCACACGCTGGCGTTCGTTTTCGGTCTGGTCCATTCGGGCCCGATGTTCGCCGCGACCGTCCTAACCCTCTACCCTGATATGTTCCCCGGCCCGCTGGGCGCCAGTCTGGCCGGGCGGGCGCTGGGCGAAGGTGTGTGGTCGCTCGACACTGTGCACATTCGCGACTTCGCGGCTGATAAGCATCGCACTGTCGACGACACTCCAGCCGGTGGGGGTGCGGGGATGGTTCTGCGGGCGGATGTGCTGGCGGCAGCGATCGACCATGCGCGCGGCAGATCGCCCGATGCGCCGGTGCTGGCGATGAGCCCGCGAGGTGCGCCGCTCACGCAAGCCAGAGTGCGCGACCTTACGGAGGGGCCCGGCGTCACGATCCTGTGCGGCCGGTTCGAAGGCTTCGACGAGCGCATCTTCGACGGGCGGGACGTGGAACCCGTCTCCGTCGGCGACTACATCCTTTCAGGGGGCGAACTGGGCGCCATGGTGCTGCTGGATGCTTGCATTCGGCTGCTTCCCGGCGTAATGGGCGCGGCTTCGAGCGGGGACGAGGAAAGCTTCGAAGCGGGGCTCCTCGAATATCCGCATTATACCCGACCAGTCGACTGGGAAGGGCGCACGATCCCCGAAGTGCTGCGATCGGGGGATCATGCGAAGATCGCGGCCTGGCGGAAACACCAGGCGGAGATCGATACACGGCTAAGGCGGCCGGACCTTTGGGAGCGCTACGAGGGCGCTCGGGTCAAGTCGCCCTCTGGCGCGCGGCGACGAAAACAGGACGAAGACCGATGAACCTGATTCAGCAGCTCGAAGCCGAGCAGATCGCCAAGTTCAACGAGGCGAAGAAAATTCCCGAGTTCCGCCCCGGCGATACGCTGCGCGTGGGCGTGAAGGTCGTCGAAGGCGACCGCACCCGCGTCCAGGCCTATGAGGGCGTGTGCATCGCCCGCGCCAACAAGGGCATGGGCTCCAGCTTCACCGTCCGCAAGATCAGCTTCGGCGAAGGTGTCGAGCGCGTCTTCCCGCTCTACTCGCCGAACATCGAGTCGATCGACGTGGTCCGTCGCGGCGTCGTCCGCCGCGCCAAGCTCTATTATCTGCGCGGCCGCACCGGCAAGTCGGCCCGCATCGCCGAGCGCCGCGATCCGCGCCCGACGGCCGAAGCCGCCGAGTAAGCGCTTCCCCCGCAGAGAGATCGGGCCGGCAGCCATGCGCTGCCGGCCTTTTCTTTTGTGCGCCTTGCGCTGCGCGCTCGGTCCGGCAAGGTGCGAGCCGTGCTGCAGACCTTTCGACCCGATCCCCGCCGCCTCCGCCACCAGGCGCAGGCGTTGCGTCAGCAGGGCCGCGCCGCCGAAGCCGGTGCGCTGATGCTTGCCGCGGTCGAGGCGTCGGTCGCCGATCCCGTGCTGATGGAGGCGGGGAAGGCCCTGGTCGAGGGCGACCTGCGGTGCGCGGAACAGGCCCTGCGGCCGCGCCTGAAGGAGGACCCGTTCGACGTCGCCGCGATGCGGATGATGGCGGAGCTGGCCGGACGGCTGGGGCGGTATCGAGACGCGGAGGCGCTGTTGCGGCGTGCGCTGGAGCTGGCGCCTGGGTTCAAGCCGGCGCGGTCGAACCTGGCGACGGTGCTGCATCGGCAGAATCGCTCGGATGAGGCGCTTGTGGAGCTCGACCGGCTGCTGGCCGAAGAGCCGGATAACCCGACGCATGCAAATCTGAAAGCCGCTGCCTCTGCCCGCCTGGGCGAGTTCGAGGAGGCGATCGCGCTTTACGAGGCGGTGCTGGAACGCGCGCCGGATCAGCCCAAGATATGGATGAGCTATGGCCATGTGCTGAAGACGGTCGGGAGGCAGGCTGAGGCGGTCGCCGCCTATCGCCGCGCGATCGCGCTACGGCCCGGTCTTGGTGAGGTTTGGTGGAGCCTGGCCAACCTGAAAACGGTCAGGTTCAACGATGCGGATGTGGAGGCGATGGAGGCCGCCCTCACGAGCCCAGGCCTGAACGACGATGACCGGCTGCACCTCCATTTTGCGCTTGGCAAGGCGCTCGAGGATCGCGGCGCCGCCCAGGCGTCGTTCGGCCATTATGTCGAGGGCAACGCGATCCGGCGCGCGCAGCTGCCCTATGACTCGGCCGATACGGACGAGCAGGTCGCGCGTGCCCGGGGGATCTATACGGCCGACTTCTACGCAGCACGGCAGGGTTGGGGTTGCCTCGCGGCCGACCCGATTTTCATCCTGGGCATGCCGCGCGCCGGTTCGACGCTGCTCGAGCAGATCCTTGCCAGCCACAGTCAGGTCGAAGGGACGATGGAGTTGCCGGACATACCGGCCCTGGCAGCGCGGATTGGATCAAGCGACCGTTCGGCGACGGACCTGTCGGCGGACGAGGTGCGGTCGCTCGGGGAGGAGTATCTCGACCGCACCCGGGTGCAGCGGAAAACGGAGCGGCCCTTCTTCATCGACAAGCTGCCGAACAACTGGGCGCATGTGGGCCTGATCCGGCTGATCCTCCCGAACGCCAAGATCGTCGACGCGCGCCGCCATCCGCTCGCGAGCTGCTTTTCCAACTTCAAGCAGCATTTCGCGCGCGGCCAGAGCTTCACCTACGGCCTGCGAGACGTCGGCGCCTATTACGCCAGCTATGTCGAACTAATGGCGCATTTCGATGCGGTGCTCCCCGGTCACATCCACCGCATCATCTACGAGCGGCTCGTCGATGACACCGAGACGCAGGTCCGTGCCCTGCTTCACGCAATGGCGCTGCCATTCGAGGATGCCTGCCTACGCTTTTGGGAGACGGAGCGTGCGGTGCGCACCGCCAGCTCCGAACAGGTGCGCCGACCAATCAATCGCGAAGGTCTTGAGGCTTGGAAACTGTACGACCCTTGGCTCGGTGAGCTGAAGGACGCTCTCGGAGATGTGCTGACCTGCTATCCCGAAGTTCCGGCGCGCTCCGCTTAACCGTTGCATATCCGCAACAGCTTTGCACGAAAGCGCGCGGCTGACAGCGCTAGCCATTTGACGGATTCATGAAAGCGCGTGACGTTCCTCATGGTTGAGGTGGGGAGGTTCGTTTGCGCGCGAAATCATTGACGATCATTGCTCTTCTCAGTGGGACGATGCTGGCGGGGCCGGCGTTCAGCCAGGCCGAGCAGGCGCCAGCGACGGCCGCCGCGGCCAACGAGGATCTCGGCGACATCGTCGTCACCGCGCAGCGGCGCGAAGAGAGCCTGCAGAATGTGCCGATCAGCATCCAGGCGCTCGGCACGCAGAAGCTTGAGCAGCTGAACGTCTCCAACTTCAACGACTATACCCGGCTGCTGCCCAGCGTGTCGTTCCAGACCAGCTCACCCGGCAATACGACTGTCTATTTCCGCGGCGTGGCTTCTGGCGGCGACGGCAATCACTCGGGCTCGCTGCCGTCCGTCGGCTTCTATCTCGACGAACAGCCGATCACGACTATCGGCGGCACGCTCGACATTCATATCTATGACGTTGCGCGCATCGAGGCGTTGTCGGGTCCGCAAGGCACGCTTTACGGCGCCTCGTCCGAAGCGGGCACCGTCCGCATCATCACCAACAAGCCCAGCACGGCAGGGTTTGAAGGCGGGGTGAACGCCGAGATCAACACTGTCCGCAAGGGCGGTGTGGGCGGCGTGCTCGAAGGCTTCGTCAATATTCCGCTCAGCGACCGCATCGCTCTCCGCACGGTGGGATTCTACCGCCGCGACGCGGGCTTCATTGACAATGTACTGGGCACCCGGAGCTTCATCGGCGGCCTGAGCACCACCAACACGGCGTTCGTGGAGAAGGACTTCAACTCGGTCGACACCTATGGCGGGCGCGCGGCACTCGGCATCGACCTTGACGATGACTGGACGGCGACGCTGAGCGTTATCGGCCAGGACCAGAAGAGCCGCGGCTCGTTCGGATTTGACCAGAGCCTGGGCGACCTGAAAGTCCAGCGCTTCAACAATGACCGGAATCACGACCGCTTCTACCAGGCCGCGCTGACCGTGCAGGGCAAGATCGGCAACTGGGACCTGACCTATGCCGGCGCCTATATGCAGCGCAAGCGCAACGGCTCGAGCGATTACATCGATTATGCCGAGGCTTACGACCAGCTGTACGCTAGCTATGGGGGCCTAGCCGGCTACTTCTACTACCAGGACAATGCCGGCAACACGATCCTGCCGCAGCAGATCATTCAGAGCAGCGACAACTTCAAGCGGCACAGCCAGGAGCTGCGCATCTCGTCACCGGCGGAGGAGCCTTTCCGCGTGGTCGGCGGCCTGTTCTACATGCGCCAGTCGAACAACATCTTCCAGGACTACGAGGTTGCCAACCTCGGCTCGGCCGTTTCCGTCAACGGCAATCCAGGCACGTTGTGGCTGACGAAGCAAAAGCGAGTCGATCGTGACTATGCGATCTTCGGCGAGGCCAGCTTCGACATCACTCCGAACCTGACGCTCACCGGCGGCCTGCGCGGCTACAAGTTCGACAATACGCTAGTTGGATTTTTCGGGTTCGGCCGCAATCCCGGCGTTGATCCCGATGACGGTCGGCCGTTCACGGCGACGCCCTTCAATGCCGCGGGAAGCTCTCGCACCGGTGTGGCTGGTTGCTTTGTCGGGGACGGACGTACGCTGCGAGAGGTCATCAACAACAGCACCCAGACGCCGCAACTGCTGCCCGGGGTCGTGCCGGGCACTCCATGTACCAATCTCGCCAATGTGGTCGACGGCAAGCTGCGGCCGAAGCGCACCAAGGACGAGGGCGTCCTCTATCGGGCCAACATCACATGGAAGCCGATGGAGGATAAGCTTCTTTACGCGACCGTCTCGAAGGGCTTCCGCCCGGGCGGCATTAACCGGCGAGCGGGCGTGCCGGAATACGGCGCCGACTTCCTCGAGAACTATGAGCTTGGCTGGAAGACCACCTGGAACAACACGCTTCGCTGGAACGGCGCCATCTATTTTCAGGAATGGAAGGACTTTCAATTTTCCTTTCTGGGCGAAAACAGCTTCACCGTCATCCAGAACGGCCCCGACGCGCGCATCTACGGCCTTGAGACGGACATCACCTGGACGCCCACGCCCGGCCTGACGCTTACCGGCAGCGGCGCCTATACCGACGCGAAGACGAAGCAGGATCTGTGTCTCACCGCCGGGGCGACGGTCTGCGCGGCGGGAGACTTGTCAGCTCCGAAGGGCACCCGGCTTCCGATCACGCCCAAGTTCAAGGGCAATGCCTCGGCGCGTTACGAGTTCGAAACCGGTGCCGTGAAGCCGTACGTTCAGGCGGTGGTGAGCCACTCTTCCTCTGCGGCATCCGACATCCGCTTCGATGACGGTCGTGGGCAGAATCCGCGCCAGCAGCTTGGGAGGCTGCCATCCTGGACAACGGCCGACTTTGCCGTAGGTGCGAACTGGGAACGGTTCACCACAGAGTTGTTCATCCAGAACGCGTTCGATGAACGCGCGCAGATCAGCCGGTTCGTGAACTGCGGCTTCTGCTATCCGGCGCCGGGAGCGGGCAGCCGCGCCTATGCCGTGGTACAGCGGCCGCGGACGATCGGCTTCAGGGCAGGGTATCGCTTCTAGGCGGTGCCGTCTGACGAGGGTGGCTCGGCATCCGGGCCGCCCTTGTCGTCCCCCGCGCGGCTCTGCGCCTTGCGCTTGCGCAGGTTTTCGCGGAGCGCCGCGGCGAGCCGTTCTTCGCGGTCCTGATGTCTGGCCATGAAGCGGAGCGTGCCCCCGCCGCAACGCCTTGACAAGCCTGACGCCCTCGCCCAAGTGCGCGCCTCGCCCGCAGGCAGTGCTGCCGTAGCTCAGTGGTAGAGCGCATCCTTGGTAAGGCTGAGGTCGTGAGTTCAATCCTCACCGGCAGCACCATTTCTCCGCAGGCACCCGGCCATCTGGCCGGGAAGCGCGTCGTCGTGACGGGCGCGGCGGCCGGGATCGGCAAGGCCATCGCCGAGCGCTTCGCCGCCGAAGGCGCCACGCTGTTGCTGGCCGACAGGTCGAGCGACGTGGAGGCGGTTGCCGCGGGGCTGGGGCAACAGGCAATCCTCGTCGATGTCGGCACCAGTGCGGGCGTGCATGCGATCTTCGACCGGGTGGAGGGCGACTGGGGTGGGCTCGACATCCTCGTGAACAATGCCGGGATCACACATGCGGCGAGCCTTGACGATTTGAGCGAGGACGATTTCGATCGGGTCCTTGCGGTCAACCTGAAGGCGGCGCTGATCGGCACGCAGCGGGCGGCGCGACTGATGGGCGACGGCGGGGCGATCATCAACATGTCGTCCGTGAACGCCGTGCTCGCGATCCCGAACCAGATCCCCTACGTGGTCTCCAAGGGCGCGCTGAAGCAGCTTACCAACGTGACCGCGCTGGCGCTCGCGCCCAAGGGCATCCGCGTGAATGCGATCGGGCCGGGCACGATCCTCACCGAGATGGCCCGGGGCATCATGACCGACAAGGCAGCGGAGGAGCGCATCCTCGCGCGCACGCCGCTCGGCCGCACCGGCGCGCCCGACGAAATCGCCGCCGTCGCGCTGTTCCTGGCGAGCGACGAGTCGTCCTACATCACGGGCCAGACCATCTATCCGGATGGGGGCCGGCTGGGCCTCAACTACACCATGCCGCCGCGCGGATAGTTCGACTTAGCTCGTCATTGCGAGGAGCGAAGCGACAAAGCCAATCCAGCGGCACTAGAGTCTCTGGATTGCTTCGCTGCGCTCGCAACGACGGAAGAGGGCAGAGCCGAGAGTCACCAACCCCAGGGTCGCTCCCTGAACCACTTGGTGATCACGTATTTCTCCCCCGCCCGCACCTTCATCGCATGGTGGATGGTGGACGGATTGGGGCTGCCGTCGGGGCGGCGATTGTTCCAGGCGAGCAGCTTGCCCGCTTCGGGCTGGACCATCTTGTCGATCGCCTTGAAGCGGGTGGCGCCGCCCGCCTCCGGCTCGTTCAGATAGATCATCACTGTCCAGGTGCGCTGCCCCGCGACGCTGGTGTATTTCTCATAATCCTCGCCCTGAGGCTCGAAATAGTCGGTGTGGGCCTTGAACTCCTGGCCAACGGAATAATGCTGACCCTGCATCGGCTCACCATAGGCGAGGTCAAGGCGGGTGAAGGCGGCTATCTTTTCATCGACAAGCTTCACGACCGGATCACTGCCATCCATGTCGCAGGTCTGGGACGTACGGAAGCTCGCATCCCCATTATAGTTGGCGAGCGTCGAAGGGCGCCGGTTGGTGTCGATCAGCCGCATCACGGCGGCGCATTCGTCCGGGCTCAGGAACTGGCGCTTGATGAACAGGTGCAGCTTGGGGCTGGGCACGCGCTGCACGCCCGGTTGGCCCATAATGCTGTCGATGATCATCTGGTCGTAGGCGTTGTCCATGCGTCAGCCCGCTGCAGCGTAAGTCGATGGAACTGCGATGCTTGTGCGGGAGCGTCAAGCTGGCTCGATTGCCGCGAAACTGTCATATAAGACTCGCAAGGGCGTAAACGTCCCCGGGGGAGAGAGAGTGCGTCTCGCAATCGATCCGCGTCGTTGGCGCCTCTTCCGGCGCCTGCCGCGGTACAGCCTGTTGAGCCTGACTGAGTTGCTGCTGCTCACGCTGCTGGCGGCACAAGCGGCGCGGCTGGTCTGGGCAGTCGTGACACCCGTAGGTCCGCTCGGCGATTGTCGCCCCTCCACGGGTCCGAGCATCGAACAGGCGCGCGCGGCGCTGGCGAGCGGATTCGATCCCTTTTTCCGTCTTGGCCGCATGCAAGGGCCAGCGGTGGTCACCTCCCTGCAGCTGAAGCTGTTCGGCGTGCGGCTGGATGAGGCGACTGGCCGCGGCTCCGCGATCATCGCCGGGCCGGACAATGTGCAGATGAGCTATTCCGTCGGTGAGGCGGTTCAGCCGGGCGTGACGCTCAAGTCCGTCAACTACGACAGTGTCATCATCGATCGGGGCGGCGCTGAGGAAACACTTTATCTCGACCAATCGGGCGCAGCGCCGGTGACAGCAACGCCGGTCGTCTCGACGAACGAGAATGCGGGACTGCTGAGCACTCCGGCCGGTCAGACGAATGCGCCAGGCTCAGTCGACGTCGCTGACCTGCAGAGCCGGCTCAACCTCGCGCCCCGACAGGCAGGCGGGCGCGTGACGGGCCTCGTACCTCGCGGCGATCCCGCATTCCTCGCTCGTCTCGGCCTTCAACCGGGTGACGTCATCGTGCAGGTGTCGGGCCGCCCCATCGGCGGGGTCAGCGATCTGCAACAGGCTGCGGCAGCGCTCCGCACCGGCGGCAATCTTTCCATCGCGGTCGAGCGAGGCGCTCAGGTCGTGCCCATCGCGGTCAGCATTTCAGGACAATGATGCGTCGTTTCCTCATCCCAGCGCTGCTGCTCTCGATCGCGAACCCGGTGGCCGCCCAATATTCGCTCAACGTGCGCGATGCGGACATCCGTGCCTTCATCCAGGATGCTGCCAAGGTGACCGGGCGCACGTTCATCATCGATCAGCGCGTGCAAGGGAAGGTGTCGGTCGTGACCGACCGGCCGCTCAGCCGCTCGGAATATTTCGAGGTGTTCCTGTCAACGCTGCGCGCGAACGGATTGGTAGCCGTGCCCGCACCGGGCGGCGCCTTCCGGGTGCAGCCGCTCGAAGGCGCGGCTGCTCAGCCCAGCCGCGTCGGCCGCGCGGTCGCTTCCAATGCGCTGACCACGGAAATCGTGCGGCTTCGCGCGATTGATGCCCCTTCGGCCGTCGAGACGATCCGGCCGCTGATCAGCCCTCAGGGCTCCGTCACCGCAAACCGGGCCGGCAACTCGCTGGTGATCGTCGACTTCGGCGACAATATCCGTCGAGTGCGCGAGGTACTGCGCCGTATCGATCAGGACAGCGCTGCCACCGTCGTCGTGCCGCTCCGCAATGCCGGCGCGCGCGAGATCGCCCAGTCGCTCGGCGCCCTGATCGGGCCTGGCGCATCGGCAGGCGGGCAGGGCGGGGCACCGGCTGCCGCAAGCGCCAGCATCGTCGCGATTGACAGCTCGAACTCGGTCGTGTTGCGCGGAGATCCGAGCACCGTGTCGCGGCTGGCGGCCGTGGCCCGCGACCTGGACCAGCGCGCGGCCAATGGCACCGAAGTGCGCGTGCACTGGCTGCAGAATGCCGATGCCGAGCTGCTGCTGCCAGTGCTGCAACAGCTGACGGGTCAGCCGGTGACCCAGCCCGCGGCCGGTAGAGGCCTAAGCCAGGTGTCCCCGCGCGGGGGGTCGACGCTGTCGGGGCGGAACGGCGCGAACACGATCACGTCCGGGCCGCTCAATCAGGCTGCGGCCGAACCCGTCGCGGCGCCGGCGGGGCCTGGAACGGGCGAAAGCATCATCGGCCGCAACCGCGCGATCGTCACGCGCTTCGAGGGCGCGAACGCGATCATCATCGCCGCCAATGCCGATACGCAGCGCACCCTGGGCGAAGTGATCCGGCAGCTCGACGTGCGACGCGAGCAGGTACTGGTCGAAGCCATCATCGTCGAGATTTCGGATGGGCTCGCCAAACGCCTTGGCGTGCAGTTTCTGCTGGGGGGCGAGCCGGGCAGCAACATTCCGTTTGCCGTCACCAACTACTCGAACGCGCAGCCGAACATCCTGACGATCGCCGGCGCGATCGGCGCGCGCGAGCTCGACCGGACGACCACCACATCGGACGACGGCGTCGTCACCACCACGACGACGAGCAGTCCGGCGGCGACGCAGCTGGCCCAGGCCGCGGTCAACTCGATCCTGGCGGCGACCGGCGGGATCGGCGGCTTCGCGACGAATATCGGCAGCGACGGCATCTTCGGCGCGATCATCAACGCGGTGCGGTCGGACAGCACGTCCAATATCCTGTCGACGCCGTCGATCATGACGCTCGACAATCAGGAGGCGCGCATCCTGGTCGGCCAGGAAATCCCGATCACCACCGGTCAGTCGCTGTCGAACAACTTCGACAATGCCTTTCGCACGATCCAACGCGAGAATGTCGGCATCCAGCTGCAGGTGCGGCCGCAGATCAATGAGGGCGGCGCGATCAAGCTGCAGCTCCGCCAGGAAGTGAGCTCGATCGCCGGGCCTGTGTCCAACGACAACAGCGAGCTTATCCTCAACAAGCGCGAGATCGAGACCACCGTCACAGTGGACAATGGCGAGATCATCGCATTGGGCGGCCTGCTCGACGACAATGAGCGCCGCACGATCGAGCGCATTCCGCTGCTTTCGGACATTCCGGTGCTCGGCGAGCTGTTCAAGTCTCGCTCCCGCTCGCGCCAGAAGACCAATCTGATGGTGTTCATCCGCCCGACCATACTCCGCTCGGCCGCGGACGCGCGGGCGTTGGCCGAGCGGCGCTACGGCTATGTGCGCGAGCAGCAGCTGCGCAATCGCCCTGGCGAGGAGCCGAGCCTGGACGAGCTGGTGCGCGAGTATATGGGCACTCTGCCGCCGACGCCGCCGCCGAACCTGCCGGGCAGCACGCCGCCCCCGGCCGCCCCGCCGCAGATCATCGTGCCGCAAGTACGCAGTTCGACGACCACCATCCAGCCGGTGCAGGAGCCGCGGCGGTGACTGGCTCCATCAGTGTTCCGGCGAAGGCCGGAACCCTGCTCGACAAGGGTGAGCTTGTCGCCGACGCACCGCTCCGGCCTGCGCCGGAGCACGGTATAGCTCTCGTCCAAATTCCCTATGCCTTCGCCCGCAAGTTCGGCGTGATCCTGCTGGAGCCCGAGGGCGAGCGCTTCAAGGTCGCGCTCCGCGAGGGCGCCGACCCCCGCGCTCTGCTTGAAGTGCGGCGACACCTCGCCCAGCCGCTGGCGATAGAGCCGGTGCCGTCCACCGAGTTCGACAAGCTCCTGTCCGAGCGGTACGCGATGAACGGCGAAGCCGCCGCCGCGGCAGCGGGATCGCTCGGCCTCGGCGACGATCTGGCGCTGATCGCGGGCGACCTGCCGACGGCGGACGACCTGCTCGACAGCTCGGACGACGCACCCGCCATCCGCCTCATCAACGGCGTCATCGCGGACGCCGTGCGCCAGGGCGTGTCCGACATCCATGTCGAGCCCTATGAAACGGGGCTGATCGTCCGCATGCGTATGGATGGCGTGCTGCGCGAGACCCTGCGCATGCCCGCCCATGTCGCCCCGGTGCTGGTCAGCCGCATCAAGGTCATGGCGCGCCTCGACATCGCCGAACGGCGCGTGCCGCAGGACGGCCGCATCTCACTGACGCTCGGCGGCAAGCTGCTCGACGTCCGCGTGTCCACCTTACCCAGTCGCGCCGGCGAGCGTGTGGTGCTGCGCATTCTCGACAAGGAGAATGCGGGGCTCGACTTGGCCGTGCTCGGACTGTCGCGCGATGCCGAGGCGGTGCTGCACGAGGCGCTGCGCGAACCGAACGGCATCATTCTCGTGACCGGCCCGACGGGCAGCGGCAAGACGACTTCGCTCTATTCTAGCCTGCGCCTGCTCAACGACGGCAGCCGCAACATCCTGACCGTCGAAGACCCGGTCGAATATGCGATCGAGGGCGTCGGCCAGACTCAGGTGAACTCCAAAGTTGGGCTCACCTTCGCCGCAGGCTTGCGCGCCATCCTGCGCCAGGACCCAGACGTCGTGATGGTCGGCGAAATCCGCGACCGCGAGACGGCCGAGATCGCGGTTCAGGCGTCGCTCACAGGCCATCTCGTGCTCTCGACCGTCCACACCAATGACGCGATCGGCGCGATCACCCGCATGCGCGACATGAAGGTTGAGCCGTTCTTGCTCGCTTCGACGCTGCGCGCCGTGATCGCGCAGCGTCTCGTCCGGCGGCTCTGCTCGGAGTGCCGCCGTGCTGGGTCCGCCAGTGAACAGGCGCAGGCTTTGCTCGGCCTCGCACCGGGCACGATCGTCTATGAGCCGGGCGCGTGCGATGCATGCGGACAGACGGGCTTCAAGGGTCGCGTCGGTGTCTTCGAGGCCGTGAAGGTGGACGATACGATCCGCCGCCTGATCAACGAAGGCGGGGACGAGGTCGCGATCGCCCGCCACGCTTTTGCCCGCACCCCTAACCTCGCCACGGCGGCGCGCACCCTGGTGATCGAGGGGCAGACCACGCCTGAGGAAGCGGTGCGGATCACCCGCCGCGAGCAAGTCGATGCCTGACTTCGATTATCTCGCCATCGACACTCGGGGAGGTGAGAAGCGAGGGTCGGTGGTGGCGCCGTCGATCGACGACGCGCGCGCGCGGCTCGATGCGCGCAAGCTGTACGTGGTCAAGCTCGAGCCCGGCTCCGGTGCACCGAAGCCATCGAAGCCACTGTTCACGCTGACACGCCGCAAGCTCAGCACCAAGGAGCTGACCCTGTTCACGCGCCAGATCGCGACCTTGGTGCAGGTCAGTCCGCTGGAAGAGTCGCTTCGCACCATCTCGCGCCAGACCGAAAAGCCGCACGTCCGCACCATCACCGGCGCGGTGCATGCCGGCGTCCTGGAGGGGCGGCGGATGTCCGAGGCGATGGGGCGCGAGCCGAAGAGCTTTCCGCCGCTCTATCGCGCGATGGTGAGTGCGGGCGAAAGCTCAGGCACACTGCCGACCATCCTCGAACGCCTGGCCGACCTGCTCGAGCGACAGGCCCAAGTCCGGTCGAAGGTGTTGACTGCGATGGCCTATCCGGCCGTGCTAGCACTGGTGGCGATGTTTGTCGTCATCGCGCTCATGATGTTCGTGGTGCCGAAGGTGGTCGAGCAGTTCGAGACTGTCGGCCAGCAGCTGCCGCTCCTGACCCGCATCGTGATCGGCGTCTCCGACCTGCTCGTGAACTGGTGGTGGGCGATTCTGCTGGCGGCGGGCCTTGCCGGCCTCGTCCTGTGGCGGGCGCTGAAGGACCCTGGCGCACGGCTCCGCTTCGACCGAGGCTTGCTCCGGGTGCCGCTGCTCGGCCGCCTGATCCGCGACCTGCATGCAGCGCGCATGTCGCGGACGCTGGCGACGATGGTCTCGTCGCGGCTGCCGCTGCTGGAGGGCCTCGCGCTGACCACCGGCACCATCCACAATCGCGCGCTCCGCAAGGCTTCCGAGGATATCGTAGAATCGATCCGCGGCGGCGGCAGCTTGTCGGCGGCGCTGCGCCGCGCGGGCGTGTTCCCGCCCTTGCTCGTCTACTTGGCAGCGTCGGGCGAGGCGGCCGGCCGGCTCGACACCATGCTCGAACGCGCCGCCGATTATATGGAGCGGGAGTTCGACAGCTTCACCTCTGCGGCACTCTCGCTGCTCGAACCGGCGATCATCGTCTTCATGGGCGTGCTCGTGGCCGTGATCGTGCTTTCGATCCTTCTTCCCATCCTTCAGCTCGAAACCCTGGCAGGCGCTTGATGATGTCCGACACAGTTCCCGCGTGCTCCGGCGAAGGCCGGAGCGTTGCATGCAGAGCTCCGGCCTTCGCCGGAGCACTTTCGCGGGACCGCGAAAGTGGCTTCACTCTCGTCGAGCTGATGGTCGTGATCGTCATCCTCGGCCTGCTCGCCACCATCGTCGCCATCAACGTGCTGCCGGCGACCGGCCGCGCGAACACCGAAAAAGCCAAGGCCGATATCGCGACCATCGAGCAGGCGCTTGAGATGTACCGGCTCGATAACCTGAATTATCCGTCGAGCACCGACGGTCTGCAGGCGCTGGTCGCGGCGCCGCCCGGAGGTGCTCAGCCGCAGCGCTACCGCCAGGGCGGCTATATCAAGCGGCTGCCGGACGACCCCTGGGGCAACCCATACCGCTATGTCTTCCCGGGCCAGCGCGGCGCCTTCGACATCTTCTCGCTGGGTGCAGACAATGCCGAGGGCGGTGAGGGCGAGAATGCCGATATCGGCAACTGGCAATAGGGCGCCCTACCAGGAGCGGGGGTTCACCCTTGTCGAACTGATGGTGGTGATCGTCATCATCGGTGCGCTCGCGTCCGCTGTGGTGATGGCGATGCCCGACCCGCGCGGGCGCTTGATCGATGAGGCGCAGACCTTTGCCGCGCGCACCATCGCCGCGCGCGATCTCGCCATCATTGAGGGGCGACCGGTGGCGGTGCGAGTTACCGAGCGGGGCTACGCCTTCGACCGGCGGCAGGGCGGAACCTGGGTGCCGCTTGCCGACAAGCCATTCCGGTCGCAGCCCTGGAGGGAGGGCACCGCGGCCCTGGTCGGGCGCGGCGGCACGATTCGCACAGCCTTCGACTCCACCGGCCAACCCACCGAGCCGGTCACCGTGAAGCTCGTCCGCTCGGGCGAGCGGGCGCAGGTTTCCATTGCCGCCGACGGAGGCGTCCGTGCGGGGGGCTGACGAACGCGGCTTTACCTTGCTCGAGATGCTGGTCGCGCTCGCCGTGTTCAGCCTTGCGGCGCTGGCGCTGCTGCGGCTCGAAGGCGCCACAGTGCGCCAGACCGGCCAACTTGACGAGCGCATGATGGCGCAGCTGGTCGCGCGCAACCTCGCGGTCGAGACGCTGACCGACCCTGCGCCGCCGCCGATCGGCACCAGCTCGGGCGCGGTGGTCAATGGCGGCCGCAATTGGCGCTGGTCCCGCACCACCAGCCGTACCCCCGACCAGCGGCTCGTGCGCGTCGACATCAGCGTGGCGACCAGCCGCACGCCCTCGCTCCTCACCATCGTCCGGCCGGCGACATGAGCGAACGCGGCTTCACCCTCGTCGAGCTGCTCATCGCGTTGCTGATCTTCGGCATGCTGGCGGCTGCGGGCGTGGGGCTGTTGCGGTTCAGCGTCGATGCCCAGGCCGCAACGGGCGCTCGGCTCGACGCGCTCGCGGCGGAGCGGCGGGTTGAGTCGCTGATGGGATCGGATACCGCCCAGGCGGTCCCCCGCATCACGCGCGACACGGCAGGCGCGCCCGCGCAAGCGTTCGAAGGCGACGCATCCGGCTTTACGCTCGTCCGCGCGGGTCTCGATCCGCTGACGGACATTGCGCGGCCCTCGCTGCAGAAGGTGCGCTACAGCTTCGAAGGGGGGGCGCTGACCCGCCGCGCCTGGCCGATGCTCGACGGCACTGCCCCCGGCGAACCCTCGGTTCTGGCGGAGCGGGTACAGCGCATTCAGCTCCGCTACCGGTCGCGTGAGGGCTGGCGCGACGTCTGGGACCCGCTCAAGCCCGACCTGCTGCCGCGCGCGGTCGAGTTGGTGGTCACGCCGGTGCGCGGCCCCGAGATACGCTACCTGTTCCTCGTCGGAGCCGGCGCATGAAGCCTTCGGAGCGAGGCGCTGTCCTGCTGACTGTGCTGATGCTCGTGTCGGTCATGGCGATCCTCTCCGCCTCGGCGCTGGAGCGGCTGCGCGTCTCGACCCGGCTTGCTGCCAATGCGGGGGCGATCGACCAGGCGCGCGCCTATGCCATGGCGGCCGAAGGAATCGCGCTGTCGCGCATTACGGCTCTGGTCGACGCGGATCCGGCGCGGACCCCGACCGCTGGCGGTTGGAACGGCAAGGAGACGGACCTGCCACTGCCCGGCGGCAGCGCGGTCGCGGTGGTGCGGGATGGCGGCAATTGCTTCAACCTCAATAGCCTGGTGACGGGACAGATCGGCCAGCCGATGCTGCTGCGCCAGCAGGGCGTGACCCAGTTCGTGGCGCTGATGCAGCTGCTCGGCATCGGCCAGGCAGAGGCGCGCAAGGTCGCCTTCTCGCTCGCCGACTGGATCGACAGCGATCAGGCGCCCCAGCCCGAGGGTGGCGAGGACCAGGCCTATGCGGGCGGCGTCCCGGCCTACCTTCCCGCCAACACGCTCGTTGCCGATCCGAGCGAGTTGCGTGCGGTTGCGGGCGTCACGCCCGAGATATACGAGAAGCTACGTCCCTGGGTCTGCGCGCTTCCCACGACCGACCTGTCGCCGATCAACGTCAACACCCTCACGCCCGAACAGGCCCCGCTCTTGTCCATGCTGATGCCCGATAAGCTGCCGCCGGAGCGGGCTCGCGCGCTGCTCGCGGCGCGGCCACCCGGCGGCTTCGAGAGCGGCTACACCTTCTGGCGCAGTGCGTCGGATCAAGGAATTGTGCCGGGCGGCGACGTGGAGGCGCAGACGAGCGTGCGGACTCGCTGGTTCACCCTCCAGCTGAGGGTGGTGCTGGGGGACAGCGAGGTGTTCGAAACGGGGCTGATCGACGCCGGCGTGCCGCCCGCGCGACTGGTCCGCCGCAGCTGGGGCGACCCCGCATGAGCACGCTCGTCCTGTTCATCGCGCCGGACGATCGCCTGAGCGACTGGTGGCTGGTCGAGGGTGGCGCCGTCGCCCAGCGCGGCGAAGCCGATACGCTGGTGCCCGGCGCACTGCCGGAGCGCGTGGTCGCGGTCGCGCCCGCCGAGGCGATGACCGTGCATGTCGCCGAACTGGGCAGCCTCGCCACGCAGCAGGCGCGGACCGCGGCGCGGCTGCTCGTTGCTGAGACAAGTGTTGCACCCATCGAGACGCAGCATGTGGCGGTGGGCGAGGCGGACGGGCCGGACCGCACGGTGGCGGTGATCGGGAACGGCCGCGTGTCCGCCTGGCTGGAGTCGCTGCAGGCGCGGGGCATCGATCCCGACGCACTGCTCGCGGCACCGCTGCTGCTGCCGCGCCCGGAGTCAGGCTTTGTCCGTGCCCGCATCGGCGCCGAGACGGTGCTTCGTGGACGCAGCGCCGCCTTTGTCGAAGAGCCGGGCCTGACCGAGTTGCTGACCGGCGATGCGTCGATCGAGGATGTCGACGCCGAGCCCGCGGTGCTGGCGGCACTCGACGCGCCCGAGCTCGACCTGCGCCAGGGTGGCTTCGCCAAGCGGCGGCGCTTCCGCATCGATTGGGCCCTGACCAAGCGCCTGGCCGCTCTCGGAGCCGGGATCGCCGCCGTCACGCTGCTGATCGCGATCGTCCAGATCGTCCGCTACGGCTTTGCTGCCGATGCGCTCGATGCCGAGGCGCAACGGGTGGCGGCGACTGCCGTCCCGAATGCAGGCGCCGATCCGGTCGCCGCGATGCAGGCTCGGCTGGCCGCTCGGCGCGGCGCCGGGCTCGGGTTTACCGCAACGGCGGGCGCGACGCTGACGGCGGTGCAGGCGGTCCCTAGCGTCGAACTTGCGAGCCTGACGTTCGAAAGCGACGGTCTGCTGCGAGCCACCATCCTCGCGCCCGGTGCGGCCGAGGCGGAAGCCCTGCGCGCGCGGCTCCGAGCCACGGGCCTGAACGTGGAAGCGACGCCCTTCACCAGCGAAGGCGGCCGGATCCGCGGCGAGTTCAGGATCGGCGGACGATGACGGCACAGTTCACGGCCTGGTGGCGCGAGCGTTCGCTGCGGGAACAGCGGCTGTTGCTTGTGATGGCGGCGTTGCTTGCAATCACGATCCTGTGGCTCGGCATCTACAGGCCGATCCAGGCCGGCCTGTCGAACAGCCGCGAGCGGCACCAGGAGGCGGTAGTTCGGCTCGGCGAGGTGAAGGCCCAGGCGGAGGCGCTGCGCGGCGCGGGCACTACGCGGCTTCCCGCGCCGCTCGCCGCCTTCGTCACGGAGTCTGCCAATCAGGCTGGCTTTGCGAACGCGACCGTCGCCCCGCAGGGCGACCGGCGGGTGGCGCTGTCCATCTCCGCGGCCCGGCCGGGCCCCGTGCTCGCCTGGCTCGCCTCGCTGGAGACGCGCGGCGTCGTGGTCGAACGGCTGGTCGCGCGCGCCAACACCGATCCGACGCTCACCATCGATGCGACGCTGTCGGGTGGAGGAGGCTGATGCGGCTTCGGATCCCCGCACGGCGCATCGTCCTCTTCGCCGGGCTGCTCGCTTTTGCGTTGCTGATCTTCCTGCCGTTGCGGCTGGTGCTCGGTTGGGCGGGTGGACCGCTCGACGCGCGCGAGGCGAGCGGCAGCGTCTGGTCCGGCAGCCTGAAGGAGGCCCGGATCGGCGGCGCGGCGCTCGGCGACCTTGACGCCCGGCTCGCCTTCCTGCCGCTGCTCGTCGGCCAGGCCCGGTTCGAGGTCGAGCGGCCGAGCGGCGCTCCGGACCGCTTCGCGGGCGCCTTCGCCGTCTCCGCCCGCACCCGGTCGGCACATTCGGTGACCGGGACCGTGCCGGTGGAGGGAGCGTTCGGCGCGCTTCCGGTCGCGACGCTCGACCTCACGGACGTCTCCGTGCGCTTTCGCGACGACACCTGCGACTCTGCCGAAGGTCTTGTGCGCGCGACCCTGTCGAGTGCACCGGAAGGCCTGCCCAGCTCGCTCACTGGCTCGGCACGATGCGACCGCGGCGCGTTGCTCCTGCCCTTGAGCGCAGGCGCGGGCGGCGTCGAACTGCGGCTGTTCGGCGACGGGCGCTGGACCGCCTCCGTGCGCCTGCCGAGCGGCGCCGGCCCGACGATCGAGGGCCGCTTCTAGCCCTTTCACTTGACGCGTGGCGATGCGCGCTCCTATGTGCGCGCCGCGGTTTCTGGCCGTCGTGGCGATCGTAGCTCAGTTGGTTAGAGCGCCGGTTTGTGGTACCGGAGGTCGCGGGTTCAAGACCCGTCGATCGCCCCATTTTTCCTCCAGTTTCAGAGGCTTTGCGTGACGGCCTGGGACCTCCCCGACTTTGACGATCATGAGGGCGTGCATCTTTTCCGGGACCGGGCGAGCGGCCTGACGGCGGTGATCGCGGTCCATTCGACCGCGCTCGGACCGGCGGCTGGCGGCGTGCGCTTCTGGCACTATGGCGCGGCGGGCGAGGCCGTCACCGACGCGCTGCGCCTGTCGCGCGGCATGAGCTACAAGAACGCGATGGCGGGCTTGCCCCTGGGCGGGGGCAAGGGCGTGATCCTGGCCGACCAGGCGGGCACCAAGACTCAGTCGCTGCTGCAGGCGTTCGGCAAGGCCGTGAATACGCTCGGCGGCTGTTATGTCACCGCCGAGGATGTCGGCATCTCGACCGACGACATGGTCGCCATCTCCAAGCAGACCAAGTTCGTCTCCGGGCTGCCGGTGGCGCAGGGCTCGGCTGGCGGCGATCCGGGGCCGTTTACGGCCTATGGCGTGTTCCTGGGCGTGAAGGCCGCGGTGAAGCGCGCGCTGGGCAAGGACAGCATGAGCGGCGTGCATGTCGCGATTCAAGGCGTCGGCAGCGTCGGCGGCGGTCTTGCCAAGCTGCTGGCCGAGGAAGGCGCCAAGTTGACGCTCGCGGATGTGAATGCTGATCGCGCGCGAGCGCTGGCGGAGCAGTTGGGCGGGACGGCTGTCCGCTCGGACGAGATACTGGGCGTTGAGGCCGATGTGGTCAGCCCGAATGCCTTGGGCGCGATTCTGACCGAAGAGACGATCGCCGCGCTACGCACGCCCATTGTCGCCGGCGGCGCGAACAACCAGCTCGCGACTCCGCAGGATGGCGACCGCATCCATGGACGCGGCATCCTCTATGCGCCCGATTACGTGATCAACGCAGGCGGCATCATCAATGTCGGCCTCGAATATCTCGGCCGTGGCGACGAGGCCGAGGTGCGCTCGCGCATCCGGCTGATCCCGGACCGGCTTGAGCAGGTCTGGGCCGAGAGCGCCCACACCGGTGACCCCGCAGCGCGTGTCGCCGATCGCATCGCCCAGCGGCTGATCGGGCGGGGTTAAATTCCTTCGTCATTGCGAGCGTAGCGGAGCAATCCAGAGTGGCGGACGCATCTGCTGGATCGCTTCGCTGCGCTCGCAACGACGGTGAGGAACTAAATCGAAGAACTCACGTTGTTTCGCCCCCGACGCTCCATTCCGGCTTCCGATAATCGGATCAGTCGGATAAGACGGCGCCGAACATGCACGCGTTCGCAAATCCCACCCGGTTCCTGTCGATTGCGCGGCCGTTGACGCCGTGGCTGATGGGCGTCGGCGCGCTGCTCGTGGCGTATGGCTGTTATGCCGGGCTGGTCCTCACGCCGCCCGATTATCTGCAGGGCGAAAGCGTGCGGATCATGTACGTGCATGTGCCTGCCGCGTGGCTGGGCATGGGCGGCTGGATGGGGGTGGCAATCGCGAGCCTGACGCAGCTCGTCTGGCGGCATCCGCTCGCCGGGGTCGCGGCCCGCGCGATCGCGGCGCCGGGTGCGCTGTTCACGGCCATCTGCCTCGTGAGCGGCTCCATCTGGGGGAGCATCACCTGGGGCACCTGGTGGCAATGGGATGGGCGGATGACGTCGATGCTCGTCCTGCTCTTCCTCTATTTCGGCTATATTGCGCTGGCGAACTCGAGCGACGAGAAGACCAGCGTAAGCAAGGCGACCGCGATCTTCGGGCTGATCGGGGCGGTGAACGTGCCGATCATCAACCGCTCGGTCGTGTGGTGGAACTCACTGCATCAGGGGCCGAGCATCACGCTCAAGGGCTCGACCATCTCGTCCGAGATCCTTTGGCCGCTCGCCTTTACGACGCTCGGCTTCTCGCTGATGTTCGGCGGCATCGTACTGATGCGCATGCGCGCCAATCTCGCATCGGCCAAGGCCGAGGCGCGGCTGCGGAGGCTCGCCACCGCATGAACCACTGGCCCTACATTGCCGCGGCTTATGTGCTGACCATCGGCGGGATGGGCGGCCTGAGCCTCGTCGCGTGGCTGCGCATGCGCAAGGCTGAGGCAGAGGCGGAAGCGACCCGGCGCAAATGAAGGCCAAGCACCAACGCCTGTGGCTGGCGCTCATCGCGCTGGCCGCCTTGATCGGCGCCGGGCTGCTCGCAGCGTCTGCGCTGAAGGATCAGGCGGCGTATTTCTACTCGCCGGCCGACCTGCAGCGCACCGACGTGCCGGTCGGCAAGGCCATCCGCCTGGGCGGCATGGTCGCGGACAAGTCGATCGTCCGCGCTCCCGATGGTGTGACGATTGAGTTCGTCGTGGCCGACGGCCCGGCCCGCACCAAGGTTCGCTTCCGCGGCATCGCGCCCGACCTGTTCAAGGAGAATAGCGGTGTGGTGGCGGAGGGCTCGATGGGCGCCGACGGTGTCTTCGTTGCCGACAACATCCTCGCCAAGCATGACGAGCGCTACATGCCGCCGGAGCTCGCCAAGGTGCAGGGCGAGACCAAGCACAAGACGGAGACGCTGGAGAAATGATCGCGGAAGCCGGGCTGGCAGCCTTGTGGCTGGCGGCGGCGCTTGCGCTGCTGCAGTTCGTCATGGGTGCGGTGGCACTGACCCCGGGCCGCGAAGAAGCGGGCGCCGTGGTGCGTCCGGTGGCGGTGGTGCAGGGGTTGCTGACGCTTGCAGCCTTCCTGTTGCTGGTCTGGCTGTTCGTCGCCTCCGACATGTCGGTGAAATTGGTCGCGAGCCACAGCGCGTCGAACAAGCCGATGCTCTACAAGGTGGCCGGCACCTGGGGAAACCATGAGGGCTCGATGCTGCTCTGGGTCACGATCCTGGGCGTGGCGGGTGCGGCGGTGGCGATATTCGAGCGGCGCACCTCCGAGCGGATGATGATCGCGACGCTGGCGGCGCAGGCGGCCATCGGCTTGGGCTTCTTCGCCTTCCTGCTCTTCTCGTCCAATCCCTTCGAGCGGCTGATCCCGGCAGCGATGGACGGGCAGGGGCTCAACCCGCTGCTGCAGGACCCGGGCTTGGCGTTCCACCCGCCCACCCTTTACCTCGGTTATGTCGGGCTCTCGGTGGCCTTCTCCTTCGCTGTCGGGGCGCTGGTGACGCGCGAGGTGAATGCGGCCTTTGCGCGTGCGATGCGGCCTTGGGTGCTCGCGGCCTGGATCATGCTGACGCTCGGCATTACCGCTGGCAGCTATTGGGCCTATTACGAGCTGGGCTGGGGCGGCTGGTGGTTCTGGGACCCGGTCGAGAATGCGTCGCTGATGCCGTGGCTCGCGGCCACGGCTTTGCTCCATTCGGTAACCGTGCTGGCGACGCGCGACTCGCTGCGCGCCTGGACCGTCATGCTGGCGGTGGTCGCTTTTTCCATGTCGATGGTTGGTACCTTTCTGGTGCGCTCGGGCATTCTGACCAGCGTCCACGCTTTTGCCGTCGATCCGGAGCGCGGCAGCTTCATCCTGGCGCTGCTCGCAATCTATATTGGCGGCGCGCTGGCGCTGTTCGGGCTGCGCATCGCGACTGTCAAGGAAGGCACGCAGTTCGAGGCGGTGAGCCGCGAAGGCATGCTTGTCACCAACAACCTGCTGCTGTCGGCGATCCTCGGCATCGTCTTCGTCGGCACCCTCTACCCGCTGTTCGCCGAGGCCGTGTCGGGCGAGAAGCTTTCGGTGGGCCCGCCTTACTTCAATACCGCCGCAGGTCCGATTACCTTGCTGCTTGTCGCTTTGATGGCGGCCGGACCGTTGATGCGCTGGCGGCGCGACCAGCTGCGGCAGGTGCTGAACCGCATGGCGCTGCCCATCCTCCTGACCGCGCTCGCTCTTCTGCTCGTCGTGATCTTCGCGCCAGGCGTCGGAGTTTTCCCACTGCTCGGACTGGTGATCGCGCTCGGCGTGGCGGCCGGGAGCGTGGCGCCGCTCTGGGGGCGTAATCTCCGCCGGACGCCGCTTTTCACCTGGGGCATGGTAATCGCTCACCTGGGCATTGCCGTCGCGCTCGCCGGAATGGCGTGCGAGGCGGCGTTCACCAAGGAGACGCTCGCGGCCGTGCGCATCGGCGAGACCAAGCAGGTCGGCCCCTTCAGCGTGCGACTGGACGATGTGGAACCGATCGCGGGTCCGAACTGGACCGCGCTCGAGGCGACGCTCACCGCCACCAAGGACGGTGGCGCGCCCGTCGTGCTGAAGCCTCAAGCCCGCATGTTCGCCAGCCCGCCGACCGAGACCAGCGAGTCCGCGATCTCGACCCGGTGGAACGGGCAACTCTACACGGTGCTGGGCAAGCAGGACGAGGATGGGCGCTGGCAGCTCCGCCTGTGGTGGAAGCCGTTCGTGACGCTGATCTGGCTGGGCGGCGGGCTGGTGGCACTGGGCGGCCTGCTTTCGCTACTAGGTCGCGTGCGCCGTGAGGGCCGCAAGAGCGATCGGCTCGCCTGGGCATGAGACGCTTTTGGCTGTGGGCGCCGCTCGCCGGGTTCGTCATCTTCTTTGCCGTGGTCGCCTTTGGGCTGATCAGCCCGGCGGACCGGAACATCGCCTCCAAGATGGTCGGCAAGCCGTTGCCTGCGTTCGAGCTGCCGGGAGGGGCGCCGGGGCGCGAAGGTTTTTCGAGCCGCGACCTCGCAACCGGCCAACCGCGGCTCCTCAACGTATTCGCCAGCTGGTGCGTCCCCTGTGTGGCCGAGGCGCCGATCCTGATGGAGCTGAAGCGCCGCGGCGTGAAGATCGACGCGATCGCGATCCGCGACCGGCCCGAAGATGTCGCCGCCTTCCTGCAGCGCAACGGCGATCCCTATGAGCGGATCGGTTCCGACACGGCATCGCGCGTGCAGCTGGCGATGGGATCGTCGGGCGTGCCCGAGACCTTCGTCGTCGATGGCAAGGGCGTGATCCGCCACCAGCATATCGGCGACATCCGGCCGGAGAATGTGGAGACGATTTTGGCCGAGCTGGAGAAGGCACGGTGAGTGACGCCATCTCCCGCTCGTCCCGAGCGAAGTCGAGGGGCGCGTCTCCGAACTTTGGCACCAGCGCCCCTCGACTACGCTCGGGACGAGCGATTTGGGTTGGCTTGGCACTGTTGTTGACCACCCCCGCCATGGCCGACTCGACCTTGGCGCCAGCCAAATACGCCTACCAGCAACTGCCGGACCCCAAGCAGGAGGCGCAGGCCAAGGACCTGATGGCCACGATCCGGTGCATCGTCTGCCAAGGCCAGGCCGTGATCGACTCCGACGCCGAGCTGGCGGGCGACATGCGGGACCTGATCCGCACGCGTATCCAGGCCGGCGAGACGCCCGACCAGATTAAGGATTGGCTGATCGAGCGTTATGGCGCCTACATCACCTATGAGCCGCCGCTGACGCCGGTCACCTGGCCGCTGTGGATCGCGCCTCTGCTGCTGCTCGGCATCGGTGCCTGGCTGGCGCGCGGCCGTTTTCGGAAGCATCGTTGATGGGTTGGCTAGTCGTTCTCGCGCTCGTGCTGCTGGTGGGCGCTGCGCTCTGGAAATGGGGCAAGCTGCCGCGCTCGGCGTTCGAGCCGGTCGGTGCGGCGCTGCTGCTGGGGCTCGCCGGCTATGCGCTGCAAGGCCGGCCCGAGACTCCAGGCAAGTCGGTGGCGCCACAGGCGCAGACCGTTTCAATTGACGAGAAGCAGGTCGAGACACGCGCGCAGATGGGCCAGCGCTTCGGGACCGCCGCGCAATGGCTCACCGCTGCCGATGGCGCGATGCGGGCGGGCGTGCCGCAGGCGGCCGTCACCTATATCCGCTCGGGACTGAAGGAGAATCCGCGCGATCCGGACCTGTGGGTCGGGCTCGGCAATGCGCTCATCGTACATAACGGGGGTGTGGTTTCCCCGGCCGCGACCTATGCCTTCCAAAAGGCCGCCGACATCGCGCCCAACCATCCGGGGCCTCCTTTCTTCATGGGTCTGGCCTTCGCGCAGTCTGGCCAGTTCGCGCAGGCGAAGGCGGTTTGGACCCAGCTTCTCGCGCGGGCTCCTGCGGACGCACCGTGGCGCGCAGACCTCGAGAGCCGGCTGGCGCAGCTGCCGAGCTAGGTGTAGAGCGCCGCTCGCCAGAGGGTCGGGCGGCCGCGTCGCATTTCGGTGCGCCGAGGAAAGTCCGGGCTCCGCGGAACAACGGTGCCGGGTAACGCCCGGTGGCCCGCTTGCGGGTCAAGGACAGTGCCACAGAAAGCAGACCGCCGCGGCTTCGGCCAGGCAAGGGCGAAAGGGTGGGGCAAGAGCCCACCGCGTCTCCGGCAACGAAGACGGCACGGCAAACCCCACCGGGAGCAAGACCGAATAGGGGCGGCGCGCAGCTCGCTGCAGGGCCTTGTTCCGGCCCAGTCGCCCGGGTTGGTTGCTGGAGGCTGCGGGCAACCGTGGCCCGAGAGGAATGGTCGCCCATCATCCGCGAGGGTGTGGACAGAACCCGGCTTATAGACCCTCTGGCGCTCACCTTTGCAGGACCTCGTTCGTTCCACTTTGGGAACTTTCCGGGCCGCTCGTTCATTTGACGGCAAGGAACCGCACGGCTATTCCGCGCGGTAACGGAGCGCGCCCCGGTCCTCGGGAGCGCGCCCTTTGTCTTTGCTTGGGGAGGGTCTCTTGGCCGACCGCGTGCCTGCTCATTCGCTTGGCTCTATGGGTATCGAAACCGGAGCCGAGCTCCACTGGAATCTGACCACCGCACCTTTGATCGAACACGCTGTTCGCCGCGGTGAGGGCGTGCTCGCCAAGGATGGACCGCTGGTGGTGGCGACCGGCAAGCACACCGGGCGCTCCGCCAACGACAAGTTCATCGTGCGCGACGCAGAGACCGAAGAGACGGTCTGGTGGGGCAAGACCAACAAGGGCATGACCCCCGACCACTTCCAGGCGCTGAAGCAGGACTTCCTGGCGCACCTTAAGACCAAGCCGACCCTCTTCGTCCAGGACCTGTTCGGCGGCTCTCAGCCCGAGCACCGGGTGCGCGTGCGCGTGATCAACGAGTTCGCCTGGCACAACTTGTTCATCCGCACGCTGTTGGTGCGGCCGGACGCGGCGGACCTGCCCGGCTTCGAGCCTGAATACACGATTATCGACCTGCCGAGCTTCCAGGCCGATCCCGAGCGTCACGGCACGCGCTCGGAGACGGTCATCGCGGTCAACTTCAGCGAGAAGCTGATCCTGATCGGCGGCACCGCATACGCCGGCGAGATGAAGAAGTCGGTGTTCGGCATCCTCAATTATCTGCTGCCGACCAAGGGCGTGATGCCGATGCATTGCTCGGCCAATGTCGGCCCGGACGGTCGTACGGCCGTGTTCTTCGGCCTGTCGGGCACCGGCAAGACGACGCTGTCGGCCGATGCGAGCCGCACGCTGATTGGCGACGACGAGCATGGCTGGTCCGACACGGCGGTCTTCAACTTCGAGGGCGGCTGCTACGCCAAGATGATCCGCCTCTCGCCCGAAGCCGAGCCGGAGATCTACGCGACCACGAAGCGCTTCGGCACGGTGCTCGAGAATGTCGTGGTCGACCCCGTCACGCGGGAGCTCGACTTCGACGACAACACGCTCGCCGAGAACAGCCGCGGCGCTTACCCGATCGAGTTCATTCCGAACTGCTCGGAGAAGAACCTGGGGCCGGTGCCGGCAAACATGATCTTCCTGACGGCCGATGCCTATGGCGTGCTGCCGCCGATCGCCAAGCTCACGCCCGACCAGGCCATGTATCACTTCCTCTCCGGCTACACGGCGCGTGTGGCGGGCACGGAGATCGGCGTGACCGAGCCCGACGCGACTTTCTCCACCTGCTTCGGCGCGCCGTTCATGCCGCGGCACCCGTCCGTCTACGGCAACCTGCTCAAGGAGCGGATCGCCAAGGGCGGTGTCGATTGCTGGCTGGTCAACACCGGCTGGACCGGCGGCAAGTACGGCACCGGCTCGCGCATGCCGATCAAGGCGACACGGGCGCTGCTTAACGCCGCGCTCGACGGCAGCCTGAATAACGCGGAGTTCCGCACCGATCCGAACTTCGGCTTCAAGGTGCCGGTGGCGGTATCGGGCGTCGACGCCGCGATCCTCGACCCGCGCGGGACCTGGGCGGACAAGGACGCTTACGACCAGACGGCGCGCAAGCTCGTCCAACAATTCATCGACAATTTCGCCCAGTTCGAAAGCCATGTCGATGAGGGGGTCCGCCAAAGCGCCCCCAGAGCCGCCTAACCAGCCCGGTCTCTGACGGATTGGGCACCCGAGAAAGGAGCCCGATCCAGATGACCGACCATCTACCCCGCCTGTTCGCGACCGCCGCCGAGGTCCGCCGCCTCGGCGAAGGCCTGATCGCCTGCACGCTCAAGCGGGCTGATTGGACGCACGAGGCGCATCTCGCCGCCACCCTGTACCTAGTCGTGGAGCGGCCCGAGATCGATCTGGACGCAGAGCTGCCTGGCTTCATCCGACGCCTCAACGAGAGCGTGGGCGGCAGGAACACCGATACCGAAGGCTATCACCACACCATCACGCTCACCTACCTGGTCGCGATCCGCGACCACGCGAGCGAGACAGAGGGGCAGGAGCTCTGTGCCCGCACGAATGCGCTCCTGCTGAGCGAGCGCGGCCGGCGCGATTGGCCGCTTCGCTTCTATTCGGATGAGCGGCTATTCTCTCCCGCCGCGCGGCTCGGGTTCGTACCGCCGGACCGGTCCTAGGGCGCTAAGCCGAGCAAGCTCTGCACGAGGGATCTTTCGGGATTCTGATCGTGCGAAGCGAGGGGTTCACGCCGTCGAAGACATGGACCTTGCCTGCGAGGTCCGGCCCGAACTCCACAATGGCGCGCACGGCCTCCATTGCACCCCAGCTGCCGATCAGTCCCGCCATGGCGCCCAGCACGCCCTGTTCTGCGCAGGTGTCGCAATCGTCCGCATTGAACGCATCGCCGACAAAGCAGCGATAGCAAGGCTGGGCCGCTTCCCAGCCGCGGAACGTCCCGATCTGACCCTGAAACTGACCGAGCGCGGCGGACACAAGCGGGATGCGCGCGCGGGTGCAATGATCGGACACGATCAGGCGAGTCGCGAAGTTGTCGCAGCCGTCAAGAACAAGGTCCGCCTCGCCGATCAACTCGGCGGCGTTCTCCGCATCGAGCCGCGCCTGCACGGGCTCAAACACGACATCCGGGTTGAGCCGCTGGGCCATGTGGGCGGCAACTTCGACCTTTGCGCGACCGACTTCCTCCGTTCCGAACAGTGTCTGCCGCTGGAGGTTCGACAGGCTCACGACATCATCGTCGATGACCCGCAAGGTTCCGATGCCGGCGGCCGTCAGATACTGGATGGCAGGACAGCCGATGCCGCCCGCTCCGATGACCGCGACGCGCGCTTTCGCCAGCTTCACCTGACCCGCGCCGCCAATCTCCTTCAGGACGATGTGGCGGGCGTAGCGGTCGAGTTGTTGGTCTGTAAGGGTCACACGCCCGTCGAGCCGAACCCGCCCGCGCCCCGTTCCGTGTCGTCCAGCGCCTCCACTTCCTCGAACCGGGCCTGGATCACGGGGGCTGGAACGAGCTGGGCGATACGGTCGCCGCGCGCGATCGGGAAGGGCTGCGGGCCGAGATTGGCCAGGATCACTTTCACTTCGCCCCTGTAATCCGCGTCGATCGTACCCGGCGTGTTGAGGCAGGTGATGCCATGCTTCAGCGCTAGGCCGGAGCGGGGGCGGACCTGCACTTCATAGCCTACCGGGATTGCGATGGCGAAGCCGGTGGCGACCGCGTGCCGCGCGCCCGGCTCCAGGGTCAGCGCCTCGGCCGCAACCACGTCCATTCCTGCCGCGTGGGCGGTGGCGTAGGCGGGCAGCGGCAGGCCTTCGCCATGTGGCAATCGTTTCAAGCGGATATCGATCATCGCAGCCTTGCGTCCACGGAATAGCGGCCCGGGCCCTCGGTCGCGAAGAGGATACCCAGGAACACGAGGATGAGCGCAGGCCACCAGCCGTTAAAGTCCTGTGGCCAGTGCACCATGTAGACCGCCACCAGGAAGACGAACACGGTCACCAGCCCCGCCCAGCGCGTGAGCAGGCCGAGGACGAAGGCGATGCCGCACAGGAACTGCGCCCAGACGCACAGCGGCGCCAGCACGTCCACCGCGGGAAAGCCGAACTGGGTCAGGAACTTCCTGAACTCATCCATGCGCGCTGCGCTGATGATGTTGTCGTGGCTCTGGTAGATCAGAAAGGCGCCGGTTACGAGCCGGAGCAGGAGCAGGCCCAGGTCGCCGAACCGGGCCAGTGGCGTCAGCAGCAGATAATCGCGCCTCGTCATGTCGCTTCCCCTTGCAAGGCGGCGACGATGCGTTCGGCAAGCCGTTCTGCGACCCTGGTTTTCGACGAACGGTCCCAGCTTTCGACGGACTGCGCAGTGACGAGATGGACGCTGTTCTCGGAGCCGCCCATGACATCGCCCGAAACGTCATTGGCAACGATCCAGTCCGCACCCTTGCGCGCGAGCTTCCCCTGTGCGTTGGGCAGGACATTCTCGGTCTCCGCCGCAAACCCGACCACCAGTCGCGGGCGCTGTGGATGGCGCGAAAGGCCCGCGAGGATGTCCGGGTTCTCGGTGAGGGCCAGCGCAGGAGGAGCGCCTCCCGGCTGCTTCTTGATCTTGGCGCCGGACGCCTCGACCCGCCAATCCGCGACCGCCGCGACCAGCACCGCGGCGTCTGCGGGTAGAGTCTGCTCCACCGCAGCGGCCATCTCCCGCGCGGTTTCTACATCGATACGGTCAACGCCAGCCGGAGTCGGCAGCGCTACCGGGCCGCTGATCAGGGTCACTCGGGCGCCCTGCCGGGCGAGCGCCTCGGCAATGGCGAAGCCCTGTTTGCCCGACGATCGATTGGCGAGGTAGCGGACCGGATCGATCGGCTCTTGTGTGGGCCCTGCGGTAACGATGATGTGCGGACTGACGCTCGTCCCGAGCGCAGTCGAGGGGCGTTGCTCCGAACCGTGGTGCCCGCGCCCCTCGACTTCGCTGGGGACGAGCGATGAAGTTATAGCAGCAAAAATCGCCTGCGGCTCCGGCAAGCGCCCCGGCCCGAACTCGCCACACGCCATTGGACCTTCGTCCGGCTCCAGCACCGTCACCCTGTCCGCGCGCAGCCGCTCGACGTTGCGGCGGGTCGCCGGGTGCTGCCACATACGAACGTTCATCGCGGGCGCCGCCAGCACGGGCTTGTCCGTCGCCAGCAACAGCGTAGTCGCGAGATCATCCGCTATCCCGGCGGCCATGCGCGCGAGGAGATCGGCCGTCGCGGGCGCCACCACAACCAGGTCAGCCTCGCGGCTGAGCTGGATATGGCCCATCTCCGCCTCGTCCTTCAGGTCCCACAGGCTGGTATGGACCGGCTGCTCGGAAAGCGCGGCGAGCGTCATTGGCGTGACGAACTGCGCGCCACCCTCGGTCAGCACGCACCGCACGCTCATGCCCGCCTTGCGGATCAGCCGCACAAGCTCGCACGCCTTGTAGGCCGCAATCCCGCCGCCGACGATCAAGAGGATGCGTGCCCCCGTCATGCGGTCAGGTTAGCAGCAAAGTCAGGCCGGCCCCAGCCGCTGCCGCGATCAGGGCGACGGTACCGTAACGCAGGCTGCTACTGATGCCGACGACGTTTATGTCGACGAGCGGTGGGGCGGGTGGAGCGGCACCGGGCTTGGGGATTTGAGCGTCGAGGCGGCGGATCAGGTCGGGGATCAGGGCGACGGTGCGGCCGAACTCGACGAGACGGTCGGCCGCCCAGGCCTCGGGCCCGATTTCGGTGCGGATCCATTCCTGTACAAAGGGGGCCGCCGTCTCCCACATGTTGATGTCGGGATCGAGCGCCTGCGCCACGCCTTCGACCATCACCATCGTCTTTTGCAGCAGCAGCAGGTGTGGCTGGGTCTGCATGTCGAAGTCGCGGGTGATTGCGAACAGCCCGTCGAGCATGGAGCCGATCGAGATGTCCTTGGCCGGCAGCCCGCGCATCGGTTCGCCGACAGCACGAAGCGCGGTCGTGAACTCGGCGATATTGTGGTGCGGCGGCACATAGCCGGCCTCGAAATGAATTTCGGCGACACGCTCGTAGGTGCCGGTGATCAGGCCGTAGAGGATTTCTGCCAGCCACATGCGGGCGCGGCGATCGATCCGGCCCATGATGCCAAAGTCGATCGCCACCAGATCGCCATTGCCGCGCACGAACAAATTGCCCTGGTGCATGTCGGCGTGGAAAAAGCCTTCGGAGATCGCCTGGCGCAGAAAGGCGCGCACGAGCCGCGCGGCGAGCTCCTTCGGATCATGGCCGGCGGCGATCAGTTCGTCGCGGCGGCTGATCTTGATGCCGTCGATCCATTCGAGCGTCATGACCCGGCGCGCCGTTCGCGCCCAGTCGATGGACGGCACGCAATAGCCAGGCTCCGCCTGCATGCCCTGGGCGAGTTCGGACGCGGACGCCGCCTCGCGCCGCAGATCGAGTTCGCGCATCGTCCATTGCCGGAAGTTGGCGATCACCAGCCGCGGACGCAGGCGCTGGAACTCGCCGCCGAACGACTCAACCTGTGCCGCCGCCCACTCATAGGTTTCGAGCGCCTTGGCGAACTCGTCCTCGACTCCGGGCCGAAGAACCTTGACCGCGACGTCGCGGCCGTCGCTGGTCACCGCCCGGTGCACCTGCGCGATGGAGGCTGCGCCGACCGGTTCGGGGTCGATTGACTGGAACAAGGCTTCGATCGGTTTCCCGAGCGCCTGCTCGATCGCCTTTCGCACCTCTTCGAACGGCGCGGGCGGCAGATTGTCCTGGAGCTGGGTGAGATCGGCCGCTGCTTCCGGTCCGACCAGATCAGGGCGCGTCGCGAGCGCTTGGCCGAACTTGATGGCGGCCGGGCCCAGCGATTGGAACGCAGTGGAGTACGCCGGCGTGTCTGGAATGCGCGCTCCGAAGCGGGCGACCCGCACGAGACGCCGCACCGCAGGCGGCGTCATCGCATCGCGCTCGATCCCCCGCAGGGCGCCGTGGCGCGCCAGGGTGCGGCCCCATTTCAGCAACCGGAAGAGATGCGTGGCGGTGGTCGCCACTCAGATTTTCCAGCCGCTGTGGATCGCCACCAGCCCGCCGAGGAGCGGCTCGACATGAGTGCGCACGAATCCGGCCTCGCCGATCATGCGTTCGAAAGTCGGCATGTCCGGGAAGCGGCGGATCGACTCGATCAGGTAGCGGTAGCTGTCCTCGTCCTTCGCCACGATCTTGCCGATCTGCGGCACCACGCGATGCGAGTAAAAGTCGTAGAGCTCGGCAAAACCGGGCCAGAGCGTGGTCGAGAATTCGAGGCAGAAGAAGCGGCCGCCACGCTTCAGCACGCGATGTGCCTCGCGTAGCGCAGCCGGAATGTCGGTCACGTTTCGAATGCCGAACGCGATCGTATAGGCGTCGAAGAAGCGATCCGGATAGGTCAGCCGCTCGGCATTGGCCTCACTCCACACCAGAGTATCGAGCCTGCGCGCCTGGGCCCGGCTCATGCCGACTTCAAGCATCTGCGGGTTGATGTCGGCGACGGTCACGTGCGCGCCGGCCGCGGCTAGTCGGAAGGCGATGTCGCCCGTCCCGCCGGCCATGTCGAGGATGTGCTCGCCCGCGCGCGGCTTCACGCGGCGTACGAAGCGGTCCTTCCACAGCCGGTGCATGCCGCCGGACATCGCGTCATTCATGATGTCGTAGCTGCGCGCCACGTTGGAGAAGACGGCGCCGACGCGGCGGGTCTTCTCTTCCGGCGCGACCTCTTGATATCCGAACGAGACGGTGTCTGGCATGGCGGTCCGATAGCGGGAGCTTGTGGGGCAAGCAAACGCGCTCTAGCGCCACCTTGTGCCCGAGCTTCCCGAAGTCGAGACGACCGTGCGCGGGCTGCGGCCGGTGCTGGAGGGGCAGCAGCTTGCTTCCGTCGAGCCGCGCCGTCTGGATCTGCGCTTCCCGTTTCCGCCGGACCTGCGCCAGCGGCTGACGGGCGCGCGGGTGACCGGCCTCGGCCGTCGCGCGAAATATGGCCTGATCGACACCGATCGCGGCGACACGATGATCTTCCACCTCGGCATGTCCGGCCGATGGCGTGTCGATCCGGAGGGGATCGGAACACACGACCATCTGGTGCTGGAGACTGGGGCAGGGCGGTGGCTCAGCCTCAACGACCCGCGCCGGTTCGGCTTTGTGGAACTGGTGACGACAGAGGCGCTGCCTGCCTATCCGCCCTTCGCGGCGATGGGTCCGGAGCCGCTCGGGCCTGAGTTCAACGCCGCTTACCTGTCAGCGGCGCTGGCGGGTCGCAGCGCGCCCATCAAGGCGCTGCTGCTCGATCAGCGGATCGTGGCCGGCCTTGGGAATATCTACGTGTGCGAGGCGCTGCACATGGCGGGCATCTCCCCGACAAGGGCCGGCGGCAGGATCGGTGCAAAACGGCTGGAGGGTCTCGTCGCGGCGATCAAGGACGTTCTCGTCTGGGCGATCGAAGCGGGCGGCTCGACGATCCGCGACTATGCCAGGCCGGACGGCGAGCTCGGCTATTTCGCCCGGCAATGGCGAGTCTATGGCCGGGAAGGCGAGCCGTGCAGTTGCGGTCGCCCGGTCCGCCGCCGCACCGAAGGCGGCCGATCGACCTTCTATTGCGCGGCCTGTCAGCGCTGATCGGCGGGCAGGTTCACGGTCTCGAGCTCGGCTCGGAGGGTCTGCACGTCCATCAGCCGGTCGTTGACAACCGACTGTGCCCGCGTGGCCCACGCCTTCAGCTGCGGATTGTCGCCACCGTCGCCATAGGCGCGGATGAGACCGACCAGGGCCGTAAGCGTCTCGACCTGCTGCTCGGCAAAGGCGCGCTCCAGGGGGTCCCCCTTCGTCGATGACAGGACGGCAAGATCGCTCTGGTAAGTCGTCTCGCCGCCTGCCGGGGCGAGTTGCAGCCGCGACGCCGCAGCGATCTGGCCGAGCTCGGTGCGCAAGGCCTCGACGTCCGTCTGCAGCTTACGCGCGAACTGCTGGACCTTGGCCTGCTCCGCCTTCGGATCCACCATGCGGGTGCTCTCCAGGACGAACTGGAAGCCGCCCTCGACCGCTGACACGAACTCCTGCCCACGGGTTTCTGCCGGGGCGGGCCCTGGCTGGCGGATCGTGGCGCCGTTGGTCACTTCGATCCGGTCGGACGTGGTGTTGCCGGCCTGATCGGAGCAGGCGGACAGAATGGCGAGAAGAGGGAGGAGGAGACGGGTTGTCGGCATGGCGCGCCCGCTAGTGCGTTCCGAGAGCTAGGGCAACGCTGTCATACAAGCGTCACGATTCCGTTTCCGCACTGCAATATTTCCGTCGCGAAAGTGACGCGTTGGGCGACTAGCCCGCCTCTCGTAGGTGGTGGCGTCGCGCTGCCGCCGGTCCAGATATCCAAAGGGGAAGACCATGTCGCGCACTCGCCTGCTCCTGATGCTCGGCGCGAGCATTCCGCTTGCCGCTTGTGGCGCCGATGAGATCGTCTCGCCTGGCGCCGGCGGCAATATCATTATCAACAATCCCGCGCCGTCGCCCACTCCGACGCCGACCCCGACGCCAACGCCAACGCCCACGCCGACGGTGACGGCCGCTGCGGGCTGCCCGACTATTCAGGACCCGCAGGGCCTCACCGACGCAGGCACCATCACGTCCCCGGGCGTCGGCACCTTCCGCGTCTGCACTTTGCCGGCGCGCTTCAACGTCAGCACGACCTTGCCGCGCGTCACTGGCTTGCTTTACCAGCTTCCCGGCCGTGTCGATGTCGGCACCGATCGCGGTCCGGCACCAACGGCCGATGCTGCTGTCGTCCTCACCATCAATCCGGGCGTGATTGTTTACGGCTCGGGCGTCGCCTGGCTGCATGTCAACCGCGGCAACCGGATCAGCGCGGTCGGTACGGCCACGCAGCCGATCATCTTCACCAGCCGCGACAATGTCATCGGCCAGAACACCGAAACCTCGCCCGGCGGCCAATGGGGCGGCGTCGTGCTGTCCGGCCGTGCTCAGATCACCGACTGCCGCACCACGGGCGCGACCCCGGGCACGATCAACTGCGAGCGTCAGGTCGAGGGCGCGGTCGATCCGGCGCTTTACGGCGGTGCGACCAACACCGACAACAGCGGCACGGTCAGCTTCGTCCAGCTGCGCTACTCGGGATTCGTGCTCAGCCAGAACTTCGAGCTGCAGTCGCTCACCACCGGCGGCGTCGGCCGCGGCACCCAGTTCAGCCGCATCATGTCGTTCAACAGCTCGGATGACGGCTCCGAATATTTCGGCGGCCGCATCAACATGAAGTACTATGTCGCTATCGGCGCCGACGACGACAGCCTCGACACCGACACTGGCGTCAAGATGAACCTGCAATATGCGCTCATGGTCCAGCGCCAGGGTTCGGGCGACTCGATCATCGAAGCTGACTCGGACAACGACTTCGACGAGCAGGCGCCGCGCCAGAACACGATCGTCTCCAATATGACGGCGATCCATCGTTCGACCACCGGCAACGGTGCAGCGATCCTTCTGCGCGGCGGCACGGACTATTCGATCTATAACTCGATCGTCACGTCCACCGTCGCTTGCCTGCGAATCTCTCGCCCGATCACGATCCGTGCGGCAGCGGGAGCGCCGGCCGGGTCTGAGGAACTTGGCCCGCCCACGTTCCGCTCGGTCCTGCTGGGATGCGGCGCTGCTCCGTTCACCGGCTCGTCGGGTGTCACCAATGATCAGGTCGCCGCGATCTTCGGTTCCGGCCAGAACGGCAACAACTCGGCCTACACCCCGACGCTGACGAACGTGTTCGTGCCCGGTGCGAACGAGACCGCGGTGACGTTCACCAACGCGGCTGCGCTGAATGCGGATCCGGAGACACCGGCGGTGGTCTTCTTCGACGCGACGGCGAACTATGTCGGTGCGTTCCGGAACGCCGAGGACCGCTGGTACCAGGGTTGGGTCTGCAACAGCTCGACCGTGGATTTCGGCGCTGCCAACACGACCGGCTCCTGCGCCTCGATCCCGGCTTTCTAAGACGCGTTGCGATGGGGGCGGGGCGTAGCCGATCGGGCGACGCCCCGCCCTTTTTGGAATCAAAAGGGGTAATTTCGATGGCGAAGCCGCTGGCCTTTGCAAGCCTGTTGCTGATGTCCTCGGCGCTGATCGCGCCGGCGGCGTTCGCACAGTCCACGTCCGATCAGTCGGCGCCGGGAGGCGCGGCGGCCACCGTTCCGCAGTCGCCGCCGGCCACCGCCGAGGGCGACAGCGAAGTACAGGAAGCGCCAGACGTGTCCGTGCCCGGCGGTGAGGAGGACATCGTCGTCCGCGGCCGCGCTTATGTCGATCCCATTCAGAACACCTCGCAGGTGCTCTCCATTCTCAGCACCGAAGACATTGCCCGCACGGGCGAAGGCGACATCGCCGGTGCGCTTGGGCGGGTTACAGGCCTGAGCGTCGTCGGCAGCGGCTTCGTTTATGTCCGCGGTCTCGGCGACCGCTATTCGCTGGCTCTGCTGAACGGCTCGCCGCTGCCCAGCCCGGAGCCGCTGAAGCGGGTCGTGCCGCTCGACATCTTCCCGACCAACATCATCGCTTCGTCGCTGGTTCAGAAGAGCTACTCGGTCAACTTTCCCGGCGAGTTCGGCGGCGGCGTGATCAATCTTACGACCAAGTCCGTGCCCGAGGAGCCATTCCTGCAGATCGGCGCCGGCATCGGCTACGACACTTACACGACGGGCCAGCTCGGCTATACCTATTTCGGCAGCGATACGGATTGGACGGGTTTCGACAATGGCCAGCGCGATCGGCCGCGCGCGCTGGAGACCTATATCGCCAACCGTCAGCGGACGCCGGTCGGCAGCAACGCGACCGAGCTTGCCGCCTCGCTGATCAACGCGCGGCAGGATGTGGTCTTTCGGAACAATGAGATCCCGGTCAACTGGTCGGCTTCCGTCGCGGGCGGGCACGTCTTCGATGTGTTCGGTGATGCGACGCTCGGTGTGATCGCCAACTTCGCCTATTCGAACAAGTGGCGCACGCGGCAGACCACGCAGCAGACGCCCGCAAACCTCGCGCTCACCGAGCGGTCGTCGGACTTTCAGCGAGTCATCACGGACAACCGCCTCGTTGCCAATGCGCTGATCGGATACGGTCTCGAGTTCGGCGAGAACAAGATCCGCTGGACCAACGTCTACATCCGCGACACGCTCAAGCAGGCGCGCATCGGCGTGGGCGAGCGCCCGTTGAACTTTCCGGGCGGCACCTTCCTGACCCAGGACACGGCCTGGTTCGAACGTCAGCTGACGTCCAGCCAGATCGCCGCCGAGCTTCGGCCGATCGAGAACTTCACGGTCGACATCCGCGCCGGCTTCGCAAACTCGCAGCGCGAGTCCCCGTTCGAAACGACGCTCGAGTCCTTTCGGTCGAACAGCCCGACCGACCCGTTCGGAAACCTCTTCCTCAACAACCTCAACAACGGCTTTCCCGGCAGCGCCCAGGTCGTCTTCTCCGACCTGAACGAGGATTTGTGGTCCACCGGCGTCGATCTCGGCTACCGCTTCACCGATTGGCTGCGCCTGACGGCCGGCTATTATTTTTCGGACACCAAGCGCCGCACCGAGCGGCGCCAGTTCCTCATCCAGGCGCCGGGCGGCGTGCCGCGGGAGGCCTCAGCGCTCCGCCCCGACCTGCTGATCACGCCCAACTTCATCAATGCGTTCGGCATTCGCACCTTCGATACCGAGCCGCTGCCGCTGGTCGATGCCCAGCTGCGCAACAATGCCGCCTATCTGCAGGCGACCGTGCAGGTGACGCCGGAGATCGATCTGAACGCCGGCGTCCGATACGAGGACGCCAAGCAGACGGTGCGGCCGATCCAGGCCTATCAGCAGGGGGTCGCGATCAACGCGTTCACCAACCTCAACAACAACTATCTGCTGCCGGCCGCCACGCTCACTTACCGCATCCAGGATGACCTGCAGGTCCGTCTGAGCGCATCCAAGACGATCGCGCGGCCGCAGTTTCGCGAGCTGATCTTCCAGCCCTATTTCGATCCGGACGCGAACCGCCTGTTCACCGGCAACCCGCTGCTGACGGACAGCGAGCTCTACAACCTGGAAGCGCGCGGCGAATGGTTCTTCGCCCGGGAGCAGCGGCTTGCTGCCGCGGCTTTCTTCAAGCGCATCGAGAACCCGGTCGAGACTTTCGCCAGCATCAGCGAGAATGCGGTGGTGTCGAGCTTCGCCAATGCGCCGAGCGCCATTCTTTATGGCGGCGAGATCGAGTTCCAGAAGTTCTTCAACCTCGACAACAGCTCGAGTCCGTTCTTCCAGCGCCGCCGCATCGTGCTGATCGGCAATTACACCTACACTCAGTCGGAGCTGCGGGTGAGCGGGGGCGACGTGGCAGCCCTCTTCCCTGAGTCGCTGAATCGCACGGTGGCCGCCAGCGAACTGTTCCGGAACGGTGCACCGCTCACCGGCCAATCCGATCACATCGTCAATGTCGAGATCGGGCTGGAAGACCGGGACGCGCTGTCGCAGCAGACAGTGCTGCTCAGCTACGCCAGCAACCGTGTGACCAACCGCGGTACGGCGGGGCAGCCGGACATCTTCGAACGCCCCGGCCTGCGCCTGGACTTCGTTGCGCGCCAGGGCATCAAGCTGGCGGGCGTCCAATCGGAGCTGAAGTTCGAGGCGCGGAACCTTACCGGCACCAATTATCGCGAATTCCAGCGCCGCGGGGACCAGGTTCTGTTCTACAATCTGTACGACCAGGGCCGCGTGTTCAGCCTCAGCTGGAGCTTCGATTTCTGACGCTTCTGACCCTCTCCCGTGAGCGGGAGGGGGTTCGCTCACGCGTCGATCGCTTCCTCATCAAGACGCGCGGCGTTCTCCTGGATGAACTGGAAGCGGTGCTCCGGATTGCGGCCCATCAGCCGGTCGACGAGTTCGCGGACCAGGAAGCGATCCTCGGCATCGTCCGGCAGGGTGATGCGGATGAGGCTCCGTGATTTCGGGTCCATGGTCGTCTCGCGCAGCTGACCCGGGTTCATCTCGCCCAGGCCCTTGAAGCGGCCGACATCGACCTTCTTGCCCCTGAACTCGGTGCGCTCCAGCTCGGCCCGGTGCGCATCGTCACGGGCGTAAAGGCTCTTACTGCCTGAAGTCAGACGGTAGAGCGGCGGCTGAGCGAGGAACAGGTGCCCGCGCCGCACGATCTCGGGCATCTCCTGAAAGAAAAAGGTCATCAGCAAGGTCGCGATATGGGCGCCGTCGACGTCGGCGTCGGTCATGATGACGATGCGTTCGTAGCGTAGGGCATCGGGCGCGCATTTGTCGCGCGTGCCGCAGCCCAGCGCCTGGATCAGGTCGGCGATTTCGTTATTCGCGCGGATCTTGTCGGCCGTGGCGGAGGCGACGTTCAGGATCTTGCCGCGGATCGGCAGGATGGCTTGCGTCTTGCGGTCGCGGGCCTGCTTGGCCGAGCCGCCCGCCGAGTCGCCTTCGACGATGAACAGTTCGGTGCCGGCCGGGTCGGAGGCCGCGCAGTCGGTGAGCTTGCCCGGCAGCCGCAGTTTGCGTGCGCCGGTCACCGTCTTGCGCTTGACCTCCCGCTCGGCCTTGCGCCGCAGCCGCTCGTCCATTCGGTCGAGCACGAACTGGAGCAGTGCGCGTCCGCGCTCCATCCTATCGGCGAGGAAATGATCGAAATGGTCGCGTACGGCATTCTCGACCAGCCGCGCGGCCTCGGGCGAAGTCAGCCGGTCCTTGGTCTGGCTCTGGAACTGCGGGTCGCGGATGAAGACGCTCAGCATCAGCTCGGAGCCGGTGACCACGTCGTCTGCCGTGATGTCCTTGGCCTTC